>Ga0307374_10015059_pt1 | contig 10454 bp, 8 predicted proteins | sample OX3MG_FD_202532 | JGI IMG/M metagenome (GOLD analysis project Ga0307374, IMG submission 202532) | Soil microbial communities from Risofladan, Vaasa, Finland - OX-3 | ecosystem: Environmental > Terrestrial > Soil > Coastal area > Acid sulfate soil | place: Finland: Risofladan, Vaasa | collected...
CCGGAACTTGCCGATGACGTCCCCGCACCGTATAAGGCGCGCAGCTTAGCAGGATCTCGACCGACCCATTTTGACGAACGATGTGCGCGACTCTCGCCATGCCCGCGACCCTGGAACTGACCCGCGATCTGATTGCCCGCCCCTCGGTGACCCCCGCGGACGAGGGCTGCCAGCAGGTCATTGCCTCGCGCCTGGCTGCGCTCGGGTTTCAGGTCGAGCAGCTGCGCTACGGCAATGTGGACAATCTGCTGGCCCGCCGCGGCCAGGGTGCACCGGTGCTGTGCTTCGCCGGCCATACCGACGTGGTGCCGACCGGGCCGCTCGAGGAGTGGCGCTCGGGCCCGTTTGTGCCCTCGATCCGCGACGGGCTGCTGTACGGGCGCGGCGCGGCCGATATGAAGAGCGGCCTGGCGGCGATGCTGACGGCCACCGAGGCGTTCATCGGTGAGCGTGCCGATCACCGCGGCACGCTGATGTACCTGATCACCAGCGACGAGGAAGGCCCATCGGTCGATGGCACACGGCGCGTGGTCGAGACACTGCGCGAGCGCGGCGAGCGCATCGACTGGTGCATCGTCGGGGAGCCTTCCAGCGAGCAGGAGCTCGGCGATACCATCAAGATCGGCCGCCGCGGCTCGCTGTCGGGCCGGCTGACCGTCCACGGAGTGCAGGGCCATATCGCCTATCCGCAATTTGCCCGCAACCCGGTGCACAGCTTTGCCCCGGCGCTGGCCGAGCTCGCCAGCCGCGTCTGGGACCGGGGCAATGAGCATTTCCAGCCCACGACGTTCCAGGTCTCCAACCTGAACGCCGGCACGGGCGCACCGAACGTGATTCCCGGAGAGCTCAAGGCGCGCTTCAACTTGCGTTACTCCCCGGTACAGCGGCTCGATGAGATCAAGGCTACGGTCGAGCAGATTCTGCAGCGCCACCGGGTCGATTACAGCCTCGAGTGGTACCTGTCAGGCGAGCCCTTCTATACGCCTCCCGGGCAGCTTTCGGGCGCCGTGTGCGCCGCAGTGCGAACCATCACCGGGCGCGAGCCGCGGCTGTCCACCGGCGGGGGAACCTCCGATGGCCGCTTCATCGCGCCGATGGGCGCGGAGGTGGTGGAGCTCGGCGTCGTCAACGCGAGCATTCACAAGGTCAACGAGTGTGTGCGCGTCGAGGATATCGACGCGCTGCATGCGATCTATCTGCAGGCGCTGCGCAACCTGCTGGGCTGAGCGCGGCGGCGCGCGCCGCTACGGGGCGGGCCGTGCCCCGCTACGAGCGTGACCAGGCCCCGCGCCGGCGCTGGGGGAAGTTCGCGTACAGCGCCAGGGCGCCCAGCGCCACCGTGGCGATGAGCACCCAGGCCGGCATCGTCAGCCCCAGCAGCTGCCAGGTGACCTTGGCGCATTCGCCCGAGCCGGTGAGGACCTTGCGAATCACATCTCCGACCGGAAAGATGCTCAGCATGTATGACAGCGACGCGCCGCAGGCGGCCACGGTGCCGGGCGGCTGGCTCTGGATCCACACGTGCCGCGCGGCCACCCCGATGGTCGCCAGCGCGGCCAGCACCAGCAGGACTCCGTAGATGCGCGCGCCCCAGCGTCGCGGGTTATGCACGGCAGCCAGCACGAACAGCAATCCGACCACGCCGATGCCGATGCGCTGAAAGATGCACAGCGGGCAGGGCTCGAGCCCGAGCACGGCCTGGGCGTACCAGGCATACCCGAGCATTCCCACGCAGGCGATGAAGCCCAGCAGGTTCAGGGTGCGCGACATCAGCGAGGGCGCAGCATCAGCCGCGGTGGGCGCGCTCGGCGAGCTCGCGCTCGGCGCTGTCGAGCGAGGTGTGGCGCACGTCCTTGCCATGGACCATGTAGATCACGTACTCGCAGATGTTCTTGGCATGATCGCCGATGCGCTCGAGGGAGCGCACCACCCACATGACCTCGAGCGCGCGCCGGATCGCGTGCGGGTTTGCGGTCATCAGCTCGATGCACTGGCGCTGGATGGACTCGTACTGCTGGTCGACCGCGCGATCCTCGCGGCAGGCCCGAAATGCCGCCTCGGCATCCAGCCGCGCGAACGCATCCAGCGTATCGCGCACCATGGTCTGCACTGCGCCGCCGAGGGCCCTGACTTCACGGTAGCGGTCGGGCGGATGCTCGAGGCCGGCCAGCCGGGCGGCGATCTGCCCGATCTTCTCGCATTCGTCCCCGATGCGCTCCAGGTCGGTGATGGTCTTGATGGTCGCGACGATCATGCGCAGGTCCCCGGCGGCCGGTGCACGCGTGGCGAGGATGCGCCAGCATTCCTCGTCGATCGAGACCTCCATGCCATTGACCTTATTGTCGTCCAGGGCCACCGCGCGCCCGAGCAGGCTGTCGCCCTCGGTCAGGGCGGTGAGACCGCGTACCAGCTGCTCCTCGACGAAGCCACCCATTGCCAGCACCTTGCTGCGCACGCGCTCGAGCTCGGCGTTGAACCGGGTCGAGGTGTGGTGGGAAAAGTCGGCCGCTTCCATGATCTGCTTATACACTCCAACGCACGCACGGCGCGCCGATCAACTATAGCGCAAGCTATCAACATTGAAAGCGATGCGCCGCGCAGGCGTACAAAAATATCCGCACCACGGTGCACTGGCCTGCGGCTGCGCGGTCACGTCGGCCAGCGTCGCATCCGCCAGGGTCGCCGCAGCCAGCCGCGCGTCGGAGGTACCCCGTGCGGCGAGCTGCCGAGCTCGCTCAATGCCCAGTAGGGGGATGTGCGGGTCTTCGGTGGAATTTTCTCACGACGGCGCTGCGCCCGTCACGGCACCGCGGTGACCCGGTCGCGCAGGTACACCGGCAACGCGGCCTCGGGCGCGACCGCGCAGGCCAGGCCATCCTGCACGGCCAGCGCTGCGATCTCGCGCGCATGCGGATACAGGTCCGGCAGCAGCGCGTTCACCTCGGCGGCAAAGGCCGAACGCAGCAGCGGGTAGGCCGCAAAGCCCGAGCCCGCCGCCACGATCCCGGCTGCCCCGATCCAGTGCGCGGGCAGCACGACGGCCGGCGGCGCATCGACCGCCTCGCCGCCGACCACGGCGAGCGTGGCCGTGGCGGTATCGGTCACGGCGGCCTCGAAGCACGCCCAGTAGACCTCCCCCATGCGCGCGTCCTGGCAGATCAGGGCCCGCAGCGGCGCCGCCGGTGCCGGCGCCGCTGCTGGCACCAAAGCGGCCAGCGCCTGTGCGGCCAGCGCGCGCAGGTCCGACACCGCAATCAACGGCACCTGCACGGCTATGCCCAGTCCCTGGGCGATCGCGGCCGCCAGCCGCAGCCCGGTGAAGGCGCCGGGGCCGCGCCCGAATGCGATCGCATCGAGCGCGCCGAGGGACAGGGCCGCCTCGGCCAGCAGGGCGTCGATCATCGGCAGGATCAGCTGCCCGTGCGCCCGCGGTGCCCACTGGTCCCGCGTGAGTACCGCGCCGTCGACCCACAGTGCCGCCGAGCACAGGTCGGTGGCGGTATCGAGCGCCAGCAGCTTCACGAGGCCAGCGCCTCGTTGCGCGGGGGCACCAGCGCGGACAGCCGCGCGCAGGCCGCGGCGGCTTCGCGGGTAACACTCATCGGCGGCAGGTTGGCGCGAAACAGGCGGCCATAGCCGCGCGCGGTCAGCCGCGGATCCCCGATCATCACCACTCCGGCATCGTGCTCGCTGCGAATCAGGCGACCCACTCCCTGCTTGAGCGCGAGCACCGCCTCGGGCAGCTGGTAATCGGTGAATGCATTGGCACCCTGGGATTGCAGGTGTTCGATGCGTGCGCGCACCACCGGGTCCTCCGGGGAGGCGAACGGCAGCTTGTCGATGATCACCAGCCGCAGTGCCGGCCCCTGCACGTCCACCCCCTCCCAGAAGCTGGCGCTGCCGAGCAGGACGGCGTGGCCGCTACTGCGAAAACGGCGTAGCAGCAGCTCGCGCGGCGCCGTGCCCTGCACCAGCAGCGGCAGTGTGCCGGGCAATATCTGCGCAAGCTGTGCGGCGGCCTGCCGCAGCGCCCGCAGGCTGGTGAACAGCAGGAAAGCCCCGCCGGCGGCCGCAAGGATCAACGGCAGCGCAGCCTCGATCAGCGCCGGGGTGTAGCGCGCATCGGATGGCTGCGGCAGCGGCGGCGGCAGGTAGAGCAGCGCCTGGCGCTCATAATCGAACGGGCTGGCCAGACACAGTGACGCCGCCGAGGCGAGTCCCAGGCGGCCGGCGAAGTGCGAGAAATCCTGCGCCACCGCCAGGGTCGCGGACGTGAACACCCAGCCGGTGCGACCCTGGTCGATGAAGGCGCGAAAGCGTTCCGAGATATCGTATGGCAGCAGCCGCAGCCCGAAGCTGCGTGCGTCGGCCCACAGCGTGCGCGCCCCGGCGCTGTCCTCATCGATGATCTGGCGCAGCACTGCAGCCTGTGCCCCGGCGCGCGCGGCGCAGGACTGCAGCGCCGGCTGCGAGGCACACAACGCCGCGAGCTGCCCCTGCAGCCACAGCAGCTGCTGCTCGAGCTCTTGCACGCCGGCGCGGGCCGCCGCGGGCAGCTCCTGCCAGGCGAGCGGCCGTTCGGCCGGACCGATGGCGGCATGCGCGGCGCGGATCGCGCGCAGCATCGGGACCGACAGACGCGCGCGCAGCGCGGCGGCCTCGCTCGCGGCGACTCCGGCGTCGCGCAGCACCGGGACCAGGTCGGCCAGCAGCAGCTCGATCTGGCGTGCGCTCAGGCTGGCGCCGAAGAACTCGCTCGCCAGGTCCGGCAGCTGATGCGCCTCATCGACGATCACGGCATCGACGCTCGGCAGCAGGTCACCGAAGCCATCCTCCTTGAGCGCCATGTCCGCCAGCAGCAGATGGTGATTGACGACCACGATGTCGGCATCGAGTGCGGCACGACGGGCCGCGAACACGTGACAGTGCGCGAACTCGCTGCAGCGGCTGCCGCTGCAGGTCTCGCGCGTGGAGCTGAGCTGCCCACGCAGCGGATGCTGCTCGCCGAGGCCAGGCAGCTCGGCCAGATCGCCGCTGCGGGTGGACTGGGCCCATCGCAACACCGGCACCAGCATTGCATCGATACCGGCCTCGGTATCGGAGTCGGCCGGAGCGGGCAGCAGCTCGGCCTGCCGTCCGACGTCAACGAGGCGCGCGCGGCAGAGATAATTGGAGCGGCCCTTCAGCAATGCGAGGCGTGCGGGCCGGCCCACGGCAGCGCAAAGGAGCGGCAAATCCCGATGAAACAGCTGATCCTGAAGGGTGCGGGTGCCGGTGGAAATCAGCACGCGCAGTCCCGACAGCAGCGCCGGCACCAGGTACGCGTAGGTCTTGCCGGTGCCGGTCCCGGCCTCCACCAGCAGCACTTCGCGGCCATGCAGGGCCGCATCGATCCGGGACGCCATCTGCTGTTGCGCCGGGCGTGGCTTGAAGCCGGCAAGCACGCGCGTGAGCGGGCCGTGAGCGGCGAGAACAGCGTCGATATCACGCATTGACGATAGTATGGACCGCGGCCGACCTGTGCGGGCCGCAGGCTGGGAGGACAGCGCTCGAATCTGGCAAAATTGCCGCAAAACTCCCGCAAGCCACACACTGGCCGGTATAATCCGGCTCCCCTTTGAGCAATGCCCAATCGAGGATACCCCATGGCGACAGCTCCCCATACCCTCGCTTCTGAGTCGGAAATATCCAGAAATGTCGCGGATTGGGTGGCGCAGGTGCAGGATCTCACCACGCCCGAGCGGGTGTATTGGTGTGATGGGTCGCGTGCGGAGTTTCAGCGGCTGCGCCGGGAGCTGGTCAGCAAGGGCCAGCTGCACGAGCTCAACCAGAGCAGCTTCCCCGGTTGCTACCTGTATCGCTCCGATCCGAGTGACGTCGCCCGCGTCGAGCATTTGACTTATATCTGCACGCGCTCGAAGGAAGACGTCGGCCCGAACAACCACTGGATGGACCCGACCGAGGCCAAGGCGAAGCTGCACGAGCTGTTTCGCGGCTGCATGAAGGGCCGCACGCTGTATGTCGTGCCCTACTGCATGGGGCCGATCGACTCACCGTACTCGCGCTGCGGGGTGGAGATCACCGACAGCGCCTACGTGGTGCTGAACATGGCGATCATGACGCGCATGGGCCGCGCGGCACTCGAGCGCATTGCCACCGACGGCACGTTCGTGCGCGGACTGCACTCCACCGGGGACCTCAATCCCGAGCGGCGTTTCATCATGCACTTTCCCGAGGAACTTTCGATCCAGAGCATCGGCTCCGGCTACGGCGGGAACGCCCTGCTCGGCAAGAAGTGCCACGCGCTGCGCATCGCCAGCTGGCAGGCGCGCAGCGAGGGGTGGCTGGCCGAGCACATGCTGCTGGTGGCGCTGCAGAGCCCGCGCGGTCAGACCCATTATGTCGCCGCAGCGTTTCCGTCCGCCTGCGGCAAGACCAACCTGTCGATGCTGATCCCGCCCGAGTCGCTGCCGGGGTGGAAAGTCACCACGATCGGCGACGACATCGCGTGGCTACAGCCCGGCGCCGACGGGCGGCTGTGGGCGATCAATCCGGAGGCCGGCTACTTCGGGGTGGTGCCTGGCACCAGCAGCAAGACCAACCGCAACGCCTACGAGACCATCCGCCACGACACGATCTTCACCAATGTCGGGGTGACGGCCGACAACGAGCCGTGGTGGGAGGGCCGCGGCGAGGGCACCCCGGTCACCGACTGGCACGGCAACCCCTACGACGCCACCAAGAGCCCGGCAGCGCATCCGAACGCACGCTTCACGGTCGCCGCCTCGCAGAACCCGGCCTACTCCAAGGCCGCCGATGATCCGCGTGGCGTACCGATCTCGGCGATCATCTTCGGCGGGCGGCGGCGCTCACTGGCCCCGCTGGTGTACGAGGCCCGCAGCTGGGCGCATGGCGTGCTGGTCGGCGCCTCGGTGGCCTCCGAGACGACCGCCGCGGCGAGCGGCCAGGTCGGCGTGGTGCGCCGTGACCCGATGGCGATGAAGCCGTTCTGCGGCTACAACTACGGGGATTACTGGGCGCATTGGCTCGAGGTCGGCGCCAAGCTCAGGCACGCGCCGCGAATCTTCCACGTCAACTGGTTCCGCCAGAACGCCGCCGGCAAGTTTCTGTGGCCCGGCTTCGGTGACAACCTGCGCGTGGTCGCCTGGATGCTGGACCGCTGCGACGGGCGTGCCGGTGCGATCGACACACCGATCGGCTACATGCCGCGGCCCGGTGACATCCTTACGGAAGGACTCGATCTGGACGCGAACACGATGGCTGAACTGAGCGCCGTGCCGATGGACGCGTGGCGCGGCGAGATCGCGGAATTCCGCGAATACCTGCGCGGATATGGGTCACGCCTGCCCGCTGCGATGCTCGAGCAGGCTGACGACGTGGCGCGCAGGCTGGAGGCGACCGCTCCGCAGGGCTGAGCGCAGTCCGCGTGGCGCGCGCCCTTGCCCGCGCCTAGTCCTCCTCGCACACGAAGCGCAGCGTCAGCGGCGAGTCGCGCTCGGGGATGCGCCCCAGGCCGATCAGGCCGGCACCCTTGATCGGCATGCTGTCACGGCGCAGGAACGATTCCTCGCCGTTGACCTGTACGAAAGTGCCGTTGGTACTCTGGTCGGTCAGTGTGAATCGATTGCGGGCGAACTCGATGCGCGCGTGCAGCCGGGAGATCAGGTTGCCGCGCACCACCACGTCATTGTCGTCGGCGCGGCCGATCGCCACGTGGGTGCGGCGCTCATCCAGCACGAACTCCTGGTCCTGCAGCGTGAGCCGCAGCCGCCGCGCGTGCCGGGCGTCCCGCCCGCTCAGCGCGATCGCCGGCAGCATGCTGGTCACATCTTCGGATTGCCACAGCACCTCGTAGAGTGCGATCTCCCCACCCTGTCCGCGGATGGTGGCCACGTCGATCTGTCGCACCGACGCACGCCATTCGGGTGAGAGCCGCTCGATGACCGCGACCGTGGTGATGATCTGCCCGGCCTTGGCCTGGCTGGTCATGCGGTTGGCGGTGTGCACGCTGGCGCCGAACACATCACGCGCCTCCAGCACCACTGGGCCGAAGTGACAGCCGATGCGGATGCAGACGGGCTGGCCTTCCACGCGCAGCGCGCTGTGAGTGGTGATCTGCCGCTGCATCTGTCCGGCCGCGTTCAGCGCATCATCGGCGCTCGGGAACGTCGACATCACCTCATCGCCGATCGTCTTGATCACCGTGCCGCTGTGCTGCTCGGTGGCTGCGCGCATCACTTCGATGCAGGTGGCGATCATGTCGCGCGCGCGCAGATCGCCCATGGCCTCGAACAGCCGCGTGGAGCCGACCACGTCGGCAAACAGGATCGCAAGCTCGATATCTTTGCCCATGCTTTCCTGAAACCTTAATGCATCGGGCCCGAGTGCATGGTGCAACGCTCATTTGTGTGCGCGTGGCGAAGAATATACCGCGGGCGGCCCAACCGCCACGTCAGCGGCCCGTCAACCACTGCACAGGTCCCTCAGGCATTGCAGTACGCGGCGGCCTGGCGCAGCAAAGCGGCCGCAGCATCCGCAGCACTGCTGGCGGGCAGTGCCAGCCCCGCCTGCGACAGCCAGTGCCGATAGCGGCGCGCACCGGGCGTACCTGCGGCGAGACCGAGCATGTGGCGCGTGATCGCGCTCAGACGCGTGCCCGCGGCCACCTCGTGCTCGGCATAGTCGGCCATGCGCTCCAGCAGCGCCTCGGCCGACGGGCAGCGCCACCCGTCATTGAAGATCTCCAGGTGCAGCTCCGCCAGCACCCGTGGCCGGTGATAGACCTCGCGTCCGAGCATGACGCCGTCCGACCACATCAGCGCCGCGCAGCATTGCGCCGTGGTACGAAGCCCGCCGTTGACGCCAATCCACAGCTGCGGGTGCTCCTGCTTGAGCCGCTGCACGATGTCGAAGCGCAGCGGCGGCACCTCGCGGTTTTCTTTTGGTGACAAGCCGCCGAGCACCGCCTCGCGCGCATGCACGATGAAGTGTCGGCAACCGGCCTCCGTCACCGCGGCCGTGAAGCCGCTGAGGCGCTGATACTCACGCTCGCCGAAGTCACCCGAGCCCACCGAGCGGCCCGGTACCACGCCGATGCGCATCTTCACCGTCACCGGGATCGCCACCGCGGCGCGCATCGCCGCGACACACTCGGCCACGCGCCAGGGCTCGAGCATCAGGCAGGCGCCGAAGGCCCCCGCATGCACCCGATCGCTCGGGCAGCCACAATTGAGATTGATCTCGTCGTAGCCGGCCAGCTCGCCGGCGCGCGCCGCGGCGGCCAGCAGGGCCGGGTCACTACCACCCAGTTGCAGCGCGAGCGGGCGCTCATCGGGGCAATGGCGCAGCAGCCGCTCGCGGTCGCCATGCATCAGCGCGGCGGCGGTGATCATCTCGGTATACAGCAGCACCCGCGGGGAGAAGCCGCGCAAGAAGAAGCGGCAGTGCCGGTCGGTCCAGTCCATCATGGGAGCGACGGACACCTTACGATCGAGTTTCTCGGCCAGAAAATCGTCTGAAACGCCGATTTTTTCAGGCTTTGGCGACTCAGGCGTTTCTGCAGGATTGTTGGGCATTTGGTGGAGTTTAGCGTTTGCCGGGGAGACATAAAGGAGACATGATCTCCATGTCTCCCCGAAAATCATATGGCCACGATCAAAGCCCGCAGGCAATCCGACGGTGCGATGCGCTACACGGCGATCGTGCGCGTACGCCGCCGTGGGCAAATCCTGCACCGCGAGAGCCGAACCTTCGCGCATCGTACTGCGGCCCTTTCGTGGGCGAAACACCGTGAAGTCGAGCTCGAGGACCCCATCGCGCTCACCTGCAGGCGACACACGCCGGTGCCGCTCGCCGAGCTAATCCGCTGGTACATCGACACCTTCGAGCCGATCTCCAAGTGGCAACGCGGTAAGCAGAGTCACCTTGAATTCCTGGAGCGCAATGCGCTCGGAAGGACCAATGCACTCGACCTCACCGCCGCAGCCCTGATCAACCACGTGCGTGCTCGCCGCGCCGACGGGGCTGGGCCAGCAACGGCGCTGAACGATCTGGTCTGGATTGGCGTGGTGCTGAGGGCCGCGAAGAGCATCCAGGAAATCCCCGTGCGGCCCGAAATTGTCCACGAGGCCCGCAGCGCCTGCAGGGAACTGCGCCTGGTCGCCAAGCCTCGCAAGCGCTCGCGGCGACCGACGCCGGAAGAACTGGGACGGCTGCGCGAGCATTTTGCGAGGCGGGACCGGCGCGCCAGGATACCGATGGGCGCCATCATGGAATTCGCAATCGCCTCGGCGCGCCGCGAGGCAGAGATCTGCCGGCTTGAATGGCTCGACAACGATACCGAGACGCGTACCGGCATCGTCCGCGATGCCAAACATCCGACCGCCCGCGAAGGCAACCACCGCCGCTTCCGCTACACACCCGAGGCCTGGGCG
>Ga0307374_10015063_pt1 | contig 10450 bp, 10 predicted proteins | sample OX3MG_FD_202532 | JGI IMG/M metagenome (GOLD analysis project Ga0307374, IMG submission 202532) | Soil microbial communities from Risofladan, Vaasa, Finland - OX-3 | ecosystem: Environmental > Terrestrial > Soil > Coastal area > Acid sulfate soil | place: Finland: Risofladan, Vaasa | collected...
GCGTGCCGCGTCGCCACGACCCGCGTGTTCTCGCGATCGCGCATTCGTTCCACGCGCGTTTCCCGCCATCCCGCGCGGATTCCGCGATTCACCCGCGCGGGGACATCTTTTGCGGCCCGCCTCGGCGCGATCTCCCTCGTCGGAGAGGTGGCAATGAATTACTTGACGCACCCGGAAGGTTTGAGCGCAACCCCCGTTGAACCGCGCGACGATTCAGGCACCCGCACCAGAGAGGTAGGACAGAGATGCCTAAGTTCGAGGTTCTGCTTGAGTTCGAGGCCAACGACGAGAACGGGACCAACCCGGTTGCCATCACGGCCGTTTCCGTTTCGGCTGGCACCGAGTGGGTTCTCTTCTACAGCGGCTTCCGGGATGAGGCTACCGAGGTCGTGGCAGCATTTCCGAAGAGTCGTGTCGTGAGTGTGATCAGGGAAGACGCTTAAACTCGGACCGGCGTTACCTGTGTGAGATCCGCGCGTCAAGACGCCTGCAGCGGGGGCGTCCGATCCCCGGTGTAAAAGGACGACGGGCGTAGGTTCCTTTCAAGCCTGACAAGCAACGAAAAGAACCCACACCCGTGACAACCCGAGTATCACCCACCGAGCGCGTCCGCGCTCAGATTGACGAGCTGTTCGCGTCCGACCGTGACCTCGGCGACGTCCTCGAGGACGTCGCCCGTCTCGGCGTGCGCCTGCTCATGCAGACGGCCCTCGAAGCCGAGGTCACCGAGTTCTTGGGCCGAGATCGCTACGTCCGCGACGAACACGCCCGGGAGGGCAGCCGCAACGGCTACTGCCCGACGACGATCAAGACGACGGCCGGGTCGGTCACCCTCGATCGCCCGAAGCTGCGCGGCACCGACGAGGCCTTCGCCAGTCGGTTGCTCGGGACGGGGATGTGCCGCACCAACGCCCTCGAGTCCCTCGTGATCGCCGGCTTCGTCCGCGGGCTCTCGGTCCGCGACGTCGAGGCCGCGCTCGCCGAGGCCCTCGGTCCCGGGGCCACCCTGTCCAAGTCGACGGTCAGCCGCATCTGCGAGGCGATCAAGGTCGAGTTCGAGATCTGGCGCTCGAGGGACCTGTCCGGGATCTCCCTCGACTAGCTGTTCTTGGACGGGAGCCACTTCAAGTTCCACGCCGGCGCGGCGGCCGAGCCGGTGTTCGCCGCCTGGGGGATCACCACCGACGGACAGCCCGTGCTCCTGGCGCTCGCCCCGGGCACCTCGGAGTCCCACGACGCCTGGGCCGAGTTCCTTGCCGAGCTGGCCGCCCGGGCCTTGTCCCACCGCTGCTCGTCGTCTCCGACGGCGCGCCGTCGGGAACTCCAAGCGCCCGTTGCCGTCACGGTCGAACACGAGGTTGGGCCGGACCTCGCCAGGTCCGTACTGCCGCAGGCCCATTAGTACCGGGTTGACTCTCGCACCCTGAGTGATCGCCGCGTCCCCGCGGACCTCGTCACTCACTTTTCCCAGCTCCCGAACGGTGCAGATGCGTCAAGTAAGTCATTGCCGGAGAGGTGAGGTGGTTGACGGGGGTTCGGAAAGACCATAAAGTGGCGCGAAGTGGAGCGTTAGGGAGGGGAGGGACCCCGCCCCGACGAAGTGAGAGAGGACGCACGGGTGGCGCTCGGTGCGCGGTTCTTCGGCAGGTACGAGCACTCGCTCGACAACAAGGGTCGGGTGATCCTTCCTGCCAAGCTGCGCGTCCACTTCTCCCAGCCCGGCTACCTCACCCCCCACCTCGAGGGCTGCCTCGCGCTGTGGACGAGCGAGGAGTTCGAGAAGGAGATCGAGGTGCGCCTCGCGCAGGCCGAGGGCGACCCCGTGGCCCGCAACGCGGTGCGCGAGTGGTCGGCCGCCGTCTTTGAGGCGGAGATCGACCGTCAGGGCCGGATGCCCGTGCCCGCCCACCTCCGCAGCTACGCCGGCCTCGAGCAGGAAGTGCTCGTCGTCGGGATGATCAACAGAGTCGAGCTCTGGGCGCCCGCAGCGTGGGGCGCGAAGCAGCTCGACGGGGCCGCCTCCTCGGTCGCTGGCGCCTGAGGTGTCCTCGGTTGGTGTCGTCGTCGTCGATCGCCACCCCCCGGGGCGGCTCGTCGCGAGGGCGCTCGGTCTCTCCTGGCTCACCCGCAGTCCCTCGGCAGTGGCGATGGATGGTCAGTCCACATCTCTCTCCGCTAACTCCCATCCGGCTCGCGAAGGTGTTCTTCGTGCCGCGGTCGGGGGGCTGCGGGTGAGCCAGGAGTTCCGCCACGTCCCCGTCCTTTTGGACGAGGTCCTTGAGCTCTTCGACGCGGTGCCGGAGGGGCTCGTCCTCGACGCCACCGTCGGCGGCGGCGGCCACGCCGCAGCGATCCTCGAGCGCCGGCCGGAGCTGCAGCTGCTCGGGATCGACCGTGACCCGGAGGCCGTGGTCGCGGCAACGAGTCGCCTCGCGCCCTTCGGGGCGCGGGCGAAGGTCGTGCACGCCCGCTTCGACGAGCTCGCGGCGCTCGTCGCCGAGGCGGGGGCGCCGCTCGTCGGCGCCCTCTTCGACCTCGGGGTGAGCTCGTTCCAGCTGGACGCGGCGCACCGCGGCTTCTCCTACCGCAATCCCGGCCCCCTCGACATGCGGATGGACCCGAGCCGCGGCCACGGCGCCGCCGAGCTCGTGAACGGCGCCGACGAGGAGACCCTCGTCGACCTCTTCGAGGCGCACGGCGAGGAGCGCTTCGCCCGCCGCATCGCGCGGGCGGTGATCGCGGCACGGCCCCTCGACAGCACCGACGAGCTCGCCGCAGTCGTCGAGAAGGCGATCCCCGCGGCTGCCCGCCGCCGGGGCCACCCCGCACGGCGGGTCTTCCAGGCGCTGCGGGTCGCGGTCAACGAGGAGCTCGACCTGCTCGCGCCGGCGCTCGAGGCGGCGATCGCCGCCCTCGTCCCCGGCGGTCGCCTCGTCGTCCTCGCCTACCACTCCGGTGAGGACCAGCTGGTGAAGCGCACCCTCGCCGGCGCGGCGAGCGGTGGCTGCGTCTGCCCGCCCGGCCTCGACTGCGTCTGCGGCGCGGTGCCGACGATCCGGCTCTTGAACCGCGGCGCGCGCCTCTCCGGCAAGGCCGAGATCGAGCGCAACCCGCGCGCCGAGGCGGCCCGCCTGCGCGCCGCTGAGCGCCTTCCCGCACCGGACCCCCACTGATGGCCGTCGCCGCCAGCCCGCACGCGACCCGCGCCCGCGCGTCGGTACGCCCGGCCGAGAAGGAGGCCCCCTCGGCGAGAGGGCGTCTCGCGGTCGTGAGCGCCCGGCGCCTCGCGGCGCGCACCCAGCGCCGCCGCGCCCGCCTCATCGCGCTCGCCGCAGCGGCCTTCGTCGTCGTCGCCCTGCTCGTCGTTGTCACCGGCCAGGCGCTCGTCGCCTCCCAGCAGGTGCGCCTCGACAACCTCAACGCCTCCCTCGCGAGCGCGACGGCGGCCAACGAGAACCTGCAGCTGCAGCGGGCGGAGCTCACCGCCCCCGGCGCGCTGCTGAAGATCGCGGAGCGGAGCCTGCACATGGTCACGCCCGCGACGGTGACCTACCTCACCCCGGTGCAGCCGGGCGTCACCGTCGCCGAGGCCGCGGCCGCGGCCAACCGGTGAACGGCGCCCGCCCCGCGGGGGCCCGCCGAGCGCCCCGCCGCGCCCCTCACCACCACCGCGTCCTCGGGATCGGGATGTGCCTCGTCGTCGCGGTGCTGATCATCCGTCTCGTCGTCGTGCAGGTCCTCGACGGCTCCCGCTACGCCGCCTACGCGGCGGGCGAGGTGAACCAGAAGGTGAGCCTGCCCGCGACCCGCGGCGCGATCTACGACGCCGGCGGCGACCTGCTCGCGGTCTCGGTGCCGCGCGCCGACGTCGTCGCCGACGACTTCCAGATCACGGACCCCGCCGGCGAGGCGCGACAGCTCGCCCGCTACCTGCACCTCGGCCAGGGCAAGCTGACCACGCTTTTGAGCCAGCAAAACGGGTACGTGGTGCTCGCCAAGGAGCTGCCGACGAGCACGGAGACCAAGATCGAGAACCTCACCCTCTCGGGCATCACCTTCCAGGCCGACACGCAGCGCCTCTTCCCCGGCAGCCAGCTCTTCCAGCCGCTCGTCGGCGGGGTGAACGCCGCCGGCCAGGGCGACGCCGCGCTCGAGTACCAGATGAACGGGTCGCTCTCCGGCCGCGCCGGGAGCGAGGTCGTGGCCGAGGCGCCGGGCGGCGTCGTCCTCCCCGCGGGGGCGAGCGACGTTGTCCCGCCGGTGCAGGGCGCGAGCCTCGTCCTCACGATCGACGAGCCGCTGCAGGTCGAGGTGACCCGCGACGTCGAGGCGCAGATGAAGGCGACGCACGCCGACTCGGGGATCGCGGTGGTGGAGGACGTGCACACCGGGGCGATCCTCGCGATGGTCGACCTCGTCACCGGGGCGAAGGGGGTGATCGGGCCGGCGCAGCAGAACCTCGCGGTGACCTCGATCTACCAGCCCGGCTCGGTGATGAAGCTGGCGACGATCGCCTTCGCGATCCAGGACCACCTGATCTCACCCGACACGGTGTTCACCGTGCCCTACGCCCTCTCGCTCGGGGGCTACATCTTCCAGGACGCCGAGCTGCACGGCACCGAGCAGCTCCCGGTGCGCCAGATCCTCGCCCAGTCCTCGAACATCGGGACGATCAAGATCTCCCAGCTCCTCGGCCTCACCCGCCTCGCCTCGGCCTTCAGCACCCTCGGCTTCGGCCACTTCACCGGGCTCGGATGGCCCGGCGAGTCGCCCGGGATCATCGGCACGCCGAGCAGCTGGCTCGGCTCCGCGGCCGGCTCGGTGCCGATCGGCACCGGCGTCGCCGTCACCCCGCTGCAGGTGCTCGACGCCTACAACTCCGTCGCCAACGGCGGGGTCGAGGTCGCGCCGCGCATCGTGAAGGCGACGGTCGACGCCACGGGCCAGGAGAAGAGCCTCCCGCCCTCGCCGACGCACCGCACGCTCTTGGCCTCGACGGTCTCAGAGGTGGTCCCCATGCTGAGCGGCGTCGTACAGGACGAGACCGGGACGGCCCTCGAGGCCCGGATCAACGGCTACTGCGTCGCCGGCAAGACGGGCACCGCGCAGGTCCCCGACACGACCGGGCTCGGCTACGTGCCCGGCGACTGGAACGCGAGCTTCGTCGGCTTCGTGCCCGCGCAGGCGCCGCAGCTCTCGGGGATCGTGGTCCTCAACCACCCCGACACGATCTACGGTGGCGTCGTGTCGGCTCCCGTGTGGGCGCAGATCATGTCCTACGCGCTCCGCCACTTCAGCATCGCTCCACCGAGGGCCGCCGATGGAGCGCCCGCGACCTGTTCCGTGGCGAAGTGAGGCGCGCCGTCATGTCGACCTCCGCTCTCGTGAGGCTCGACGAGCTCGTGGAGGCCGCCGCCCCCCTCGCCGTCCTCGGCGACCCGCACGGCGTCTCCGTGAGCGAGATCGCCTTCGACCACCGTGAGGTGACGCCGGGGGCGCTGTTCTGCTGCCTGCCCGGGGCGCGCGTCGACGGCCACGATTTCGCCGCCGCGGCGCGCCGCGCCGGCGCCGTCGCCTTCCTCTGCGAGCACTCCCTCGGCCCCGAGCTCGCCGGCTGCGTGCAGCTCGTCGTGCCGCCGGGGACCGCCCGCCCGGCGATGGCGCGCGTCGCCGCCGCCTTCTACGGCAACCCCGCCACCGCGATGCGCACCGTCGGGGTGACCGGCACCAACGGCAAGACGACGACCACCTACCTGCTGCGCGCGATCTTCGAGCAGTACGGCTGGCGCGCGGGGGTCGTCGGCACCCTCGACGGGGCGCGCACCACCCCCGAGGCGCCGCACCTGCAGCGGGCGCTCGCCCGCCAGCGCGACGCCGGCTGCGCGGCGAGCGCGATCGAGGTCACCTCGCACGCGCTCGTGCAGGGCCGCGTCGAGGGGGTCACCTTCGACGTCGCCGTCTTCACCAACCTCACCCAGGACCACCTCGACTTCCACGTGACGATGGAGGCCTACTTCGAGGCGAAGTCCCGCCTCTTCCGCTCCGAGCGGGCGCGCTTCGGCGTCGTGAACGCGGACGACCCCTACGGGCGGCGCCTCCTCGAGCGCTCCTGCATCCCGATGCTCGGCTACTCCCTCGGCGACGTCCGCGACCTCGAGATCGGGGTCTCGGCGAGCTCGTTCCGTCTCGGCGGGCGGATCATCCGCCTCGGCCTCGGCGGGGAGTTCAACGTCTACAACGCCCTCGCCGCGGCGGCCGCGGCCCGCTCGCTCGGGGTGAGCGCCGACGCGATCGTCGCCGGCCTCGAGGCCGCCCCCTCGGTGCCGGGCCGCTTCGAGGCGATCGCCGGCCCCGACGGGGTGACCGCCGTCGTCGACTACGCGCACACCCCGGCGGGCCTCGAGGAGGTGCTGCGCGCCGCCCGGCGGGCGGCGCGCTTCAACGCGCCGGGCGACCAGCCCCGCGAGCGGGGCGACGGGCGGCTGATCGTCGTCTTCGGCTGCGGTGGCGACCGCGACCGCGGCAAGCGCCCGGCGATGGGCGCGATCGCGTGCGAGTTCGCCGACCTCGTCGTGCTCACCTCGGACAACCCCCGCTCGGAGTCCCCCGCGACGGTGATCGAGGAGATCCGCGCCGGCATGCCGGCCGGCGCCGCGCTGCACGTCGAGATCGACCGTCGGCGGGCGATCGCCGCGGCCCTCGGGGAGGCGCGCCCCGGCGACATCGTGATCGTCGCCGGGAAGGGTCACGAGACCACCCAGCAGTTCGCCGACCGCGCCGTGCGCTTCGACGACCGCGAGGTGGTCCGCGACGAGTTCGCGCGCCTCGCGGCGCACCGGGGGGACGGGGCGGGAGCGGCCCGCGCGCCACAGTGATCTCGATCTTCACCGCGGGGGGCATCGCCCTCCTCGTCGCCGGCTTCGGCACGCCGATGCTGCTGCGCTCGCTGCGCCGTCGCGGCGTCGGCCAGCAGATCCGCGAGGACGGCCCGGCGCGCCACATCCTGAAGGCGGGGACGCCGACGATGGGGGGCATCGCGATGATCGTCGCGATCGTCCTCGCCTACCTGCTCGGCCACCTCGGCACGGGGACGCCCTTTTCCGCCGCCGGGCTGCTCGTCGTCGGCGCGGTGATGCTCGCCGGCGTCGTCGGCTACGCCGACGACTGGCTGAAGGTGCGCCGGCGCCGCAGCCTCGGCCTCAACAAGCGGGCCAAGTTCTCCGCGCAGGTGGCGATCGGCCTGCTCTTCGCGCTCGGTGCCCGCTACCTCGCGCACACGAGCACCGCCTTGTCCCTCACCCGCTACAGCGTCCCCGGCGTGCACCTCGGCACGGTGCTGTGGGTGATCTGGGCGGTCCTCATCATCAGCGCCTCGGCGAACGCCGTGAACCTCACCGACGGCCTCGACGGCCTCGCCGCCGGCTCCACCGCCTTCGCCTCGACGGCGCTCACCCTCATCGCCTACTGGGTCTACCGGCACCCCACCTACGCGGTGCACCCCGCGCTCGACCTCGCCCTCGCCGCGGTGGCGATCGCCGGAGCCTGCGTCGGCTTTTTGTGGTGGAACGCGGCGCCCGCCCGCATCTTCATGGGGGACACGGGCTCGCTCGCGATCGGCACCGGCCTCGCCTGCCTCGCCCTCGAGCTCAACGTGCAGCTGCTGCTGCCGCTGCTCGGTGGCCTCTTCGTGATCGAGACCCTCTCGGTCGTCGTGCAGGTGATCAGCTACCGCTGCTTCGGCACCCGCGTGCTGCGCATGGCGCCGCTCCACCACCACTTCGAGCTGCTCGGCTGGCCCGAGACGACGGTGATCGTCCGCTTCTGGATTCTCTCCGCCCTCTTCGCCGCGATCGGCCTCGGGGTCTTCTACGCCGACTTCCTGCTCGGCGTGCACGCGGTGCGCTGATGGGCGCAAAGCGGCACGTCGCGCGGCGCGCCCTCGTCGTCGGCTTCGCCCGCACCGGGCGCTCGGTCGCCGTCGCCCTCGCGCGCCGCGGCTGCGCGGTCACCGCCGTCGACGACGCCGGCGGCGCGGAGATGGCCGCCGTCGCCGAGGTGCTCGGGGTGGCTTTCGTCGCGGCGCCCGACGAGGGGACGCTCGCCGGCCTCGTCGCCGAGGCAGAGCAGGTCGTCGTCAGCCCCGGCGTCCCGCCGAGCCACCCGATCTACCGCCTCGCCACCGCACCGAAGCTCGTCGCGGAGATCGAGCTCGCCTTCTCGCTCACCGAGCTGCCAGTGGTCGCTGTGACGGGGACCAACGGCAAGACGACGGTGACCGAGCTCGTCACCGAGATGCTCGTGGCCTCCGGCCGGCGCGCCCTCGCTGCGGGGAACATCGGCCTCCCGCTCATCGAGGCCATCGACGACGAGCGCGCCGAGCTGCTCGTCGCCGAGGTCTCCTCCTTCCAGCTGAAGTACACCGCCACCTTCGCCCCCACGGTGGCGACCTACCTCAACCTCGCCGAGGACCACCTCGATTGGCACCCGACGATGGAGGACTACGCCGCCTCCAAGGCGAGGATCTTCGCCTGCCAGGGGGCCGACGACGTCGCCGTCGTGAACGCCGAGGACCCGGCCGTGCTCGCCGCCGCGGCGGGGGCCCGCAGCCGACGCGTCACCTTCGGCGCCGGCGGTGACTACGAGGAGTCCGCGGGCTTCCTCGTCGGGCCGGGGGGCGAGCGGCTGCTCCCCGCGGCGGCGCTGCCCCGCCGCCTGCCGCACGACGTGGCGAACGCCCTCGCCGCCCTCGCCACGGCGCGCGCCGCGGGGGCGAGCCCCGAGGGCTGCCGGGCCGCCCTCGAGGGATGGCACCACCCCCCGCACCGTGTGGAGTTCGTCGCCGAGCGCGGCGGCGTCGCCTACTACGACGACTCCAAGGCCACGACCCCCTCGGCCGTCGTCGCCGCCCTCGCCGGCTTCGAGCACGTGGTGCTGATCGCCGGAGGGAAGAACAAGGGCCTCGACCTCGGCGTCATCCCGCGCGCCCTCGGTGCGCGGCGCGACTCCACGCTGCGCGCCGTGGTCGCGATCGGCGAGGCGGCAGGCGAGGTCGCGGCCGCCTTCTCCGGCCTGCCGCTGCGCAGGGCGGCGACGATGGCCGAGGCGATCGGCGCCGCCGGCGAGCTCGCCCGCCCCGGCGACGTCGTCCTCCTCTCGCCGGGCTGTACCTCCTTCGACTGGTACGCGTCGTACGCGGCGCGCGGCGAGGACTTCCAGAACCAGGTGCGCGCCCTCGCCGTCGCCTCGGGGGGCGGGCGATGACCGACCTCCTCGGCGTGCGCGGCACGCCTGTGCTCCGCCTGCTGTCGGGCGTCGGCAGCGCGCGCAGCCACCAGCGCCCGGTGCGCGACGAGCCCTCGGGCCGCGCCGCGCACGGCTCGCGGCGGGAGAGCCGCAGCGAGCGGGCGGCGGCGGCCGAGGTCGGCACGACGAGGACGCGCACCACCGACCTCGCCCTCGTCGGCCGACGCGACGCGGCGCGCCTCGGCGCGCTCACCGCGGCGATCACCGGCTTCGGCCTCGTGATCGTGCTCTCGGCCTCCTCGGTCGTCTCGATCGCCACCTACGGCTCGCCGTGGGCGCTGTTCGAGCGGCAGGTGATGTGGACGCTCCTCGGGGCGGTCGCCTTCCTCGTCTGCTCGCGCGGCGACCTCCGCCGGCTGCGCAAGCTCGCCGCGCCGCTGCTCATCCTCACGGTGCTGCTGCTCGTCGTGGTGCTCACCCCCCACATCGGACGCACGGCGGGCGGCTCCTCGCGCTGGATCGGGGCGGGGCCGATCCGCCTGCAGCCCTCCGAGCTCGCGAAGCTCGCCTTCGCGCTCTTCGCCGCGGACCTCGTCGCCCGCCGCGAGCAGGCGCGCGACCACGTGCAGGTGGTCGTGCGCCCCGTCGTCACGGTGCTCGGCTTCATAGCGCTGCTGATCCTGAAGCAGCCCGACATGGGCACCGCGATCGTGCTCGTCTCGATCGGTGCCGCGATCCTCTACGCGGGGGGCACCGAGCGGCGGGTGCTCGGCGTCACCTTCGGCGGCCTGCTCTTCGTCGGCAGCCTGCTGATCCTCTCCGCCCCCTACCGGCGCTCGCGCTTCCTCTCGTTCATCAATCCCTTCGCGCACGCCTCGACCTCGGGCTACCAGGTCGTGCAGTCCCTCGAGGCCCTCGGCTCGGGCCACCTCTTCGGCACCGGCCTCGGCGGCTCGGTAGCCAAGTGGGGCTTCCTGCCGAACGCCCAGACGGACTTCATCTTCGCCGTGATCGGCAACGAGCTCGGGCTGATCGGCGCGCTCGCGGTGCTGCTCGCCTTCGTCGGCCTCGGCATCCTCGGCCTGCGGATCGCGGCGCGCGCCGCCGACCGCTTCACGAGCCTGCTCGCCACCGGGCTCACCTGCTGGCTCGTCTGCGAGGCGCTGATCAACATCGGCGGCGTGATCGGCATCCTCCCCGAGACCGG
>Ga0307374_10015064_pt1 | contig 10450 bp, 8 predicted proteins | sample OX3MG_FD_202532 | JGI IMG/M metagenome (GOLD analysis project Ga0307374, IMG submission 202532) | Soil microbial communities from Risofladan, Vaasa, Finland - OX-3 | ecosystem: Environmental > Terrestrial > Soil > Coastal area > Acid sulfate soil | place: Finland: Risofladan, Vaasa | collected...
CCGCGTCCTCGAGAATCCATGCCAGCAGACTGCTGGTGGTGGTCTTGCCGTGGGTGCCTGCCACGGCCAGCACCCAGCGCTCGCGCAGCACCGCATCGGCCAGCCACGCAGGCCCCGAGGTGTACGGCAGGCCCCGATCGAGCATTGCTTCGATCACCGGCATGCCGCGCGTCATGACGTTGCCGACCACCAGCATGTCCGGCCGCAGCGCGAGCTGTTCGGCGTCGTATCCCTCGTGCAGCTCGATACCCAGCGAGCCCAACTGTGTGCTCATCGGCGGATAGACGTTACGGTCCGAACCGGAAACGTGATGCCCGGCGGCGCGGGCCAGGGCGGCGACGCCACCCATGAAGGTGCCGCAGATGCCCAGGATATGAATGTGCATGCAGGTACGCGCGTCAGCTGCGAGGATCAAAGATCGCCAGAAATACCAGCTCTTCGGCCAGCATCTGCGCAAATGCCAGCACCAGGCACAATCCCAGCGAGCGCTCCAGCGCCGAGCGCAACACATGGCCGATCGCGACCAGGGTCCACACCAGCACCGCGAGCGCGCCAATATAGGCGAGCGTCAACCAGACGGCATCGTGCGCGAAGCGCTGCAGCAACCATGCGCAGACGATACTCGGGGCCGCGAGCACTGTCTGCAGCCCGAACAGCGCGGCCGCGGTCTGCAGGTAGCGCTCGCTGCGGTGCGCGAGTATCAGCAGCAACCAGTACCACAGCGCCACGAAGGCGGCATCGGACAGCACATGCGGCGTCCAGCCGGAGCGCAGCTGCGGCGTCAGCTCGCCGAGCGCGACACTGATCAGCACATAAACACCGATGGTCAAAGGCAGTAAAATGCCCACCGCCGGCAAATCCTGCGGTCCGCGCCGCCACAGCGCGATATCGAAATAAAGCCGCGCCAGCGTCGCCAGACTCGAGCGGGTGTCAGATTGCGGCATCGGCAGCTATCCTGCGCCGTAGCGCCAGGCGGGCGGTGCATCATCCAGCCGATCGGTAGCGAGGATCATCATAGCCATCATGTCCGGGATTATCAGCGAGCAGGCCGCCTTTGCGCAGTTATGCGAGCAGCTGGCCGACACCCCCGTCATCGGCCTGGACACGGAGTTTCTGCGCGAGCGCACCTACTTCGCCCAGCTGTGCCTGCTGCAGCTCGGTTTCGACCAGCGGGCGGTATGCGTCGACACGCTCGCGCTACCTGACCTGGGCGCATTGCATGCCACACTCAGCTCGCCCCGGGTACGCAAGATATTGCATGCGGCGCGCCAGGATATGGAAGTGTTGTGGCCGGCTGCCGGGGCGATGGCCGGGCTGTTCGACACCCAGGTGGCTGCCGCGCTGATCGGCTTGCCGGCGCAGATCGGCTATGGCGATCTGGTCAGAGCGTTGCTGGGCCACAGTCTGCACAAGAGCCAGACACGCACCGATTGGTCGCAGCGCCCGCTCAGTGACGCGCAGCTGATCTACGCACTGGACGACGTGCGTTACTTGTCGCCGCTCGCCGAGGCTCTGCAGGCGCGGCTCGAGCAGCTCGGACGTTGGGCCTGGTTCGAGGAGGAAATGGCGCAGCTGGACTCGGGCGCCTCGTTTCAAGTGCAACCCGAGGAGGCATGGCGGCGCGTGAAGGGCATCGCGGAGCTCGACCCGGTGCGCTGCGCGCTCGCCCGCGCACTGGCGGCATGGCGAGAGCGCCGTGCCATCGCCTCCGACCGGCCGCGCAACTGGATCCTGCCGGATGCAGCGCTGCGCGACATCGTGCTGTCGGTCCCGCGCACGCCCGGGGAGTTCGCGCACATCGCCGAGCTGCCCGAGGGCATTCGCCGCCGTGCGGGCCCCACGATCTTGGCGCTGATCGAGTCGCTCGAGCTGCCGGCGCGGTTGCCGCCGCTGCCGCATCCGCAGCGCCCGCCGCAGACCGAGACCGAGGCGATGAAGCGGCTCGCGCAGGTGACGCGGCAGACCGGGCGCGAACTGGGCATTGCACCGGAGATTCTGGCTACGCGCCGCCAGATGCAGCAGCTGGTCGCAGGCGAGCGCGACGCCGCCCCGCTGGCCGGCTGGCGCCGCGACGTCATCGGCCAGCGGCTGCTCAGCGCGCTGTGAGTTCCCGGCGCAGCCGCTGCGCCGCCGGCAGCCGCTCCAGCAGTGCGATCAGGCGCACCGTCACCTCGTCGGCCGAGGCGTTGGCATTGATGACGTGCACAAGGCCCTGGGCGGCATAGTGCTCGGCCAGTGGCCGGGTCTGCTGTTCGTACACGGCCAGGCGCCGCTGCACCGTGGCTTCCTCGTCATCCGGCCGCTGCAACAGCGGCGGCCGATCATGGCAGCGGTCGCAATGAGGCGCAGCGCCCGGCCCACTGGTGTGAATATTGAAAACCCGGCCGCACTGCTGACAGGTGCGCCGTCCGGAGATGCGGCGCACGATCTCGGCATAGTCGACTTCGAACAGCACCACCGCATCGAGCGGCTGGCCGATGGTCGCGAGCATCACTGCCAGCGCCTGAGCCTGCGCCAGGTTGCGGGGGAAGCCGTCGAGAATATAGCCGCGGCCCGCGTCGGATTCCGCGAGCCGCTCGCGGATGATGCCGAGCACGATCTCATCGGCCACCAGCGCCCCGCCGTCCATCGCAGCCTTGGCGCGCAGCCCGTACTCGGTGCCACGCGCCACGGCCACGCGCAGCAGATCCCCGGTGGAGACATGTGGAATACCGAAATGCTCGATCAGACGTTGAGCCTGAGTACCCTTCCCCGATCCTGGGGCTCCCATCAGCACGATACGCATGTGCCGACAGTACCGGCCGGCCCGGTACAGGTCAAACCGCGGCCGTCCTTAGGGTATGCTCCCCGTCGTCATGACAGAGCGCTCCTCCGCCAAAGCCTCGTCCGCCAAATCGGCGCGCAAGCGCGCGACACCGGGCCGCGCGGCGCCGCCCAACGCGCTGTATGCGCAGTCCGGCGGCGTAACGGCGGTGATCAACGCCTCCGCCTGCGGCGTCATCGAGGCAGCCCGGCGCGCCCGCGGCCGGATTGGCCAGGTCTACGCCGCGCGCGACGGCATCCTCGGCGCCCTCACCGAGGACCTGATCGACCTGTCGCGCGAGAGCCCCGACACGATCCGCGCGCTGCGCTACACGCCGGCCGGCGCTTTCGGCTCGGCGCGCTTCAAGCTCAAGGGTATCGAGCAGAACCGCGCCGAGTACGAGCGCCTGATCGAGGTGTTCCGCGCCCACGACATCGGCTACTTCTTCTACAACGGCGGCGGCGACTCGATGGATACGGCGCTGAAGATATCGCAGCTCGGCGCCGCGCTGGATTATCCGATCGCCTGCGTGGGGGTGCCCAAGACCGTTGACAATGACCTGCCGCTGACCGACTGCTGCCCCGGCTTCGGCTCGGTGGCCAAGTACGTCGCGATCGCAACGCTCGAAGGGGCGATGGACGTCGCCTCGATGGCGCGCACCTCGACCAAGGTATTCGTGCTCGAGGTCATGGGGCGGCATGCCGGCTGGATCGCCGCCGCCGCGGGGCTGGCTGGGAGCAAGCCGCACGAGCCCCCGCATGTGATCCTGTTTCCGGAGATTGCATTCGAGCAGGCCCGCTTCCTCGAGCGCGTCAAGCAATGCGTCACCGACTACGGCTACTGCGTGATCGTGGTATCCGAGGGCGCGAAATATCCAGGCGGCGCCTTCCTAGCCGAGGCCGGCAGCCGGGACGCCTTCGGGCATACGCAGCTCGGCGGGGTCGGTCCGGTCGTGGCCCATATGGTGCGCGAGGCGCTGGGCTACAAGTACCACTGGGCCGTGGCCGACTACCTGCAGCGTGCCGCGCGCCACATCGCCTCCAAAGTCGATGTCGAGCAGGCCTACGCGGTCGGGCGCGCGGCAGTCGGCTACGCACTGCAGGGCATGAATGCCGTGATGCCGGCGATCCGGCGGCGCGCCTCCCGACCCTATCGCTGGGACATCGTGCCGGTGCCGCTGGCGGCAGTGGCGAACGTCGAGAAGACCGTGCCGCGTGATTTTATCAGCGCCGACGGCTTCGGCATCACAGCCGCCTGCAGGCGCTACCTGGCCCCGCTGATCGCGGGTGAGGATTACCCGCCCTATCGCGACGGCCTGCCCGCCTATGTGCGCATCAAGGGTGTGCCGGTGCGACGCAAGCTCACGACCGGGTTCAAGCTATAGCGGCCGCGGTCGGCGGCCCGGCGCACGGGCTAGCGTTTCACCGGCTTGCCATAGACCTCGAAATCGGCGACGTTAATCCAGCCGCCCGAGCCATGGCCGGAACCCGGCATCAGGTCTGCAAATCCGACTGCATCGACTTTGGACAGGTCCGGATGCTCGTACCAGGAGGCCGCCTGGCCGTAAGGTCCGTACGTGCCGATCGTCACCACGCGCCGGGGATCGAGCTTGATCCAGCGGATATCGGCGATGGCAAACTCTGTCTCGTCGAACAGCGTCGTGGAAGCATCGGTGTGGTCGCCGACCAGCAGGGTGCCATCCGCGAGCTTGATGACCGGACGCACGACGTGGAAGCCGGAAGTGCGGATGGTCCAGCGAATCTTTGCGCGTCCGGTCAGATCCACGTAGTTGTGCTCGTCGCGCAGCGTCACGGCGATCGGTTCGGTGGACAGGCCCGTCCACAGGTTGACGAGGTTGTTCGGATTGCCGCCCATGCCGGAAATCGTCAGGCCCTTGGCATCGAGGCCGTAGACCCGCAGCTCGAGATTGGAGTTCGAGACATTGGAGGGCACCACCGGAACCTGTCCGTGGTCGCCGGGATTGCGGTGCCACGGCTCCCTGAAGAACAGCGGCGGCGGCGGCGCGGCCAGGAATCCCGGTGCCCTGGCACCCGGTGCCGGCCCGCCGGCAGCGCGTTGCGGCTGCGCGACGGCCAAATCCGCGCCCAGTGCGCCGGCGGCGATGATCACCAAGGCAGAGACGGTCAGTCTGCGCAGCGTGCCCGATTGCATCCTTTCCCTCCCGGCCGCACCCGATTGGCGGCACCCAAGTGACGGTGTGTTGCAATCTTAGCAAATGTGGGGATGCCGGCTTTGAGAAGACTGCATTCACGGCGGGCAAGGGGCGTGCCCAAGCGCCACCTTATGCTATATTTCGCGGCCGTTTGCCGCACCATGGCCGTCCTTGCGTCCGTGGCCTGCGGCAGTGGCTATTAAACGTCCTGAGGTCCCGGAGGTCTTTTCTGCATGGTTGCCGCAAATTGGTTGTGGCTGGCTATTGGTGCCGGCGTGATCGCTATCCTTTACGGGATATTTTCCACCATTTCGATCCTGGCGCTGCCGGCCGGCAATGCGCGCATGCAGGAGATCGCGGCCGCCATCCAGGCCGGCGCCAAGGCCTATCTGAACCGCCAGTACAGCACCATCGCGATCGTGGGCCTAGTGCTGTTCCTGCTGTTGGGATTCGGGCTGAACTGGTCGACCGCCGGCGGCTTTGCGATCGGGGCAATCCTGTCGGGGGCGGCGGGCTACATCGGCATGAATATCTCGGTGCGCGCCAATGTGCGCACCGCCCAGGCGGCTGCCAACGGGCTCAATAGCGCACTGTCGGTCGCGTTCCGCGGCGGCGCCATCACCGGGATGCTGGTGGTGGGGCTGGGTCTGCTCGGCATCAGCATCTACTTCGCACTGCTGCGACGAAGCCTCAGCGAGGATACCGCGCTGCATTCGCTGGTCGGCCTGGCCTTCGGCGGCTCGTTGATCTCAATCTTCGCGCGCCTCGGCGGCGGCATCTTCACCAAGGGCGCCGATGTCGGCGCCGACCTGGTCGGCAAGGTCGAAGCCGGCATTCCGGAGGACGACCCGCGCAATCCGGCGGTTATCGCCGATAACGTCGGCGACAATGTCGGCGACTGCGCCGGCATGGCGGCGGATCTGTTCGAGACCTACGCCGTCACGATCGTGGCGACGATGCTGCTCGGGGGCCTGGTGCTCAAGTCGGACGGCACGGCAGCGCTGGTATACCCGCTCGCGCTGGGCGCCGCTTCGATCATCTCCTCGATCATCGGCACTTTCTTCGTACGGGTGGGCGCGAACGGCAAGATCATGGGCGCGCTGTACAAGGGCGTGATCGTCTCGGGGGTGCTGTCGGCGATCGCGTTCTGGTTCATCACCGGCGCGCTGCTGCCGGAGCGGCTGGTGCCGACCTTCGGCTGTGCGCTGATCGGACTGGCCCTCACCGGCGCGATGATCGTCATCACCGAGTACTACACCGCGACCGAGTACGGGCCGGTACGGCGCATCGCCGCGGCGTCACAGACCGGACATGCAACCAACATCATTGCCGGCATCGGCGTGAGCATGAAATCCACCGCGCTACCCGTGATCGCGGTGTGCTTGGCGATCTGGGGCTCGTACGCGCTGTCCGGCGTGTACGGCATCGCGGTGGCCGCCACTGCGATGCTATCGATGTGCGGCATGATCGTGGCGCTCGACGCCTACGGCCCGATCACCGATAACGCCGGCGGCATCGCCGAGATGGCCGGGCTGCCGGACTCGGTGCGCGCCGTGACCGACCCGCTCGATGCGGTCGGCAACACCACCAAGGCGGTGACCAAGGGATACGCGATCGGCTCGGCGGCCCTGGCTGCGCTGGTGCTGTTTGCCGACTACACGCACAACCTGGACCTGCACTTCGCCGCCACCGGCCGCGCCCCGGTCAGCTTCTCGCTGTCCGACCCGGCCGTGATCATCGGCCTGTTCATCGGCGGGCTGGTGCCGTTCCTGTTCGGCTCGATGGCGATGGAAGCCGTCGGCCGCGCCGCCGCCTCGGTGGTCACCGAGGTACGGCGCCAGTTCCGCGAGATCCACGGCATCATGGATGGCAGCGCCAAGCCGGACTACTCGCGTGCGGTCGATCTGCTCACGCGTGCGGCGATCAAGGAGATGATCATCCCATCGCTGTTGCCGATCCTGGTGCCGGTGATCGTCGCCTTCCTGCTGACCGCGTTGCTGGGACCCGGCGCGGGCCCGCGCGCCCTTGGCGGGTTGCTGATCGGCACCATCGTCACCGGCCTGTTCGTCGCGATCTCGATGTGCACCGGCGGCGGTGCCTGGGACAACGCCAAGAAGTACATCGAGGAAGGTAATTTCGGCGGCAAGGGCTCCGAGACGCACAAGGCCGCGATCACGGGTGACACGGTCGGCGATCCCTACAAGGACACCGCGGGACCGGCGATCAACCCGCTGATCAAGATCATCAACATCGTGGCGCTGCTGCTGGTGCCACTGCTGTAAAGCGGCGGCGGCAGCAGCCGGCTACGCTGCCATGGGCAGCTTCTCCGGGCGGCCGACCGCGAAGCCCTGCAGGTAATCCACGCCCATGCGGCGCGCGGCCTCGAGCGCGCCAGCGTCCTCGACGCGTTCGGCGATCACCTTGAAATTCAGTGTGCGCGCCAGGCGGATCATTGCGGTGATCATGGCCTGGTTGACACTGTCGCGCGCCAGATTGGTGAAGAACGAGCCATCGACCTTCAGGTAGTCGACGGCGAGGTTCTTCAGGTTCGCGAACGAGCCCAGCCCGCTGCCGAAGTCATCCAGTGCGAAGCGGCAACCCATGCCGTGCAGCACGCCGACGAAACGGCGCGCCTGCTCGAGATTGGCCACCACCGCGCTCTCGGCGATCTCGAAGCACACCTGTGCGGGCGCCACGCCGGTGGAATCGAAGCACTCGACCACGAACTCCAGGAACTGCCCATCGGCCAGGGTCTGCCCGGAAATATTGATGGCAATGCTGCGCTTGGGGGGCAGTGCGATCGAGCCGCGGCCCAGCGCGGTCAGCGTGGTCTGCACCACCCAGCGATCCACCAGCACCATCAGCCGATAGCGCTCGGCCGCGCGCACGAATTCGGCCGTGGGCAGCTGCTCGCCGGCCTCATCGCGCAGGCGCACCAGCACCTCCATCGCCGGCCCCTCATCGTTGGCGGCGTACGATGGGATGATTGGCTGACAGTACAGCTCGAAGCGGCTGTCGCGCAGCGCTGCCTGCAGCGTCTGCAGCCAGTGAATCTCCCCGCTCTGGCGCGCGAAAATCTCATCGCGCGCCGAATACACCGCCACGTGTCCGCCCTGGCGCTTGGCCACATAGCAGGCCGAGTCGGCTGCGGCCAGCGCCTCCTCCATGCTGGCGCTGTCGCGCGCGATCTCCACCAGCCCGATGCTCACGCCGACGTCGAAAATCTTTTCCTTCCAGACGAAGCGGAAGTCGTTCACCACGCGGCACACGTCGGCGGCGATCTGCTGCGCCTTCTCCAGCGGGCAGCCGACCAGCAACATGCCGAATTCATCGCCGCCCAGCCGTGCCACCGTGTCCGAGTCGCGCACCGCGCCGCGCAGTATCTTTGCGGTCTCGCGCAGCATCGCATCGCCCGCGCTGTGGCCGCTGGTGTCGTTGATGACCTTGAAGCGATCCAGGTCGAGGAAGCACAGCACATGGGCGCCGTCGCCGCGATGGGCGATATCGAGCGCCTCCTGCAATCGCCGCTCGAACTCGCGCCGGTTGACCAGGCCGGTCAGGCCATCGTGCGCCGCCTGGTAGGACATCTGCCGCGCCAGCCCGCGCATCTCGGTCACGTCGTGCAGCAGCACGACGGCGCCGATGGTCTCGCCGGTCTCCATGCGGATCGGCGCGGCGGACAGCTCCACCAGGTGCTCGCTGCCGGCCGGCGGGCGCACCAGCAGCGCACGGCGGCCCAGGCTCAGCGGCGCGCCCGCGCACAACGCCTGGCGCACCGGCTCGGCCAACACCTTGTGGTCGGCCTCATCGACCACCCGCGTCACCTCTTCGAGCGGCTTGCCGTCGGCCTCGGCCGCGGTGATGCCCAGAAGCCGCTCGGCCGCCGGGTTGAGGTAGTCGATCCGCCCCTGGATGTCGGTGGTGATCAGCGCTTCGAACAGCGACTCGAGCGTCAGCTGCGCGCGCGAGCGCGGTCCCTTCAGGGCCGGGACATTCTGCGTCGGCAGCACTTCCACGCCGACGATCAGCAGTGAGCGCTCGCCCTCGTGCTCGATCGGCCAGCTGGAGAGCTCCAGGCGTACGTTGGCCTGGCCGGCCACGTCGACCTCATAGCGCTCCGCCGCCGGCTCCCCGGCCAGGCGCCGGCGCATGTTGTCACCGATCAGTTCGGCGTATTCCGGCGGCACCACGTCCTGCAGCCGCTTGCCGATCAGCTCCTCGACGCGGCAGCCGAACAGGGTTGCGAACTGGGGATTGGCGTACCGGATCGATTGCCCGTGGATCAGTACTGCCTCATGCACGCGATCGCCGAGCGCGCCGATCGGCGCGCCGACCGGCGCGATGCGCCCCGCGGCGGCGGCAGCGCGACCAAGCAGGTGATTGACGGCCGTCACCAGCGCGGCCAGCCGGGGCTGGTCGCTCTGCAGCTCGATGCGGCTCTCGAGCGAGCCGCCGATCGCGCTGCGCTGGACCTGTTGCGAAACCTCGCGCAGCGCCTCGAGGGTACGGCGCTGCAGGAATAGCAATCCCAGCAGCAACACCGCGGCGATGCCGAAGAACAGGCAGAGCAAAGCAATGATCGACATCAAACCGGTCTATTCAAGCGATGCTTTCCTTGGGAGGAGGGCCAAGCTCTGCCATCGCCCGCATCGCAAGCATAACGGAGTCCCGGCGTAAGCCCACGGCATTTCACTCTGATGCGCACCGCAGCGCTCACTTGGCAGACGCGGGAAAAACCCTTAACGTGGCAGCCCGAGGCGCAAGGACTGGATTAAGTTCAATGTTGAGTGATGCCCGCGAGCAGATGATCGAGCAGCAAGTGCGCGCCTGGGATGTGCTCGACGATCGCATCCTGCAGGCTCTGCGGGCCGTGCCACGCGAGCGCTTCGTTCCCGAGCGCTGGCGCGAGCTGGCGTTCGCCGATTGCGAGATCGCATTACCCTGCGGCAAGCGCATGCTGCGGCCGATGCTGGTGGGGCGCATCCTGCAGGCGTTGGAGCTGCGCGCAGGCGAGCGGGTGCTGGAAGTCGGCACCGGCTCGGGCTATGTCTCGGCGTGCCTGGCGGAGCTGGGCGGCCGCGTGCGCTCGATGGAATTGCATCCGCAAATCGCCGAATTCGCGCGCGCCAATCTGCAGCAGGCCGCGCAGGGAGAGCTGCCGGTCGAGCTGCTCACCGCGGACGCCATGCAGCTCAGCGAAGAATCCGGCTACGACGTCATCGTGCTGACCGCGTCGCTGCCGATCTACCAGCCGCGGTTCGAGCGCGCACTGCGGCCGGGCGGGCGCCTCTTCGTGGTGGTCGGGGCCGCGATGCCGCAGCAGGCGACACTGATCCGCCGCGCCGGTGTGCGCGACTGGAGCAGCGAAGTATTGTTCGAGACCGGCATCGAGGCGCTGGAAAACGCGCCGCGCCCGCCGGTGTTCGGGTTCTAGCAATGCCGATCACGGAAATCTCGCCGCAGGAACTCAAGCG
>Ga0307374_10015065_pt1 | contig 10449 bp, 5 predicted proteins | sample OX3MG_FD_202532 | JGI IMG/M metagenome (GOLD analysis project Ga0307374, IMG submission 202532) | Soil microbial communities from Risofladan, Vaasa, Finland - OX-3 | ecosystem: Environmental > Terrestrial > Soil > Coastal area > Acid sulfate soil | place: Finland: Risofladan, Vaasa | collected...
CCAGATCTTTGCGCACGCCGACGCCTTTTTCGTACAGCGCGCCGAGCCGGAATTGCGCCGGGGCAAGCCCCTTCTTCGCCGCGACGTCGAACCAGCGCGCCGCTTCGCCATTGTTGGTCGGAACGACCCGGCCGTCGGCGAAGCGCACCGCCACCGCGTAGGCCGCGAGCGGATCGCCGGCGACGGCGGCGCTCCGCAGCATCGGCCCGCCGATGGCAATCGGCAGCTTTTCGCCGCCGGACGCAGCCGCATTGCCGGCCGCGCCGCGTTGCGCCGACGCCTTCGGCAGCGAGCCGGTAACATCGGTCGGAGCACCGGCAACCGCCGCGATGTCGGCTCGGCCACGCGCCTTATCGGTGGCCGGCGGCGTGAGCGATGATTGCTGGTCGGTATGCGCGGGAGCCGGAGTTGGCGTCGCTCCCACCGGCGGCAATGGCTGGCTTTGCGGTGCATCGGGCTGCGGCGGCGTAATCACCGTCGGCGCACCCGGCGCGTTTTCTTCCGGCGCAGCGGCAGGTAGCGCCTGCGGTTCCGCTTGAACGTGCGGCGGTTCGACCGGCAACGGCTCGGGTTCGGGCTGCTGCGGCGGCGTTTCGGTCTTTGCATGCGGCGGCGGGGTCGGGCCGCCATCCTCGAATAAGCGCGAAACGATATGGAAACCGCCGACAACAATGACCACGACCGCGGCGGCAACCGCCAGCGTCCGTAGTTTTTCGCCCCATTTCTTTGCGGGCGCGGCGGCCCCGGCTGCGGTCGTGCCGCGGGATTTGTTCTCGGCAGCGGTGACGGCGGCGGCCTTTGCGGCGCGGCGTGCCGCGGCAATGAAATCCGGCTTGCCGCCGCCTGGATCGGGAATAACTGGCGGCTTCGCGCCGATCGCCGCTTCCGATGCGGCGATCCGCTCGGCGGCCGAGGGCGTTGTACGCCCGCGGTTCGCGCCCGAGCCCGGCTCCAGCGGATGATCTGGCGGCAGGTTTGGATCGATTGGTATCCGCGCTCGCGACAGCCGTTGCGATGGTGACGCAAGCGCCCGCTGTGGCGGCTGTTCCTGCTCCGGCTGCGACTGTGGCGGCGGCGGTTCCGGCTGAACCGCAACTTCGGCCGCAAACAAAGCTTCATCGGTTTCCGGCAGCGCCGGCGGTTCGGGCAGCTCCGCCGGTATCTGCACCGGCTCGGGCGCGAGCGTAGGTGCAAGTGCCGCGGCGGTTTCGTCCGGTTTGCCGCCACGCATGTCGCTTTCGATCATGGCCAGACGATCGACGACATGCTCGACGGTGCCTTGCACCGCTTCGAGCGAATCTTCGAGCTTGGCTTGTGAGCGGCGGTCCGGTCGGCGGCTATTGGCAAAGCCCTCAACGCGACCGCCAGCCGGCACGATGCCCGGTGCGACGGCCGCGTCGACGCCGCCGCTGCGTAACTGCTCAATGTAAACCAGAAGGTCGGCAAGCCCGCGCTCGACGCCTTCAAGCAGCCCGAGCCGCGCATCCGAAACATCGAGCCGCTTGACCAGACTGGCGATCCGATCCTCGAGATGCGCGAGCGCCGTGTGATCGGTATGGGTGAGCTGCACCCATTCGAGCTTCTCGATCAGGCCGGACAGCAGCTTCTCCAACTCGCGTGGCACCGCATGCCCGGCTTCGTTCGAGGCATTGATGGCCCCGGCGAGCGTCTCGATGCGGTTTTCCAGCGCGGTTAGCGTCGGCAGATTGGTGGCGCCAAGCGCGAGGCTGTCAACTTTGGTCGCCAGCTCGCGCACGTCTTCGGCGACTTTGGTCAGCGTATCGTTGGACGCGACATGCGAGACGATGCCGCGCAGGCCGCCGATCGCCGCTTCCAGTTGTTGCAACGCTGTGGGATCGTCGCGCGCAACAATCGCGTCGACTTTCTGCGACAGCGTATTCACCGCCTCCTGGAAACCGACCAGGCTTTCGGCCGGTGTTAGCGTGCGAAGCGCTTCGCGTACATCGATCAGGCCGTGCTCGATGCCGGCCAGCGCCGATCCATCGACGCCGGATTCGCGCGTGTGATCGATGCGTTGCGCCAGCGCTTTGACTTCGATCTCGAGCGATTCCAGCGCCCGGCGCGGCAGCGCTTCGTCGAGCGAGCGGCCGATGGCGGCAAGATCGTTTTGCAGGCCGGCGATCGCCGCGTGCAAATCTCCGGAGGGTTGCAACGTTTCGATTTTCGCGGTGATCTCGCGCAGCTGTTGCTCCAACAGGCTCAAGTCGAGCGCTTCGCCCGCATAGTGCGTCGGAGCGCTGGACTGCGGACGGGATGGGAGCGGTTGCGGCTCGCGCTCGCTGAACGAGCGTTGCGGCGGCGCATCGTCGTCGAGCGCACGCTGCCGTGTCTTGATTTCGTCCGCCGGCTTGTCGTCGAGCGCACGCTGACGCGCCGCGATTTCGGCGACGGCGCGGTCGATCGAAGCGTCCTGCGGATCCTCGACGCGCTGCTCGACCGGCGGCTCATCGTGGCGCGGCCGCTCGCGGCGCGGTCGTTGAGGGCGCTGCGGCTCACCGCGATAAGGAACGCCCGGAGGTCCATAGTCGTCGCGCGCGGACGGCGCGCGGCGCCGAACCGGCGGCTCATCGTCGTATTCGTTTTCGTAGCGCACGCGGCGCCGCAGCGGCGGCGGTGCTTCGCTAAAGCGCTCGCGCTCATGCTCCCGATCACGCCAGCGTGGCGGCGGCTCGCGATCATCGTAACGCGGTCGCGGCCGATGGCCGTCGTCGGGCTCGCGGTCGACGTCGCTTCCCCACCAGCCTTCGTCATCTTCCTCGACCGGTTGGATGACCGAGTTGAGCCATTCTCCGACCGACAATCCCGAACGGCGCGCGGCCTCGCGCGCCGCGGAGCGCGCTTCCGGGCGTAGACCTCTGAGATTCCACGGACCGCCCGATTTCATTCTCACGTCCAAGCCACATCGGAGGAGCAGGAGCTGCCCAGGGTGCGGGCCGATGCCCATAACCAGACGACGCGGAGGGCACGGTTTTCTGTCCTCAGAAACTGAATGTTGAGGATTACGGTAAAGATGCCGTTAAGAAATCTTACCGCGGGGCTGGTGCGGCGCTTGCCGGCGGCTTCGACACCGGCGGTACCCAAGTCGGCCGCGTAACGGTTACCGTTACGGGTGCTGCCTTTTGGCTTCGATGCAACTTATGGGAGATTAAACTTAGTGCAACGCCCCTGAGTAGCGGCGACCCAATCCCTGAATAGCGACAACTCATGACAAATCCGGTGGCGCTCTACCCGGAAAGTGCGTCGACCGCTTCGGAGGCCATGGCGGTCCACGATGACCTGCCTCTCCAGCCCCGCCCGGTGCGTGCCGGCGGCGACACCGGCCTCCTGTCGATCGGCGAGATCGCGCGCCAGTTCGACCTCACCCCGCGCACGCTTCGCTTCTACGAGTCGAAGCGGCTGATCGCGCCGCAGCGCCACGGCGCCATCAGGCTCTACCGCCGTACCGATTGTGAGCGATTAGGTCTTATTTTGACCGGCCGGCGGCTCGGTTTCACGCTCGCCGAGATCGGCGCCTTGCTCAACCGGCCGGATGCTGACGGCTTGCGACTGACGCGGACGCAATGCGTGACGCAGATCAATTTGCTGGAGCGGCAAAAACGCGGAATTGAAATCGCGATTTCCGAGCTGCGTCAGATTTATACCTCGTTCTACCGGACGCTGATCGACCCGCCCGCCAAGCCGTCACGCTAACGCCGGCTGCCCACCTTTGGTCTTATCGTTGACGCAAATCGGCTACGTTATACCTTCGGTTGCGCCGGTTTACCGGCAGGGGGAGGGCGATATGCCGACTTACAAGGCACCGGTTGCCGATGTGATGTTCCTGTTGAGCGATGTGTTCCACATCGAGCGCTACAACAACCTGCCGGGCTTTGCCGACGCTACACCCGACGTTCTCGAAGCCGTCCTCGGTGAAGCGGCGAAATTCTGCGAAGACGTGCTGACCCCGCTGAACCGGATCGGCGACAAAGAAGGCTGCAAGCGTAACAGCGACGGCTCAGTGACGACGCCGAGAGGGTTCAAGGAAGCCTACCAGCAGTTGACCGAAGGCGGCTGGATCGGCGCCTCGGCGCCGGCCGAATTCGGCGGCCAGGGCCTGCCGATGGCGCTCACCCAATCGATCAGCGAATTTCTCTGCTCATCGAACATGGCTTTCGCCATGTATCCGGGGCTGACGCAGGGCGCCGCCGCGGCGATCTCCTTCCATGGCACGCCCGAGCAGAAGCAACTTTACCTTCCCAAGCTTATCGGCGGTCAGTGGACCGGCACGATGAATCTGACCGAGCCGCAATGCGGCACCGACCTCGGGCTGGTGCGGACCCGCGCGGCCAAGCAGGACGACGGCTCCTATAAAATTACCGGCACCAAGATTTTCATCTCCGCAGGCGAGCACGATCTGGCGGAAAATATCATCCATCTGGTGCTGGCGCGGATCGACGGTGCGCCGGAAGGCACCAAGGGAATCTCACTGTTCATCGTGCCGAAATTCCTGCCCGACAAGGATGGCAACCCGGGCGAGCGCAACGCAGTCACGTGCGGCTCGATCGAAGAGAAAATGGGCATCCACGCCAATTCCACCTGCGTCATGAATTACGACAGCGCAATCGGCTGGCTGGTCGGCGAAGCCAACCGCGGGCTGAACGCGATGTTCGTGATGATGAATGAAGCTCGCCTTGGCGTCGGCATGCAGGGTTTGGCGCTGTCTGAGGTCGCCTATCAGAACGCCGCCGTCTACGCCAAGGAACGCCTGGCCGGCCGCGCTTTGACCGGCGCGAAGTTCAAGGACAAGCCGGCCGATCCGATCATCGTTCACCCCGACGTGCGCCGCATGCTGATGACGCTGCGGGCCTTCAACGAAGCCGCACGCGCGCTGACCTTGTGGACGGCGCTGCGGAGCGATGTTGCGCACCGTTCCGGCGACGCCAAGGAGCGGCAGGCGGCCGACGACCATATGGGGCTGATGACGCCGGTCATCAAAGGTGTGCTCACCGACCAGGGCTTCGCCAATACGGTGATGGCGCAGCAGATATTCGGCGGTCACGGCTACATCGCCGAGCACGGCATGGAGCAGTTCGTGCGCGATGCGCGTATCGCCATGATCTACGAAGGCGCCAACGGCATCCAGGCGCTCGATCTGGTCGGCCGGAAATTGCCCAAGGACGGTGGCCGCGCCTTGCAGGCGTTTTTCGCCGAGGTGTCCGGCTACATCAAAGAGCACGGCGCCGATGCCGAGCTTGCGCCCTACGTCAAACCGCTCGCGCAAGCACTTGGCGAGCTGCAACAGGCGACGATGTGGTTCATGCAAAACGCGCTTGGCAATCCGGAAAATGCCGGCGCCGGCTCGACCGATTACATGCATTTGTTCGGGCTGGTGGCGCTCGGTTACATGTGGTGCATGATCGCCCAGGCCGCCAAAGCCAACGCCGCTTCCGGCAACGGCGCAAAAGACAGCATGGTGGCGAAGCTTGCCACCGGCCGTTTCTTTGCCGAGCGGATGCTGCCGGGCGCAAGCTTGCACCTGGCGCGCATCAAGGCCGGTGCTGCAAGTACCATGGCCTTGCCGATGGAGGCTTTTTAGGCCGCGGCTGTAATTCCCGGGATGTTGGATTATATTTGTGGTGCGGTCTAACCGACGACCATCCGCTTTGCGGCAAACTCTTCCCGCTTGCCGCCCTCGCCCAGAGGGCCAGGAGAAAACGCCATGCCCGACGCCTTTATCTACGATCACGTGCGCACACCCCGCGGCCGCGGCAAGATCGACGGCTCGCTGCATGAGGTGACCGCGCTCAATCTCGCCAGCCAGGCGCTCGGCGCGCTCAAGGACCGCAACGAACTCGACCCCACTCTGGTTGACGACGTGGTGATGGGCGTGGTCGATCCCGTCGGCGAGGCCGGCGGCGACATCGCGCGCGTTGCCGCGTTGCATGCCGGTTACGGCGACACCGTCGCCGGCGTGCAGATCAACCGATTCTGCGCCTCCGGCCTCGACGCCGTCAATTTTGCCGCCGCGCAAATCATGTCCGGCCAACAGGACATGGCGATCGGCGGCGGCGTCGAATCGATGAGCCGCGTCGGTCTCGGCGCATCCGGCGGCGCCTGGGCGGTCGACCCCAGCAGCGCGGTTGCCGAATATTTCATGCCGCAGGGCATCTCGGCCGATCTCATCGCCACCAAATACGGATTCTCGCGCGACGACGTGGACGCTTACGCGGTCGAAAGCCAGAAGCGTGCGGCAGCGGCGTGGAGCGATGGACGCTTCAGCCGCTCGGTCTTGAAAGTAAAAGACGTCAACGGCCTGACCATCCTCGACCGCGACGAGCACATGCGGCCGGACACCACCATGCAGTCGCTGGGTTCGCTCAAAGCTTCTTTCGTGCAAATGGGAGAAATGGGCGGGTTCGACGCGGTGGCGGTGCAGAAACATCCCGAGGTCGAGTTCGTCAATCACGTGCACCATGCCGGCAACTCGTCCGGCATCGTCGACGGCGCCGCCGCGGTTCTGCTCGGCAACGCCAAGCTGGGCAAAAAGGCCGGTCTGAAGCCGCGGGCGCGGGTGAAGGCGTTTGCCAATATCGGCAGCGAGCCGGCGATCATGCTGACCGGGCCTGTCGATGTGACCAAGAAAGTTTTGAAGCGCGCCGGCATGACGCTCAACGACATCGACCTGTTCGAGCTCAACGAAGCGTTCGCGTCGGTGGTGCTGCGCTATATGCAGGCCTTCGGCATCGATCACAGCAAGATCAACGTCAACGGCGGTGCCATCGCCATGGGCCATCCGCTCGGCGCGACCGGCGCCATGATTCTCGGCACCGTGCTCGACGAGCTGGAGCGGCGCAATCTTTCGACCGCGCTGATCACGCTCTGTATCGGCGCCGGGATGGGAACCGCGACGATCATCGAGCGAGTTTAAATTCTCTCCGCACGCCGGGGCGTAAAGAGGGAGCGCGTACCGCATGCCGAAGATCGACATCGCCAAGCTGCCGGTGGAAAGCGGCTCCACCTATCCGGAACCGTTCAACCGCGTGGCGGCAGGCCGCTTGCGCAAACGGCTCGGCAATGCCGCCGGTCTTGATCAGTTCGGCGTCAACCTGACGACACTCAAGCCCGGCGCCGCTTCATCGCTCCGGCATTGGCACCACAACGAAGATGAGCTGGTCTACATTCTTGAAGGCGAAGTGACGGTGATCGAAGACGGCGGCGAGACGCTGCTCAAGCCGGGCGACGCCGCCGGCTTCAAAGCCAACGTTGCCAACGGCCACCATCTGGTCAACAAATCCGCCCGCGATGCGGTCTATCTGGAAATCGGCACGCGCTCGAAGCATGAGCGCGCCGACTATCCCGACGTCGATCTTGTTATGATCCGCGACGACGCCGGCGGCCACTTCACTCATAAGGACGGCAAGCCGTATCCGAAATGACTTTCCCTCTCCCGCCGGGGCGAGGCAACAAAATGCACGGGAGTTGGGTATGACGTATCAGAATTTCACCTTCGACACCGACGCCGATGGCATTGCGCTCGTCACCTGGGCCATGCCCGGACGTTCGATGAATGTCATCGACGCCAAGGTGATGGAGGAGCTTGCCGCGATCGTCGAGCGCGTCGCCGGCGAAGCCGGCGTCAAAGGCGCAGTGCTGACCTCGGGCAAAGACGCCTTCTGCGCCGGCGCCGATTTGACCATGCTGGAAACCCAAAGCCGGACTTTTGCCGATTTGTTGAAATCGCAGGGCGAGGAAGCGGCCAACAAAAGGCTGTTCGAGGATAGCCGCAAGCTGTCGCAAATCGCCCGCCGCATCGAGACTAGCGGCAAGCCGTGGGTTGCCGCGCTCAACGGCACCGCTATGGGTGGCGGCTTCGAATTGGCGCTCGCCTGCCATCACCGCGTTGCATCGGAGAACGACAAGACCCGGCTCGGACTGCCCGAGATCAAAGTCGGACTGTTTCCCGGCGGCGGCGGCACGCAACGGATTGCCCGCATGTTGGCGCCGGCCGATGCCCTGCAATTTCTGCTCAAGGGCGACCAGCTTCGGCTTGCTCGCGCCAAGGCGATGAAGCTGGTCGACGAAATCGTGCCGCCGGCCGAGCTGGTGGCAAAATCCAAAGCCTGGATCAAAGCCGGCGGCACGGCGAAAGCGCCGTGGGATGTCGATGGTTTCAAGCTGCCGGGCGGCCTGGTTTATTCAAAAGCCGGCATGATGATATTTCCGCCGGCCAATGCGTTGTACCGGCGCGAGACCTACGACAATTATCCGGCCGCCCGCGCCATCATGCAGGTCGTCTATGAAGGCCTGCAATTGCCGATGGATCAGGCGCTGCGGGTCGAGTCGCGTTACTTCGCCAAGATCCTGCGCTCGCCGGAAGCCGCCGCGATGATCCGCTCGCTGTTCGTCTCCATGCAGGAGCTAAACAAAGGCGCGCGCCGGCCCGCCGAAGTGCCGCCGAAGCCGATCAAGAAGATCGGCGTCCTCGGCGCCGGCTTCATGGGCGCCGGCGTTGCTTATGTCAGCGCCCAGGCCGGCATCGACGTCGTGCTCATCGACCGCGACCAGGAAAGCGCCGACAAGGGCAAAGCCCACTCGCAAAAATTGATCACCGATCAGATCAATCGCGGCCGCGCCACCGCCGCCGACCGCGACGCGCTGCTGGCGCGCATCACCGCTACGCCCGACTATTCGGCGCTGAAAGACGTCGACCTCATTATCGAGGCGGTATTCGAAGACCGCGCGGTCAAGGAAGAAGCGATCGCCAAGGCGCAGGCCGTGATCGGCAAAGACACCATCTTCGGCTCCAACACCTCGACGCTGCCGATCAGCTCGCTGGCCAAATCGTTCCGCGACCCGGCGAAATTCGTCGGCGTGCATTTTTTCTCGCCGGTCGACCGGATGATGCTGGTCGAGATTATCGTGGGCAAGAAGACCGGCGATGCGGCGGTCGCGGTCGCGCTCGATTACGTGCGCGCCATCCGCAAGACGCCGATCGTGGTCAATGACTCGCGCGGCTTCTACACCTCGCGCGTGGTCGGTACCTATATCCGCGAAGGCCATCTGATGCTGGCCGAAGGCGTGCCGGCGGCGATGATCGAGAATGTCGGACGCATGGCCGGCATGCCGGTCGGTCCGCTGTCGCTCAACGACGAGGTCGCGGTCGATCTGGCCTGGAAGATTCTCAAGGCCACCGAAGCCGATCTCGGCCCGAAGGCGATCGACGAGCGGCAGAAGGCCCTGCTGCAAGACATGGTGGAGAAACGCGGCCGCTATGGCCGCAAGAACGGCAAGGGCTTTTACGACTATCCGCAGAGCGGGCCGAAGCGGTTGTGGCCCGGCCTTGCCGACCTGCAACCGACCAAGCTCGATCCCGACACCATCGACATCGCCGAACTCAAGGCCCGGCTGTTGGCGATACAAGCGCTGGAAACCGCCCGCTGCGTTGAAGAAAATGTCATCACCGACGTGCGCGAGGCCGACGTCGGCTCGATCCTCGGCTTCGGCTATGCGCCGTTCACCGGCGGCACCCTGTCTTATATCGACGGCATGGGGACCAAGGCCTTCGTCGATCTGTGCAGCAAGCTGGCGAAGAAGTATGGCGACCGCTTCAAGCCGAACAAACTCTTGCGCGATATGGCCAAAACCGGCGAAAGCTTCTATCACCGCTTCCCGCCGGAAAAGCGCAAGGCCGCGTGACGCCGACACCCGTTTGTTTACATCCCCGGCCCACACAACCCCATGGCGCGTGACCAAGTCGACCTGACGCCAATCGAGCGCCGCGACGAGCTTGTTGCCTGGGTTGAGCAGGGCAGCCGGCCGAAGTCGCAATTCCGCATCGGCACCGAGCACGAGAAATTTGCGTTCACGCTCGAAGGTCACCAGCCGGTGCCTTACCAAGGCCCTCGCGGCATCCGCGCCTTGCTCGAGGGCATGGAGCTCTTGCTCGGCTGGCAACCGATCATGGAGGGCGACAACGTCATCGGCCTATTCGACGTGACCGGCGGCGGCGCCATTTCGCTTGAGCCCGGCGGCCAGTTCGAATTGTCCGGCGCGCAAGTCGAGACCGTGCATCAGACCTCGAGCGAATTGATGGCGCACCTCGCGCAGGTTCGCGAGGTCGCGCAACCGCTGCATATCGGCTTTCTCGGCATCGGCATGACGCCGAGCTGGTCGCGCCAGCAAATGCCGAAAATGCCGAAGGGCCGCTACAAGATCATGACCGCTTACATGCCGAAGGTCGGCAAGCTCGGCCTCGACATGATGTATCGCACCTGCACCGTTCAGACCAACCTCGACTTCCAGTCGGAAGCCGACATGGTCAAGAAGCTGCGGGTGTCGATCGCGTTGCAGCCGGTGGCAACGGCGTTGTTTGCCAATTCTCCGTTCACCGAAGGGCGTCCGAACGGCTTTCTCTCCTTCCGCGCCGAAATCTGGCGCGACACCGATGCC
>Ga0307374_10015070_pt1 | contig 10449 bp, 10 predicted proteins | sample OX3MG_FD_202532 | JGI IMG/M metagenome (GOLD analysis project Ga0307374, IMG submission 202532) | Soil microbial communities from Risofladan, Vaasa, Finland - OX-3 | ecosystem: Environmental > Terrestrial > Soil > Coastal area > Acid sulfate soil | place: Finland: Risofladan, Vaasa | collected...
AGCGGGCTCGTGACCTCAGCGGAGGGCCGACGTGATCGGTGTCGTGCGTCTCGTCCAAGTAGGCGTTGATCGCCTGGAGCACCGATGGGGTGATCGTGGCCGCGGTAGACCCTCCTCGTTGCTGGCCGTCTCGACCGGTTCCCCGGGCTCAATATCGTCGCTGTCGCCGAATCGGAGTACCAGGTCCAAAGGGCCTTCGACCTCGGGAGTGTCGAAGGGCGCATCGGCCGGAAGACTCGACATGTCTCCATGTCTGCCTCGATGCAGCCAGATTTTTCCGTATCTGCGACGCGGTCCCGGCTGCGGCGGGGCGATACCCGCTAGCGCCGATCGGCGTTCAGATATGGCATCCTATCAGAGGCATTGAATAGGCGCACAATCATCCTACATAATGTTCAGTCGAGAATCGAGGGCGAAGCTCTGAACCCGTCGAGGGACAAGGTGTAGCGCTACGACAGTCGATGTGGCGTTGGCGATTGGTCAGCCAACTCAGAACTTGCGCCCACTGCACGGTCACCTGCCCAACCTATGAGAACGTTCACATGGGAAGGCACACGACGATTGAGGTCAACGGGCCGGTGAAGGACATTCCGTGTACTCCTATGAACATGGAGGTCTGGGACCGTCATGGTGGACATACGCCTTGACAGGCACTTCGGGGACGCGCCTAGAGCTAATCCGGCTCTCCGGAGCGATCGGTCGGGCCATCTAGGCCCCCTTCACCCGCCGCTACGCAATCACTCTTGCTCGCTACTCGTGCTCCTGGGTGTGACAGCGCGTCCAGGCACCACGGAGGGGCGAGGTCTTCCGCTGAAGGACGCCCCCCGCCGAACCCCTGTGAGTTCCGCAGTGCTGGTCAACTCGATGACCCGGCGCGCTCAGGGTGGTCGCCAGTACGCTTGCGACGTGGACAGCTCCGAGCACGCCGTCCTCGTCTACGACGGCGATTGCGGATTCTGCTCGGTGGCGGCGGCGTGGATCACGACGAAGTGGAAGAAGCCAAAGGCGCCGGAAGCAGTACCCGCACAGCGCCTCGGCGAAGTCGATCTGGAGCATTTGGGGTTGACCGCCGACGACGTGAAGATGGCCTCGTGGTGGGTGGAGGACGGGCGTAAATCACGTGGCCACCTGGCAATCGCGCGGGCCCTCATCGCCGCCGGTACCGGTTGGCGATTGATCGGTCAGCTCCTCCTCTTGCCACCAGTGCGGTGGCTCGCAGCGATCGGCTACCGCATCGTGTCCCGCTTCCGCTACCGCTTGCCCGGTTGACTACCCGCCGGCAGGACTTGACCCTCAACGCGCACGAATAGCTCAGTGGTCCTGCCGACTTCTGGCCGGCCCACGCGGGAACTCGTAACCGGCGGCACGGCCATCCTCGTGCTCCACTCGCGCTTCGCTCAGATCTCGCTTGCTCCCGGTGCCCTTGCGGACAACGAGGGCCGGGGACGGCCGAACTCGCCGTCTCAGTCGACGCGTCCGGCGCTGGCGAGGAGCACGTCGCTACGTCCTGCGAGCGCCGGCTTGTCTGCCGCGCCGGAATCGGTGACGTGCGCGTCGATCGCCTTGAGGCGCACCACGGGAAAGCATCGGCTCGTGCGGGAGAGATAGAGCCGGACGTGGGGGAAGGCCTGGAACACCGCCGCGAAGGCCTGCTCGCGCTCGTCGCCCTCGAGGACGACCGGGACGACCGCCTGACGGCGTCCGTGCCGCTCGATCTCGACCGGCCCGCCGGCACGCAGGTTCACGAACCAGGCGGGGACTCGGTCCCAGCCGCCGTTGGCGCCGCAGATGACCGGCGTCTCGTCGAGCTCGACGTAGGCGACGAGCACCTCTCGCACCTGGCCGCTGCGCCGCCCCCGGGTGCGCAGCAATAGCACGTTGTCCACCCCGAGGGCCTTGACCCCGAGGCTCATGCCGAGGTGTCGATACGCGCAGATGTCGAGGTGGGTCCACCAACGCGCCGTCATCTGGTCGAGCGAGGAGCGCCGCCGCCCCCGAGGTGCGAGTGGCCGGTAGAGCCGAACGTAGGCGCTGGCGAGATGGCGCCGATACCCAGGACTTTCCTTCATGGGATCCCTTCCCCCTTGGTGCCCTCACGACGGCACTGTGACCTACTCGACGAGCACTCTCGACGTTGCTTCGATCGAGGTCCGCCGGGCGAGCTCCCGGCCGAAGGCCGCTGGGCCGAACACCCCCGCTTTTCCCCCGACCTCTCGTGGTCCGAAGGCAGCCTGGGCGACGACGACCGCACCCTTTGCCTCGAGCGCCTGGCGCATCGCGGGCAGCGCACCTTTCGGCGCGATCGCGAAGGTGCAGAACACCCCGACGGGCCTGCCTCCGAGCCGAGGCAGTCCGGACAGCCAGGTCCGCATTGCCTTGGCCGGACGGACCCCGGCGACCACGAAGCCCTCGACCCGACTCCCCACCACCACCATGTCGGCGGCCGCCAGCTCTGCCGGCCCGACCTTGGTGATCGGCAGCACCCGGACCCGGTCTCCTCGCTCCGAGAAGCCGTCCGCGATCGCCTCGGCAGTCCGCGCGGTCCTGCCGCCGCCACTCTCGTAACAGACGAGCACTCGCCGTTGTCCGTTCGACCACGCATCGTCTGAGCGCGCCGGTCGTGCCGGTCGGGAATCGAGCACAGCGGCCGCGGCGCGCCGGCCCTGGGCCATGGCCTCGACCACGGTGGCCGGCCCGATCAGCGCGTCGCCGACAACCCAGAGACGCTCGGTGACCGGCAAGGTCGCATTCCAAAGCCCGATCTCGCGCCCAAGGGCCAGTGTGCCGACCGGGTTGTGGTCCGCGAAGGCCGAAGCCGGGGCGGCCAGAATGCCGCTCGCACTCCAGCGCCGGTCGGCCACACCGGCGGTCTCTCGGCGCACGGGCGTGCCTGGAAGGGCGTCGGCGAACGCGGGGTTAACCCGGTAGCCCATCGCCATGACGACGAGGTCAACGCTGAGGACCTCGGGATCTCCGGTGACAACCGTGGGGCGGCGGTCGGCTCGTGCGTGGGTCGTGCGGGCAAGCTCGGCGCGAGTGACCCGCCCGGCTTCTCCGCGCAGCGCCGTCAGGGTGCGCAAGAAGCGGACCTCGACGCCCTCGTAGCGCGCCTCGGCGAGCTCGTCGGGACGGGTGAGGGCGAAGCGCTCGTCGAGCCAGTCGACACACGTGGCATCGAGCCCGAGGCGTCGTGCCGTTCGGGCCACGTCCATCGCGGTGTTGCCGGCTCCGAGCACGAGCACCTTGGGCATCGAGGTTCCCGGGTCAGCGGCGTCGCTCGCCAGGCCGAGCGTGGCGCGAAACGCCGCCGGACTCCCGCCTTCCTCGTGCGCCGCCTTCGCGCCTTGCAAGAATGTCGTGGCGTCGATGACCCCGTCGAGGTCGGCACCGGGCACCGAGAGGCGCAGTGGCACGCTGGCCCCGTGGGCCGCGATGACGGCGTCGTGGGTCCCAAGGAGCCGGTCGAAGTCCTCGGGGTGGATCTCGGTGCCACAGTGCAGGTCAACGCCGGCGGCAACGAGCTGGCGCCACGGCCGGGCGGCAACGGCCTCAGGGAGGGTGAAGTCGGGGATCCCCCAGTTACAGAGGCCCCCCGGGGTGGCGTCGCGCTCGTAGACGGTGACCGAGGCACCTGCCTCGATGAGCTCCCAGGCCGCGCCTGCCGCTGCGGGACCGGAACCGATGATCCCAACCGACAGCTCGCCGGTCACCGGAGCGGGGGGCGGTACCTCGACCATGTCGGCGACGAAGCGCTCGAGACGGCCGATGGCGACCGGGGTGCCACCGGCGAGGGACCAGCTGCAGGCCCCCTCGCACTGGGCTGCTTGGTTGCACACCCGGGAGCAGATGTCGGGCAGTACCGAGGTGCGCCGCAGGACCTCGTGCGCGCCCTCGAGGTCGCGGTCGCGGACCGCGGCGATGAAGCCTGGGATGTCGTTATGCGCCGGACAGCCCCGCATACAGGTCGGGTCGGGGCATTGCAGGCAGCGGTCGGCCTCGGCGAGCGCTTCGGGCCAGCCGGCAAAGCCGGTACGGATCTCGCTGACATCACCGAACAGGTACGCCGGGTGGGCCAGTTCGGCCTCGACGCGGGGGGCGACGAGAAGTGGCCCGTCGACGACGATGGCGCTGAACGGGCAGGTGCGAACGCACTGGCGGCACCCAACGCAGAGGTCGTCGTCGGCCTCGGCCACCCAGCGCCCGGTGTCCATCGACAGCGCTCCGGTCGGGCAGCGGATGACGCATTCCTGACATCCTGCGCAGCGGTCGGTGAGGACCCTGACGTTGGGGCGGGTGGGCGTGACCGGTGTCGACAACTCGCGGATAGTCATGAGCGGGTCTCCTTACCTAGTCGGCCGCGTGCATGATCACGTACAAGACGGCCGCTGCGGCGCCGCATCCGAGGACCAAGCCAAGCGTCGCGAGGCGCACGCCCGCGCCGCTTCGGCTGATCGGGACCAGCTCGCGCTCGGTGATCCGCCAGGTGCTCCAGGCGGCGGCCAGGGTACCGACGACGATCACCGCTACCTGGATGACGACGATCCAGCCATTGGTTGCGATCGAGAAGGAGTAGAGCGGCGCCCGGGTGCCCGAGAAGCCGAAGATGTGGATCGTTGCCGGGACGACCCGCGGCGAGTACTGGAAGAACTTCGGGAGCTGGCGGGCGAGGTAGTCCGCCCCGACGACGGGGATGAGCCCATAGGCGATGGGGACGAAGAAGGCCCGAAAGCGCGAGCCCCGATCGGCGAAGCTCCCCGGGCGCACGAGCTCGACGTCGCGCCGGGCGACAAGAGCTCCGATGCCCCGGGCCACTCCGGCGGTGGCGAGCGCCAGGAGGGCGATGAGCCCGAGATAGGCGACCGGGTTCGGGTAGTGGGGGAAGTGGAGGTGGCTGTTCATCCAGCTGTCGAAACTGGCCGCGGCGTTGGTGGCGTTGATCTGCTGGTAGAGGACGAGACCCCACAGCAGCACGATCGCCCACGCCACGTCGGCGCGCCGGCGCCGCGGAGCGACGACAGACGTGAGCGGCTTTTGCAGGAACAGCCCGACGTTGTCCTCCGGGCAGGACTTGTAGCACTCGCTGCACAGCCCGCAGTAAAGGTTCGAATCAGCGCTTCCCGGCCAGGTGTACCAGGGGCAGCCGAAACCGTCTGTCCCGCCGCGCATGCAGTCCTTGGTCTTACAGGTGAGGCAGACCTCGCGGTCACGGGTGCGGAACCCGGCCAAAGAGCCCATCGAGCCCATCGTGCCGATGACCGAGGTGAGCGGGCAGATGTAGCGGCAGAAGGTGCGCCGCTCAAAGACCAAGAAGAAGACGAGCGCCGCCGCGACGATGCCGATCACCATGAAGCTCGTTGCCGCCGGGTTGCCCGGAGCGGCGATGTTGAAGAACTCCTCGATCCAGGTGAGGAGGAGGAAGGCTCCCACCGGGAGCACGAAGCCGAGGCGGGCGAGAGGCTCGGGAAACTTACGGCCAAGGCCCAAAGTCTTCTGGGTGCGCTGGAAGAAGCTGCGGCGCTGGATCCACTCGGCGAAGCCGCCGAAGGGGCACATCGCGCACCACGCCCGCCCCACCACGACCATCATCACGAACACCAGGCAGAACCAGACGTACCAGGTGATCGCGGCACCGAAGTTGAGGCCTGGGATCGCCGTACCGAAAAGGCCGACGAAGATCACCGTCCAGAAGATGATCTGGTTCGGCAGGATCAGAAAGAACTGGAACTTCCGGTTGCGCACGAGGCGCGCGATGCGGGGATTCCGGAGAAGGTCGAGGCCCGGCGAAGGGTCCGAGGGGCCGAAGCGCTCGGCAAGGCCCCCGCGCTCGGGCGGACGCAGGCGTACCGCGGCGGGCACCGGATCGGCCAGTCGAGCTGCTCGGTCTTGCATCTCGAGCGCCATACGCACCTCCGTGCTTGGAGTGTAGCTCTTGACTATACGTATATCGGTAGGACTACGCATTCATCACCGTACTACTACTAGACCATATGTCAAGTCGCTTGCTACACTTATGTCTGTGAACCTGACACTCTCGAAGCGGGGCGACTACGTCGTGCGCTCGGCGATCTGCCTTGCTGGTGCGTACGAGTTCGGCACGCCGAAGAAGCTGCGCCAGGTCTCGGCCGAGATGGGGGTGCCCCGCACCTTCGTCTCCCAGATCCTCGGCGACCTCGTCCACGCCGGTCTCGCCGTCTCCTCGTTCGGCAAGGCAGGGGGCTACCGCCTCGCCCGGCCGCCCGACGAGGTCAGCCTCCTCGAGGTCGTCGAAGCCGGCGAAGGCCCGCTCGCCCCCGAGACGTGCGCCCTCGGGGACGGGCCTTGCCGCTGGGAAGCGGTCTGCCCGCTCCACGAGAGCTGGGGCGCGGTGAGCTCCGCCCTCCGATCGGAGCTCGCCGCGACGAGCCTCGCCGAGCTCGCCGAGCGGTCCCGGGCGATCGAGGCCGGGACCTACGCCGTCCCCCCCGACGCCCACCGCCGAGCGGCACCCACGGTGTCCGTGGCCGACTCGGTCCAAATCGAGCTCGCTGCCCCAGCGGTGGCGGCAAGGCTGCGAGCGGGAGGGTCATGGCTCGCTTCTCACGTCGAGGCCGCCTCGGCCGAGGGTGAGGCGATCCGCGTGCGCGTCGGACCAGGGGGGCCAGCTTGGCTCGGAAAGATCGTCGCGGTGCACCTCGGTGAGCCGGAGGGGACCGACGAGGCCCTCGTCATCCCCCTCACCTGGGAGGCGACCGGGCCGACCGGACTGTTCCCTCACCTCGAGGGAGAGTTGCGCCTTTCCGCTGTCGACCCCGAACGGGCCGAACTCGCCCTCTTCGGCGCCTACCGGCCTCCGCTCGGCCGCGCCGGACAGGTCCTCGACGAGACACTGCTCACCCACGTCGCCCGCGCCACGGTGCGCGCGTTCCTCCGCCAGGTCGCCCGGACCCTCGAGGAGGTGCTGGCGCGACCGCCAACCTTGCGGGCCGCACAGGTCCAGCCAACACCGGCCGGGTCGGGAACCTTCGAGGACCCGCTGGTCGCTGAGAAGTGATCCTCGGACGCTTGCCGCCTCGCTCCTTCTCGGCGCCCTCAGCGGCGCCGCGTCGGCCGCGATCTGTCGGGAGCGGCCAGCTTCTCGGCGGTCCGAGGCCCGAGGATCTCGGCGAGGACTTGCTCAAGCTCGTCGGCCAACCGGTCACGCCGGACGGCGCCGAGCAGTGTCGCGGCCGCGACAGCCACGCTCACGAGCACGTAAACGGCGATGGTGAGGAAGGAGGCCCCCACCAACACGCCGAGGAAAACGAGGAACATTTCCACCATAGCCTCATCGTGAACCGAGTGGTCGTGAAATGGAACGTGGAGACTACGGGCCCACGGCCCCAGATCCTTCGGGCAGTCCCCGCAGTTCTACATGGTGCACCCGTGGTCTTACGCTGCTGGCCGGCCGGGTTGAGAGGCAAACTGGGGGTGGCATGATGAGCGAGCGCGTGTCGGCAGAGCAGCTCAGATCAGCGCCCTCGGGCGAGGCGCCTGCCAGCAGAACGGACCGACCGGCAACGGTGCCGATCCGCGTCGTGATCGTGGACGATCACACGCTGCTGCGCGAGGGAACGGTCCAGCTCCTTGAGCAGGAAGCTGAGGTTGAGGTGGTCGGCCAGGCCGGCTCCGGCGAGCAGGGGCTCGAAGTCCTCGGGCGACTTCGTCCCGACGTGGCGCTCATCGACGTCCACCTCCCCGGGATGAGCGGGCTCGAGCTCGCCCGAGCGACCGCGGCGTCACTTCCCGGGGTGCGGGTCCTCATCGTCAGCGCGTACGACGACTACGCGTACGTGGCCGAGGCGCTCGAGATCGGGGTGGGTGGGTACCTGCTGAAGACCGCCACCGCAAGAGAGCTTCTCGACGCGGTGCGGGCCGTCGCCGACGGGGTCTTCGTGCTGGACCAGGCCCTCTCTCGCCGGCTCACCCGGAGGCGACGGAGCGGCCCGCTGGCCGCCGCAGCGCTCACCCCGCGCGAGAGCGAAGTGCTCGGCGTGCTCGCCCGGGGCCGGTCGAACCAGCAGATCGCCGCCGAGCTCGGGCTGGGCCAGCGCACAGTCGAAGGTCACGTCTCGAGGGTGCTCGGCAAGCTTGGCGTCGCGTCGAGGGCCGAGGCGGTGGCCTACGCGTTCGGCCATCGGCTCGTCGAGCCAGAGGACCATGGCGACTCGCGCAACGACGGCTGAGTTCGCCGCCGTCGCGCGCCGGGCTGCGCACCCGCCGGTACGCGACGGGCGCTTCTGGGTCATCCAGGCGATGGTGCTACTCATCGCCAGCGTTCACCTGCTCGTCGACCTGCACGTCTCGGCCGAGACCGGGGCGTTCCCCGCCGGACTCCCCGTCGCTTTGTTGATCCTCCCCGTCGGCTACGCGGCGCTCCGCTACGGGCTGGCGGGCTCGGCGGCCACCGGTATCTTGGCGACGCTGGCCTGGCTGCCCGACTTGCTGCTGGCCCACGACCAGGGACACTCCGGCGGCGACCTCGTGGACCTGGCGCTCGTCGACGGCGTCGCGTTTTTCTTCGGCCGGCACATCGAGGCCGAGCGCCTCGCGCATGCCCGCGTCGAGCGCGCCACCGCCGAGCGCCTCGCCGTCGAGGCCCGCTACCACCAGCTCTTCGAGACGAACCGTTCCCCGATCCTCGTCCTCGACAACCACGGCGCAGTTTCCGACGCCAACCCCGCGGCGAGAGCGCTGCTCGGCCGGGGCGTGGTCGGGCAATCGAGCGCGACGCTCTTCGATGGGGACGACGCCCTCCACAAACAGATCGGGCAGGTGCTCAGCCTGCCTGACGGCCGCGACTACCGGCTCGACCTCGTGTCCCTGCCTTCCGGAACGGACGGGCCGTCCACCCAGGTGATCTTCGAGGACGTCACCGAGGAGCGCAGCGAGGGCCGCCGTGCCACGCGCTACGCCCAGTTCGTGGTCGAGGCCGAAGAGGACCAGCGTCGGCGACTCTCGCGAGAACTGCACGACGAGCCGCTCCAGCTCCTCTTGCACGTGGCCCGCCGCCTCGAGAGCCTCGGGGGGATTCTGGGACTGCCCGAGACCGTCACGGGTGGTCTCGTGGAGGCCCGCCGGCAGACACTCGACGCAGCAGGCCGCTTGCGCACCCTCGCCCGGGACTTGCGTCCGCCGGCCCTCGACGAGCTTGGGCTCGTCGCCGCGCTCTCGACCCTCCTCACCGACGCCGAAGACGAGGCGACTTTCGTCGCCGAGCTCAAGGTCACCGGCACCGAACCTCACCTTGCACCCGAGATCGAGCTCGGCGTCTTTCGCATCGTCCAGGAGGCGGTGCGCAACACCCTCCGCCATGCCGGAGCCAGCCGGCTCCTCGTGACCGTTGGGTTCCGAACTGACGAACTCGCGCTCAGCGTGTCCGACGACGGGCAAGGCTTTGTTCCCCAGGGCCTCGGAGAGCAGGACTCGGGGCATCTCGGTCTGCTCGGCATGCGCGAGCGGACGAGACTCCTCGGGGGCCACCTCGACGTGCGCTCGGCCCCCGGTCAGGGCACAGTCGTCGAAGCGACCGTGCCGTTCGCCACGCCCCGGCCCGGGCGCGGCGCCTTCTCCCCCTGACCGACCACGGCCTGGTGGGAAGCCTGGATGGATTTCTCGGCTCCTACAAGCTCGCCTGACCGCTATCGGCGCCCGGAGAACGGCGCGCCGATGCTTCGAACGGTCCGGATCGCCCTCGGCACATTCGAGGACAACGGCGACCCAGTCGGGGTCCTCGCGGTCACCGGGTCACCCCCGGCGGTCGGCTGCGTCTATTTGGCCATCACACCAGAACGGCGACGGCTCACGCTCGCCACCGTCGCCGCAAGCGCCGGACGTGGCTGTTCCCCGTCGGCCGGCCCGGACGTCACCCGCATCTCCGAACACCTCGGTAACCGCCTCCACTCACGCGAGCTGCGCGCCCCGCGTAACGCACCAACATGTTGTTGGATCTGGCAAGCACATGCTGCTGGTGCTAATCGCCCACCTGCACACCAACACCGCCTACAGATGGGTGCAGGCAAGCCGGCGGCCACTGGGCCAACTACGCCCCTGAGCCCATGTGAGGCTGAAGGACCCACCAACGCAGCCTGAAGACGCTGGCGCGCCGGAGACGAGCAGCCGACGACCGGACCGCGCACGCAGCGCGTCACACCAACCACCCGCCGACGGTTAGCCTTCAGGGGAGTCAACTTCGCTCCAGACCCCGGCGACCTCACAACAGGCAGGTGGTCAAGATGACGGAGAGCGATGATGTGGCCCGGCGCTGCGATTGGGAGTTTCACCAGGCGACCGGAATGGTGGCCGTCGAGATCGACACGCCCGACATGACCAAGGCCGCCGCACGGATCGTTGCCGCGGCCGCAGACATCGGCGAGTCGGTCCATGACACCGCGCTGCTGTTGTTGGACCGTCGGCTGCGGCTCTCCTGACGCA
>Ga0307374_10015071_pt1 | contig 10449 bp, 6 predicted proteins | sample OX3MG_FD_202532 | JGI IMG/M metagenome (GOLD analysis project Ga0307374, IMG submission 202532) | Soil microbial communities from Risofladan, Vaasa, Finland - OX-3 | ecosystem: Environmental > Terrestrial > Soil > Coastal area > Acid sulfate soil | place: Finland: Risofladan, Vaasa | collected...
TTCAGCGATCTCAAGCGCATGGACGGAAACGGCGACGAGACCATTACCTTCCCTTTCCAGATCTCCATGAAAGACATTCTGAGCCAGGCGCCGAATCTTCTTGCCGAGGGGAAGCTCAAGGTGACCTTCGACGGGCTGGTCTATCCCTCCGCAGCCTCCACTTTCCAGCCGATCGCGTTCGCCCGGACCGTCGAGCTGCCGATTCCTCGCATCCCTGAAGTGAGCTTCGCGGGTGCAGTCGGCCTGCCCACCCAAGATCTCTTCAGGGTAAGGCTCAACGTCAAAAACACGAACTCCTTCCCCATCTCCGTCGCCCGAATCGACACCTTTCTCGTGCTAAACCAGGAGAAGTACCGGCTTCTTCACACCGAGAAGTCGACCGAGATCCAGCCTGGAGAGATCGGGACGGTAACCCTTCAGATGGAAAACTCTACCGGTAAGACGCTCAGCATGATCCTGAATGCCATCCAGGCGCAGGCGGTTTCCTTCACCCTCGGTGGGACCATCATGTGCGGAACGCCCTACGGCTGGGTGTACGTCCCGGTGGAACTCCAGGGGCAAGCCCAGTAGGCGGGAGGGGCGTCCCTCCCAAAGAGCTCGGCGCCGGTCGCAGCAGCTACACGGGAAGGGGGCGGCCGACTGCCTCTTTCAGCTCCGCGAAGGCGGCCTCGAGGCTGTCGAGAGCGCGGCTGGCGAAGGCGGAGTTGCCGTCGGTTGCCGCCGCCTCGACCTTCGCGGCGGCATCTCCGAGGCGCCGGATTTGCAGGTTCCATCCGCTTCCCTTGATCGAATGAGCCTCGGCCTTCGCTGCTGCGAAATCCCCGGTAGCTATCGCGCTGCGAATCTTCGGGAGCTGGCCTTCCACCTTCTCCATGAACGAGCGGATCATGCGCTCGACTACATCGGACTTTCCCATGAAGATGGAGACCGCCTCACGAAAATCGAAGACCGCGGGGTCGACGTGCGACAGCTCCGCCACCCTCTCGGAAGGCCGGCCGTTTCCGCTCGCGAAGGGGGCCGGCGCAGAGTCGCCAGGCGGGTCCGCATCGCCCGCAGCCATCTGCGGTGCGCCTGAGCCCTTAAGCCACTGCGTCAGCACCGGCACCAGATCGCGCTTCCTGAATGGCTTTCCAAGAAAGTCGGACATCCCTGCCTCACGGCATCGCTCCCGCTCACTTTCCGTGACGCTCGCGCTCACCGCGATGATGGGGGTGGCGATCCCCGCCTCCCGGATCTTCGCCGCGGCCTCGTAGCCGTTCATCTCGGGCATCTGCAGGTCCATGAAGATAAGCCCAAAGTAGTCGCCGCCCCTCGCCATCACTGCCTCGAACGCCTCGCGGCCGTTCGCCGTCAGCTCGACCCCAAACCCCAGGCTCGTGAGGATCGTCTGAAAGAGGCGGCGGTTCACCTCGTGGTCTTCGGCCACTAGGAGTCGCACGAGCGGCTGCTTGGGAGCGATCGTCGCGTCTTTCGCGGGCGCGCGAGGCTCCTCCTCCGGCTCGAGCGCTGCAAGCTCCTCCACCGATTCCAGATCGACCTTCTCGCTGTACACCCTGCGGATGGTGTCGAAGAGAAGTCCCTTCTTCACGGGCTTGCTCAGATAGCCGTCGTACCAGCCGAGGAGCTTCATCTTCGCCTCCTCGCCGCTCTTTCCGGCCGGGCTCAACAGAAGAAGCTTTGCCCCGTTTATCCGCCTGTCGGCGTTGATCTCGCTCGCGAGCTGCCAGCCGTCAATCCCGGGCATGAGCAGGTCGATGAGGCAGAGGCCGTAGGGTGCACCCGAGGCGGCGGCCTTCCGCATCGCCTCGAGCGCCTCGGCGCCGCTATCGACCTGGTCGACCCTGCAGCCCCACCCCTCCAGGTAGCGCGCGACTACGATCCGAGCCGAAGCGATGTCATCGACGACGAGCGCCTTCGTGCCAGCGAGCACCGTTGGGTCGTCCCATGCAAGGGCGGGCATCGTCGTGCTCTTTCCAAATTCGATGCTGAACCAGAAGGTGGAGCCGACCCCCTCCTTGCTTTCGACGCCGATTTCGCCGTGCATGAGCTCTACGAGGCTCTTCGAGATCGACAGGCCGAGCCCCGATCCGCCGTATTTCCGGGTCGTCGAGGAGTCCACCTGCGAGAAGACCTGGAAAAGACGCGAACGCTTGTCGGCCGGAATCCCGACCCCGGTGTCCTTCACGAAGAGGTGAAGCTTCACGCTCGTGTCGCTCTCGAGGATCTTCATGATCGAGACGACGATCTCACCCTCATGCGTGAACTTCACGGCGTTGTTGAAGAGGTTGATGACGATTTGGCGGAGTCTCACCGGATCGCCGCGCACGAACTGGGGCACGTCGTTCTCGATGAAGAGGATCACCTCAACCCCCTTCTTATGCGCCTCCAGCGCGACGAGGTCCACCGCCTCTCCCGCCATCTTGTAGAGATCGAAATCGATCGATTCGAGGTTGAGCTTCCCCGCCTCGATCTTCGAGAAGTCCAGAATGTCGTTGACGAGGCCCAGGAGGACGTCCGCCGCAAACTGGATCTGGGCGGTGTACTCCTGCTGCTCGGCGTCGAGGTGAGTCTCGGTGAGGAGCTCGCTCATCCCAATGACGGTGTGGATTGGGGTCCGGATCTCGTGGCTCATGTTCGCGAGGAAATCGGATTTCGTCTGAGCCGCGTTCTGTGAGGCGAGCCGCGCCCTCTCGGCCTCCTCTCTTTCTTTGTGAGCCTCGCGGAAGGCCTCTTCCGCAGTTGCCTTGGAAGCGATTATCCGCTCCTCGTTCTCCTTCTGCCGGCTTATCTCCTCGACGAGCCCGATGATGAATCTGCCGCTTCGATCCGGTAGCGCAGCGAGCGAGAAGTTGACGCGGCACCACCCAGCGCGAGCATCCTCGCCGAGGTAGCGCAGATCGACAGTCCCGTGGCGCGCCTTGCCCGAGGTGAGGCGCGAAAGCTCGCCGAGACAATAATCGCGATCGTCAGGGTGTATGAGCTCGATGAACGGGCTGCTCGCGAGGCCCAACTCGCTCCTGCCCACCATCCGAAGAAAGGCACCGTTCGTAAGGAGGATTGAGCCGCTCTTGCCGAAGAGCACGACGCCGATCGATGAGTCGCGGAAGATGCTCCGGTAGATCTCCAGGTTATTCGTCGCGGTCTCTCCTTACGGGCATGTTGTCGAAAAATCAATGGCGACCCCGAAAACCGACATGCTCCTCAAACCAACCTTGCGTGGAGCATACGAGAAGTGCCGATTTGCGCGCTCATTAACCATATTCCGACAACCTGCTAGAAGTTGGTCTTGAGGATCTCCGCCGCCTTCATAAGGATCCGCTCGGGGCGCAGCGGCTTAATCATGTAGCTCGAGACGCCGTAACCCACCGCCCGCACGACCGTCTCCTTCTGCGAGAGAGCCGAGAGGATGATGATGGGAAGGCGAAGGGATTCTTGCTTCAAATGCTCGAGCACCTGAAAGCCGTCCATTTCCGGCATCATGAGGTCGAGGAAAATGAGATCGAGCGAGCTTTTCCCCGGATCGTCCACGAACTCCCTTCCGTTCACATATGCGCGAATCGACCATCCCGTGTCGGCGAATACTGTCTTCACCAGCTCGCGGATAATCTCATCGTCATCCACGACGCCGATCGTTACATCTTTTCCGAGCCGGCCGAGGCTCTCCTGGGGCGAGCCCGCCTCGCTTGCGAAGCGCATCTCGAGGGTCTCCTCCTTGCCTGACTTAGGGGTTAGGCTCTTCAGGAGGCGCTCGCGGGCTATCGCGTCCCGCCCGCTCCCCTCGGGCTTCGCGATGAGGAGCGAGTCCATCGCCTTTTCGAGCGCGTTCACCACCTCGATGCCGGCGAAGTCGGCGTGCGAAGAGACATACCCCTTCACGAAGTCGTCGTTGGTAAGGATCTTCACGTTTCGGGGATTGGCGCCGCCGTAGTCGAGGACCGCGCGGAGAAGCGCCTGAAGCTTGCCCGAGTCGCCGACCTTGAGGGGAAGATTCGCGAACATCAGGAGAACCTTTGGGACGCGCACCTGGTAGAGATCAAGGAGCTCGGTGATCTTGTACTGCAAGAGCTCGATCTTCTCGACGTTCAGGCCCAAGGCGATTTCGATGAAGAGGATCTCGTCGTTGAAATGAGCCTCGATGATGCAGGGGGTATCGTCCATCTCGATGCTCTCACCCAGGAGCTCGGCAACCGACTTCAGGAGCACGTCGATTTTCAGCGGCTTCGTAAAGATTTTCCGTACATTGAAGGGCTTCAGCTCGACGAGCTTCTCCTTGTCGATCTTGGAGGAAACTATGATCACCGGCTTTCCGGAGACGTTCGGATTCTCCTTCTTCTCCTGAAGGACCTCGAGGCTGTTCTTGCGCGTGAGGTAGTAGTCCATTATGACGAGATCGGGGACCTCCCTGCGCATCTTGATGGCGCCGTCGAGGCCGTTCAGCCCCTGGACCACGTCGAACTTTTTCTCGACGAGCTTCTTCGCCAAGTAGTCCCGAAAAAGCGGAGACTCGTCGACGATCAGTATCTTCTTCACTTCTGTCCCCCTTTCGATCCCGCAGTTCGCTATACGGAGAACTTGTAGCCAAACCTCCGCAGGAGCTCCTTTCGCGCGCGCTTGTCGCCTTCGGTCTCCACTCCCTTCGGCGACGATCCGTCGATGACGCCCAGAATGCCCCGTCCCTGGCCGCTCTCGGCGACGGCCACCTGAAGCGGATTCGCGGTTGCCACGAAGATGCTCGCGACCTCGGGGCAGCCTTTGAGCTGATTGAGGATGTTGATCGGAAAGGCGTGCTTGATGATGAGGTAGAAGGTGTGGCCCGCACCGACCGCCAAGGCACACTCCGCCGCCTCGTCGACGAGCTTCGCGTTGTTGCCTTCGGTTCGAACCAGGCAGGGCCCCGAAGCCTCGCAGAAAGCGAGGCCGTATTCGATCCCGGGGACCGAGCCGATGGCGATCTCGGCGATGTCCTCGACGCTCTTGATGAAGTGAGTCTGGCCCACGATTATGTTGCAGCCCTCTTCCCAGCTGAGCTGCACGGCGTGAAGCTTGATCTCCATGGCTATCCTCCGTTCGGAGCGGAAGTCACGGGAGCAGACCCAGGTCGATCTCTCCCCCTGCGCAGGGCATCTGGATGCCCCAATTCTCGAGAACCTGCGGATGAATCTCGCCGAAGAGGCCGATTCGCTTCCCGCCGACGACCACCGCCGCGCAGCGCCCCGGAATGAAGCGCGAGTCGCTCGTCGCTTCGAGGGTGTGCTCCACGGCAAGATAATAGAACAAGACCGCAAGGTGTGCACGCACCTGATTGAAGCCGGCCTCTTTGTCGGCGATCATGAGGCCCAGGTAGTCGCGAGTCACCGTCCCGGAGACGTCAACCGCATCCAGGTAGGAGACCTTTCCGACCTCGAAGATCAGGTGGGGGTAGGTCGCGTGGGCCGAAACCGACTCCGCATCAAGGAGCGCAGGAAGGACCGAGCGCCGCACGTATTCGAAGCTCTCGCTCATGGGGTTTGCGATGCGCACCATCCCCTCGGGAGAGACTCCCATGCGCTCGACAAAGTCGAGGCCGGAGCCGAGGTAGTTGAAGATCATCTCCTGATAGCCGAGCCCGATCAACACATCCTTCACGCGCCGCGCGAGGCTCTCCGCCTCCGTGAGGCGCCCCACCGTGAAGTCGCTCGGCGGCTCGGGCTCGAAGCTTTCCACCCCCCGGGCCATCATGATGTCCTCGACGATGTCCACCGGATGGAGGAAGTCGTTTCGGTACTCCGGGACCGTGACCGTGATCCTGCTTTCGGATACCGCGGCAGGGCAGCCCATGCGCCGCACGGCCGCGGCAGCCTCTTCCGCGCTCAAGGAGACGCCGAGGAGCTTGTTGGCATAGTCGATCTCGACCGCGAGGTCGGTCTGGAAGTAGAGGGGAGTCACCACCTCGCGGCCGAAGGGGGTCTCTTCGGGGTAGCGCACCGCCACGGGAAGGATCGTGAAGCCCTCGTCGGCAAGGTCGCATGCCACGATCGAGGCGGCGAGGAGGAGGGTGGAGAGATCGGTGCCGGTGAGCTCGACGAAGAGGTTGGAATCGCCTGCCTGGACGGCACCCACATCCGCGCTGTTGATGATCGGCGGAAAGGAGAGCGTCGCCCCCCGGCTGTCTTCGAGGTAGGGGAAGCGGGGAAAGGAGGAGACGATCGATCCGAACTCCTGCCCCTTCGGGTGGTCACGGAGGATCTGCCGCAGGCTCATCGGCCGGGCAGGCTCCGCTCCCAGGGGGGCGAAGCGGGTTGCGTCCGGGTCGGCTGCGCGGTAGTGGATGGGATAGGAGATCGCGTCGCTGCGATAGACCCCCATGGCGATCGACTGGCGCTTGCGCCCGAAGTTCCAGCAGAGCTTTTCCTGCGTCTGGATGAGGTCCTTGAGGGCAGTCTCGTCGAGCTTGCGGCCCGTCGCCGCGAAGCCCGCGATGAAGGGCCGGATCTCCCGAAGGGCCGGATCGACCAGGATGACCCGCTCACCGGCGCTCTTCGCCCGCTGTGGCGTCGAGAAGAAATCGTAGCGGGGAGCGGCCCCGCCGAGGTAGACGCGAAGCGCTCGCGCAAGCCCCGCCGTCGACCAGAGGTCGGGGCGATTGGTGTCGTTGAGCTCCACCTTGAGGAGGTCGCCATCCCGTCCGTCGAGCTCGCCCTTGGCGACGGTGAGGAGCCCCTCGAGCTCCTCGGACGGCAGGGGACGGCCGATGAGCCTCCGCAGCGATTGTTCGGAAACCTCGATCTTCGGCATGACTAGCTTCTCCTCCGGAGGCGAACGCTCTCGATGTTGCCCGTGAAGAGCTCACGCAGGTCGGAGAGGCCGAGCTGCATGAGAGCCATGCGGTCGATTCCCAGCCCCCACGCGAGAACGGGCACCTTGATCCCGAGGGGCTCGGTCACCTCCGGGCGGAAGATCCCGCTTCCCCCCAGCTCAAACCAGCCGAGCTTCGGGTGCTTTATGTGCACCTCGATGGAGGGTTCGGTGAAGGGGAAGTAGCCGGGAACGTATTTGACCTCGGTGGCTCCGGCCACCTCTTCGGCGAACATCTTGAGAAGTCCGAGCAGGGTCCGCAGATTGACGTGCTCGCCGAGGACGATCCCCTCGGTCTGGTAAAAATCGGCCCCGTGGGTCGCATCGACCTGGTCGTAGCGGAAGCAGCGGACGATCCCGAAGTATTTCCCGGGGATCTTCGCCTTCGGAAGCTGCTTCGCCGAGAGGACCGTACCCTGGCTGCGCAGGATGAGCTTGCGCGTGAAGTCCCGGTCGAAGGCATAGCCCCAGCCGCGGCTTCCGGTGGTTCCCCCGTTCTCATGGGCGGCGGCGACCCGGTCGAGCCAGGGCTGCTCGATCTCGCGGGCATGGTCCGGCTCCTTCACATAGTAGACGTCGTGGATGTCGCGGGCGGAGTGGAACTGGGGCATGAAAAGGGCGTCGCCGTTCCAAAACTCGGTCTCCACGAGAGGCCCGTCGAACTCCTCGAAGCCGAGCGAGACCAGCTTGTCCTTCACCCATTGGAGAAACTCCGCATAGGGGTTGCGCCGTCCGGGCGCGACCCGCGCGGGGGGGGTCGCGATGTTGTACTCGCGGAAGCTCTTGCCCTTCCAGGCGCCCGAAGAGAGCATCCCGGGGGTGAGCTGGCCGATCTCGTCCCCCATCGCTCCGGCCGCGAGAAGGCTCTTTCGGGTCTGCTCGCCCGCCGGGGTGAGGCGATAGACCACCTCCTCCCGCTCGACGACCTTGAAGGGAGCGCTTCCCACCCCCCGCTTGCGGGCAATTGCAGCGACTGCCTGTCGCTCCTCATCGCCGAGCGATTCCTCTTCGAGCGATCCGACCTTCGCCGCACGTTCGAGGAGGCTGCGAACGACGACCATCCTCCGTGAAGGCTCGCCGCCCTTGCGAGCCACCCGCTTCGACTCGTCCATCGAGACGAGCCCCTCCTTCGCGAGCTGGCCGTAGGCCGAACCGATGTCCTTCGCCTCAATCCCCGCCGCCTGGGCGATCTCGGGAAGGGTGAGGGGACCGCGCTCGTCCACGATGCGCACGATAAGCTCGTCGGGGACGCCGCTCGCCCGGTACTGGCGGCCAAGCTCGGTGAGCTCGTAGAGGGTCCGCGTCGAGCGAGCGCTCTCGCGAATGAGCTCCTTGCCGAGCAGCCAGCTCGTCGCCTGGTTGTACTGGCCGACGTTCATGCCGAGGTCGGCCGTCGCGCGATCGGCCCGAAGCTCCCCTTGCGCGTAGCGCAGGAGCTTGATCTCGAGAGGGTGCAGGTTTTTCAGATCGATGCTCATCTACGGGACTCCTCGCTACCTACGGGCCCAAGGTCCGATCTCGCGCCCGGAAAATCATGTTGCCGCAAACGGCTGGACGCGCGCCGGAAGCCTGGCGGCCAAGGCGCGAAGGAAAAAGCCGACGTCGCTCACGATGCCGAGCGCCTGGCTCGATCCGCGGTCGCCAAGCTTCGTGACGACGGCCGGGTTGATGTCGACGCACACCGTGCGTACCCAGGAAGGGAGCATGTTCCCCGTCCCGATCGAATGGAGCATGGAGGAAAGCATGAGGACCATCGAGGCCCCTTTCAGGATTTCCGCATAGCGCGCCTGTGCGCGGATCATGTCCATCTCGGTCTCGGGGAGGGGACCGTCGTCGCGGATCGAGCCCGCAAGGCAGTAGGGTACTCCCGCGCGCACGCACTCGAACATGATTCCCCGGCCAATCTCCCCCCGGCGCACCGCCTCCGCAATCGAGCCGCAGGCGGCTATCCGATTTATCGCGCGAAGGTGGTTGCGGTGCCCCTCGTGAATGGGCCGGCCCGTCGCGAGATCGATCCCCAGAGAGCTCCCAAAAAGGACCGACTCGATGTCGTGAACCGCGAGGGCGTTGCCCGCGAGGAGCCCGTGGACGTAACCCTCGCGAATCAGTGCGGCGAGGGCCGGCCCCCCGCCCGTGTGCACGACGACCGGCCCGCCGACGACGATCACCTTGCGGCCCGCCTCGCGGTACTCGACCAGATCCTCGGCGATCTGATCGACGGCGACGTCGACGCTCCGCTCCGAAGAGACGTCCCCGGTCATGAAGCTGAAAATGTCCGCCTCCCGGTCGCGGGCGGGCGGGAAGACCCGCACCGACTCCGAGGAGCAGAGGATGCGGTCGCCCCTCTTCACCTCGCGCAGGAGCTTGCACTCGGGCCCGCGCTCGGTTATAGCGACCACCCCGTCCATGCGCTGGTTGGCGACCTCTTGCCACCTGCCGCCGAGGAAGATCTCCGTCCGGTGGTTGGTGGTCGAGTAGAAGTCGTCGGGAACCGCCCCTTCCCGCTCGGCAAGCTTCGTCACGCTCTCGGAGGCGCTCTCCTCGTAGCAGCCGAGCTGGACGAGCTTCGCGGTGATGGCGGCGCATTGCTCTTCGCCCTTCGAGATGAGGTCGAACTCCAGGTGGGAGGGCTCGAGATTCGTCTGACCGATCTCGAAGGCGGTGATTCGATACTCCGCCCCCTCCTCGACGATGAGGTTGAGAATCCGAGGAAGGATATTGGAATCTATAATATGGCCCTCAGACACGAACCGTCTGTTCACCCCTGCGCTCCGCGATCAGCCTATCGTGGGCAGAATGCCGCCCGCTATTCTACCGCAGCGCCAGCGCCCTATACAACCGTCGGCCACAAGAGACGCGCAGCCTCCCGCGGCTGTACATCGGAGGGCCGTTCGGCTATAACGACCTCGTGGGTAAGACAGCCGACGACCGCTCTTATGCCCTCGTGCTCGGAGGCGGCGGCACGAAGGGTGCCTACCAAATCGGCGCCTGGCGCGCCTTCCGGGAGCTCGGCCTGCGCTTTCATGCCATCGTCGGCGCCTCGGTCGGAGCGCTCAACGGCGCCCTCATGGCGCAGGGCGCCTACGACGCAGCAATCGAGCTGTGGCGGAGCGTCACTATCGACCGGATCGTCGCGGTTCCGCCGAGTCTTGCGCGCACCCAGCGGAACCCCGCCTCCCACAATCGCTTCGCTTCTTTTGCCGAGCTGAATCGCTTCATCCTGCGCAACCACGGCCTCGACGCCCAGCCGCTGCGCGACCTCATCCATCGCTCGGTCGACGAGCCCTTCATCCGATCCTCGGGGGTAGACTTCGGAATAACGACCTACGAGCTCACCAACCTGAAGGCCCTTTCCATCTTTCTCGAGGAGATTCCCGAGGGGCTTCTCGCGGACTACCTTCTCGCAAGCGCCTCCTTTCCCGCCTTTCACGCGACCGAGATCCAGGGCAAGCGCTTCACGGACGGCGGGGTTTTCGACAACGTACCCTACCGCATGGCGCGCAGCCGGGGCTACCGGCGCATCATCGTGGTGGATATCTCCGGCTTAGGAGTCAACCGCAAGCCTGATGTGGTGGGCACCGAAACGGTGTACATCAAGAACTCGATAGAGATGGG
>Ga0307374_10015074_pt1 | contig 10447 bp, 7 predicted proteins | sample OX3MG_FD_202532 | JGI IMG/M metagenome (GOLD analysis project Ga0307374, IMG submission 202532) | Soil microbial communities from Risofladan, Vaasa, Finland - OX-3 | ecosystem: Environmental > Terrestrial > Soil > Coastal area > Acid sulfate soil | place: Finland: Risofladan, Vaasa | collected...
GTGCCCGTGTCGCGATATCCGGCCGCTCGTTCTGCCTGACCAGGCGCAGCAGACCCTCTGGGATAGCCTCCCTGATGTTGGGATCTTCATCCTTCATCAACTTCAAGAGTTCTGTCAGCGTCTCCTCGTCGGGAATCGCTCGCCAAGTAATGCCGCTGCTGCAGTGCCCGCCCTCCGATCGCCAAACTTCGGAAGCGCCTCGCGCAAAACCGGGCCCAGCCGTTCCCGCTGGCCCGACGTCAGGGCTGACCAGTTGCGACCGAAGAAGGGAACGATCTTCCAGGAATGGCTCGCATCCAAAAACCCGGGGCGCTGCAGCAGGCCGAGTATTCCTGAGAAAACCACCTCTGACATGGGCGCCGGGACGGTTGACCGTACGATTTCAGAGGCCCTCTCGCTCTCCTGTTCTACCCAGTCGCCAAGAACCAGATAGTTCTCGCGAGCTGTAGCGACCTGCAGCACCCTGGAGAATACAGCTTCGTCCCACATCTTTTCCGACGTCATCGACCCCAGTATAGCGGCTTGCTCCTCACGCTCCGCTCTGTCCTCTCGCCACCACCATATACGCAAGAACGACTCCTCAACCTCATTTCTCACATTCGGATCCGGGTCGGCCCTGGCTTCCTCCAGGCGAGCCATAGCCCGGGCAGCGAGGTCCGGGCGGGCCGTCTGGCGAACCAGGTGGTCGAGTCCCGTCGGGACGAGCTCTCTGAGCTCAGGCCGTTCGAGCTCCATAAATGCCATCAGATCCTCGAGCGCCTTTTCGTCCCCGAAATAGTCGCCGAACAGTTCGGAGGTTTTGAATCGGGCCATCCAGTCATGATACTTTGGGTACGCCTCTCGGAGCGCGACGCGAAGCCACTCCCGCTGCTCAAGTGTTAGGATTGACCAGTTGTATTCAAAGAAGTACAGGATGTGGTGGCTATCCTCCGCCGCTAAGAAATCCGGCTGCCTCAATAATTCCAGTATTCCTGAGAACACCACCTCGGGAACATGCCCGGCCCCCTCGTCAGGTTTGAAGTTGTAACAGTACTCGCTGTTCTCCTCAATCCACTCAGTCAGTGGCTCGTAATCGCCCGCTGCGATGGCGGACTGAAGCGCATCCATGAAACCAGACTCGTCCAACTTCCCTCCGATCGGCCACCTTTCCGAGGGCGTCCCGGCGCGGTCGGCGGCCAAAAAACGTTTGCCGCGTCGGTCACGGGGCGGTCCAAGCGATACGCATACCCACTTCCAGAATCCGGCGAGGCTCGTTAAAGATAGCGTTGACATCCTTGTTTCGACGGGTAACAGTTCCCCGATGCACTGCGGTGCCCCAGGCCCGGCGCCCGGGCCCGCTCAATAAGCCGGGGATCCCGACTGTCAGGCTGGCCTGAGCTCCAGCCCAACGCCAACGGCCACAGGACAGGCCTCTGGCTGGAGGACGCAGATAACGCCAACACCGATGCATACTCCAACCACCACGGCCCCCGCGGCGTACGGCGCTATGTCCGGACCTGGCTCGGGTACGGGGTCCGGATCGGGGGCTGGCGCCGGGCTGCCGCGCGAGCACTTCCGGGCGTATTCAGCCTTTAGATAGGCCAAAAGTGCTTTGTCGCGTGGGATCAGGTCGTCCCGGTGCCAAACTGATCCCAGGTGTAGTAGGTCGTCCCCTTCCTTATCGTCCCCGGCGCTACCACGTCGAAGACCGCGGAATAATAGAAGTAGTAGTATTGCTGCTGGATACTGTACCGCACCTCGTAACCGGTCGCTATTGTGGCGCGAGCGCGCGGCAATGGTGAAGTTGTTCGCTCCAGTCGCCGTGTTCAGGCTGACGGTCCAGCCGTTCGGCGCCCCGGAATTGGCTACGGCGCCGCCGTTAAGAATAATATCCCACGTCCCGGTCGCGGGGGCGTCTGTCCCCGTCGCCCCGAAAACTGACTGGCTCCCTGGTATTACTTCCGGGTTCAGGTTGGACCCATTCCCGTCAATAACCTGCGAGGGCCGGTACGGGTCGTCGGGATCCGCGAAGACCTTTGTCTGGACGATCGTGCCCGCCCCATCCGTTACGGTGGTACCCGACATATCGTTATTAAACCCGGCCGTGTACGAATAGGCCACCTGCTGCTGTGGATTTGTGACCGTGACGGACGTGTGGTTGTTATCTACAAAACTGTATGCTCGTGTATTGCCGTTCGCATCGACAAGACTCCCTACGTATCCTGCCGGGGTATTGTTGATGGTGGCCGTGCTGTTCCCCGCGCCTGTGGGCGACGGAACGGTGATGGTGTGAAGGAATGGGACCTGTTCTCCACCGGGCGCAGACAATATCTGGTAGTCATAGGTGTATCGCAGCGGCGGGTCTACTGTTCCCGTGGACACGATCTGCGATACCCCGGTGAGCTCGGCAGTGGGACCCGAACCAAATGTTCCGGTCTGGTAATAGACGCTCCGGCCGTATGCGTCAGAGATGGAAGTGAGCAGGTTTCCAGTGTAACCAAGGCTAAGCAGCACGGTGTCGGCGCTGTTGGTGATGTTGGTAAGAAGACCGCTGTTGGGATCGTAGTGTAGAGTTATGGCGTTCCCATTTCTATCGGCTTCGGAGGTGAGACGGAACCAGGGCAGTGGCGATGCGGCCAGGTTGTCAAATCGCCACTGGGAACGATCAGCGAAGGTAAAGAGAAAATGGCCGTACGCGCTGCCATCGTAGTCCCACTCGCCTGTAACGGGCGCGCCCGGTTCCATGGAGCAGAACGTCCGGGGGTTTTGCGCGGTGGGCTGTGAAGGAATGGTCATCGCGATTTCGGCGCCATCGAGCATCACGAGATCGCCGGGTCCGGGGCTGATGTACCCATACTGGCCCACAAGTTGGGCGTCGTAGTTGTCCGACCAGCCAAAGCCCATCGTTTGGAAGTTCGGGGACTCGTTGCTCACGCTGACATATTTGCGCTCGAAGCTCACAGCGGGTCCCACCGGGTTGTAGACCACAAGGTCGGGGTCTGGCGAGTAATCCTCTCCTCCCGTTGGAAGGTCTACCGGGTCGCCGGAGGAGGGGCCTTCGGTGGATTGGAAGCTTCCGCCATCGCTGCCGCTCCCGCCGTCATTAAGCGGATCACACCGGTCGCAACCGCCATCGCCACTCGGAGGGCCGCCGCCGTCCCCAGAGCCACAGATGAACCAGGGGCAAACGGGCCCATTCGGCCTGCTCTGGCAGGCCGTCCAGGGTGGTCCGACAATAGCCATCCGGATCAGCGCCCGCTCCTCCAGGGCGGGGATCAGGCCCCTCAGTGGTCCCAGTCCGGCTACCTGCGCCGGCGGTCGCTTCCCCTGAAGGACCGCAGCCATCCAATCATCGCTCGCTGTTCCCGGCTTTGTCACCACGCCATAAACGTCGGCGTCCATCATGTGCCACTGGTTCCACGTCAGCCGGACTCTGCCGCCCGGCCAGGGGCCGCAGTCGGAGCATATATATGCTACACCTTGTTTTCTATCCGCGGCTGTCACAACAATAAAATGGTCCCGCTCGACATGCGCTATAACCGGCTTGGGAAGCGCGATGAGGCCGGCGCCAGTCGCCCCCGTGTAAGGAGCGTCCATCGCCGAAGGGATTCGGATCCTACGTCGGCCGGATCGTGGGCTGAGCCCATCGCCAGAGGGATTGGGCTCCTACGTCGGCCGGGTGGTGGGCCAAGCCCATCGCCGAAGGGATTCGGCTCCTACACCACGCGGTCTCGCCGGCGCGTTTGGCGACACAGGCGCGGAGGCCTGCGCCACTGCGAGCGCCGCGCGCCGCGCACCGCACCTCCGTCCTCCGTCCTTCGTCCTCCGTCCGCGCCCTCACGCCCTACACCGCCGATGTCCTTGGCCATGCCAGTTCAACGCCTTCGGCGCGGAGGTGGGTCTGGAACTGGTTCAGAAGGGCCGGTTCGGACCGGACCTGGGCCGGTTCGCACGAGTGATCCAGGCAGAAGGCGCCGAGCGCCCCGGCTGCCTCGCCGATGTTCCATTCGACCGGATGAAGCCGGTAGCATCCGTTGGTGATATGCGTTGCCCCGATATTCTTGCACGCCGGGATCAGGTTACGGATCCTTACAGGGATCAGCGCGCCGAGTGGAATCTGGAACGGAAGTGAGCTGATGTCGATATAATTATCGCCGCCGGTGCTGGGATGCAGGTCAATGCGATAACAGCCGACTCCAACGCTGTCGGAGAAAGTCTCGGCATCGGGTTTTCCGCGCGCCTCGACGCCGACGTGGGTCTCGGTAACGGTGAACTGCGCCCGGATACGCCGCGACTCACGTATGTAGGGATACTTCGCCAGACCATCCTCCGTTCCCACCAGGTCCGGGCGCAGGTAGAGGCCCGGATAGCCGGACCCACCATCCGGCCGGGGCGCCTCGGTCTGCATCCAGTAGAAGAGGCAGAGGGAAAGCTGCCGGGCGTCTTCCAGAGCGGCGTCGACCGCCTCGGGCGATTTGTCGATGATATTAACGTCCAGGTAATCGTTCTGCGGCCAGTTTACCAGGGTGACCTCGTGTATGCGAGCGTCCGGCGCATAAATGTCGCGGCAGATAATCCGGCGATACAGCCAGAGGCTGAGCGAGCCCGGGCCGCGTTCTTCAGGCATCAGGACGTTGGTTCGAGCTGCTAATGTTCTGGGCTCCCCGGTAGTCCAGGATAAATAGGGGCCGGGCCACGGTGGGGTCAGGGGCGGAACGGCGTTCCGCCATCGCTCCCACTGCGCAGGCCGGTCCATCACGTGATTGCCGTCAGGATCGTGCGCCATCGGGAAGCACCAGGTGATCGCCTGCACGTTCTCGGGGTTGGCTTCTGAGCTTGCGTGCGGCTCACCGGTTTCCGACTGGCTTTCTGCGCCGCTCACGTACTCGGTTCCGGTGAGCGGGAGCAAGTCGCCAAGCTCGGTGGCGTCCAGGATGAACGCGGCTTCAACCGTCTCCAACTGACCGCTGTCCGTATCGAGAAGTGTGACGGAGTGAACTCGGTCGCCGTTTACCACGGCGCTGACCGGGACGCGTCTGAGACGCACCTCAAGATGACCGGCGGTCCGAGCGGCGGCGAGCTGGGCTTCAAGAACCGCCAGTCCAACCCGCGGCTCATGGCAGAGACGAGAGACGAGACCCTTGCCCGGATTCAGCTCCGGCGAACGTATGGCAGCGCCATTGAGGGGGTACCAGGTCCGCATGAACTGGCGCACACCATCCCGGTATCGACGGTAACGCCGGGTGCAGCCGAACTGCTCGATCCAGCGGTGTTCGTCCGGCGGGACGGCCTGGCTCGTCAACTGTCCACCGATCCAATCGGTCTCTTCGGTGAGAATCACGCGCCTCCCGGTGGCCGCGGCCGCCATCGCTGCGGCGCAGCCGCCCACACCGCCCCCCACAATCAAAATGTCCACCCTTGCGTCGCTCACTCGCCACCTCATTTTCATGTCAACACAGCCCGCGTGCAGACGTGCGCGGGACTCAATCAATACTGGCGAGGTGTCCCCGCCCGATACTCAGCTGGCCGGAGGGACCCTCATTTTAAGTGTTAGCCTCCCAACTGCGACAGGGTTTCGGCGTCAGGCTGCTGCGACGCCGCGCGAACATCCGGGGAGGACGCAGGCTCCTCGTACAGGTATCCGTGTCGGGTCGTCTCTTTGGTGAGCACCGCGCGGACGTGCAGCTCAACAGGAAGAGACCCTGCGGGCGGAATCCCGTGTTCAAGAACCTCTACTCGCGGCGGAGGAAACGAGTTGGGCGCCCTCACTACGGCCGTGACGACCATGCGATTTTCGGTGCGCAGGAACCGAAGATCAACGAGGTGGGCGCCCGGCACTTTATTGAGCGCTGTAATCAGGGCCTGGCGGGCGCTCGTCTCGAATCGAAGCTTGGATACGGATCGCTGCAGGTTGAAGGTTAGAAGAGTCGTAAGAATGAGCAGTAGAACGAAGCTTGACGCAATTCGTGTCGCCCATTTCCGACGGTCTCCTTCGGCGTTAATCTTGGTAATCCGATGGAATCCTTGCAGCGCAAGAACGACCGACGAAGAGAACTGGATCGCAACCAGGTTCGTAAAGAAGAGGAGAAAGCCGCCGATGCCGAGGCGAAGGTCCCCGCGGGCAAGGCTGAGGCCGCAGATCGAGAGTGGCGGCACCAACGCTGTGGCAATGGCGACACCGACCACTCCCACCCCGACCCGCGGCGAGACGACGGCGTACGCGCCGGCAGCGCCACCGGCGAGCGCAATGAGAAGGTCCATCAGGTTGGGCGAGGTACGGCCCAGAATCTCGGATCCGAACGGGATGTCCCTGCTGATCAGCCCTATAATTAAAGCGACTCCGAGAACGATGCCGGCGCCGGCCAACTCCGCCAGCACTGATCGGCGCAGAAGCGCGTGGTCGGCGTCCACGAGCGCCAGGGCCAGCCCGGTGATTGGTCCCAGCAGAGTTGCTATCACCATCGCGCCAATGACTACGGGCGTGCTGTTTTCCAGAAGCCCGTAACACGCGACCACCGTGGAGAGACCGTTCATCCAGGCGAACGCGGGAGTCAGCGTCGCTGCGGCGTGGATCTGCTCCCGTACCGTCTCCCGAAAGCGTTCAGTTTTCGACAGTTCAGACATCGCCGGACTTCCCATCGCACGAGATGGCTCATCGGTCCGCAGCGTTGGTGCGCATCCGGACAATGATTGAAGCAGGTCGCAGCGCCGATCCAATCGAGTTCTCCTGAAGCACATTTGCCGCGTCCCGCGCGGCCAACTCCTCCAGATCATTATACATAGGCGCGGGGCCTTCCCGATATCATGACCTCATCACTGCATTCTCTGCTGCGCCGGTTCCACTCCGTGTACTGCCCGCTGAGCCAACCGGAATCACCGCTCCAGTGAGAGGCATTGAAGGTCCCGGTAAGCGCGACGGTCTGGGCCACGTAATTCCGTGCTCGCGAGTCGCGACTCTTTCCCGCCTTCCGATGGTAGAGGAATGAAACGGGCCAGAGTCGAATCCGTGCTCGCAGAACCCACGCGGGGAGAGGCGGCTCGGGCTGACCGAGCGCTTCATCCGAGAGTCACTTCATCCGGCATTAGAAAGGAAAATTCGATGCGCGTACTGTTGAAAGTATCCCTGCCCACGGAGCGGGCCAATGCGCTGTTCAAGGATGGCACGTTTGTAAAGAAGATGCAGAGTATTCTGCAGGAGCTCAAACCGGAAGCGGCCTATTTCGCCGAAGATGGTGGCGTCCGTACCGGCTATATTGTCGTCAATCTCCAGAATGCATCGGAGATCCCGGCTATCGCGGAACCATTCTTCCTGGCCTTCAATGCGAGGGTCGAATTCCACCCTGCTATGGTACCCGAGGACCTCATGGCAGCAGGCGCGGCGATTGAAAGAGCGGTCAAGATCTACGGATAGATCAACGGATCGGGAGGGCGGGATCCGGACCGCAGAGCGTCTCGCCCTCAACCTTTTATCCGGTGAACGGTTCGGAAGCGATGAAAGCTGAGCGCCTATGAAGTTTACGTACGCATGAAACCGACCTGTCCGCTATATGCGGCCCTCCTTTCATTTTCTCTCCTGATCAGCGCCGCCCGGTCGTCTTTCGCAGCGGCGCCGGGTATTCACATCAGGATCGTCGCTTCTCAAAGCAGAGCGCCGGTGGGTGGATCGGTGGTTTTGCGCGCGGCGGTGACCGAGAATCACCGTCCGGCGTCGGGGCTTTTACTCTGGCCGTATCTAAATGGCCGCCGGTGGGGCGCGCAGGAGCGGACGGGCGCCGATGGCCGCGCTCGATTCTTGATTCCGCTGCCAGATGTCGGCACGGAACGTCTATCGGTCATCGTTGCGCCTCAGAAACCGAAACCCGACGCCTTCTGGATATGGGGCGGGGCGACCCGGGATCAGCAGACCCTGTACTTCAGAAAAAACATTATGGTCACGGGCGGCGCGCGTGACGCGAAGCTGTGGATCACCTGTGACGATAGTTTTCACGCCTACCTCAACGGTCATGAAGTTGCGAGCGGAACCAATTTTCAACAGGTGCAAACGGCGCGGGGACTGGCGCTGCGGCCTGGAACGAATACGCTTGCGGTCGAGGGGACGAATGGCGTAGGGCCGGCGGGCTTGCTGGCGCGATTGACTTTTTCCGACGCTCGGGGCGCTCACGCCATCGCCACCGGAAGCGGATGGGAGGTTTTCCAGGTGAAGCCGGCCAATTGGCCGATGCCGGTGGCCCCCTTAGCCCCGATAACGGGGAAAAACCGGGCCCCCTCACCCCCGATAACGGGGAAAAACGCGGCCCCCTCACCCCCGATAACGGGGAAAAACGCGGCTCCCTTGCCCCCGATAACGGGGGAACACGCGGCCCCCTCACCCCCGATAACGGGGGAACACGCGGCCCCCTCCAAGCGCCTGCGAGCGATTGCCGGAAGCCCGGCGACAATTGAGGCGCCGGTTGGCGGTGGGCCATGGGCGGGATCGCTAAAGGGATGGCCCGGACGGCCGACGCACACCAATTTCCCGGTGGGTTTGCCCGCGCCGTCCCGGGTGATCCATTCGAATACCGTGACGATACGTGTTGCGCGACGAACGTTCCACGTGATCCGGGACCCGAACCACCTGGTGGGGATGGAATGGGAGCCCTGGTTTACCCCTCTTAATGACGGCTGGCAAACGGCTGAGGCGGTTCCGCTCGTGGGCGACTACGACTCGATGAACACCGACGTGATCCGGCAGCATGCTTACTGGATGATCGACGCCGGGATTAATTTCCTGCTGGTGGACTGGAGCAACAATCTCTGGGACAAGAAGCATTGGAGCGAGCGGGCGCCCGGTGTGGCTCAGCTCATTGCGGCCACCACCCGGACCCTCGACACCTACGCCCGGATGCGCGATGAAGGCATTCCTGTTCCGCAGATTACGCTCCTGCTTGGCCTGGATAACGGTCCCAGCACTACCACGACCGCGCTGAACGAGGAGATGCAGTGGGTCTACAACCACTACGTTCACGATCCTCGCTACCACGGACTCTGGCTCTATTACGAGGGGAAACCGCTCATCGTGCCGTTCAATGGCGGAGGGCCGGGCATTCTCGCTCATCAGCCGCCGATCGATGATTCGGAGTTTACGGTGCGATGGATGTCGAGCCAGCTTCAGTTCTCACATCTTGAACGGGAAGGCTACTGGTCGTGGATGGATGGCGTTGTCCATCCGATTGCGACGCCGTATCACGGGCACGCCGAGGCGCTCACCGTCACGCCCGCCTTTTTCGGAGATGGCGGCTGGACCTATCCGCAGGCGCTCGGCCGTCGCGGTGGAGCAACGTACTTAGAGGAGTTCACGACCGCGCTGCAAGACCGCCCCCGGTTTCTGCTGATCAACCAGTGGAACGAGTTCGCCGGGCAGCCGAATGGTAGTGGGTACGGGCCGAAGCACGATCAGTATGTGGATACGTATGACGTCCCGCTCAGCGACGATATCGAGCCAACTTCGCTGACCGCGTGCGCCTATCGAGGGTGCGGTGGCTGGGGGTTCTACTATCTGAATCTTACCCGCGCGCTCGTGGCCCTGTATCATGAGGCGACACCGGAGGATACCATTCTTGCCATCGCCCGGCCGCAGGAGGGGCAGAAGGTCTCCGGGGGGAGTCTACCGCTGGAGTGGACATCGATCGGCCGTCCGGTTTCCCACTACACCGTTTTGTTGGATGGTCGAGTTGTCGCCCACGTGGGCGCGGTGACCTCGTATAGGTTGGATCTCCGCGGGATCGCTCGTGGTCCGCATCAACTTATCGTTCGCGCTGACGGGGCGACTACACACTTCTCGCTTTCGCGCGAGGCGGAGGATCCGGTCGGCCTCGGGCCGGCGCCGTGTCAGGTCGCGGTCCGATTTTTTGTCGATTAGTGTTCGGCGGCGCGAGATGGTTGTAAGCTTAGCGTTGGCGTGGTATCATCGCGGAGGAGGTTGAACATGCAATTGGAGGATTATTTTAACTTTCTGGCGCCGGATGATATCCGGGTGAAAGGTTCCCGGATCGGAATCGAGTCGATCCTCTACGAGTATATTCATCGCGGCAAGACTCCCGAGCAGATTGCGGAGCGTTATCCCACGGTGACGCTAGAGCAGGTCTACGCAACCATTCTCTATTACCTGCACGACCGAGAAGCGGTGGGGGCGTATCTCGCGGATTACCTGGAATACTGTCTCCGAGTTCGTAGGGAGGCCGAGGAAAACCCACCTCCTTTTGTCGCGAAGCTGAGGCGCTCAATGGTTGAACGAAGAGCCGCGGTTAACGTGGAGACACCGATTTCGGAATGATCCGTCTTTTACTCGACGAGCACATCCCGGCCAGCTATCAATCGCAGATCATTCGCCACTCAGTCGACGCAGAGGTCTGGCGGATCGGTGACGAAGGGGCGCCGCCGCGCGGCGCCCCCGATCCTGAGCTGCTTAATTGGTGTTCCGAAAACGGCT
>Ga0307374_10015075_pt1 | contig 10447 bp, 7 predicted proteins | sample OX3MG_FD_202532 | JGI IMG/M metagenome (GOLD analysis project Ga0307374, IMG submission 202532) | Soil microbial communities from Risofladan, Vaasa, Finland - OX-3 | ecosystem: Environmental > Terrestrial > Soil > Coastal area > Acid sulfate soil | place: Finland: Risofladan, Vaasa | collected...
AAAACCAATCCTCGGGCCATGCGAACTTCTGAGAATCCGGAGAAGTACGGTGAAAGATCAGCTTGACGCCTTAATTAATCAGATGATCGAGAAGAATATCGACTTCGAGGATGCCCTCGGGGAGTTTGAAAGACGATTTATCAAGAAGGTCCTGGAAAACAGCAACGGGAACTTATCGAAGGCGGCGAAGGCTTTGGGAATTCACCGCAATACGCTGAGCAGGAAGATCCTGACCCTGGGGCTTGACCATCGTCCGAAGCGCCGCACCCGCTCGCGCCGCTAGACGCCCGCGCCTTGCACCAATCCTCCTGGAAACGCGGCCCACGGCAGAAACCCGCCTCCCCGCCCCGTGGAATCAAAAACTCTGCGTTCCAGGTTCCGGACTTTCAGCAGGACTGCAAATAAAGGCCGCTGCTCTTAGCGGCGCGGCCGGCGCTTGGGCGCTTTCTTCTGAGCGTCCGCCTTGGCTTTTTCCGCTGCGGCCTTCAAAACGGTCTCATCGATCTTGGCGCCACTCAGGGTCAGAACAAAGCCTGAATTGGCGGTGTAGGAGTCGATCGTTCCTTGGAAACGGAGCGGGTCACCCGGCTGGAGATACTGGGCGTCCGACTGCGACTCCTGAAGCACGATGTCGTACGTGCCTTCCTTGCTTTGCGAATCAGGCGCGATGTCCACGCGCACGAGATATGTACCCGGGTCGGTGCCCTTCACAACGCTGTCCACGTGGCCGACCAAGCCCAGCGGCTGTCCTTTCAACTGGGTCCAGTTCTGCTGAGCGGTGTCACCGCCCACCACGAGGGCGTCTTGGATCTTATAGAATGCGTCGAGGTTCTGGTTGCCGGTGGCGGCATGCTGGGGAGGAGGAGCGACGCTAAAACCCGCGGGCGGAGTGGCCGAATCTTTTGCCGCTGCCAGCACTTTCTCCTCACCGGCGTTGGACCCGTGCTGGGCCTCATAGACCTGGCTGTAAAACTTCTGCAGTTGCGGCAAATTTGGACTCTTGGATTCCTGGGCCAGAGCAACCGAGCGGGCTAAGTACCAAATGGCCTTATTCACATCGCGGGGCTGTTCCTGGTAATACGCTTGTCCGAGGAGCGAATAAACCAGAACATTCTCCGAACTGTCTTGCGCGGCGGCCTCCAGCGATTTGATGGCCTGATCGTAATCTTTCAGTTGCACGGCAGCAAAGCCCATCGCCGTGTTAAAAACGGCCCGCTTGGTCTTCACGTAAGTATTGAACTGATTTTCATCAATGCCGGCAGGCTTCTGCAAATTCTGCAGAAGCTCCAGGCCGTGTTTCGCGTTGCTTTCGGCCTCGGAAAGCTGGGTCTGGCTATCGGAGTCCGAGGGCTTGAAGGTGTAAGGAAACGTAAAGCTTAAGTAGGAGAGGGCGTCAAGGTTATCGGCATCGGCCTTGACCGCGTTTTTGGCGGCTTGAATCGCTTTCTCGCTCTGATTCAGTTGCACGTAAGTCTGCATTTCAGCAACATAAGTGTTGGCCTTGAAATCGGAATCGGGGTACTTCTGAAGGAAAGCCTGGATCAACGAAAGCCTCTTGCTGGGATCCGTCTCCTTCACAAACGCCTCAAAGGCGTCGTATTCGGCCCGGCTTTTCCATTGCGGCTGCTTCTGTCCCGCAGCGGCAGGAACAGGCGTCGGCGAGGCGCTGGGTGAAAAGGCTGCAAGGCTCCTTCCAGACTTACCTGCAGCGCGTGCAATGTTCGGGGGGCTGGCCAGTCCGGCAAGCAGCCCAAGGCTGAGAAGCACAGTAATTTTCTTCATCGAAAAGCTACCTCTGATTCTAAGGTATGTTTACCGGGCAAAAAGACGTACTCGACTTCTGGCCCCGGTCCGCCGCGGAAGACTTACAAGATTGCAACCCGTCGCTCGATCGGCTGAACCCCTTCATTTGGAGCAGTTCTCCAAATACCAAGACTTGAAACACATTGCAAGCAAAATCTTGATACGGCTGTTCCTCGTGATGCCCTACGCCCGGCGCCTCCTGTTCTCATTTCTTTAGATGCGATAGGACAGGACGGCGTCATCTGATACAGTGTACCATTGATTTGCCGCAATCTCCCAGCCGGGAACAAGGAGACGGACGGCCTCTTTCAACTCCCACTCAGCACCACCGGCGGAGGCGGCGACGAGAGCCTGACGCGGCAGGTAACGACCTTATTCTCAAAGAGACCCGCAGGGCAGTTTTGATGGGCTACAAGTGCAATCCAAGCCGCCAAGGAGTAACTATGGTCTACTCCTCAACCTTTCGAATGTGCCCGTTGAGGTTCTGCGGAAGCTCGCCTTCACGACAGGTTCAAAACTTTATTATAGGCGCAGTGACCTTCTTCAGGCAAAGAGTTTATCCAGAGTCGGCGGAGCAATCCGCGCCCCGCGATTAGGCCGGACGATGGGTCGACTCAAGCTTGAGGCGCGCGAGAGGCAGAGCCTCAAAGCAGGGGCCTGTTTAGCAGATTCCGAGCCGCCGCAACCAAGGATGTATCTCTGCCTCTCGCGACTTTCTTCGCAACAGCGGCCGCCGGCCCGGACAATCCGGCTTCCCGGCATTGGAGGTTCAGCTCTTCTGCAAACCAAAGGCCGTTCGGGGGCACAACCCCGTCCTTGAAATTTACTATGGCAAATCGGCACCTAAATGTGTATACTAAAGGAGCTTGATCAGTTTTTGTGACCGAATACCACAGACCTTTGAGGCCACAGAATCGGTGATTTTGTGGCCTTTCGCGTTTTTGGCGAGTGGTTACGAGAGCAGAACAAGTTAATTTCAATACAACAAGAGGAACAAAGACACCTTTATGAACAAAGAACAAGGTACAGTAAAATGGTTCAACAACTCCAAGGGCTATGGATTCATCCAGCGTGCCACTGGAGACGACGTTTTTGTGCATCACTCAGCCATCCAGGCGGAGGGCTTCAAGTCCCTCGCCGAAGGTGAGGCTGTGGAATTTACGGTCACAAAAGGCCCTAAAGGCTTCCAGGCAGAAAACGTAACCAAGCTCTAAACGAGCCACACTCCTTGCCCGCGTCTGGGACGCAGAAAACGACGCGGGCAGGAGCTATCCGAACCTTAAGGATCGACCCACGCAGATACAAATCCAATATCTGGGATTCCAATTGAAAGCGCATGGCAGGGATTATACCTACCGCGTGATCAACCCGAAGGAAGGGGATCGGGAATTCACCCTGAGCATCTCCAATCGGGCTTTTGCGGAGCACAACGTCCACTATCAGGATGCGGCCGGCATTTGTTATCAACGGCTGCAGAAGGCCCTAAGCTTGGAAACTCCGGAAGAACCGCTTCCCCGTCATTACGCCGTTTCCGACCAGGAACTTGACGAGTACGTCGAGCGGCACCGTCCCTCCAGAAGACGAGCCTATTAGACCTGTAAGAGGTCAAAGGCCGTATCCACCCATGTTTCCCGCCGTCCTTATTCGGGCCACCAAGCCTGAGCTATGCCACAAGGTAGTGTGATGCCAATCACCGGGGAAGGTGCGTGGCCTCACTGTGGATTTTCTGCAACTCGGGTAGGGTATTTGTGTCGGTGGGCGCTGGCCCCAGGAGAGGCCCGGCAATTCTTGCGTACCGACCGGGCGCACAACAACCCGCCAGCGCCGCGATTCTCACCTCAAAGGAGCAGACCCGTGGCAGGGAAATTACCGCCGAGGCCGACCCGGCAAACGTCACAGCGACTCTGAAAGACGGGATTCTCAGCTTCACCCTTCCCAAAGCTGCCCCCGCCAAGAAGATTCGCATCGAGCCGAAAGCCGCGTGACACGCGCCGGGATGCGGCAGCATGAGAAGGCAGCGGGATATTTCCTTTTTCTTGCAGACGCTGGTACAAGCGAGGGGAGGAGGTTTTTATGAAAGGCAAACCAACGTGGAAGCCAGTCGGCCTTTCCGCAAGCAAATGGCGAGCGGCAGGACACGGACGGGGCTCGGCACTTTTTGCACCTTCCAAGAACCTGATCCCGAAAAAGACTCGAAGATCTTCCGGAAGGAGGCCCCCATTCGACGGAGGTAAGTCATAAGGGCTGGCAATCAATCTGATTGCTGAACGATTTCGAGGAGGATGCAATGTCGATAGGCCAACGTGTCCGCGACTTTCTCGATTCCCACCATGTCAATTACACGGCGCTTCCCCACCCCCAGGCCTTTCCTGCCCAGAAGGTAGCTGAGGAGTTACACGTTTCCGGAAAGCAATTCGCCAAGGCGGTTATCCTTCATGCCGACGCGCACCTTTTGATGGCCGTATTGCCGGCTTCGCACCGCTTAACCCTCCATAAACTCAAAGAGTCGCTGGAAGCAAAACATCTGGAAATCGTCCCCGAGAGTGAATTGGCTGAGTTCTGTTCCGATTCCGAGTTGGGAGCCTTCCCTCCGTTCGGGAACCTTTATGGGATGGAGACTTGGGTGGACCGTTCGCTGGGCAAATCGGAAGACATTGTGTTCAACGCGGGGACCCACGAGGATGCCGTCCGGATGAAATACGCCGACTACTTAAGGCTCGCCATGCCCCAAGTTGCCACCTTTTCAGAGGTGGGACGGCCCCGGCAGGCAGCGTAAAGTTTTCTTGCCACCTTCGGGGTCGTTCTCAATTTCCGGTTGTCCTGCGTGCCGCAAACCCAGTATTAAATTCGGCCCTTCCGGTCGTCTTGCCAAAGGTGCGTCCCGGAGGCGAAGCCGCACCACCCTCCGCTCGAGATTTGACGACAGGCAAGACACGCGCGGGAATCTAACCCCCAGCGGACAGATCACGTGCTAACCCAACCGGACATTTGATGTGCTAACGGCAACGCCCCGAATTCTCCTTGACAGATACCGCCTGTGAAAATATCATGGCAATGGTTACTAATAAATAACGATGATTATCGAGGTAACAGGAAAGTCTCAGCCCGGAATGTTTACGCCTGTTTAATCTGCCGATGACCTTGTCGCCATAACACGTGCGTTTTGAGTAATTCCCGGGACATGGGACGCATTCATACATTGCCTGAATCTGCCAGAAATGGAAGATCTTATGAAGGTGGGTATCATTAGCCCGCAGGTCCTCTTTCGAAAGGCTATCTGCTCATTACTTGCCGGAACGGGAGCTTTTGATGTGGTCATGGAAATGGGTGATATTCCCGATCCCCTCACGCCAGTTGATAAATCCCGGCCGGAAATCCTTATCGTCCACGCTGTTGAGCCTGCATTAGGCCTGGGAACCGTGCGCCAGATGCGCGACCTGCTTCCAGACGTACGGGTCTTATTGCTCACCGACGAGCCTAAGGATGAATTCTGTTTGCAAGCGCTTGAGGCGGGAGCGTGGGGCTGCCTGTCAACTTCGGATACTCCGCAGCTCTTGGTAAAAGCGCTCGAAAAGGCAGCTCAAGATGAGCGATGGGTGGGACACCGGTTGGCAAACCTGATTATTGAAAAGTTTGTTGCCGGCCAACAAGCGGACGCGAGGACCACGGAACGTCTGACCTCGCGGGAATGGGAAGTTCTGGCCCTCCTGGCCAACGGGTGTTCCGACAAAGAAATTGCGAGTCGTCTTTTTATCAGCAGGGAAACTGCAAAGTCCCATTTGAAATCAGTGTATAAGAAGCTCCAAGTCAGGAACCGGAGCGCGGCGGCAGTCTATTATTTCAAATACTTCCGGAACCAAAGCGACTCGCCACGACACCCCGGAGCAGCCGTCCCCGACCACGCATAAACCGCAATCCAGCGAGCCCCGCCGCCATTTTCTTACCCAAAAGGGAGAGGATATGGCGGATGGATGGAATTCCGGCAAAAGAACTCTTCCAGCATTTGCCCTTAGGCTGGGCTGTCCAGCCATCCCAGGAAGCATGAGATTCGATCCTTCGATTACTATATAAGTTATTGAAAATAAATTACTTGTCTCAAGGCATGGCCGTCCCAAGATAACCCTAACTGATAGTTCTAGCGGCACTTGTTCGAAAGTACAGGTTAACCCTTCCAGCCCCCGGTCTCCCCCAATAATCCTCCCTTTAGGGGATTGCCATCCCTCCTGGGCGGGATGGTACAGTCACGCTTACTGTTTACTAAGTGAGTATGTGTCAGCGGGTCACTCAGCCTTCGCGATGAATTCCGAAATGACCAAGGAGAGGCGCCGGCAAAAACGGCACGAGATCGATTGTCCTGTAACGGTGTTGACTCCCGGACGGGGAAAGAAACGGACGCTCGGGCGCGGTTGGCTCTGCGACATCAGCGACAAAGGCGCGCGGTTTCGTTTGGATCATCCCATGCAGGCGGGCAATCGGATATCCCTTGACGTCCACTTTTCCAATCCGAACCGTCAAATCACCACCATCCGATTCCAGGGGCTGGTGAAGCGCGTCTCGCAGGTAGATTCCTGCGAAGTCGCCATTACTTTTTTAAAAGGCACGTCTTTTATTCGGAACGGTCACGGCTCGTTCCAAAAAGGTTTGCACCAGGTCCACGTTAACCCCAGCGGTGAGTGGATCAATTAAAGGCCGAACACTGGGGCAATCCTTCATTCGCATGGCGAAGTAGCAAGGGGGCTCCTGTAAGCCACAGAGCGGAGCTTTGCCTAAATTCAAGGACAGCATGATCACCGGAACGCCATCGCCAGCCTGGTTCGCACTTTATACCCGCCACCAACACGAGAAGGCGGTTGCCAGCTCCCTTCAGAGCAAAGGGGTGGAAGTCTTTTTGCCGCTTTATAATTCAGCCCATCGCTGGAAAGATCGCGTCAAGCAGTTGTCGCTGCCGTTGTTTCCCAATTATGTATTCGTCTTCGTTGATTTGGAATCTCGTTTCGCAATCTTCGCCTCGCCAGGGATCTATGACTTTGTGAGGGCGGCCGGGCGGCCGGCGGCGATACCGGTCGAGGAAATCGAGGGCGTCCGAAGGGTCATCGAGAAAGGCTTGAGCGCGGAGCCCCATCCTTTTCTGAAGTCGGGCGACCGGGTAAGGCTCAAGAATGGACCTCTGGATGGCATCGAAGGAATTCTGGTCCGCAAAAAATCCTTCTATCGTCTGGTCCTTTCCGTCGAACTGCTGGCACGCTCGATTTCCGTCGAAGTCGACGTCGCCGACGTCGAACGCATGGACGACCGCAGTGCCGGAAGAGCATCTTACGCCACCTCCGTGGCTGTTCAAGGCGGTTATTAATGACGAAAGTCGTTTCCATGCCGAAGGCGTGTGCCACGCCGCCGCGCCGTGTAGGGCATTGCTCCTGGCTCCTGGCTCTGGGCTTCGCCTTGTTGAGTTCGCTTACCATGCTGCGGGCCCAAACCGTCGCGAGAGCAAAGGAGCCGGATGCGCCCGGCACCCACGCCACTCAAACACTGAGATCGGCCTCCGCCGGCAGCAGTCTGGATTACATCATCGGCGCTGACGACGTCTTGGACGTCTATGTGATTGACGTACCGGAGCTCAGCCGAGGTTACCGCGTGAGTTCCGATGGAACCGTCACCATTCCGTTGCTTTCCGAACCGATCACGGCTGAGGGGCTGACACTCAACCAGCTCTCCGCGGTGATCACGGACAGGCTGCAGGCTGCGGGGCTGGTGACCCATCCGAATGTGATGGTGACGGTGAAAGCCTCGCAGACCCACGCGGTGGCGATCACGGGTGCAGTGCAAAACCCGCAACTCTATCCCCTTTTCGGACCCACCACCTTGCTCGATGTGCTGTCGCAGGCTGGGGGCCTCGCCAATGATGCCGGAACCACCGCCACCATCACGCGGGGTGACGCGGCGGCCAGGGCTTCGTGGCTCAGCAAAGACTCGAGCTCATCGGCCCCCGACGACACAACAATCAAAGTAGATGTGAGAAAGCTCCTCGCCACCGGCGACCCGAGCTTGAATCTCGCAATTTATCCGGGCGACAAGATTACCGTCCAGCGCGCCGGTGTCGTCTACGTGGTGGGCGCCGTCCACAGGCCGGGCGGGTTTACGCTGAGTAGCGACCGCGACAACCTGACGGTTCTCCAGGCCGTGGCTCTGGGTGAAGGCTTAACGCCTACAGCGCTCCAAAAAAAAGCCATCATCATCCGTCGAGGTCTCCAGTTTCCAAACGGGCGGGAAGAAGTTGCCGTCGATCTTAAGAAGATTCTGGCGGGCCATGCTCCCGACCCGGGTCTCAAGCCGAACGACATCCTCTTTGTTCCCGACAGCACTTCAAAAAGAGCGATGCGCCGCGGGGCGGAAGCCGCAATTCAAATTGCAACAGGATTAGTGATCTGGGGCCGTTATTGATCCCGGACTCTGTAGCGGACTTTTCTCAAGCCTCCTGCAGTTTAGGATAAGGTGATGCCAGAAGAAGGAAGATTGACGCCGACGCGGCATCCGCTGCCGGAACGCCCGAGCCAGTCCTCGTACACCGTTGTGGACTTGGAGCGGGAAGGTGTTGATACCTACGCTTATCTTCGTTCTTACTGGAAGATCCTTTCCAAGTACCGGTGGACCATCTTTACAGTTGCCTTCGTAACCACCACGCTGGTGGCTATCTACTCTTTTAAACAGAAGCCGATTTACCGCGCTACGGTCGAGGTTGAAGTCGACTCCGAGACCCCCGCCATGCAATTCATGGATAACATGAATCAACCCTCGCGCACGGACCCGGCCTTCCTGCAAACTCAGGTCGACGTTCTCAACAGCGAAGACCTTGCGTGGCAAACCATTCAGGAGTTGAAACTCGATCAAGACCCTGCCTTCAACCCGCGAGCTTCCAGCTCCGATGCCGGACCGCAGGAAACGGCGGAGGACCTGCAAAGCCGGCTGATTCGGGCGTTTAAGGCGGCCCTGCACGTTGACTTGGTGACCGGCAGCCGGATGATTAAGGTCAGTTTTGAAAGCACCAGTCCGCAACTTGCGGCCCGGATCGCAAACCACCTGGTCGATAACTACACGGAGTACAACTTTCTGACCCAATACGACGCCACCCGCCAGGCTTCCGGATGGATGTCGGGCCAACTCGATGAGTTAAAGGCCAAGGTGGAAAAATCGCAGCAAGCCTTGGTGAACTACGAGCAACAGAACTCCATCGTCAATATCAATGGCAAAGAAAGCGTCGAGGAGCAGCGGCTAAGCGACCTGAGCCAGGATCTGACTGTCGCCCAAAACGATCTGGCGGAGAAAGAGTCCCTTTACGAGTTAGTCAAAGCGAACCCGCAAAAGGTCGGCTTGCTGGCCCAGGACGAACTCTTGCAAAAGCTGGAAGAAAAATACGCCGATTTGCAGACGGCGTACGTGAACGACCTGGCGCAGTATGGGCCGAAGTTCCCCAGGGTTATACGGTCCCGCGACCAGGTCAAGGCGATGCAATCCCTGATCGAACAAGAGAGCGACCGGATTGTGGAGCGGATCGAGCACAATTACCGAGCCGCATTGGGGCAGGTGAAGCTGCTGGCCAACTCCGTGGCTGACGAAAAAGCGGATGTCGAACACCTGAATCAGTTGATGATTCAGCATAATCTTTTGAAGCACGAATTTGAGACCAATGAGCAAATTTATAACACCCTGATGATGAAGGTGAAGGATGCAACCGTTTCCGCGGGGCTGAGAGCCAATAATATCCACATAGTCGATCACGCCCGGGCGCCTTCGATCCCGATTCGCCCCAGGAAGAACCTCAACATGGCGATCGGCCTCCTGGTCGGGCTGATTTTGGGAATCACCCTGGCCTTCGTGCGCGAAATTATGGACACCTCGGTGAAGACTGCTGAGGACATTGAAAGAAGCATTTCCAGGCCGGTCCTGGGCGTGATCCCGTCGGCCGGTTCGCTGGGCTCATCCTCCTGGTTCAATCGGAAAAGGGATAGGGCGGCAAGGAACGACAGCAAAGTTGAATGGGCGGTGTTGAAGCATCCAACCTCCGCTCTGGCGGAGTCATATCACACTTTGCGGACGGCGGTGTTGCTCTCTTCGGCTCCTTCTCCCCCTCAAGCCGTTCTGATCACCAGCACACAGCCTTTCGAGGGCAAGACCTCCACGGCATTCAATCTGGCGATGGGGCTGACGCAAATCGGGAGGCGAGTCCTCTTTATCGATGCCGACCTGCGGCAACCGGGACTCCGGCGGCTGCTCGATACCAGTGGCCGCGTGGGGCTCAGCAGCGTACTGACCGGAGCAGGCACCCTCCAGGAAGCTCTCTTTCAACTGCCTGATTTACCCAATCTCTGGTTTCTCTCGGCCGGTCCGCTGCCTCCGAACCCGGCCGACTTATTGGCTTCAAAGGCCATGGAGGGCCTGTTAACAACATTGCGCCGGGACTTCGATCACCTGGTCTTGGATACCCCGCCGGTCATGATGGTAACGGACGCAACCGTACTTTCCACCTTCGTAGATGGCGTCATCCTGGTTACGGAAAGCCAGGTGACCGGAAGGGCCAGCCTGGTTCGAACCCACCAGATTCTCCAAAACGCGGGAGCAAAAATTCTGGGCTGTGTGCTCAATAAGCTGG
>Ga0307374_10015076_pt1 | contig 10446 bp, 6 predicted proteins | sample OX3MG_FD_202532 | JGI IMG/M metagenome (GOLD analysis project Ga0307374, IMG submission 202532) | Soil microbial communities from Risofladan, Vaasa, Finland - OX-3 | ecosystem: Environmental > Terrestrial > Soil > Coastal area > Acid sulfate soil | place: Finland: Risofladan, Vaasa | collected...
CCATGTTCGACGGCATGCCCACCTTCGGTTCCACTCAGACGATTTTCGCCGTAATCCAAACCGAAGGATATTACCTGGAACAAAATCGCTACAAGCCGTGGGTGCGAGCCAAGGGCTACGAGGTGGTAGTCCCGGGATATTTGCGCACGCAATTGGCTCTGAGCTGGGGCGGCTTCCCGCATCCCGTTTGGTACAAGGACGAGCCGCAAATCGCCAACGTGCGCTCGTTCGGCGGCTTGCTCACGCGCGAAATCATGGAAGGCGTGCTGGCCACCGAGAAGCTTTTCGAGGAATCCATTCGTCCGCTGCCGAAAGCCGAGCAAGAGAAGAAGCTGGCGGAAATGGCCAACGCGGTGCAAGGCGCCACTCCTCCGCGCGAAAATTCGCGCATGCAGCGTACCATCGACGTGGTCGTGGGCCGCGGCAGCACCGATTACGTCCACTGCGTGCTGTTCGGAACGTGCTGCTATCGCCAAACCGGCTTGCTGCAAGCGTACGCCGCGCATTCCCTCGCGCTCGGCGCGCATAAGAAGGTCGGGTTCGCCTCGCCAGCCGCCGCATTCGGCGCCCGCGAGCTGCTGAAGGTCCTCGAATCCTTCGGCCTCTCCAAAATGAAAATGCTCTCGTGACGCCCATGCTGCGCTGGGCGTGACCGCTCCGCAACTGGGTGTGCCGTGATATAGTGCGCGTGAGGACACCATGACATTTTCTGATCCCCAGCTTAGGTACAAGGCTACGTTTCAAAAGAAAGTCGGCGACCGGTATTTCTATCAAGTCGAGGAACGCCGGACGCAGAGCCTATCGCGCAGCTTCACGGCTGCGATTTCTGCAACGCAGAAAACGACCGCAAAGGGCTTCGATGAACGGGCCCCTGAGAATTCGATTGAGAGATGGTGTGAGCTTCATCAAAGTCGGCTGCCAAAAGACCGCGAGATTGTTGACGTCGACCTGGATGAACTGCAAAAGCTGTAGCTCCTTCTGCCTACTAGCCTCTCCTAAACGGTATCCCGAGCATGGCGTAGTCTCACTTCCGAATCAAGAGCCTATGCCGCAGCTTCAGCATCGGCGCGGGTCGGTGAAATATGTGAATCCGGTTGCTCGGGCAGAGACTCACTCTGGCCGGTGCTGTAAGCCGGGCGTTTTCATGGGTTTTTGTCCTGTTTCGCCGCCACGGATATTGTGTGGAATTTCAGTATCTTCGGCTTGCCGCGTTTATCTTTTGTGAGCAGGCGCACGGTCCGGCCGTCGACACTGGCCGGATAATTACCTGGAGCCACCATTTTTCCGCCGCTAAGGACGTAGATATTATCTTCGAGTTCGACCTTGGTACTAATATAGGTTCGAGGCAGGACTCTGACAGCGTGCGTGGCCGGTGAATTCGGGAACTGTGCCCGGACCTCCGGAGACGTGGCGACCGTCGTAACTCCACCAGTACCGGGGGCAGTTTCGTCGGTGGACGAGAGGACTTTGGCAGTCAGCGGAAAGTCATCTTTTTTTTGCGCCGACGCGACCGATGCAAGTACGACAAATAAAACGAGAACGACGAGTTTCCGCATGTGTATGCCCTCCGCACCTTACACTCCTTGCCCTCGCGCCATTACCCAACGCGCAGAGCCTGCCGCAAGAGGCAGCCGCCTGCCTCAGGCACCACATTCGCCCTGCCGGAAGTTATATATAATCGAGCAATAGCGAAGCCAGTATAGACCGTCGATGGAAACAATCAACCTTAAACTGACCCGTTGCCTACCTTGGAGTTTCCTTGCAAAAGTGCGCCGTTTTCTGTAGCTTATTTGGTGCCGTTTTCGCCGCAGGGCTCAAACGCCACGTGCAAAATTCCCCCTCATTAGGAGAGGAAGAAATATGAGTAATAAGAGTTTGGAGGATGTGTTAAAGACTGCCGGAAATCCGGTAACCATGCTCCGCAATTCGCAAATCGGAGCCTACGTGTATCCAGTAGTTCCGCCCGAGTATTCAAACTGGCGCGATGAACAGCGCGCCTGGCGGGAGACCGCCGTATTGTTCGATCAGTCTCACCACATGGCCAATATTTACGTCAAGGGACCCGACGCTCTGAAGATGCTTTCGTACCTTGCGACCAACAGCTTCGCAAAGTTCCCGGTAGATCGCGCCAAGCAGTTCGCGCCCTGCAGCTACGATGGATTCGTCATCGGCGACGGCATTCTGTTTCATCTGGAGCAGAATCACCTGGTTTTCGTCGGACGCGCGCCGGCGGCCAACTGGATCGAATTCCACGCCCAAAAGGGCGGATACAATGTCGAGATCACCAAGGACGATCGCTCGCCGTCGAATCCGCGCGGCAAAGCAGTGACCCGCACCGTGTATCGCTATCAGATTCAGGGGCCGAACGCCACGCAGATCATTGAAAAGCTGAATGGCGGTCCGGCGCCGGACATCAAGTTCTTCAACATGGGCTACATCAACATCAACGGAAAGAAAGTCCGCGCGTTGCGGCACGGCATGGCCGGCGCTCCGGGTCTTGAAATTTGGGGACCGTACGAGGAGCGCGAAGAGATCAAGGCAGCCATCGTTGCGGCGGGCAAGGACTTCGGCATGCGCGAAGTCGGTTCGCGCGCCTACGCCACCAACACCCTGGAATCGGGCTGGATTCCTTCGCCGCTTCCGGCCGTCTACACCGGTGAGAAGATGAAGTCTTACCGCCAGTGGCTCCCGGCAGATAGCTATGAAGCCACCGGCTCGATCGGCGGCAGCTTCCTTTCCAATAACATCGAAGACTACTACGTGACGCCCTACGAGATGGGCTACGGGCCGTTCGTGAAATTCGACCACGACTTCATCGGCCGCGAAGCGCTGGAAAAGATGTCCAAGGAGCCGCAGCGTAGAAAGGTCACCTTCGCGTGGAACGCGGATGACGTGCTGAAAGTGTACGCGTCGATGCTGAAGCCGGGCGAACACTTCAAGTTCATCGACTTGCCGCTTTCGAACTACACCTCGGCGTCCTACGACCAGGTAACCGCCGGTGGCAAGAACGTGGGCCTCTCGATGTTCAGCGGCTATAGCTACAACGAGCGTTCCATGCTGTCGCTCGGAATCGTCGATCCAGACATCGAGGTCGGCAACGAAGTGGTGATCACTTGGGGCGAAGAAGGTGGCGGATCAAAGAAGTCGACTGTCGAGCGCCACAAGCAGCTCCAGATCCGGGCGCGCGTGAGCCCGGTCCCGTACTCGGAAGTGGTACGCAAAGAGTACGCAGAAGGCTGGCGCACCGCGGCAGCGAAGTAAGCATCGCCAGGTCACGATCTGCATCGAGAAAGGGCGGATTCGGCATCAGCCGGTCCGCCCTTTTTTGTTTTGAATGCCGCGTACTGACGGAGGTCCAAAGGATCGCGCTTGTTCTCGCGGTCGAAAGTTACATATCATCGCAAGCTTGAAACGCATACACCGGGTGTGATACTTGAAACCGCCCACCGATCGTAACGGCTTTCGGCGCAAACGATGATCCTGCACCTTAATCACACGCGGCGTGATTCGGCCGCCGCATCCACCGCGGAGGTGGTTAGCTCCGTGCTCGCGCTCCTCGAGGAAAAGAAGTTGCAGCCGGCGCAGTACGCGCGCTTGCAGATTTATCTCGATTGGCTCCAATACAAGCAAAATTTTCGTGAGCCCGTGACGGTCACTTTGCCCGCGGGTAGCCGCGCAGGCGCCTTTCCCACGGAGATTCGCGTCGATTCGCGCCACGTGGCGCCGGGAACGTTTCGCGAATCGTTGCGCCGCGCCATCTGTTCGGCAAGCGCGGTGGAAAAAGGTTCGGCAGGGCGCCTGTACCTCGAAGACTTCCAGTCATTTCGCGAAAGCATCGCGTGGCAATTCAATCGGCTTTACTGGCAGCGTTTGAAAGACTGGGAAGCGGCCAGCGGAAAGCCTTACGAACAGGCTCTGCCGGGCGGAAAATCGGACGGCCACAATCCAGACGCCATCGCCGAATCCGTCGCGGAATTTTGGACCCTGCTGAAAGATTTGGAGACGCGCAACCAGCTGCCTCCGGAAGTGTTCTTGCTCGAGATTGGCGTGGGCATGGGCACGCGCGCGCGCATGTGGCTGGATAGCTTCTCGGCAATGGATCACGATCGCGGGACGAATTTTTATCCCCGGCTGCGATTTTTGCTGGGAGATTATTCCATGTCCACGCTGGAACGGTCGCGCTCCACGGTGAAAGAACATTTGGAGTTGTGCAGTTCGATCGCGCTCGACGCGCTCGACCCGATCAAAACGCTCTCTTTCCTGCGGCACAAGATTCTGTACGTCCACTCGACCAATACTTACGACAATCTTCCGGATGAAGAAGTCGTTTGGCGCGGCAATCGCATCTACTGGGTTTGGGCTCGCGCCTATCTGACCGGCGATGATGCTGCGCGGATTGCGGCGCTCTGCGATCTCCCGGTTTCCGACGTGACGAAAACGATTCATCGTCTGCTCGACGTCGGCCCGGATTGCCTGGCCGATCGCGCCAAGGGCATGCGCTTCTGGATGGAAGTGTGGAAGGCGCTCCGAACCGAAGAGCGCCTGATGGACACCATGGATTTGCCGGATGTCTCCTATCCGGCGGGCCTAAGCCCCACGCAGATGGAAGATATTTTGCAGGATGCGCCGGGCGATCTGCGTTTTCACCTGAGCACCGGCGCGCTGGAAAGTTTTCGCAATACGTTGCCGCTGCTTCATCCTAGAGGCTACCTGCAAGTGCAGGATATTTTCGTCACCGATTTGCACGAATACGCGATGGGTTTTCACGGGCCGGGAAAGTTGGACGGTTCCATCGTCAACTGGGTCAACGGCGCGCTGCTGCGGGAAGTGGCCGAACGCTCCGGCTACAATATTCACTTCGTGCCGTTCAAATACCGGCCGGAGTCCAAAACCTCGGTCCTCTACACGACGCAACGGGAGTAATGCGAATGAAGCTTCCAGTTCTACCCACCACGATGGTCGGCAGCTACTCCATGCCCGGATGGCTGGAGCGCCTGAAAACCGACTATTTCGCGCGCCGCATCAGCCGCAACGATCTCGACGACATTCACGACACGGTGGTGAAAGCGGCCATCAAAGACCAGGAGATTGCCGGGCTGGACATCGTCACCGACGGAGAGCTTCGCCGCGACAACATGATCGACTATTTCATCGAGCGGCTTCCCGGCGTCCACATCGACCGCTCGTCGAAAAAGTTTTATTACGATTTTTACGATAGCGAAGTGGTGGGGAAAATTCCCATGGCGCCGCTGGGCCTGGTGGACGATTTCAAATTCCTGCTCGCCAACACCGAGCGCGTGCCGAAAGTTTGCGTCACCGGTCCGCACTCGCTTACCAAGCGCATTCGCAATAAGCACTATCCTACGGAAGCGGCGCTTGCCATGGACATCGCCCGCGTAATGAACATGGAGCTCAAGGAGCTGGTGAAAGCGGGCGCCAAACTGATCCAGATCGACGAGCCCTATTATTCCGGCTTTCCCGAGGATCTCGACTGGGGCATTGCCGTGTTAAACGCGCTGGTCGATGGAGTGGACGCAAAAATCGCCGTGCATATCTGCTACGGCAATCGTTACGGCAAACCCTCCTGGGAGGGCAGCTACCGCTATCTTTTCCCACGCATTCTGGATGCGAAAATCAATCAGCTGAGCCTGGAATTTGCGCGCCGCGGCGGCGAAGACCTCGAGTTGTTCAAGGAATTTTCGGTGCCATTCGAATTGGGCGCCGGGGTCATCGACGTCAAAACACACGTAGCCGAAACGCCCGACATCGTGGCGCAGCGCATTCGCAAGGTTATCGAATTCGTGCCCGTCGAACGCGTGGTGATCCTTCCCGATTGCGGTCTGTTCCATGTGCCGCGCGACATCGCCTTCGCCAAGTTGCGCGCGATGGTTCAAGGCGCGCAAATCGTGCGCAGGGAAATTGGCGACTGATGGTTTTCCGCCACCGCTCGTTCCCCTGGCAGGTATCTTTATAGCCGCTAGGGTTTCCCCGAGACCCGTCGGACAGATTCCCTTCAAAAAAACTAGACATGGTTGGTAAACATTCGATAGGATGCCGCCGGGGGTTTCCATGCACGCCGGCGTACACCCATTGCGCTCACCTGCTCCTCCGCTGCAAATGGTTTCAACTGATAGCGTGCGCGCTCCCGAACGCCGGGATTTTTGGCAGAGCGGCGGCAGCTCCCTTTTCGGCCCGCTTCAGCTGGAGCAGCAGGGCCGGGAATCCTTCGATGCCAATCTCTCGTACACGCGCTTCGGCGACCTGATTTTCTGCCGTCTGGCGGCGCGGGTTTCTCACAGCGCGATTCGCACCAACTCGGTCGCTATTGGCGACCACCGGCCGTTTTTAAAAGCGGTGTTGCAAACGAAGGGTCGCAGCGTGATCGCGCAAGGCGGCCGCACCACTCCGCTCTTGCCTGGTGAGTGGACGGTCTACGACGCTGGCGAACCCTACAGCGTGACGCTCACCGCCGGTGGCGAATTCTCATTGATCCTGATGCCGAGAGAGAAGGTCGTCACGCGCGGCTTCGATTTGCGCAGCCTGGTACTCAGGCCGCTGTCCGCGCGCCGCGGATTCGGCAAGCTGATCTGGAATCTTGTGGACAACACCATCGACCAGATTCCCGAACTGCAGCAGCATTCCAGCGATGTGGCGGAAATCGTGGCGCAGATGTTCCGTATCGCGCTTTTTGACTCCTTTGAAGGCCGAGGGCTTCAAAACTCCAGCGAGGCCCTTCGCCAGCGCGTGAAATTGTATGTTTCGGCTCATCTCGGCGATCCGGAATTTTCCCTCGCCAGACTCGCCGAACTCACGCATTGCAGCAAGCGCTATCTCCATATGATTTTCCGTGCCGAAGGCGTGTCCATCTGCGGCTACATATTGAAGTCTAGGCTGGACCGCTGCCGGACCGAGCTTCTAAACCCTGCCAGCGCCCATCGCTCGATCACGGATATCGCTTATTCCTGGGGCTTCAACAATTCCAATCATTTCAGCCGCTGCTTCAAGCGCGAGTTCGGCGTGGCGCCGCGCGAATTGCGCAATGATCTGGGCGTATGGTCGCGCCTTGCGGCCAGCGAGGCAAAACCCTCCTGAATCTTCATCTTCCCCGCATCCCTGTGCGATTTCCTCATCACCAACGTCCGGTATAGAACTTCGCTCCAAGGCACGTCTTTCTTCTCTCCCGGGAGAGACGGGGATGGGCCTCTGGCTTAGCGTCACGGTGGGTGAATGTGGGGTGTGTGCCCGGTCCGGAAACGCGGGGCGGTTGGTTCGACGCGCAGCGGTAACCGTTTCGAACAGACCATCCGAGTTCCCGCGTAATTCCTTGACAAGCCGTGCCCTTCGGGTTACACATCTTGCAAATTGAGGGCTCTGTAGTTGCGGCGAAGTTTCCACGACCAAATTAAGGGGGACGTTTCATGAGGACGCGTTTTGCCCTGTTCTGTGCGCTCGCGCTTTCGATCTTCGCTTGTTCCGCGCGGAATGCCCGCGCGCAAGCAGTTTCTTCGGCCCAGTTGAATGGCACGGTCACCGATCCGAGCGGCGCTACGATCGCCAATGCGGCGATCACCGTGCGCAACACCGCTACGGACTCGACAAACTCAGCGACTTCAAACGCCAGCGGGTTTTACGCCGTCACCAACCTGGCTCCTGGCCCCTACGAGCTAACCGTGTCCGCCTCGGGATTCGCGAAATACAAGGAAACGCTGAACCTGAGCGTCGGTCAATTCGCGGCGTTGGACGTCAAGTTGCAACTCGCCTCGCAGGGCGAAAAAGTCGTCGTCACCACCCAGGCGCCGCTGATCGAGCCCACCAAAACGGAGATCAGCCAGGTCGTCGAGTCTCAGCAAATTCAGTCGCTGCCGATCAGCAACCGCGTGTTTACAGACTTCGCGCTGCTGACGCCCGGCGTCGCTACCAGCCGCACCAGCCTCGGCACCACCTTCACCGAGTTTGAGACCACCCAAATCTCGTTTGGCGGCATGCGCGGTTTCAGCAATGAGGTCACTGTGGACGGCGCCGATTTCGTAAACGCTGCCAGCGGCATTCAGCGCGCCACGCCGCCGCAAGCGTCCGTCGAGGAATTCCGCGTCGTCAACAACAGTTTCGGTGCGGAATACGGTCGTGCCGTGGGCGGAATCGTCAATATCGTAACCAAATCCGGCGGCAATAAGCTTCACGGTTCGGCCTACGAATATTTTCAGAATCGAGCCTTAAATGCGCGCGGTTACCTGCAGCCCGCTCCGCTTCCCGATCAATTCAGGCAGAACCAGTTCGGCCTTGATGTCGGCGGCCCGATCAAGAAGGACAAAACTTTCTTCTTCGTCAACTACGAAGGCAAGCGCCGCGCCGAGTCGCCCACCTATCCCCCGGATCTTATCAACAATCTCTCGGTCATCGACGAGGCCAAGGCGCTCATGGGCCTGGCACCGGAAGGCTGCACCACTGGGCTGGCTAGCTGCACCCAAAGCAACCAGAGTTACATCAATGGTTTTTTGAAGACCTTCAACGACGATACCGGCTTTGCCAGAATCGATGAGCAAGTCAACGCCAACAACCGTGTGGCCGTTCGCTACAACGTCACCGATCAGCGCGCCTCCGGCGAACTCGTTGGCAGCACCTTGGACGGCGGCGGCATCGGCGTCCCCAGCGGTGGCCGCGATCTTTTCGTTCGCGACCAGGCTGTGGTGGCCACTTGGAGCAGGCTGATCTCACCGTCGGTAGCCAATAGCTTCCTCGCGCAGTACGCGCGTCGCCACTACAACTTCCCGGGCATGACCGGGCAGCCCGATTTCAGCATCCTCAACGATCTCGAATTGGGCCACAACTTTGGCACCAACGACCGCCTCTATGAGACCCGCGGCGAAGCATCGGATACCGTCTCTTGGGTTAAGGGCAGCCATGTGGCGAAGTTCGGATTCGACGGCAACTATCTTTCCAGCCTGGAGAATTTCCCCGGCTTTATGCCCGTCCGTTCCCTCGTGCCGGGCATTTCCTGCCTCGCGAATTTCGCCCAATACTACAACACGAACTTTGGCTCGAATGCCGCCACTTCCGCGGCCCTCAACACTGCGGCTAGCCAGTGCGCCGTCCCGGGAGACAATGGCATCGTCTTTATGTACGCCGGCACGCCGCTTCCCACGTCTGCCGCCGCGTGCATCCCGACAGCGACGTCCCTAGGCTGCACCCCGACAGTCACATCGGCTAATGCTGCGTCCCTGGGCGTTGGTCCTGCTGGAAACTGGTCGAACGCGTATCCCCCGCAGTTCTTCAATCAGTTTAGCCGCTTGATCGACCACGGCTACTGGGGCCTGTTTGCCCAAGACCAATGGCGTATCACTCCCAAGCTAACTCTGAACTACGGTCTGCGTTGGGATTTTGAATCCGGATTGGCCTCCTATACCAAGAATGACTTCAACGAATGGCAGCCGCGCGTTGGCATCGCTTACGCGCCCGACGACAAAACGGTCATCCGCGCGGGTTTCGGCATCTTTTTCGACCGCCAGAACCTGACCTTCTACTTCGTGCCCAACACCCAGAAAATCGTCGCTGGGTATCAGTGCGGCAACCATGTGTCGCAGGCCGGCGCTTACATTCAGAGCGTTTGCAACGCCGGAAACTCCCAGGAATTTCCGAACATCCAGTCCAACCTGGGGCAATCCACGCAGGGCTACCAAATCTTTGGATTCCCGGCGACCCAAGGCGCGGCAGCTAAGGTGGCCGGTATCATTCAGACCGGCGGCTACGATTCGCTCACCCTGCAGGGAACGCCGACCGGGAATATTCCGATGGCCGGAACCTGTTTCACCACGGGCGCCTGCGGCATCGGTGAAGGCGGCATGGACCACAATTCCCCTGCTCCTTACGCCGAACAAGCCAGCGCCGAAATCGACCACCAATTGGGCAGCGGGTTCGCGCTGAACGTGTCTTATCTGTTTGTTGGCGCGCACAGATTGGTCCGCGGAAATAACATCAACGTCCCTTGCCCGGCGGGCACCACTGATACCGCCCAGGCTGCAAGCAATACCGATGGAGGCCGAGTCCCCGGCTTGCTCAACCCCAACGGAACTTTCTCCACCTGCGCAACCGGAACTCCTGCGCTTGGCACTGGCGCACTAGCGGGCTTGGGTCCATGGTTTGGCGGCGTTTTTGGCAGCGGGCTACAGACGCTCAACGGCGGTCTCGAGGATTACAACAACAACGTCGCGAATGCGCGGTACAACGGCGGCACCGTCACATTTATTTCTCGCACCAAGTATTTCAACATGACCGCCAATTACACCTATTCGCACACCATCGACAATGGCAATTTCACCACGTTCATCAACCTGCCGGTGAACCAATTCAATTACGCTGCGGAAGAGGCCAATTCCAACCAGGATGTGCGCCATCGGTTCGTAACCAACTTCACCGCAACTGCGCCAACCGACGGCAGTTGGTGGCGTC
>Ga0307374_10015077_pt1 | contig 10445 bp, 11 predicted proteins | sample OX3MG_FD_202532 | JGI IMG/M metagenome (GOLD analysis project Ga0307374, IMG submission 202532) | Soil microbial communities from Risofladan, Vaasa, Finland - OX-3 | ecosystem: Environmental > Terrestrial > Soil > Coastal area > Acid sulfate soil | place: Finland: Risofladan, Vaasa | collected...
GACGCTCGGCGATCCCTTCGCGGTGGACGGTGTCAGCGCGGAAGAGGTGATTCTCGACGCGGCACTCGCGTCACGCGCGGACGACAACGACACCATCGACCTCGCCGTCCTTGGGGGCCTGATGTGATGAAGGACCGCGGCGCGGCCCCTGCGTGACGAGTGCGGTGAGTGCGCACCCGAACGCCGGCTGAAAGAGCTCGCGATGGCTCGGCCTGCGAAGTCAAAGAACGAGGGTTCTCCTCGTCGTGGGGAACCGAGTGTTGGCACACTCGGTGCTTCGAAAGGCACACCCCCACGACGAAGGAGAACACCCGTGGAGCAACGTTACGTCGGCATCGACTTCCACCGGCGCCGTTCGGTAATCGTCCACAAGGACGCGGCGGGCACCGTCCTCGAGACGGTCCATCTCGACAACGACCGGGAAGCGTTCGCGCGAGAGCTCGCGAAAGCCGGTGAGCACCCAGAGGTCGTCCTCGAGGCATGCTACGGGTGGTACTGGCTCGCGGACTTCCTCGAAGAGCTCGGCGCGAACCTCCACCTCGCCCACCCACTCGGCAACAACTGGGGCCACCGCAGAGTGAAGAACGACGAGCGTGATGCCGAGGACCTCGTCGACCTGTTGCGCCTCGGGCGTCTCGCGGAGGCCTACATCGCCCCACCGGAGCTCCGCGAGCTCCGCGAGATCGTCCGCTACAGAGCGAAGCTCGTCGGGCTCCGCTCCGCACTCAAGTCCCAGGTCCACTCCGTGCTCGCGAAAGAAGGCGTTGCTGTCCCGATGACCGACCTGTTCGGCACCGCGGGCCAGGACCTCTTGAACATCGCTCGGCTCGGTCGCGCCTACGGCATTCGCGTCGAGTCGCTCCGCGACCTCATCTCCGCCTACGACAAAGAGATCGCGATGCTCGAGGGCGAGGTCGACCGCTGGCTCGCGGGCGACAAGGGCTACCTCGCGATCCAGGCCATCCCCGGCGTCGGGCCCGTCCTCGGCGCGGTGTTCTGCGCCGAGATCGGCGACGTGTCGAGGTTCTCCTCGCCGGACAAGCTCGCCTGCTGGGCCGGGCTCACGCCGCGGCACCGCGAGTCCGACGTCCACGTCGTGCGCGGCCCGATCACGAAACAAGGCAGCCGTCTCGTGCGCTGGGCAGCGGTCGAGGCCGCACAGCGGCGAGCCGGGTTCCAGGCCGAGCGCTTCGAACGGATCGCCGAGCGTCGCGACTCGAACAAGATCGCCCGGGTGGCTCTCGCCCGGCACATCCTCACCCTCGTCTACTTCGGCCTGAGGGACGGAGAGATCCGCTGCCTCGCCGAGGCGATCCGGTGAGCTCGGCACCAGCCGGACGCGCGCTTGTTGTCTGTCATGACCCCCGAAAGGCGCGGTCGTTAGTTCCTGATTAAGCCCGTCCGGCTGTTGTCGCATCGCTCCATGTCGCCTCGCACGACGTAGGGATGACTGGCATCCGAGCAGCTCGGCATGTCCCCGCCAGGAGCACGAACCTGGAGGAGCGAAGAGCGTCCTCGCGAAGAGGGAACGCAGCCAAGCCCGCCTCCGGCGGGCGATCCCAATGATCTCCGACGAAGGATGACCGGGTCGTAAAGACCCAGGCTTCGCCCAGATCTTGACGACCCTCTTCCTGCGGAGCACGGGAGGAGGACTTCGTCGCGCCCGGACTATGGAATACCGTGACCGGCTCAGCTCACCGACCAGGAACAAATCGTGTCGCCCTGCGGGCGACGCTCTTGACATTGAGCGCTCCTTCAGGGATGACAGATAGGGTTCGGACCTTCGCCGCCGAGGAGCGTCGGCGTCGGCGGTGAGGGCACCTCGCCCTCGCCGTCGGTCGGCGGGCGGCAAACACCGTCGCCGTCGTGAAGCCGCGCACGACCCACTTGTCCTCGCCGGTATCGGCCTCCTTCACCTTGTAGCGGCAGGGAGCGAGCACCTTGAGTCCCGTCTCGCCGCGCTGCACCTGGCGGCCCATCGCCTGCCAGGCGCGGTACCCGGCGACGTGGTCGAGCGGGTCCCACTCCCGTCGGGCGGCCTGTGCCATCAGCCAGCAGACGTTGTTCGCCGAGTAGGTGGGGAGCTGGCGCGAGAAGTCGAGGAAGGCCCGCCAGTCGTCGCTGGTGGCGATCCGCTCGACGGCGGCGACGAGCTCGGCGTGGGCCTGCTCCGTGCGCTCCTGGCGGCTCGGGCGATCGGTTTCGGTGCCCGGCACGGAGGAATCGGCGCCCCTTGTCTGGAGCGACCGGATCGCCTCGACGAGCGCCGCCGGAGCGAGCGGCTTGCGGCCGAGTGGGTGCTCGGGGTGGCCGTCGCGGCCCTGGCTCTGGAGCAGCCAGGTCTCGCCCCCGTCGAACGACTGGACCCACAGGACTCCCGGCTCAGTCGTCGTGCCCGGGTGCTCGGCGGCGGTGGACGCGTCGACGTACCGGTAGCCGAGCCGGCCCGCGAAGTGACGAGCTGCGGTCTCGACCTCGGGGAGGGCGATCGTGGTGTCCGCACGGGCGGGCGTGGTGGCGAGCGCCTCGGCCAGAGCAGTGCTGGTCTCCTCGGTCTCGATCGCGCCAGCGTCGACCGGGTTGCTACCGGCGAGCCTCCTCGCCTGGTAGGTCGCGCGTCGGTAGGCGTTGCGGTACTCGGGCTGCGAGCAAGGGCAGCGCCGGCCGCCGTGGTCGCTGAGCGCCCTACACACGGGCGGCCTCCTTCGCCTCGTCCGTGAATCGCGACAGCAGGGCCTCCGAGAGGCGATCCCAGGGCACGTCCCCGTGGAACTCGGTCCGGTAGTCGAGGACGACGGACATGACGGCCATCACCGCGAGGGGGTCGTCGCGGTCAGCGGCGAGCTGCGGACCAGCTGGGGTCAGGTCGACCGGTGTCCCCGCGTCGCAGAGGGTGTTCGCCTCGACGACGAAGGGCCGGTGGCCGGCGAAGACCCCGTCTGACCACGACAGGACCTCGCCGGTGTCGAGGTGGCGGCCGGCGAAGGTCCCGTGCACGGTGTTCGGTGGGCGGCCGAGGCGGCGGCGGGGCGAGGACTGTTCCATGCCGGGACCATTCCTGGAGCCGCGCCTCAGGTCATGCCGTGACGACCTCGGTGCCCAGTACCGGCCTCAGGCGTGCGTCTGTCGTGACGAGCGGCACGTCGAGCGCCGCTGCCAGCTCCACATAGAGCGCGTCGGCAAGTCGGAGGTTGCTCCTACGGCCCCACGCGCCAGCGAGGAGTCCTGCCAGCGGGTGGCGCTCGATCGGGGCGTCGGCAAGGTGGCCGAGCATGGTGGCGACGGTCGACGCGCGCAGCGCGCCCGCCCGGTTGAGACGCCCGAGCGCAGAGAGCACCTCGGCATCGAGGTGAGCGGGGCCGTGGATCCGGCGACCGGAGACTCGCCGGGCCACCGCGTCGCCGAGCGGGCCGCCGAGGAGCAGGTCCACGAACGCGGAGGCGTCGACGACGGCCTGCTCAGCCATGGCGGGTCGGCGGCTCTTCGCGCGCGGCGTCGAGCGCAGCGAGCGCGCTCTCGTGGGTGGCGCGGTGGCGTGGTGCTGGTCGCAAGGTCGCGAGCCAGTCGTCGGTCGAGCGGGCGGCGAGTGCCGAGCGGATCGCCTCCTGGGACAGCGAGGACACGTTCAGGCCGGCGCGCCGCGCCTCCTCGGCGAGCTCGTCAGGGACGTAGACGTTCAGCCGTGCCATGCGCATAGAGTACACACATGGCGAAAGGGCTGTGCCGGCCGTGTGCTGGAGACGAGATCGAGGATGCTCTCACGCCACCAGGTTGAGCGCCTGCTGCTCTCCGACGGGGCGGATCGTCGCGGACACCGTGACCTCGAGGTAGCCGCGTCCTCCGCAGTAGCCGCAGTCGGGCCGGACGTAGACGGACGAGGGTGTCGTGATGGCCGGCAGGCGGCTCTCGGTGCGCGACGAGGTCAAGCCGTTCGTGCTGATCGCCGCCGTCGTGGCCGGGATCGTTGCCAACCGCCTCGTGAACGGCCGCCTGACCCACCTGTCGTGGCTTGCCGACCTCACTGTGTTCGCCGTGATGTTCACGGTGATGGCCTTCGTCGAGGTGAAAGACGTCGCCGTGGCGTTCCGAAAGGTGAAGCCGACGGCGTTGGCGCTCGTCACAAACTTCGTGTTCACCCCGGTGTTCGCCTGGGTGCTCGGATGGCTGATCCTGCGCCACTACCCGAGCCTGTGGGCCGGAGTCATCCTCTACACGCTCACCCCGTGCATCGGCTGGTACCTCATCTTCACCGATCTTGCCCAGGGGGACGTCGCCTGGGGGGTGTCGCTTCTGCCGTGGAACCTGGTGCTCCAGATCGTCCTGTTGCCCTTCTACCTGTGGGTGCTCGTCGGCAAGGCCGTCCCCACCTCGGCGGCGACCCTGTTCGAAAGTGTCGGGCTGTACCTCGTCGGGCCGTTCGCGCTCGCCTACGGGGTCCGGCTGCTCCTCGAGCACCTGAAGGGCCGGGAGTGGACGTACGGCACCTACAAGTCGGCCATCGGCGAGATGAAGGTGTGGGCGCTGGCTGGACTCGTCATCACGATCTTCGCCTTTCAGGCCAGCTTCGGCGCCTTGGCGCTGGCCGATATCGGCCTCATCATCGGGGTGATCTCGCTGTTCCTCGTCGGACTGTTCGTGCTGAGCCTCTCGGTCGGACGGCGCTTCCACCTTGGCTATGTCGACACCGCCACCCTCGTGTTCACCACCACCGCCCGCAACTCCGAGTCCGTGATCGGCGTGGCCGCCGTTGCCTTCGCGGGGCACCCCCTCGTGCTGGTGGCCATCCTCGTCGGCCCGGTCGTCGAGCTTCCTGCCTTGCTCGGCCTCAGTCGGCTCATGCTCTGGCTCCGGACGCGGTTGCGATGGCCCGAGCCACCCGCCGTCCGCACTCCCTCATCGACCATCGGCGACCAGCCGACCAAGGGGGCCGGCCGATGACGCAGGGGCAGGACCGGCTGGCGCCATTCCGCCTAATCCGTGGCCGGCAACGACTGAACGACCGGCGCCATCAGGGCGCCGCCTTCGGGCGGCGGGCCTCCGCCCGTCCTCGACCGCCCGTCCTGGACGACGCGGCTCTACGCGCGCCGGGGAACGACTGCGAGCCGCTACCACGGCAGGAGAATGCGGACTTCGTCCTCGCCGAAGGCGTGTCACGGGATGCGCTCCTCCAGGAACGTCGATCTGTCCGGCGACGGGATGCCGCCAAGGAGCCAGCCGCTGACCCCGAAGGATCGCGCTGCCGCGCTCGCGAGCGCCTCGGTGTCGCGGTCGAGGGCGCCTGTCGAGGTCAGGCGATGACATTCGGCGTGTTCGCAGGGCGCGTGGGCGACAGCCCCGGTCCGGGCGCGCCGGCGGCCGGCCGGAGGAGCCAAGGCTGGGGGAGGCCCCATGATGATCATCAACTCGCTTCGCAGGCGGGGACCGCGCACCCGTCGAACCGTCATCGGGCTGATGGTGGCGGTGATGGGCGCCCGCATGGTGGTGCTCGCGTTGGCAGCCGTCGGAGTGATGAGCTGGGGCGGCTCGGGACAGGCCGCTAGTTGGATGCCGCTCGTCCTTCTCCCGATGCTCGTGATCGTCCTCGTTCTGCTCTTCGGGCGAAGGGGAACGATGCACCACCTCATGTTTGGTAGCGCCCCAGAGACTCCCCTCGAGCTGCTGCAGAGGAGGTTCGCGCGAGGCGAGCTCACCAAGGAGGAATACGAGGAGATGAAGAACACCCTCCTCGACAGCAAGCCGGCGTTTCCTCCCCTTCCAGACGATCAGCAACAGGTGCAGTAACCCAACGGCGCTCACATCCTCGGACTGGGCAGTGAGACGGATAAGAGCCGGGTGAGAATCCCGGCGACAGGCGAGGGCCGGTTGCGCCGCAGGATTCGAAGGCCCCCGGTTGCGCCGCAGAACGCTTGCTTCGTTCTGATCGAGCAGCGCAGAAATGCCGATAGGGCCCACCCTCAGGGGCGGGCCCTATCGGGATGTGCCGGTCGTCACGCGGAGGATTAGCTCGACCACATCGGCCCGCCCCGCATACCGGGACCGTAGTTGCCGCTAGCACCGGGCCCTTTACCCCAGTGGGCCCTTGCCTGCTGCTGGACCACGTTCGTGATCGCGGTGGCCTGGGCCTGGGTGATCGTGCCGTCCTTCACGAGCTGCGCGAGCACCGTCGTCACCGGCCCGTTGGGCTGGAGGGCAGGGGCCGTGTCACCGGACCCGAAGGCCGGCCGGTGAGCGCTCATGTACTGGAACAGCGCGTTCTGTACGGCCGTGGCCTGGGCCTCGGTGATCGTGCCGCTGTCGACCAGCGAGGTGAGCGGGGCGCAGACGAACGGGGCCGTGGTCGCGCTGGCCGCGACGGTCGTTGCCGACGGGGCGGCTTGAGCCGTCCCTGCGGCCAAGGCGGCCGCGGTGCCTCCGCCGGCCAGGATGGCGCCGGCCGCGAGAGCTGCTACCAACTTCGTGCGCATGATGTCACTTCCCTTCTTCTCTTCGGTCTTTCTCTTTCCGCTTATCACGGTAGGGCTGGCGGGTAAGAAGGCTGGCGGAGGGGGGTAAGAGCGGGGTGAGAATCCCGGCCCGGGGTGAGAGACACCTCGGCGGTCTGCTACCACTGGGGAGATGACGAGCGGCGACGCCCCGCTGGTGGTCGTGGCAGAGGACGATCGCGCCACCCGCGACTCGCTCGTGACCGCGCTCGAGCTCGAGGGCTACCGGGTGGCGGGCCTGGCCGACGGGGCACGGGCCCTGGACGTGATCGCGTCGCAGCGTCCGGACGCGGTCGTGCTCGACGTGGGGATGCCCGAGGTCGACGGGCTGAGCGTGTGCCGGCGGCTCCGGGCGCGCCAGGACCACACCCCGGTGCTGATCCTCACCGCCCGAAGCGAGGTCTCTGACCGGGTGTCGGGACTGGACGCGGGGGCCGACGACTACCTGGCCAAGCCCTTCGCCCTCGACGAGCTGCTGGCGCGGGTGCGGGCGCTCATGCGCCGCTCCACCTACGGGGAGGCCGACACCACCATGGTGGTGGACGACCTTCGGGTGGACGAGGCGGCCCGAAGGGCCTGGCGGGCGGGCCGGGAGCTGGAGCTCACCAAGACCGAATTCGACCTGCTGGAGTTGCTGGCGCGCAACGCCGGGGTGGTGCTGGAGCACACCACGATCTACGACCACATCTGGAACTACGACTTCGGTCCGGACTCGAAGAACCTGGCCGTCTACATCGGCTACCTCCGCCACAAGCTCGAGCAGGACGGTGAGGCCCGTCTCATCCACACCGTACGGGGCGTGGGCTACACGCTGCGGGCGTCATGAACCTGCGGGCGCGCCTGGCCATCGGGTTGGCGGTGCTCGCAGCCGCGGCGGTCACGACCGCGGCGGCCTTCGCCTACGCGGCCACGGCCGGACGCCTCGCCGCCGAGGTCGACCAATCCCTGGAGCAGGGCGCCGCCCGGCTCGCCTCTGGCGGGCCGGGCGCGATGGGCCCCCTCGCCGGCTCGGGTTCCACCCCGCCGATGATGGCCGGCCACGGCCCGCTGGGGATCTTCGGTCTGGTCGTCGTCCAATACCTCGACGCGGCGGGGCACGTGGTCGCCACCCAGGGCCAAGCGTCACTTCCGGTCGAGGCCCATGACCGGGCCCTGGCCCGCTCCGGCGGCAGCCCCTGGCTGCACACCGCCACCGTCGGCGCGCTGACCTACCGGATCCTCACCCAGCCCCTCGCGGGGGGAGGCGCCGTGCAGCTGGCCCGCGACGAGAGCGAGAACCAGGCGGTGCTCGGGTCCCTGCGCTGGCGCTTCGGGCTGCTCGACGCGGCCGTGGTGGCGATGGCCGCGGCGGCCGGATGGATCTTCGCCAGGCGGCTGACCCGCCCGCTTCGGCGCCTGGCCGCCGCCGCCGGCGAGGTGGCCGCCACGGGCCGGCTCGACGTCGCTGTCGACGCCCAGGCCCGCGACGAGACCGGCCGGCTGGCCGGCGCGTTCGCCACCATGCTCTCTGCGCTGTCGCGCTCGCGCGACCAGCAGCAGCAGCTGGCCGAGGACGCGGCCCACGAGCTGCGCACCCCGCTCACCAGCCTGCGGGCCAACATCGACCTGCTCCGCCGCCACCGCGACCTGCCCGACCCGACCCGCGAACGAGTCCTCGCCGACCTCGATGGCGAGCTGCGCGGCCTCACCGGCCTGGTCGACGAGCTCGTCGAGCTCGCCGCCGACCGCCGCGCCGAGGAGCCCATGCGGTCGATCGCACTCGAGCGCCTCGCGGCGCGGGTTGCCGAACGGGCCCGCTCTCGCACCGGGCGGGAGATCACCCTCACCGTCGCCGAGGGGCCATCGGTCGTGCTCGGCCAGGAACAGGCCATCGAGCGGGCCGTCGCCAACCTGGTGGACAACGCCGTCAAGTTCAGCCCGCCCTCGACACCGGTTCACCTCGCCGTGAAGGGGGCGCGGATCGAGGTGCGAGACCACGGAGCGGGCATCGCTGCCGCCGACGTCACCCGCGTCTTCGACCGCTTCTACCGCTCCGCGGCGGCCCGCAGCCAGCCCGGCTCCGGGCTGGGCCTGGCCATCGTCCGCCACGTCGCCGAATCCCACGGCGGCCACGTATTCGCCGACAACCATCCCGAGGGCGGCGCGGTCGTCGGGTTCGAGCTGCCGACCGAGACGAGCCCGCCGACCTCGTTGTCGGCACGGACCGGGAGCCAAGACCCCGAGCCGTGATCTTCCGCACCCGAGGCACCCGAGGCACCCGAGGCACCCGACGTCGCCGACGACGGCGCGCGTCCGGCGGCGCCAGGGGTCCCGGGGCCGAACGTTGTCCGCGATGAGCGGCCGAACCGGCGGGCTCCAGGCCACGAGACCGGCGACAGGCACCGTGCGGCCAGCGTGTTCCACCGGAGCACCCGCACGGCCACGAAGGCAGCGGCCGCCAACGCGACGGCGGCATGCACTGCGACGATCGGGCGTCCGAGGGTCAGGACGATGCTGGCCAAGAGACCAGTGAAGCCGGCCATGATCCCGGCGATGGCGCCGCGCACCCAGCCGAGGCGTCGCAGGAAGGGATAGACCTCCCCGACGATCATCGTCAACGCCACGCTCGGCGCGAAGATGGCGAGCCCAGCGGCAAGGCCACCTCACCAACCGGCCGCCGCGAACCCGACGAACGCGGCGGTAGTGAGGATCGGCCCGAGGGTGACCTGACCGAACGCGACGCCGACGCTGAACTGGCTCACCGTCAACCAATGATGAGCGACCGCATCCTGCTGGAAAACGAGCAGGATCACCGTGCCGTTGCCGAAGGCGACGCTGCCGATCTTGGCCATCGCCCCCCGGATCCGGCGGAGCCGGTAGCCGATGAAGGCCGCGAGGTCCATCATGATCGCCCCCGGGTAGAGCTGGACGACCCCGAATCCCTCGTCGACCTCCTCCTGCGACAGCCAGCCGCGTTGCACCGGGGTCGAACGGAGCGACTGCATGGCCGCCATCCCGAACGCGCTCGCCCCAAGCACCAGAAATGTCCGAAAAGAGTTCCACCGTCCCGCGCTTGCGCGCCGCGGCCGGAGACAGCGAGCGCACGGAGCCGACCCCCAGGAGCCCAGCGGGCTCCCGGGCCGATCCGCCGCGGCTGTCAGCATCTCGCTCGACACGGTCTGCCGGGCCGTTGACGGCTTCCACAGGCTTGGCCCGTGCCGCTCGGTGGCGTTCGAACATCCGGCCGATGCCTCGTGATCACACCGGCTTGCGAGGGAAAGGGGCGACCGGCCCTGCGCGTCAGGGTGAACCGCCGTCAGCTGCGGCTTGCTCACCTCGATGAACCAGGCGCTCGTCGGGGCGATGGCCGGTGCCGGCGCGGCCGTGACTCAGCCAAGCGCCGCGTTCTCACCGCCATCGTGTGATGATGGGTCATCAGACCCGGCGCCGGGATCGCCATCGCTTAACTGGTCGTCCGAGCTGCCACCGCCATCGCCGACCAGGGCGGTCTCAGCTGACGCAAACCGGCCCGTACGCCGCTGACGTCAACGAGTACTGGGCCAAGTTGGCCGCGGATGGTAGGTGCACCGAGCCGGAGTACTTCTCCCTCGGCACGGGCGGGATGTGGATCACCAAGGGCCGCCGAGACGAGTCAGTCGGGCTCATCGGCGCAGACTAGAGCCGCAAGCTGCTGGCCAAAGAATCCTCGCTGCTCCTGGGCTCCAGCTGGGAGTTGGCCGAAACCGGGCCCGCAGCAGAGACGCACCTGCTGATCGTTGCCGGCGTCGTCCAGGACTACGGAGCGATGTAGCGACGTTGGAACGACTGCGCAGGCGGCCCCGAATAGGATCGAGGTGGGACCGGTGCGCTCGCCCCTAAAGGCGCCCCGGCCCACGAGAGACAGCCGAAGTGCCGCTTTCGAGCGCGCCGCCGGAGTCAAACTCTGGACGTACGGCCCTAGGCGAGGAGAGTCGACCTCGTTAG
>Ga0307374_10015080_pt1 | contig 10442 bp, 10 predicted proteins | sample OX3MG_FD_202532 | JGI IMG/M metagenome (GOLD analysis project Ga0307374, IMG submission 202532) | Soil microbial communities from Risofladan, Vaasa, Finland - OX-3 | ecosystem: Environmental > Terrestrial > Soil > Coastal area > Acid sulfate soil | place: Finland: Risofladan, Vaasa | collected...
ATGAGCAAGGCATCGCCGAATGCGATCGCCTGCTCGACCGTGCCGGCTTGCGCGCGTTCGCCGAGGCCGGCAACCAGGTCCTTGAGCTCTTCGGGGTGTCGCGAGGAGAACAGAACCCGGTGACCATTCTTCACCCAGAGGCCGCCGATCGTGCCACCGATATTGCCTGAGCCGATAACGCCGATATGAATCTTGGCGCTTTGCGCCCGCACGCCGGCCGGCCACAAGGCCGCGCTCAGGATGAGCGCGCCACTGGTGCCAAGAAATTTCCGCCGACGGCGGTCGATTGAATACTCATTGGGCATAGGAAAACCTCCCGGTGTTCAATTCATTTCAGTCTGACCTGTGATAGCGAATTCATCGCGTCGCTCAGGTAAAATGCCCGCGAGCGGGTGCCGGCCCTGTGCATGCGCGGCATGCGCAAAAGATGGTCCCGAGCGTCTTAGCGCTGTCACACGACGTAAAGCCGGTTTGGCAGGGCGTCGCCCGAGCCATCGCCTGGCGCGTGGGCCGCCAGCACTGCACCACAGCGTTCGATGGCAGCGACAAAACCGTCGGCGATACGGCCATCGCGCATATGGACCGTGAGCGCGTCGATCGCGGTTTGCCATTCCGAGTTGTTCACTTTTGCGGCAATTCCGTCATCGGCAATGATCCGCGCATAGCGCTCGGCCAATGACACAAAAATAAGCACGCCGCTCCGACTCGCGGTGTGGGCGACCCGGCGGATGACGAACTGCTCGAGCGCGGCACGATGCGCGTGTCCGCGCCGCACGGCCCGCGGGACCAGCGCAAGCCGCAATGGCGTGAGGAAAAACAGGAGCGCCGCGACAATGAATACGACGAGCTGGATCAGGAAAATCCGCTGCACGCTCCACGGTGTGAGCACGATCAGTGGCCACGGCGCCAGTAATGCGAGCGCGCTCGCCCACAAAATCGGAACGTGCGCGTAATCCGCGGAGGTCCGCGCCAAGACGCAAACGATTTGGCCGCTGGTGCGCTTTTCCGCCTCGTGAATAGCGGCGGAGACCGCGGCGTGATCTCCCGTGTCTAAGTGCATCACCAGCCTCCGGACGCGCCGCCGCCGCCCGACGAGCCACCGCCGCCGGAAAAGCCGCCGCCAAAGCCGCCACCGGAGAAGCCGCCGCCGAAACCGCCGCCAAAGCCGCCACCCCAAACGAGCGGGCCCACCCCACCGCCGCGGCGACCCGACCCCGGCCCGTTCGCTTGGTGGATCAAATACCAAATCACCAACAGCAAGACAGCCAGAAACAGCAACGGAAACAGCTTGTTGAAATCTGCCGAGGCATCTTCCGTGCGCACATTGGCCTTCTGATGCCAGTCGGTGGTGTCGCCACTGAGCACGCTGATGATGCCGTCGACGCCACGCTCAATACCGCCGGAATAGTCGGCGGCCTTGAAGCGCGGAATGATCGCACCGGCGATGATGACTGACGACAGCGCGTCGGTCAGCGTGCCTTCGAGGCCGTAACCGACTTCGATCCGCACTTTGTGCTCCGCGGGAGCAACGAGAAGCAGCACACCGTTGTTTTTCTTGGCCTCGCCGAGCTTCCAATATCGAAATAGATCGTTGGCGAAAGTTTCGATGTCGCCGCCCTGCAACGACTTAACGGTAGCGACGACAAGCTGAATACCGGATTTGTCTTCCAGACTCTTAAGCTTGGCTTCGACATCGCTCCGGCTCGCCGGCGTCATAACGCCGGCATCGTCGACGACACGGCCGGTCAACGCGGGAAAGTCGAAGGCGAACGCCAGCGACCCGAACAGGACGACAAGCGTTATCGCGGCGGCCGGCGCGAGCTTTTTCACCGCACGTCTCTTAGAACTTTACTTGCGGAGGCTTTTCGCTTCCTTCGCTCGCAGTGAATTCCGCCATCGGCTTCTCGCTCGAGAACGCGGTCTTGGCCCAAATCACCGTCGGGAAAGTGCGCAATGCCGTGTTGAAAGCGCGCACCGCGTCGATGTAGTCGCGCCGCGCCACCGCGATGCGGTTCTCGGTGCCTTCGAGCTGCGACTGCAGCGCCAGGAAATTGGCGTTGGATTTCAGCTCCGGATAGTTCTCCGATACCGCGAGCAGCCGGCCGAGCGCGCCGGTCAACTGGTTCTGCGCATCCTGGAAGGCTTTCAGCTTGTCGGGATCGGTGAGCTGCGAAACGTCCACCCTGACCTGCGTCGCCTTGGCGCGGGCTTCTACTACCGCGGTCAGCACATTTTTCTCTTGTGCCGCGAAGCCTTGCACGGTTGCGACCAAGTTCGGAATGAGATCGGCGCGCCGCTGATACTGGTTCTGCACGTCCGCCCAGCGCGCCTTGGCCTGTTCTTGCAGGGTGGGAATGGTGTTGTAGCCGCAGCCGGCCACGGCAAGCCCAAGCCCGACGACCGCGAATGTCCAGATACGCGTCATTAGCTTGCTCATCTGCGCCCTCTCTGTTCACGCATCGACCGGCTCGGTACCGACGATCTCGATACCGAAACCAGACAGGCCGACATAGGTTAGGGGCTGCGAGAAACTCAGCACCCGGATCGAACTAATGCCAAGATCTTTGAGGATCTGCGCACCGAGGCCGACTTCGCGCCATTGGCGGCTCCGCGCCTCGCCGGAAGCCGTTTCATCCGACTTCGGAATGGCGATCACCGGCACGCCGGCCGCGCCGTCGCGCAGCACCACCAACACACCCCTGCCCTCGGCCTTGAATCGTTCAAGCGTCCGATGGATAGCCTTGGCGCCACCGAACACGTCAAGGATCAGGTTGGCGCGATGCAGCCGCGTCAGCACGTTGCGACCATCGTCGATGCGGCCGTATACGAACGCCATGTGATAGAACGGATCGAACGGCGTTTGAAAAGCGTAACCGGTCAGCGTCCCAATCTCGCTCTCCACCGGAAACTCACCGACCCTCTCGATCAGTTTGTCGCGCGCCTGCCGATAGGCGATCAAATCGGAGATCGAGATGCGCTGGAGCTTGTGACGGACGGCGAATTCGGCGATCTGCGGTCCGCGCATAACCGTTCCATCATCGTTCATCAATTCGGCGAGCACGCCGACGGGAGGCAACCCCGCCAACCGACAGAGATCGACGCAGGCTTCGGTATGGCCGGAACGCATGAGCACGCCGCCTTCCTTGGCCACCAGCGGAAACACGTGCCCGGGCCGCACGAAATCGGCAGCACCCATATTGCCGTTGGCGAGCGCGCGGACGGTGTTGGAGCGTTCCTCGGCGGATATCCCCGTGGTCAGTCCAGGACGGGCATCGACGGAGACCGTAAAGGCGGTACCGAGCGGCGCATCGTTGCGCGCCACCATCGGTTCGAGATGCAACCGTCGCGCTTCGTCCTGCGCCAGCGGCGCGCAGACGATGCCGGATGTATACCGGATGATGAAGGCCATCTTCTCGGGCGTGCATAGCGAAGCGGCAACGAATAAATCGCCCTCATTCTCGCGATCGTCGTCGTCGGCAACGATGATCAGTTCGCCGCGAGCAAACGCGGTGACGGCGAGATGAATGGGCTGGTGAGCATCGTTCATGTTTTACCGCCGCGGCTGCGGAAACGGCCACGCCACTGCGTCGCCGACCTGGCCGCGGTGACGCAGATAGTGATCGGCAACCACGCATGCCATCATCGCCTCGCCGACCGGCACCGCACGAATACCGACGCAAGGATCGTGACGCCCGGTGGTGCTGATCTCAGTTTCCTTGCCGTAGCGGTCGACCGTGCGCCGCGGCGTGAGGATCGATGAGGTCGGCTTGACCGCGAAACGCGCGACCAGCGGCTGGCCGGTGGAGATGCCGCCAAGAATGCCGCCGGCATTGTTCGACAGAAAAATCGGTTGGCGTTCGTTCCCGATCCGCATTTCGTCGCCATTATCCTCGCCGGAAAGCTCGGCCGCGGCGAAGCCGGCGCCGATCTCCACGCCCTTGACGGCATTGATGCTCATCAGTGCCGCGGCGAGGTCGGCGTCGAGCTTGCCATAGATCGGCGCGCCGAGCCCCGGCGGCACGCCTTCGGCTACGATTTCGATTACCGCTCCGATCGAGGAACCGCGCTTGCGCACAGCTTCAAGATAATCACCGAAACGGGAAGCGGCCTGCGGGTCGGGACAAAAGAACGGATTGCGTTCGACCTCGACCCAATCCCACCGCGTGCGATCGATGCGTTCGGTACCGATCTGCACGAGAGCGCCACGCACCTGCATGCCAGGCACGATCTTGCGCGCAATCGCCCCGGCGGCAACCCGCATTGCCGTTTCGCGAGCGGATTGGCGACCGCCGCCGCGATAATCGCGCAGCCCGTATTTGACGTCGTAGGTATAATCGGCGTGGCCCGGCCGATATTTGTCTTTGATGTCGGAGTAATCCTTGCTGCGCTGGTCGACATTCTCGATCACGAGCGCAATCGGCGCGCCGGTCGTAACCTGCTGGCCACTGGTTTCGTCGGCAAACACGCCGGAAAGGATTTTGACCGCGTCCGACTCCTGGCGCTGGGTGGTGAATCGCGACTGTCCGGGCCGCCGCCGGTCGAGATACGGCTGGATGTCGGCTTCAGTCAGCGCGATGCGCGGCGGACAACCGTCGACCACGCAACCGATCGCAGCCCCGTGGCTTTCGCCGAAGGTCGTCACGCGGAAAGAGTGCCCGAACGTATTGAACGACATCGTTGAAAAATTTGGCGCGCTTGCCGTAGCGCGCGGTAAGATCGATTTCTTTCAGCAGGACGCGAAGGTTAGGTAGCCCGCAGGGTCTAGCGGGTCAAATCGCCGCGGCGATTGCCAGTCAGGTCCTCGCATACGCATGCGGCAGCTGTTTCCGGGGGGCGTTCATGCGCCATTCATATCGGTGAATGGCGATTAATGAAAACCTGAATAACCGTTAAGCTACGGAAAAATCAGGACTATTTGCCACGTATATATTGCGGCCAGAGCCGGGTTATGACATCTTTATCGTCGGTAAGGGGGGCAAGGGCAGAGGGACCGAGACACGCCCGCGAAGCTTGAACTCATTCCTGCCGTACGTTCATCACGCTTAGAAGGAAGTAACCCATGGCCAGCAAGCCGAAGAAAAAGAAGAAGATGAAGAAGTAACGACGTTCGCGTGCCTCGTATCGGGGCAGCGCCGTCTACTTCTTTGGATTTCGCGAGGCGCCTTGAGCGGTGTTTCGTGACAGCGGCTGGGCGAGAGTCCGGCCGCTGCTGCTTTCAAGCGTCACTTGGAAAATCTGAAAATGCGAATAGCCGCAGAGGCCGGCCTAAGGCTCTCTGCTGTTGACGCCGAGATCCGGCGCGTCCGGATGCTTCATGCCGACGATGTGGTAGCCGGCGTCGACGTGATGCACCTCGCCGGTGACGCCACGCGACATGTCGGAGAGCAGATACGCCGCCGCTTCGCCGACGTCTTCAATTGTCACATTGCGCCGTAGCGGCGAATTGTACTCGTTCCACTTGAAGATATAGCGCAAGTCGGCGATTCCGGCGGCAGCCAAAGTCTTGATCGGCCCCGAGGAAATGGCATTAACACGAATGTTCTTCACGCCCAGATCGGCCGCGAGGTACCAGACCGATGCTTCGAGCGCGGCCTTGGCAACGCCCATGACGTTATAGTGCGGCATCCATTTCTCTGCGCCGTAATAGGTCAGCGTCAGCATGGAGCCACCATTCGGCATCAGCTTCTCGGCACGTTGCGCAATCGAGGTGAACGAATAGCAGCTCACCAGCAGGGTCTTGGTGAAGTTATCCTCGGAGGTATCGACGTAACGCCCGTCGAGCTGAGCCCGATCCGAGAAGGCGATCGCGTGAACGAGGAAGTCGATCGTCCCCCAAGCCGATTGCACGTTGGCGAATACCGCATCGATGGTGGCCGGTTCGGTAACGTCGCAATGGCCGACGACAATGCCGCCGACCTCCTGCGCCAGCGGCTCGACGCGCTTTTTCAGCGCGTCACCCTGATAGGTGAAGGCCAGTTCCGCGCCATGTGCGCGACAGGATTTGGCGATACCCCAGGCAAGCGAACGCTGGTTGGCGACCCCGATGATCAGTCCGCGCTTGCCGCGCATGAGGCCCGAGACTTCTGACATTCTCCGACCTCCGTTCGACGATCTCGGCGTCCGTGCTTCCTATGGCATATGGCCGGTGGAGCCAGCAAGCACGTGGTTTCGGGGGGCCGAAAGGCTAACTAAGCCGAGAACTTGCGGCTGTGGCCGGTTCGGCGGTCGCATCGTAACCGCGGGAGAGTTGCGCGATCAGGCTAAGGCTCGTCGGCGCCAGCAGCAGCAGGGTCCAGGTCATCGGCCCGATGAGCTTGAGCCAGTTCCAAGGCATATCGAGCGCGATCATGGACAGCCAGGCGATGACCGACCAGGCGACTATGACGCCACTGACGATCTCTCGGCGCGCGCGCCGCCACGCCTCGATGATCAGCACGCCGATCAGCGGCACGGCCGAAGTGACGTATTGCGGCCCGGCAAAGGAGATCATCAGCGGAACCGCGGCGAACAGCACCGAGCTGGCGACCAGCAGGGGATAGCCGGCAGCCGGTTGAGTGCTGCGCCACGCCCAGAAACCACCGCGACCGAACACGACAACCGTCACGACCGTGGCGGCGTTGAACAGAAACTGAAGCGCCGACGCCCAATGCGGCAATGGCGTGGAGTAGAACGCCGTCCCCGCAGCGATACGCGCGGCAACCGCGCCGACCCCGATGCTGGAATTAGCCCCGGGGGATACCTGCGCCGCAATTTGCGGCGACATCGATCCGCTGACGATACCGGCAAGATGTTCTTCGAACATCACCCGATAAAGATCGAGCGTCGCCGCCGGCCCGAGAAAAATGAGAGGCAGCCCGACCAGCAAAACGACGCCCCACACCGCCGCCCAGATCATAAATTTCCAGTCGCGCCGCATGAACGGCAAAATCGCGAGAACCAGCGGAAATAACTTGATCGTAACGGCAAGCGCGAAGGCAAAGGCTGCGGCCGCAATACGCCCCTCGACGTAAAGAGCAAGAAACAGAACGACCAGCAGCAACAACACCGGCGTCGGTTGGCCGCGCGCCAATCCGTCCCCGAGAAACGGCAACAACGCAAGCAGCGGGCCGACCCGCAACGCCCATGCACCCTGCAAAAATCCGGGCCGCGCTTTTACCGGCCGGCACCGCTCCAGCAAATTCGCCCACACATGCAACGCCAGCATCAGGCACGCCGCGTTGATCAGGTACCAAACCGCCACCGCCGCGGCGAACGGCAGTGCCCATGCCGGTTGCAGCTCGCCCGCAGGCGGGTTGGCGAATGGACCCATGAACAGGGCGAATGTCGGCGGATAATGATAGGTCCAGCCGTGATGATCGGTAATCTGGTAAAGTGGATAACCGGTCCAGACTGCCCAGCCGGCGCGAAAGAAAACCTGCGTATCGCCTTGGCCGAGGCCAACGACCTTCCACGCGACGATCGGAAGAAATAGCAATGTGAGCGCACCAACGAGCGCGATCACAAACCATTCGCGCCGTTTCGGATGCGCGATCGTGTCGAACGCGAAAATGCCTCGGCTCATTCGCGCTGCGTACGCTGATCGCAGTCGACATGCAACCTGACGACGGACGTCGGCCGCCTACATATCCTTGCGCGGATCGTAGGGCTTTTCCGTCTGCCATTTTTTCATCAGCGCTTCGAGTTCAGGGTCGCTGGTCTCGGGCAGCATGACGCGGGCGGTAGCAAGAAGATCGCCATGCCCCGCCTTGACTGGAAATCCCTTGCCCTTGAGACGGAAGGTGCGCCCGCTGTTGGTGCCGGGCGGAATGGTGAGTTCGACGGGCTTGTCGAGCGTGGGCACCCGCACTTTGGCGCCGAGCACCGCTTCGTACAGCGTAACCGGCAAATCAAGCCGGATGTCCGCGCCGTCGAGTGTGAAAATCGGATGCGGGGCGATCGTCAGCGCGATCAACAAATCGCCAGTGCCAGCGTGCCCTGCCAAGCCTTGCCCGCGCAGCCTAATCTGCTGGCCGCTGTGGATGCCCGCGGGAATTTTGACTTCGACGTCTTTGCCGGAGGGAAGCCGCAGACGTTGGGTGGCGCCATTCGCGGCGTCGAGCAGCGAAACGGTCAGCGCCGCGGTGACATTGGCGCCGGCGCCAAACTCCTCCGGCTCGAACGCGGCACCTGGCCCGCCGCGGCGCGCTCCCGCCCCACCCATGCCACCGAATGCATCGCGGAGAATATCCTCAAAGCCGCCAGCACCCGCGCCGGCGCGGCCGCGCCGGCCGTTGCGGGTGAAGCCTTCCGGACCAAAGCTGAAAGTTTCGAATTCCGCATCGGGACCGAAGCCGCCGCCGGGACGGGCGCCGGCGCCCGGGCCGCCGCCAAAACCTTCGAACCCGCGGAAGCGGGGCTTGCCTTCGGCGTCGATCTCGCCGCGGTCGAATGCCTTGCGCTTGTCGTTCTCGCCAAGGATCTCGTAAGCCGCGTTGAGTTCAGCAAAGCGCGACGCTGCCTTCGGATCGTTTTTGTTGGCGTCGGGATGCAGTTTTTTCGCTTGGCGCCGGAACGCGCTTTTGATGTCGTTTCCGCTGGCCTTGCGGTCAACGCCCAACACCTCATAGGGATCACGCATCCCCGATCGACTCCGATTTCGCATGGGGCCGGCCCCGCCCGCCCGTGCACGTCAATGTGGGACTTTTGCAGCCGTCCCGCAATGCGATGCAGGCGGAATGACCGAAAGTCAGCCCTGGTTGAGGGATTTTAGGCTTTTGACTTCCCACTTCCCCTGGTCGGTGCGGCAGGCTTCACCCTGCAACCAGGATTGCGTTTGCCCGCGCACATAGCTTGCCAGGAAATCGCGGCAGGTCAGGCTACCCTCGACGTAAGGCGTCGCCAACGGCGTAATGTTGCCGCTGGCACCGCTACGCGGATTTTCCCACGGCACGCTCAGGTCTCTGCCGCCGCGGGACAGCGCATCGGCGGCTGTGGCGCGAGCATAGGCGAGATCGACTTCCGCCAGCGCCGCGGAATTGGTATCGCCTAACTCATGGCCGGTTCGGCCGATCGAGCCGGTCTGCTCGACGTCGGCAGTGTTCTTGGCAAACATGGAATCGAGGCGGTAGGCGCAACCGCCGGCGGAAAATCCGGCCAACACGGCCGCCGCGGCGAGAAGCCGATGCAGCGGCCGACATAGGCGCGGCGCTCCGGTTCCATTATATAGAGACCGGCGACGCGTTTCCCGATCGCCGCACGCGACCACCAGGTGACCTCACTGAATGTCCGACGCAGCGCCGATAGAACATCCAACCTGGTTAACAGACGGTGACTTCGCCGAAGCCGACGAGCCGCTGCGGCTGTTTACGGCGTGGTTTGACGACGCCAAGCGCCGCGAGCCGGTCAATCCGGACGCCATGACACTCGCCACCATCGACGCCGACGGCATGCCCAATGCGCGCATGGTTTTGCTGAAGGATGTCGATCAGCGCGGATTCGTCTTTTACACAAACCTCGGTAGCGTGAAGGGACGCGAATTGGGCGGTGCGCCAAAGGCGGCACTGACATTCTATTGGAAGTCGCTGCAACGCCAGGTGCGCGTGCGCGGCCATGTCGAACCGGTGTCGGCAGAGGAAGCTGACGCCTATTTCGCGAGCCGTTCCCGCATGGCGCAGATCGGCGCCTGGGCCAGCAAGCAGTCCGAGGCCTTGGAAAGCCGGCTTGCCTTCGAAACGGCGGTCGCCGGCTACACCGCGAAATTCAACATCGGCGCCGTGCCGCGACCGCCGCATTGGTCGGGTTATCGCGTGCAGCCGCAGGAGATCGAATTCTGGCAGGAGCGGCCGTTCCGGCTGCACGACCGCATCGCTTTCCGGCGCGCGAGCCCGGCCGCGCCATGGACCAAGACGCGGCTCTATCCGTGATTTAGAGTGCAGGACGATGACAACGACCAACCAGCCGCGCCGCACGCTGCTCCTCACCGGGGCAAGCCGCGGCATCGGTCATGCAACGGTGAAGCGCTTCTCCGCCGCAGGCTGGCGCGTGATCACCTGCTCGCGGCATCCGTTCCCGGAAAATTGCCCGTGGGAAGCCGGCCCCGAGGATCACGTCCAGGTTGATCTCGCCGATACCGAAAGCACCGAGCAGGCAATCGCCGAAATCAAGCGCCGGTTGCACGGTGAACTGCATGCGCTGGTCAATAATGCCGCGATATCGCCCAAGGCTGCCGGCGGCAAGCGGCTCAGCTCCATCGAAACTTCGCGCAGCGACTGGCGTCACATTTTCCAGGTGAATTTCTTCGCGCCGATCATGCTGGCGCGCGGTTTGCTCGATGAATTGGGCGCCGCCAAAGGTTCGGTCGTCAACGTCACCTCGATCGCTGGCTCGCGCGTGCATCCCTTTGCCGGAACCGCCTATTCGACGTCGAAGGCGGCGCTTGCCGCGCTGACGCGGGAAATGGCCGC
>Ga0307374_10015081_pt1 | contig 10442 bp, 14 predicted proteins | sample OX3MG_FD_202532 | JGI IMG/M metagenome (GOLD analysis project Ga0307374, IMG submission 202532) | Soil microbial communities from Risofladan, Vaasa, Finland - OX-3 | ecosystem: Environmental > Terrestrial > Soil > Coastal area > Acid sulfate soil | place: Finland: Risofladan, Vaasa | collected...
TAAGGGGTTTGGCATGTTCTTCTATTTCAAAGATAACAGTATGGGGATGGTCGCCGCGCAATTTCCCGAGTTGAACGGCCAGACCCTCTTCGCACGCTTCACGGCGATGCCGCTCCCCAAGGGGTCGGATCCGAGGGCCAACTGACCGGTCGTGATCGTTTCCCGCGAGACCAGCGTTCCGGCCCGGACAGACACGCGACCGACCACGCGCCGGATTAAGCCGCTCTGATTGTCACTCCCTGGCAGCGGGTAGATTCTCGGGATCGACGCCCAGCTTCCGTAACGCCGCCCAGGCTCGCTCCTTCAATTCGCGCTCGACTTCTTTAGCGGCGCGCTCGGTCTCTTCCCCCGTAAGCCGCATCAGTCCACTCCGCTCATAAAGCCTCAACCACCCCGCTTCCGGAACCAGCCAGCTTTGAAGCTCATCGCTCCAGACCCGCCCGCTCTCATCCGCCGGAAGCTCAATGGCTCTTCCGTCCGCCATCCTCCACACCCTCAGCCCTGGCGAGCCTGCCGGTCGTTTCAGCCGCGCGTCAAGGTAAACGTACTCCCTCACTCCCATCCGCGCATAAATCTCCGGCTTATCGTTTAAGTCCTTCTGCCAGGTGTCTTTTGACGCGACCTCGAAAACAACGGCGGGAGGCGGAGCCTCTGGCGGGTCGATCCGCCAGCTAAGAACCCGCGCCTCTTGCTCTTCGTCCAGGACCACGCCCTTATACACCGCGACATCCGGGACGGTTGGAACCTCATCGGGAGCCGGGGTCAAGTAGATGTTAAGATCCAGGGCGATGAACCAGCCTTCGCCGCGAAACATCCATCTAAGCAGAGCGAGGATGTAGGTTGCCAGCCTGGCCTGCAGCGCGTTGTAGCCCATCAGATCCTCTTCGGTGAGATGACTGTCGTAGTAGTATTCGATTGGTGGCTTGCTGATTACCGACATGATTGCCCTCCTGGGAACCGCCATCGAATCGCTTCCGATATGCGTTCGTAGTTTAGCGATCTAACAGAGCTGCCTGGAGATCCGGTTGGCATTTTTCCGCTCCCCATACCGATAGAATTGTAGCATCTTAGCACAACAGACGTTAAGGAACTGCGGCAGCCGGTTCGGCCGGGACATCCTGCAGCGAGACGAGCTTGAAATACCGGTAGAAGTGGTAATTCAGGCCCAGCGCCCCAAGCCCGAAAACCAGTATCGAGAAGTTTCGGGTAGGCTGAACATGAGCCGGGAAGAAGATCGCGGCGATCACAAAAGGCATCAGCGAGATCGCCGACCAGATAAGAATATACCGCGCGATTCCCCTTTGAATCGCCTTCAGGTCCCTCGTCGCCGGCTGATCGATCATGATGCAGGGCGTCAGCGCCATGCCGGCCCAGAAGGTGAACATCATCAATTGTACCGGATTAACCTGAAACGCATAATTATGCAGCACGAACCATTCGATGCTGAGACCTATATATCCGTAGAGAAGAAAGTAAATCAGTCGCGCCCTGAGCTTTGACTTCAGCCGCCGTTCAAGCGCTGCCCGAATGTAGTAGGCGATCGCCAGAAACCAGATGTAGTTCAGCAGCGTAAAAACAAAGCCGTGAACCGTCCTGTGAACCAGGAGCTGGTTGGAGATTTCGCCGGGAAAAGCGGCGAAGATCAGCCCGATGGCAATAAAAACGCCGAGTTTTCTCATCCTTCGCCGCTCGCTTCCCGAAACATTTGTCTCTCACTTCACTTGTTCAAGCAATGAGACCTCCTAACACCCAAGACATGATCACGGCTTTATGGCGATCTTGATGACGCCATCCCGCCGCTCACCGAAGAGTTGATAGGCTTCCACGATGCGGTCCAACGGATAGTGGTGGGTAATTAACGGCGTTAGATCCACCCGTCCATACTTAACCGTCTCCATGAGCCGCCTCATCCGCTCCTTGCCGCCGGGGCAAAGAGTGGTGACGATCCGGTTGTCACCGAGGCCCGCGCTGAAGGCGTCGTATGGGACCTGCAGTTTTCCCGAGTAGACTCCGAGGCTCGAGAGGACGCCGCCCGGCCGCAGGCAGCGCAGGGCGTTCTCGAATGTCGTCTCTGTGCCAAGCGCCTCGATAGCGACGTCCGCGCCGCCTCCGGTGAGCTTTCGGATTTCGGCGACGACATCCTCCTCGCGGTAATTGAGGACATAATCAGCCCCCATCCGCCGGGACATTTTCAGTCGTTTCTCATCCTCATCCACCACCATGATAAGTGAGGCGCCCATGAGCCGGGCGCCCGCGGTTGCGCAGAGACCAATCGGTCCCTGGGCGAAAACGGCAACCGAGTCACCAATCCGGACTCCGCCCGATTCAGCGCCGCTGAATCCTGTTGAGGCGATGTCCGCTAACAGCAGTACTTGCTCATCCGACAGATTATCGGGAATACGGGCGAGATTTGCCTGCGCATCCGGCGCCAGCAGGTATTCCGCCTGTGCGCCATTGATGGTGTTGCCAAACCGCCATCCACCCATCGCCCGATAGTCGCCATCACCACCGCATTGGGACTGCTGGCCGGAAAGACACGCTCGGCACTGTCCGCACGGGGTGATGGCGCCCACGAGGACGCGGTCGCCAACGCTATAACCCCGGACGCCCGGCCCAAGATCCGCAATGACGCCTACCGGCTCGTGGCCGATGGTCAGGCCCGGCTGCACGGGATACTCGCCCCGCACAATATGGAGATCCGTCCCGCAAATAGTGGTCAGGGTGATCCGGATAACGGCTTCACCAGGTCCCGGACGGGGCCGCGCTACCTCTTCAATTCCAAACTGATTGACGCCTCGAAAGACGTTTGCTCGCATGGTTTCCATGGACGTTCTTCCTCCAGTCGATCCATGATACTGGCGAGATACATTGCCCGTACCTCACTGTAGCCGCTACGACTCCGATTAGAGACCTAAACGGAGGACAGGCGCGGGGACGGTCTGCGTACCTCGCGCCCCGTACCTCGCGCCCGCTCTTTTCGGGGGGGTCTGCTTCAGCGGGCTTCATTCTGCTGCAGTGTCGGGGTTTAGCCCGATGCGGCAGGCGGCGGCCGCTGCATCATCAGAAATCCCTGCGCGACTGGTACCATGATAGTGCCGCAAGCCTCCGCGCCTATACAGCTCGGGATAAAGGAGCCCGGCCGGTATCCGGGCGCGAAAGACGGTCAACCATCGTTGACAATAACCGCGATAAAAGGTAGACTGCTGACGTTGGCGCGATCATACTACGTCCCCACCGGAACTTGAGAGGAGAATGGCTGTGGTCATCACATTCATTCTGAACGAGGCCCCCTACGGGTCGGAGAAGAGTTACAACGCGCTGCGGCTGGCGATGGCGCTGCAGAAGGATCACACGGGCGTCGAGATCCGGATTTTCCTCATGGCAGACGCCGTCACCTGCGCTCTCGCGAACCAGTCTACACCCGACGGGTACTACAACGTTGAGCGTATGCTACGTTCGGTCATCCACAGGAACGGACAGGTCCGGCTCTGTGGCACGTGCTGCGAGGCTCGCGGCCTCAAAGGACTCGCCCAGATCGAGGGCGCAGAGATTGGATCGACGGCGGAACTGGCCCGGTGGACCGTCGAGTCGGACCGGGTGCTCACATTCTAAGCGCTACCTGCAGCCTGAGCCTTACCCACGCCGGCAGCGAACGGCCTGCCCGCCCGGCTGCGATCCGCGTGTTTCGCGGCGTCGGGCTCCGGCGCAGCCAGATGGCCTGAGCGGACGAATCCCATGCTAACGAATCGCACGCTTCCCACTGCTCTTCAGCCCGCTGATACCGTGGCGGTCGTGGCGCCGGCTGGCCGCGTAGACCCGGAAGCTCTGGAGAGGGGAGTGGAGACGCTGCGAGCACGAGGGCTGCGCGTTAAGGTGGGCAGACACGTGCTGGACGCCTACGGCCACATGGCCGGCGCGGACCGTGACCGCGCGTCCGATCTTATGGCAGCCTTCCTCGATCCCGAGGTGCACGGCGTGTTCTGCGCCCGCGGCGGTTCCGGGTCAGCCCGCATGCTGCCTTACCTCGATCTGCGGGAGATAGCCACTAACCCAAAGGTGTTCGTTGGCTACAGCGATGTCACGGTGCTCCACCTGGCATTGGGCCGCTCTGCCGGCTGGCCCACCTTCTACGGCCCGATGGTTGCCACCGACGCAGAGTGCTGCCGCGACGATGATTGCTTCGCGGCGCTCTGGCGGCTGATCAGCCGCCCGGAGCCAGCCGGGGCGCTACAGTTTGACGATGGTCCCCGATCGGCCCGTGTGCTAATCGCCGGCGCCGCGGAGGGCATGCTGACGGGTGGAACGCTCTGCCTGGTCGAGAGCAGCCTGGGCGCCTCCTACCAGGCCCGAACAGAGGGCCGGCTGCTGGCGCTGGAGGACACAAACGAGACGCCCTGGCGAGTGGATCGGATGTTGACTCACCTGGGCCATGCCGGGCTGCTGGAACAGGCGGCCGGGTTCATCATTGGATCCCTGTCCAACCTGGAGACCGACTCCAGTGATGACCTCTCCGTAGAGCAGTCCTTGCTGGACCATCTTGGTCCGTTCGGCAAGCCGGTGCTCTATGGGTTCCCATTCGGCCACATCGCCGCGCCGCTGACTCTGCCCCTCAACTGCCGCGCCCGGGTGGATGCCGACGCAGAAACGCTCACCGTGCTCGAAGCCGCTGTCGCCCCACGCTCTCGAGCATGAGGAATCGATGTACAGAGCAAATTCTATGCGGGCGCCGGACGCTTCCGGGCGTCATCGCCGGGCGACAACCTCTGCGACCAGCACCCGGGGATTGAGGGAGCGCGCGTTGCGGAGAGCGCGCCGCAGAATCGTATCGCGGAACCCGGCAGACCGGAACTCATTCAGAAGGGCGCCGCCCTCCTTTGCCCCGGCGATTCAACTGAACCAATTCGCGGGGTCGATTGACTCTTCCACCGAGATCGGCTCCCGCAGGATCAGTTCAGCGGCGAAGACCGCGCCCTCCGGTCTCACCACGCGGGCCAACTCACGGAAGATGCTCTCGCGCGCCGGGTTCAGGTTGAAGATGCCGTTCGCCAGCGCGACGTCCACGCTTCCGCTCTCTAACGGGAGATCTTCGGCGGCGGCTTCCAGCAAGTTCACGTTCTCTGCGCCGGCCTCCGCCACAGCCCGCCTCGCTCTTTCCAGCATGGCCCGGCTGAAATCCACGCCGATGACCCGCTTTCCCGACTTTCCCGATGTTACATCGGGAAGACCGTCGGGAAGGGCGCGACCCACCCGCCGGGCAGCGATGAGCAGATCGAGCCCCGCCCCACACCCCAGGTCCAGCACATGGGCGCCCTCCGGGATGTCGGCGAACACCGAGACATTGGAGACGCCGCAGAAGGTTTCGACCGCGACGGCCGGCAGCGTGTCCAGGAGCTCCGGAGAGTATCCCAGGCCGAGGGCGAGAGCGCGTCCGGTGGGAAAAAGCGGATCTTCATCCGGCCGCTCCGCAATAGCGGAATAGGCGAGTCGAACACTCTCTCGAAGCTGCGTTCCCTGGCTCGCGTCCATCGCCTGCACCGTCTCGGTCCTCCTACCGGTAGTGTACGAGCGCCGGGGGAATAAGTCAATTACGAATCCTCGCTCTCAAGCAGGCGCAGCTTGACACCTGAGTTTGTTCCTTTTGCTGCGAACAATAGACAATAACGAGAATAAACAGTAGCATTCTCATGCCGGCGGGACTGTCCCACTTTCCCACAACATTTCTAGAGGAGTGTCAATATGGCAGCGACGCAGACCAGGGCAGCGCACGCCGATCAAAAGGGCCGCGTCACCCTGGGGAGGAAACACGCCGGCAAGCTGTACCGTGTTGAAGAAACCGCCCAGGGGAAAGTCGTCCTCACGCCCGTTGTCGAGATTCCAGCGGAGGAGGCCTGGCTTTACCACAACCCCACGGCATTTGCTCTGCTGACCAAAGGCATTGAGGACGCCGCCGCCGGGCGCGTTTCGGACGCGGGGTCGTTCGTCGACTACGCGCACGACGACATCGACTGAGGAGATTGGCGAATGCCGTTCTGGGTCCTTGCAAGAGTTCGCCGCTGTGAGATGCGGATCACGCCGCGAAGAGCGGGCATTGATTGCGCATAATTGTTCTCTATCGGCCCAACCGAAGCACGCCGGAGAAATGCCGGTCCAACACCCATATTAAGAATTCGGATATAATTGACAATATTGTGAACGATATGGAAACTCTATGCCGGCAATCCGGGTCGTATTCTACAGAGACGGGAAAAACGGGCCGGTGCCCGCGAGGAAGTGGATCGCCGCGATTCCGAGTAACGCGCGCGACCGCCTGAACACCAATATCGAGCGTCTTCAAGAGATGGGACACGAGCTCCGGCGGCCACACTGCGAAAACCTTCGTGATAGCATCTACGAATTGCGCGAGGGTGGGACGGATGAACTATCGGCTCCTTTACTTCTTTCACGGCACGGATACTGCAGTTTTGTGCAGCGGGTTTACAAAGGAGGACATTGTTCCATCGAAAGAGATTGATTCTGCCATAAAGTGCAGATCGAGGTTTATTTCCGACCCAAAGTCGCATACCGCGGAAGAATGAAGAAGAAGGAAATTCCAATGCCTACCAGAACCTCGGACGCGGTTGAGATTCTTCACCGCGAGTATATCGGACGCCCAGACCGGATCAAAGAACTGGAAAGCGCCCGGCTCCACGCCGAAATTGCGCAGCAGGTCTACGACTTGAGAATCCAGGAAGGGCTAACGCAGAGGGAACTCGCGGATCGTGTCGGTACCAGGCCGTCCGTAATCTGTCGGCTTGAGGACGCTGACTATGGCGCACATTCACTCACGATGCTGGAGCGAATCGCGGGCGCTTTCGGGAAACGCGTCAAAGTCACTTTCGAGCAGCGTGCAGACCTGGGCAGCTCCCCCCAGGTAGAGTTGAGTGATAGCAGGCAAGCAACCGCGGCGGCATCCTTCGCTGAACAGGTCCCCAAAAGCTCTTGAGACCCGCAAATCGTTCATCGTGACATCCAATTCGAGGTGGCACGTATCGGCGAGCGGAGATTGACGCCACGGAAGCGACATCGGTTCGAGGCAAAATTGCACGATCCGCTCGAGGCTCGTGCCGCTCAAAGGTCGCCGTCGGCGATGGCGAAGTCCTCTAGCGCCCGACGCAATTCACTCACGGTCTCATCGCCAAAGTGTCGGCGCCACTCCACTTCAACTTCCCGGATCCATCCGTCATATTCCCGTTTTACCGCCAGGCCCTTTGGCGTTAGATAGACCTTGGCATCGTTAATCCTCAAGAAGCCATGACGGTTCAAGGCAGACAGCCCGATAGATTGGCCAACCTCACGCACGGGCCATCCTTCAGGCGGGATGCGCTCAATCACGGAAGTGCTGAGCGAGAGCGCAACCGGCGACTTCTCCTCGTATCTCATTGCGAAGGCAGAGAGAGCCTGGGACAGCAGCGCCGTGAAAGGAAGCGATGAGACGGTGTGGCCGGGGTGCCGGGGCACCCCATTCCAGTCCTGTCCACCCCCGCCCGTGATGCTCGCGTCCGCCGGTCCGTAGCTGGCCGGGTAATGCGGGTGCTCCAGCGGCAGCATCGCAGCGATTACCTCCAGTGAGGTCCGGAGCCTGTGAGTCCGGTCGAAGCCAGCCTCCCATCGTTCTTCGGCGGCGTCTTGAAGCGGCCCCCACCTGGCCGCGACCTCAGACCCGATGTCTGTCAGCCGCACCGTTGTCTCACCCCGTCCGGTTGTCAACTCCTCCACCCATCCCGCTCTGACCCCCGCAGAAAGCCGTGTGCGCACAGCCCGCTTCGACAACCGAAGGAGCCGCGGAAGTTCCCGCCGATCCACGCCTGTACGATCGATGGCTCTCAGCAGATTCGCCCATCCGTCAAGAGATGGCATCGGGCGTCGCCCGGCCCCTTCGTCAATATAAACCCGCTCCAGCCCGTCAAGCGCAGCCCGGAGCAGCGAGGGCAGAATTGCGGATTTCATCATAGTGCCTCAAGGGTCTGCGCAGCTTCGCCACCCGCCACAACCATCGCGGTCAAAGACCCGGAGCCGGCCGCGATTCTGCTGACGTTTGACATCGTCATAGAACCGGTTATAAGCAAGTCCCAGAACAATCGGACGCCCGTCCACTGTGGGATGCTGCCATCCTCTGCTGCGGACTGCCATGAGATTCCGCCGGCTCTGCCGCCGTTCCACCACCTCCGTAGATGTCTGTGGATGTCCCTGAGTGACGCTCGACTTCGTTGGCCGCCGTGGACCGTCGTTGGCCGCCGTGGCCGTCGTTGGCCGTCATTAAATCCCCGGCTGCAAGACTATTCCGTGGACCTGTTAAGCCACCATCGCAAGTACTTTCCCCGGCCCCTGGAGCCGACCAGGCCCACGCCACTGAGCAACTGCAACTCCCTTCGCATGGTTCGTTCACTCGGCGGATTTGGCATTGCCCTGGAGAGTTCAGCCAGGGTCCATTCAGCACCACCACTCAGAACCAACAGAATCCGCCGCTGCCGCTCCGTCAGGTCATGACTTACCCGCAGCGGTGGATGATAACCACTTGGGAGGAAGCGTACGGTGACGGCCCCGGCTGACTCCTCAAACTCCGGCTCCGGCTGCCCGGCTGTCCGGCACAGTTCGACGATCTTCTGGGTGCCCCGGCCCCACTGCTCGATCAGGCCCCGACGAAAGAGCACTCTCGCGATTGTCGGGTTCCGCGGATGCGATAAGTGAGTGCGCTTCAGGTCGGCGATGGTTATCCCTGGTGGCAGCTTGCAGCGTCCGATCTATCTCCTGCAAGTCGAGATCATCCACGGCGAAGCCTTCGGCAGCCTGACGTTCCCACAGCCCCAGCGCTCCTGGCCGCTGAAGCACTCGCTTGTCGTATTCGGCCCTGGGCATCTGGAAGGTGCTCCTACCAACTCGCCAATAGGGACGACCATCGAGTACGAATGGGCCATCTAAGCGATCTGTCGTTCGCAAGATCAGCGCTTCCTTTGTCTCACTGATGGCAACGCGCACCTGATCAACTCGCGTGGGCGGATCAATCTTCCGAATGGCGTCGGCAACCGCCTGGAACGTGCCCTCGGAAACCTCCTGCCCCACAATTTTGCCGGCGTCGGTAACCCCAAAGAAAACCCTCCCGCCGGCGCCATTCAGGAACGCGCAGAGCGTGCGCATCCCACCTTCCAGTTCTCCCGTAGACTTCTTGAACTCGACCCGCTCCCACTCGCCCTCGCTTTCGCCCACGAGACGCTGCAGCTCAGGGAGCGTCATGGCGCCGACCGCGCGCATAGACCGGCCCCGTATTCACCCTTCCGCATCAAACCGCCTCCGATAATCACGGTCCCGAAACCTTCGCCGAGCTAAGCGCCACGCGTGCCCCGTCCCCAACGGCTCCTTCAGCGCCGTTGTCCCCAGTTCGTTCCGTAGGGCAATAGGGGAAGGTTTCATCTGTGCTTTCCGGGAGATCTAACGCACAACGAGGGGCTATCCGGCGCCCTCAGACCAGTTCGACAGGTCGAGTCCGCTGACGCGCGCAAAATGCCGCTGGTTATTGGAGATCAACGTGAGGTCGTGAGCGCGGGCTGTTCCGGCGATAAGAATGTCGGCTTCATCCAGTGGCTCGCCGGCGTGCCACAGAGCGGCGCAGATTTCGGCCGCGTGCCGTGCCGCCATGGATTCGAGCGGCCAGAGCGCGCTTGAGCGGCACAACTCCTCAAACTTCGCCAGCTTTCGCGTGGCGCCGGAGTGAATGAGACCGCGCACGATCTCATAGTAGGTGATGGTACTAAACTCCAACCGCTGGTAGAGCGTCAGGTATTCCGCGGCACGAGCGACCACGGCGGGATTTCCTTTGAGGAAATAGGAGAGGGTATCGGTATCCAGCAGCGCGCGGTTCAATCCGGGATTTTGCGGTCGAACTGAAGTGACGACCGGATCGCCCTGTCGAACGCAGCCTCTTCTTCCGGCGTTAGATCCACGAGCATACCCGCAAACGAAAGGACGTCAACCGGAGTCGCGCCCTGTTCCTCCGGAAGGAGGTCCGGAGCTTCGCTTCGTGTTTCGAGGTGTGCGTCGATGCGGCTCGGTACCCCCTCATGAATGCTTTTAGCCATAGTCATTGGTTTATTCCCACAATCCTGGAATGTTACTTCCCATTTGATCAGGATCTGAATCGCTGCACAACAATCTCCAACGGACAGCAGGCGCGAAGCCCACCGAAGCCGACAGCCTATGGTGGAGGCAGCCTGTTCGCCACCATGCTCTACTGTTTGCTATTATAGCTGCCGGAAGAGAAGAATGAAGAGACTTCAGACGGGAGGGCCCGTCCAAACGCTCATATACCGGCCTCACTTTCGCCCGTCTACCACAGAGCATTGCAAATCAACTTTCCCGTACATCTCGTGCGATTACAAACCGAGGTTGAACCTGCGCCGAGCGACGCA
>Ga0307374_10015082_pt1 | contig 10441 bp, 6 predicted proteins | sample OX3MG_FD_202532 | JGI IMG/M metagenome (GOLD analysis project Ga0307374, IMG submission 202532) | Soil microbial communities from Risofladan, Vaasa, Finland - OX-3 | ecosystem: Environmental > Terrestrial > Soil > Coastal area > Acid sulfate soil | place: Finland: Risofladan, Vaasa | collected...
TGTCGGCTTTCGTCAAGAATGTCGGCGCGTTGGCGATCTTCATCCCGGCGGCCGTTCAGGTGGCGCGGCGCAACCGGCGGTCGCCTTCGGAATTCCTGATGCCGCTGAGCTTTGCCTCGCTGCTCGGCGGCTCGATGACCCTGATCGGCACCTCGCCCAACATCATCGCGGCGAGCGTTCGCCAGCAGCTCGGCGGCGCGCCGTTTCGGATGTTCGACTTCACCCCGGTCGGGGCCGGTATCGCCGCGGTTGGGATCGTGTTCCTGACCTTCGGCTGGCGCCTCATTCCGCGGGGGTTGCGCGGCACCGCCGGGGTCACGGCATTCCGGATCGAGGATTACGCGAGCGAGGTGCGGGTCGGGCGCGGGTCGGCCTATATCGGGCAGACCGTGCGCCAGGTCGAGGCGCTGGCGGGCGGCGATGTCGCGATCACCGCGATCATCCGCGAGCGCGGCGGCCGCCGCGTGCCGTCCGGCAACTGGAAACTCGATGAAAACGACGTGCTGGTGGTCGAGGCCGACTCGCAGGCGCTCGAATCGCTGACCCGCGACGGCAAGCTCGAACTGGTCGGCGGCGAGGAGCCGCCCGCCCCCATCGCCCAAACCGCCACCGGAAAGCGCGCGGCGCGCAAGGCGGCCTCCGCCGGAGCCAAACCGACAAAGAAGAAAGGTGCGGCGGCCGATGCCGACGTGGCCGATACGCGCAGCGACCGCCTCGCCGTGGTCGAGGCGGTGGTCGGCATCAACTCGCTGCTGATCGACCATTCCCCGGCAGAGCTGCGCCTGCGCGAGCGATACGGCGTCAACGTGCTGGCGGTCAGCCGCAGCGGACGGCGACGCTGGAGCCGGCTGCACCGGGCGCGCTTCGGGCTTGGCGACGCGATCGTCTTGCAAGGCGAGGGCGAGCAGCTCTTCGAGATCGTCGCCGATCTGGGCTGCCTGCCGCTCGCCGAGCGCCAGCTTACGCTCGGGCGGCCGCGGCAGATTCTTTTGCCGCTGGGCATCCTGGCGCTGGCGATGGTCGTGACCGGGGCCGGATGGGTACCCGCCCAGATTGCCTTTGTCGCGGCGGCGCTGGCGATCGTGCTGACCGGGCTGATATCGCTGGACGAAGCGTATCGTGCCGTGGATTGGCCGATCCTGATGCTGATCGGCGCGCTGATCCCGGTCGGCGAAGCGGTCAAATCGACCGGGCTCGCCGGCATGATCGCCGCCGCGCTGTCGGGCCCGGTCGCACACCTGCCCGCCGCCGCGATCATCGCCGCGCTGATTGCCGTGACGATGCTGGTCACGCCGGTCATGCACCACGTCGCAGCGGTGCTGGTGATGGGACCGATCGCAGCCACCCTGGCCCAGACGCTCGGGTTTCGCATCGACCCGTTCCTGATGGCCGTCGCGGTCGGCGCCGGCTCGGATTTCCTGTCGCCGATCGGCCATCAGTGCAACACGCTGGTTATGGGACCGGGCGGCTATCGCTTCGGCGACTATTGGAAACTGGGCCTGCCGCTGTCGATCCTGGTGATTACCCTGGGAACACCGCTGATCCTTTTGGTATGGCCGTTGCACTGACCGAGACAATGGCGAATTAATTCAATGCCTAATCGCGTCACCCCGGCAGCCGCGGCGGTTTCCATTGATAAAGGGGTTTTGCTCCCTACATGCTCGGTGGGAATTGTCCGTCGTTTTTCGCGTTAATGGGCACAAGCGCAACACGCACAAGCGCAGGCGCGTTTCCCAAGGGTAACAACTGAGGGTGGGTCGTATGACGAAACCAAAGCGAGGACGGTCGACGGCGGCGATCGACGATCATGTCGGCGCGCGCATCCGCGAACGGCGGATCATGCTTGGTCTGACCCAGCAGCAGCTTGCCGAGATGATCGGCGTCACCTACCAGCAGGCGCACAAGTACGAGCGCGGCATTAACCGCGTTTCGGCGGGCCGGCTCTATGAGATCGCGCGCGTGCTGAACGCGCCGGTCGTGTATTTCTACGAGGGGCTGGGGCAGGAAGCGCCGCAGCCGGCGACGCCCCACCAGCGCATGCTGCTGGAGATCGCCCGCAACTTTGCAGAAATCCAGAACGAAAAGCATCAAGAAGCGGTGAGCCAACTGGCGCGCGCCCTCGCCGGCCGCTGACCGAACACCCGTTCGTAACCCTGCCCACCCGCGATTGCGGTGCGGGCAGGGTTACGCTGTCTAACCCCGGAAGCCCGCTTAGCCCCGGAAGCCGGGGTCGAGCTTTTCTACCACCCGTAACAGCGCCGGCCATTCGCGCTGCCCGCCGAGCCGCGGGGTATTGCCAGAATTGGCGAATAGCGCCGCCTGACGCTCGCAGGTCTCGACCGACGGGGTCACGATCTTGCCACCCGCAGCTGCGGCCGCCTGGATCTTGAGCTGCGCCTCGGCCGACCGCTCGAAGTGATAGGTGTAGGAGAACGCCTCGGCGACATTGCGGCCGGTCGCCAGAAGTCCGTGATTGCGCAACACCAGCACCGGATGCTGGCCAATGCTCTGCTGCAGCCGCTCGCGCTCGTCGAGGTCGAGCGATACCCCTTCGTAATCGTGATAGCCGAGCCGGTTGTAGAACCGCATCGCCCATTGCGACAGCGGCAACAGCCCCTCCTCGAGCGCACCGACCGCAATATCGGCCTCGGTGTGGGTGTGGATGACGCAGTTGACGTCGGGCCGACCCATATAGATCGCGCTGTGGATCACGAAGCCGGCATAGTTCGGCTCGTACTCCGAGGGCTCGACCTGGGTGCCGTCGACATCGATCTTGATCAGGTTCGAGGCGGTGATCTCGTCGAACATCAACCCCATCGGATTGATCAGGAACTGGTCGGTCGTGCCCGGCACGCGCGCCGAATTGTGGGTCAGGATCAGGTCGTCCCACTTGAAATGGGCAATCAGCCGATAGGCCGCGGCGAGGTCGACGCGCACCTCCCATTCCTCGGGCGAGACATGGCGCGGCCGTGAAGCGAGCGTCGTTTCGAGCGTATCCATTTCCCGGTTCTCCCGATCGTTGGCGTGCCCGCAGCGCGGACCCGTGCCCCTAGGCTCGCGCAACTCCGCCCAACCGGCAAGGTCGTGCAGCGCAGGCCCGATCTGCTTGGGCCGAAGCGCTTTTCCCAAGTTGCCGGTCAGTGTAAATCGTCGCCCGACGCGATCCACGCAAAGGGCGATCGGGAAGCGCGCGTTCACACGATCCGCGCCGGGGCAGCTGCTCGACAAATCCAAGGGGTGCCCGCGCCTCCTCCGCGCCTATGACGAGCACCGCCACGTCATCGACTGGTCGTGCCACGACGGCATCGACCACCTGGTGACGGTCAAAAGGCTGACTACAGCGCCTATACGCGCATTTCGCCACGGCGCGGCGGCAGATCGAGCAGCGCGGCCTCGAAGCGGGCCAACTCGGCTTCGAGACGCTGCAGGATCGACGTTCCCTGCTGTTGCAACTCGCCGACATCGATGTCGCGGAACGACATCAACAGCTCGCAAAGCCGCGCCCCGCCGAGCGTCGCCGCACAGCGCCGCAGTGCATGAACGCCGCGGGCGAAGGCGGCGAGGTCGGCCGCCGCGACCGCCGCGGCGATGCGTTCCATGATCTGGCGGGCATCGATGCGAAAGCTGTCGATCACCTCGGGCAGGAAATCGCCGTTCCCGCCGAGTCCGCGCAGCGCGCCGATGATTCGGACATCGACGACCGACGCGGCACCGGCGGCGAACCGGGGATGCGCCGCGATCGGCGTCACCCGGTCGTCGGCGTCCTCCTCGGAGGTCTCGGGCACCGCCGCCGCCGCCTCGGCGGCCGGCAGCGCGGCGGCCGATGGCACGGTGGTCGGCAGCGTAGCGGGCGGCGGCGGCTGGCGCAGCGGCAGCGCATGCAGCGCGCTTTCGAGGAGTGGCTCGGTGAGCGGCGGCGCCAGCAGCCCGGTCAGCTCGCCGTCGCCGAGTTCGCCAAGGCTGGCGACCTGTGTCGCGTCGGCGACAAACAGGATCAGCGGCGGCTCGTCACGTGCCAGCGTGGCGCGGTGCACAAAGCTCAGCGCCGCGATCACCCGGCTGCGCCCATCGACGATCAGGATCGGGCACAGCGGGGTCTCGAACCGGTCGACATAGACGAGCGCGTCGTCGAGGCCGCCGATCCAGCGCGTGTCGGCGTTCCAGTCGTTGAGCGGCTCGGCCAGCTCGCCGGCGAACTGGCTGTCCTCGGTAACCAGCAGCACCGGGCGCTGCGCCAGGTCGAGCGGCGCGGCCGGCGCGCTCTCGTCGAGCGCCAACGGCAGCATCACGCTCCATCGCGTGCCCTGGTCCGGCGCCGGAGCCGGGTCGATCCGCCCGCCCATCAGCTCTACGAGCCGCCGCACCACGAAAAGGCCGAGCCGGTCGCCGCGCGGCTGCGCCGCCCATGACGCGGTGCTTTTCAGCGGGTCGGTCGCCAGGGGGTCGGTCGCCAGGGGGGCGGTCGCCAGGGGGTCGGTCGCCAGGGGGTCGGTCGCCAGCGGGTCGGCCTCGCCGGCGGCGCCGTGCTGGCCGCGCACGGTCAGTCGCAGCTGCACGATCGCGTCGGGGCGAACCAGCGCGCCGATCTCGATGCGGATCGGCGCGGCGTCTTGCGAGGAGATCGCGGCGATCACCAGGCTGTTGAGAACCTGCGCGATCTGCCGCGGCCAGCCGTGCAGCCGGTAGGGCACCGCGGGGTCGATGCGCAGGGTCAGGGCGATGCCGCGCGGCGCGGTCGCGGCGCGCAGCGGATCCAAGGTGTCGTTGACCAGCGCGTGAAGATCGAACGGCTCGGCCGACGGCGCAAAATCTCCGGCTTCGATCGCCGCCAGGTCGACCACCTCGCTGATCTGCGACAGCAGCGCCCGCGCCGGCAGCGCGAAGCTGGGCTCGGCCGGCCACGCCGGGACCTCGCCGTCTGCCGCGGCCTCGGGCAGGGCCAGCCGCATCGCCTCAACCGGCGCGCGCAGCCCGCGCCCGATGATGGTGACAAACCTGTCACGCGCCGCGTTTGCCGCCGCGGCATCGGCGCGCGACCGCTCCAACGCACGGACCAGCAGCGTCATGCCGGCCGGGAGCGCGGCCAGGGCGACGCCGAGCCCGCCGACCAGCGCCGGCTGCTGCTGCCAGAACGGCGTCGTCGCAACGACCGCGACAAAGCCGGCGATTGCGGCGGAAGCGGCGACGATCAGCGCGCCGAAGCCAAGCCGCAGTCCGGCGTAGAAGATCGTGACCAGATATAACGGGTAAAGCGCCGCGGCGGCATCGGCGCCGAAGTGCAGAAACGCCGAGAATAGCCCTACATCGATGATGATCGCGGCGTGGCGCCGGATCGCCGACGGTGCCGGGCTGAGAACGACGTGCAGCAGCATCAGCCAGCCGGAGATCAGCCCCAGCGCTCCGACCACCAGGCACGGCGCGGCCGCTGCTTCGTCTCCGGCGGTGGCGAGGCCCACCGCATAGGCCAGGAGGCCGGCCTGGATGAAAACCCGCGCCACTGCGTACTCGGGCTCGCTGTCGGCGGCGGAGCGAAGCGCGTCGCGGATCCGGGCAAGTCCACGCAGCGCGGCGACCCAGCCGACCGAAGCGGGCGCCAGCACCAGGACACCGATCAGCGGCACCGCCGCGACCACCCGCCCAATCAGCGACAGCGTCTGCGGTCGGGTGAGCAGAACGATTGGCGGCAGCAGTGCGGCCAGCGCGAGCGCGGTGGTAACGACCGTGTCGCGCCAACGGGCCTGCGCGGCGGGCGCCGTGGCCTCGGCCACCACCGGGCGCACCGGCGGGGCAAACCGCGCCGGCCGCAGCCGGCCGCGCCGCCGCCGGGCCAACTTGGTCAGCGCGCTGCGCAAGCCGGGGCCCTAAAACCGGCGCCCGCCAGCGCCGGCTGCCGCTGCTGTCGACAGTACCTCGGAACGCTCGGCCGGAAAGGCGATCGTGACCGTGGTCCCCTTGCCCTTGGCGCTCTGAATCGTCAGCGTTCCGCCGTGCAGCTGGGTCAGTCCGACGGCCAGCGGCAACCCCAATCCGGTCCCTGTGTGGCGCCGGCTCCAGATGCTGGCGACCTGGCCAAAGCGGCTCATCGCCAGTTCGAGTTCGCCCGCATCCATCCCGATGCCGCGATCGGAAACCGTGATCGTGATGCCGCCGCCGCGGATCCGCACGACAACCTCGATCTCGCCGCCGGGGTGGCTGAACTTGATCGAGTTGGTCAGCAGGTTGAGCACGACCTGCTTGACCTTGACCGGGTCGACAATCAGCCGCGGGATGGCCCCCTCGCTTCGCGACTCGAGGCGGATTTCGGCGGCGCGCGCCTTGGTCTCGACGAGGCGCACCACGTCTTCGACCAGCCTCAGCGGCTCGACCGCCTCCTCGGCCAGTTCGAGGCGGCCTGCCTCGAGCTTGGACACGTCGAGGATGTCGTTGATGATGCCCAGCAGATGCTCGGCGCTCGCCAGCACATCGCGGGCGTAACCGACATATTTCTGCGTCGTGATCGGGCCCAGCATCTCGCCCGCCATGACCTGCGAAAACCCGATGATCGCGTTCAGCGGGGTGCGCAGCTCGTGGCTCATATTGGCGAGAAACTCGGTCTTGCTGCGATTGGCGAGCTCGGCCTGCTCCTTGGCGCTGACCAGCTCGCGCTCGGCGCCCTTGCGCTCGGTGATGTCGATGAGGACCGTCACCGCCATCGCGTCATCGCCGTCGGGGTAGAGCGAGCGGTTGGCGCGCAGAATGCGGCGGTCGCCATCGCCGGTTTCGATCTCGATCTCGTCTTCCACGGCGCCGGGACGGCCCGCGGCGGCGATCAGGCGGGCGTTGTCCTCGGTCAGGCGGCGTGCCAGTGCGTCGTCATGCGCATCGAGCGGGCTTCGCCCGACAAGCTGCCGCGCCCGGCGCCCGACAAACTCGGCAAACGCGCGATTGACGAACAGGTAGCGTCCGTCGCACCCGGTGGCGCACACCATCGCCGGGATCGCGTCGAGCACCCGCAGCAGCCGCTCGTGCGCATCGCGCAGCGCCGGAAACGGCTCCTCCGCCGGCTCGGTCCGCGACGCCGCACCGAGAGAAGGCGGCTGGCGCAAAAGGTTGCCGATGCGGGTGCGGAATTCGTGGTGATCGATCGGGACCAACAGATGGTCGCTAGCACCGGCGGCCAGCGCACGGCCGATGCAGTCGCGATCCTCATAGGGCGCGACGACCACCACCGGGACGTCGATGCATTCCGGCACCGCGCGGAGCCGGGGCACGAAATCAGCGGCCTCGCCATCGCCGGTTTCGCCCGCGACCAGCACCAGATCGGGGCGCTCCCCGCGGCAATAGTCGAGCGCCGCCGCGGCGCTGCGAAACGCCTTGACCTCGCTGCCGTCGACAAGCGAGATCGCCAATCTTTCGAGGATCTTGAGATTGGTGATGCTGCTGTCGACAATGACCATCAGCAGGGAAGACACGGAGACGGCCCCAAGCGGGAAGCGGCGCAGTCGCCACTCTATTCGCCACTCTATACAGCCGGTTCGGACTGCCCAAAGCCTCGCGTCAGGCCCTGTGGACAGCCGCACCGAACTATCGGAAATCGCAGTATATTGTGGTACCCGGTTCAACCGTCACCAGGGCTTGGGTAGCCGGGGACCCCGCAACCGATTCGCCAGGGCGAATCACAACCGGTAGAATGTCGCCGCGTTGCGCCAGAAAAACCGCTCGCGGTCCTCGGGCGAGCGGTCGGCGAGCATCCGGCTCATCGCCTCGATCAGCGCGCCATAGCCGATGCGCAGCCCGGCGACCGGAAAGTTGCTGGCAAACATCGACCGCTCGATGCCGAAGATCGCGATCGCATCGCCCACGACGCGGCGGTTGTCGTCGTAATCCCAGGCGCGGTCCTTGAGCCCGAATTCGGAAATCTTGACCCAGACATTGGGCTCGCGCGCCAGCACCGCCATGCCCTTGCGCCATGCCGCCAGCCCCGCTTCGCTGCGGTCCCACGGAAACCCGGTGTGGTTGAGCACGATCGGCGTGCGCGGGAAGGCGCGCGCCACCGCGGCCGCCTCTTCGAGGTGCCAGAACGGCACCCGCAAATCCCATGACAGATGGTATTTCTCGAGCAGCGCAAAGCCGCGCAGCCACGCCTCGTCCTGCATCGTGCCGGGCGCGCCGGGCGTGATGCGGTCGGGCGACGGCGCCGTCACCGGCTTTGAGCGGATGCCGCGCACCAGCGGAAAAGCCGCCTGGGCGGCGATGACTTCCTCGGCGTTCGGCGTGTCGAACCAGGCATGCGCGACGATCGCGCCGGGAAACCCGTGCCGCTCGGCAATCCCGCTGGCCCAGCGGGTCTCGCCGACCTGGTCGGCGCGGTCCCATTCGGCCTCGCAGTGCACGGTCGTCAGCACGTTATGGCCGGCGGCGTCACGGCGGTAATCGTCGGGCAGGTAGTCGCGGCGAAGCGCGGTATCGTCGCCCATGAAGAAATCGCCGCGCGGCGGCCCGATCAGGTTCGGGTGCCGGCCCATCCCCAGATCCCAGAGATGATGGTGTGCGTCGATCAGGCTGACTGCGCCCGGGGCATGGCTCCAGCGACCGTCGATCGTCTTTGCCTCCGCCATGCCAGCCCTCCGCCCAAACCCGCTTGCCACTCGATCGCCGGGCTCCGCGTGTATAATCTGGCCCGATGCGGGCCAACATAGACATCGACGACGAGCTTGTGGAAGAAGCGCAGCGCCTGGCGGCGCGAGCGGTGATCCTCGTCAAACTGCAGCGGGCGTGAGGGGTTGGTGGGAATGAGCCATGACTACGAGACGATTCGGGTCGACCACAAGGGCGGCGGCCTTTTGCTGGTGACGCTGAACCGGCCGCAGGCGGCCAATGCGATGAACACGCAGATGGGCCGCGACCTGCTCGCGCTGTTCGACGAGATCAACGCCGACCCGCTGCCGCACCGTTGCATCGTGGTGACCGGCGCCGGGGACAAGGCGTTCTGCGCCGGTGGCGACCTTAAGGAACGCCAGGGAATGAGCGACGAGACCTGGCAGGCCCAGCACCTGTTGTTCGAGCGCATGGTGCGCGCGCTCGTCGCCTGCCCGGTGCCGGTGATCGGCGCGGTCAACGGCGCCGCCTATGCCGGCGGCTGCGAGATCGCGCTGTGCTGCGATTTTCTCTACGCCGCCGAAACCGCGCGCTTTGCACTGACCGAGGTGACGCTCGGCATTATGCCGGGCGCCGGCGGCACGCAGAGCCTGCCGCGCGCGGTCGGCGAGCGGCGGGCCAAGGAGATCATCCTGACCGGCCGCCCGTTCTCCGCGCAGGACGCCTGTGACTGGGGCATGGTCAACCGGCTGTGCCCGCCCGGCAACCTGCTCGACGAGGTCATGGAGACCGCGCGCCGCATCGCCGACAACGCGCCGATTTCGGTGCGCCAGGCCAAGCATGCGATCCATTACGGGCTGCAGATGGACCTTGCCAGCGGCATGATGCTCGAGATCGAGGCCTATAACCGCATGGTCCCGACCGAGGACCGGCGCGAAGGCATCAACAGCTTTAACGAAAAGCGCAAGCCGGTATTCAAGGGACGATAGGACAGATCGACAACGCACGCTCCTACACCGGCTCCCTCCTCGCTCACGGCAATTGCCGCCGTACGAGGCGGAGGTTCTGGCCGGCGGGGTCCTTCACAAAGGCCCATGCGGCGCTGGCTATGGGTTAACTCGATTGAGATACTCGTCGAACATCGGCACCGTGAATGCGGTGTCTCCATGAGCTGGGCTGAAAACCATCCCCTTTTTTATTAGGGAGCTACGAACTGGCGCCACACTTTCCACTGCCACACGCAATTCCCCAGCAATGTCGCCTGATCGATGTGGCCCAGCCCCCAACGTGGCCATAGCAAACAGATAGTCCTTTTCGCGTGGAGTTATTCGGTCAAACCGAACTCGAAAAAAACTCTCATCAAGGCTTTTAATTGCGAGGGGGGTCGCTTGAATGACATCTTGTAGTGTGATCGGCGATCGTTTCGCGACATTCCATGTTTGAAAACCCCATTCTTGTAGGAAATATGGATAACCGTGCGTTAGAGAAAAAATCCTATCAACTGCATCGCGGTGAAATTTAACATTTTCCCTCAAAGCCGGCTCGGCCAAGGCTACGCGCGCATGGCGAGACTCTAGAGCATCAACTCTAGGATAATCAAATAGCCGCTCTGCATAGGATTTTGATCGGCCCGCGAGACCAACAAGCGGCGGCAATCCTGCGCCAATTAAGATAATTGGTAATTGCTTTTGAGATATACGATGCATTGCCATAATTAGCGCGCTGAATTCGTTTTCTGCGACGTATTGCAGTTCGTCGATGATAATGGCTACCGCACGCTGTCTGTTGCGCGCAGCCACGCCCACGGCTTCAAAGAGTTCGGGTAGATCGTTATCTAAATCACCACTATCGGCAGTGCCCCTTG
>Ga0307374_10015086_pt1 | contig 10438 bp, 13 predicted proteins | sample OX3MG_FD_202532 | JGI IMG/M metagenome (GOLD analysis project Ga0307374, IMG submission 202532) | Soil microbial communities from Risofladan, Vaasa, Finland - OX-3 | ecosystem: Environmental > Terrestrial > Soil > Coastal area > Acid sulfate soil | place: Finland: Risofladan, Vaasa | collected...
CCCCCCGGTTCACGTGACGTAAAGCGACAACTCCCGAACTTCCTTGGGAGCCTGCGCGATTTTCAGAGGACTCGGCAGAGGTGCTACGGCTGGTCAGCGGGATGGCTGCGCCTCCGTAGGTTTGGTGATCCGTGAAGGGTCCGCACCGACGCGGTTAGAGAGTTGGTTTTTGCCAGCCGCCACGAGCTTGAAATCATAGTGGACGCCCGGCAGATCGGGAAACGGAGAGGCGGGATCGCCGCTCGTGATCTTAACCACCAGCGAGTCGGTAACGCCAAAGACGGTATCCGAACCGACATGCTCGTCGTCGTTGGGATAGAGGGCGGTTACAAGTTCCCTGTAACCGGGCGCGCCGATCAGGAAGTGAATATGCGACGGGCGCAGGCCATGCCGTTTTTGAGCGCGGACGAGGCTGCCGACGGGACCATCCATGGGGATGGAGTATCCCTGAGGCCGCACGGAGCGGAAATAGTAGCGCCCTTCGGGATCCGTGTAGCACCAACCGCGCAGGTCCATCTCGCCGGGGTCGAGCCTCTGCATGTCGTAATCGCCATGTTCATCGGTCTGCCAAATCTGCATGGTGGCGCGAGGAATTCCGCGTCCGCTTGAGTCTATTACGCGGCCGTAAACGGCGATTTCCTGGCCGTGTGTTCGCGTGGCGATCGACTGGCCTGGTTCGAAAGGCGGCGAATTTTCGCGGTAATATGGACCGAGTACGCTCGCATCGGTGTGGGATTCAGCGGCAGTCTTTTCGTTCAACAAGTTAACCAGGCTGCTCAAGCCCAGCACATCGGAGAGCAATACGCATTCCTGGCGGTACGATGTGCATTTCTGGCCCACGGCGGTAAGGAAGCGAATGCCTTCGAGCCACTCCTGCGGCGTGAGGGCAATCTCGCGCGCAAACGCGTGCAGGTGACGTACGGCTGCGGCCATAATTTCCTTGAGACGCGGATCAAGGGTAGAGGCCATTTGATCGAGGACCGCATCCGTGATTGTGTTCTCATCGATCGCACGCATGTAGAATTCCTCCTCGATTCGAAAAGCGAGATTCCGGGCATGCCGTGCTTCGTCCTGTTTTTACAGGCACCCGACGCCGGGCAAACTAGCTCCCAACCGTACCCTTCGCGAGTTCCTGGCGCACGAGCCGTGCGCCGTCCACCATCGCCTTCATCTTTCCGAAAGCGATGTCGCGTTGCAGGTACTTGAGCCCGCAATCTGGCGCTACGATAACACGATCTGGACTTGCAAAGGGAAGGGCGCGGCGGATCCGGGCGGCGACGACCTCCTGTGTTTCGATCTCTTCGGTTGAGAGGTCGAGCACGCCTACGATGATGGTCTTTTCAGAAAGCTTTTGGAACACGGAGCAGTCGAGCGAGGATTGCGCCGTCTCGACCGAGATTTGATCGACTCGGCATGAGGCCAGCTCTGGCAAGAACGAATATCCGGAAGGGCGCTGATGGACGACTGCTGCGTAGCCAAAGCACAGATGCACTGCGGTGGTGCCGGTTACTCCGTCGAGAGCGCGGTTTAGAGCCGCAACACCGAATTGCCGTGCCTTATCGGGGCGAGCCTGCATGTACGGTTCATCGATCTGAACCACGTCGGCTCCCGCGTCGAAAAGATCCTTGATCTCCTCATTCACGGCTGCCGCATAACCGAGACACAGGGCTTCCTCGCTGCGATAGTAGTCGTTCTGCGCCTGCTGAGACATGGTAAACGGCCCTGGTACGGCGATCTTCACCCTGTGGCGTGTATTGGTGCGCAGAAACTGGAGATCACGCACCTGCACCGGGTGCTTACGGCGAATCTCGCCCACCACACGCGGCACCGAAACCGATTGGCCGCTCCGGCTGATGATCGTGCCGGTATTTTCGAGGTCAAGACCCTCGAGGGCGGTGGCAAAGCGGTTTGAATAGCTCTCGCGGCGGATTTCGCCGTCGGTGAGAATGTCGAGCCCTGCTCTTTCCTGATCGCGGATGGCCAGCAGTGTTGCATCGTCCTGCGCCTGCTCGAGCCATTCCGGTGCAACGCGCCACAAGTCGCTCGCGCGAATTCTCGGCGGCATGCGGCCGCCGAGTTTTTGCCGGTCGATTAGCCAGTCCGGCTGCGGATAAGAGCCGACCAGTGAAGTGGGGAGCAGAATGGAAGGCATGGGACACTTTCGAGATGCTTTGCCGATAGGGCGCTTTCAAGCAATTCTGTCAGGCGCGCGCAACGCAAATTGTTTCGTGGGGGGCGAGCATAGCACGCGAGAGGCCCGCGCGAATATGCTATATTTGGTTGGATTCAGCCAGAAAAAGGTGCGCCAGTGAAGAGGTTGCGCGTTTCCATTGTGGAGTTTCTGAACACGACCCCGCTGGTATGGGGATTTACGGAAGGACCGCTGAAGAACAAGTACGACCTGTCGTTCACGGTACCCTCGCAGTGCGCCGAGGCGTTGCGTCGCGGCGAGGTTGACGTCGCGATTATACCGGCCATCGAATACCAGCGCATGGACGGAATGATCGCCTTGCCCGGAATGGCCGTGGCGGCAAAGGGTGAGGTGCGGAGCCTGCTGATCGTTTCCAAAAAGCCCATTGAGAAGGCCAAGCGGATCGCGCTCGATACCAGTTCGCGTTCAACTGTGGCGTTGGTACGGATGCTGGCGCCTGGCTACTGGAACATTTCTCCGGAATTTGTGGACGCTGCCCCGAATCCCACCGAAATGCTGCAACAGGCGGATGCGGCGCTCATCATCGGCGATCCGGCGCTGCGGATTGCCATCAAGATGGACGCGCTTTCTGGGATATCGCCGAAAGGCCGGCAATGCTGCCAAGGCAATCCGGACGTCATGCCCGTGCCGGGCTTCGACACACTGTTTGTCTACGACGTGGCGTATCAGTGGCGCGAAATGACGGGAAAGCCCTGTGTGCTGGCAATATGGGCGGGACGGCGTGAGGAAATTACGCCCGAAGTAGTCGCTGACTTTCAAGCATCGAAGCGGTACGGCATAGCGCACGTTCGCCAAATCGCCGAGGCTGCTTCAGTGAAGCTCGACCTGCCGGTGGGTGCGCTCGAAAGCTACTTGACCGAGAATGTCCATTTTAATCTGGACGACGAGAATCTCGCTGGCCTGCGACTTTATTTCGAAAAGGCCGCCGCAATGGGATTGATCCCGCATGCCAAGTCGCTTGATTTCGCGGGCCTGCCCAAGCAATCGGCTGTTCACCAAAGGGCATAAGCCAGGGCGTGAAGAAACAACCGAGTTTGCCCAATTTAATGCGAGAATAGAGATCGCACATCAAGAATATGGGACTGACGACACAAGAAGCTCTCGATCTTTTCAACTCGGACGACCTGATTGGCATTGGGATGGCTGCAAACGAGATGCGCCGAAAGAAAACCGATGCGCGCATCGCCACCTATCAGATCGATCGCAATATCAATTACACGAATTTCTGCACGGAGTACTGTTCGTTCTGCGCCTTCTATCGCCCGTTGGGTGCGAAGGACGGATACATCCTGTCGCTCGAGTCGATTTACGAAAAAATTCAGGAGATGATCGAAATGGGCGGGACGGGCGTGCTGCTGCAAGGTGGCTTGCATCCCGACCTGCGGATCGAGTTCTATGAGAACATGCTGCGGTCCATCCACGAGCGCTTTCCGGAGGTTCACCTGCACTGCTTTTCCGCGCCGGAGATTACCTGCATCGCGGAAGTTTCGGAGCTATCGCTGCGGGATACCATTGTGCGCCTAAGGGACGCCGGGCTGGATTCGATCCCCGGAGGCGGAGCGGAAATCCTGGATGATGAAGTGCGAGCCCGCATCTCGCGGCTGAAATGCCGTTCCGACGAGTGGGAGGCGGTTCACCGTGCGGCGCACTCGTTGGGCATGCGCACCACCGCGACGATGATGTTTGGCTGCGGCGAGGAAATGCGGCATCGTGTGAATCATCTGGAACGTCTGAGGCAAATCCAGAACGATACCGGCGGCTTCACCGCGTTCATCCCGTGGATTTTTGCCCCGGAAAATACGCCGCTGGGTAAAAAGATCCCGGAAACCACTGCGTTCGATTACCTGAAGACGCTCGCGATCAGCCGTCTCTACCTGGACAATATCGACCATGTGCAATCAAGCTGGCTCACTCCGGGAATCAAAATCTGCCAGGTGGGATTGCAATTCGGTGCTGACGATGTGGGCAGCATTCTGATCGAAGAGAACGTCGTGTACGCCGCTGGGGTTCGCAACCGGACTAATGAAGCCGAACTTCGCCGCGTCATCACCGATGCGGGGTACATTCCCGCTCAGCGCGACACCCTGTATCGATCCTACGCATTAAAGAGGTAGTCCGCTTCATCGCTACAACGCACGAAATTGTTGCAAGAGAAGAAATTTCACCTCTCTCAATTTATTCCGAGTCCGCTCACCATTTCCCGGTTGAGCGCATGACCAGCGCTATGAACCCGATCAGGACACCCATGGCTAGGATAGGCGCTGCCAGAATCCAAAAACCATATGGTTCCTCGCGCTGATCGCTGTTCTTTTCCGCGTTCACAAATCCTCCCGTCTAAATATGAATTCAGATAAACATTAAAACGAAAAGTATAAACGGATTACCTCACGGAAGGGCAAAATATTTACAAACAACTATATCAACGGCTGACGCCGCTCATAAAAGAGGCCGACACAACTTAGACTTTACCGCTTACCATTTGCCAGTCGAGCGCATCACTAGAGCAATAAAGCCGACCATCGCAAGCATGCCCAATAAGGGCAGTTGAATGATCCAAAAAGGACTACGGAGCCAGAAAGGGCGCTCATGTTTCTCGCCAGCGGGTGCTTGATCCAGATCGTCCATGGCAGCAGCCTCCTCAACTCATTACAGTCTCCGCCTTTTGCAAATAACTTCGTAACCGTAGAAACCATCAGAAACGCGTAACAGAGGCTGTATCTGCTCGATGTCTGAAAACAGGGTAATTAACGACGGAGGCTGAGCTATTTCTTATTTGAAATACGCAAATCGAACTCGACTTCGGCGCCTTCAGGCAGATTGAGAGGCTCTGAAGGCACCAGCGCACCATGAAGAAACCGGGCGTGGATGCTTCGACGGAAAAACGATGTGTGAGAGAGGCTGAGCGCTGGACGGCTCGAAGGACCGCTTGGCTGGTCCAAAGGGTCGCCCAACCGAGTTTCGGCCGCTGAGTCGAGGCGTTCTGGCTTGGATGAAGCGGACACTGAAACTTCCCCTGAATCGAGCGCGACATTCGCGAGAGCATCGGCATCACGGTTCATTTCACGGAGGACGTGCTCGATTGCAAAGTAACGAAGCTGGCGAGAAAGCTTCGAAGCGCGCTCGTGTAGCGGCTTCAAATGCGGGCTCTTTACCTTGTAGCGTCCCTGCATCTGACGGACAAGCAACTCGGAATCGCTACGTATGCGTAGCGCCGTGATGCCGTGGCTGGTGGCGTAGTCGAGCGCAGCAAGCAGCGCGTAATACTCGGCAACATTGTTGGTTTCGCGGCCCATTTTCTTGGCGAGTTCGAGAATAATTTTTCCGTCCGGATCCCGCAACACCACGGCGTAGGCTGCCGGACCGGGATTCCCGCGCGAAGCGCCGTCGATATGTGCGATGTGAACTCCAGCAGGTGCGCAGGTGGGATGTGAATCGGAAAACAAGCGCGCACTTCCGGGCGGCGGAATCCTCAAGGAGCGCGTCATTTTGATCTGCCTTCGGATCGGAAACTGGCGCGCTTACGATTCATTGGGAAGGATATCCGCCCCAGCTGCCGAAGAAGCGGAGGCGGCGGATGCCGATGGCTCAATGTAATAGAGAATGCGAGTGCACGTCTCGCAGTGGAACATTTCGTCGCTGCCCAGGCGGCGCATCTCCTGAAACACGTGCGGTCGGACTCGCATTCCGCAGGCGCTGCACTTTTCATCGCGGACTTCGGCCATCGATACGCCATTGTGTTTTTTCGCGATGCGGTCGTAATGGTCGAGCAAATCTTCCGGGATTACCGCCACCACGCGCGCGCGCTCTGCGGATAGTTCGGCTAGGATTTTTCCTGCTTCGGACTCTTTCGCTTGAATCTTGGCTCGCTCGGTTTGCGCGGTTTCTTCCACTTCCTTTAAGGTTTTTTCGGAGATTTTAATCTGCCGGTCGTATTCCTCCCCCGCAACCATCTGCTCAAGGAGGCGATCCTCGGCCTTGGCGATTTCCGCCTCGGCCATTTGCACTTCGTGTTGCAGAATTTTATAGGCTTCGTTCGTCTTGATTTGCGAGGTTTGGTCGCGGTACTTGCGAACTTTTTCTTTCCATTGTTCCACGTCGAGTTCGTATTTTTTGCGTTCCTTGAACGAGGCTAGTTGCGCGGCTTTGCTTTGTCCAAGTTCCAGGCGAGCGCCAGCGACACGCTCGTCCACGTCGGCAAACCTTTTGGGAAAGGTGGCCACCTTGGCTCGCACATCGTTCAGTTTCACATCCACACTCTGCAGTTCGAGCAGATTTTGGAGAGTCTTGAGCACGATAGGGCTCATTCTAGCATATTGATAAGGGGCGCCTGCCCGGCGTCCTGGCGGGCGGCGGCATGCTATAGGCTCGCTCGCAAGAATTCAATCGCGCGGCGCCAGGAATCGGATTGGGCTTGCGCGTCTGCGGAAGCGGTGCCGCCAAAGGAATAGTGCGCGTTTCGCAAATGCAGGTTCCGCGAATGGCGTGGAGTGGTGGGCAGGTGGGGATACCGCAACATGTGCCCGGCGTGTGGATAGTGCAGGTGCTCCACGGAGTACGCGAAATGGCGATGCTTCAAGCGTGCAACAATGGCCTCGCTCATCTCCGCGGCGGGCCATACGTGATCGTCACCGCCCGACACGAGCAAAATCGACCCGGCAATCTGTTCGACGGGGATGGCCGCGCGTGCTACAGCGTCTCGATTCCGTAAGGCCGCCCGAAAAAGTTTCCGAAACATCACCGGCCTGCGCAGCACGGCCACGGGAAACGCGGAGCGCAGCATGAAATCGCGCAAAGGCAGTGGGGCAAATGGCAGAGGCTCGTCGCGCCACAGCCAGGCAGGAATGTTTTTGCCGGTGGCTTTGTCGCGGCCTCCGGCGCCCCATGCCACGGAGCTTGGCGCGAACGCCACTACCGCGCGAACCTGTGCAAATCTTGTGCCGAGCAGCAAAGCCAGTTCGGCGCCGCGGGACACGCCGATGATGCCGATGCGCCGAGAATCGATCTCCGGTTGTCCAGCAAGCCAGGCAAGTGCGGCCTCAAAATAATCAAGCGGAATACGGTGCAGCCAGGATGGAAGCGGCAGTATTCCGAAATAGGCCAGGGCCAATGTCGCGAAGCCGTGGCGGGAAAGCACAGCGGCCTTATCGAGATCGAAGCCGCCGCCTGAACCGCCGAGAACAATTACAACCGGAAGGGTACCGCGCCCGGAAAAGCTCGGCGGAATAAAGAGTGTGGCAACGTGACCGGGAGACTGACCATCCGCACCTCCACCGATTTTCAGGTCGCGCGTCTCGGTGCCAGAGGCATGAAAATCCCTCTCGATCCGAGCCGATGCGACGACGCGCCCGTTGATTTCGGCCACGAGAGTCACTGGATTCGCCGATGAATCCTTTTTTGAGAACATGGCGGGGCCATCTGTGTGTTCATCCGCAAGCCGCATCGACCAGAATAGGCCCATCGGCGAAACGGTGCGATAGCTGCCACCGAGGGATTCCTGCGTTGCAAGATCCACGCTGCCCGAGGAATCCCCGTGAAATCCCGCGTGCGAAGTCCATCGGCGATTTTCGTCGTCCTCGGCAACAGCCCGAATCAGGACTTGCTGTCGGGGGGCTAATCCTCTGAGGACAATACGAACCTCTTCGTCCACGAACGCCGGAGCGGCCGAAACTTCGAACTGAATGCCGTGCACGGGCAAAAACGTGGGTGCAATGGAGTCCTGAGCAATTTTCAAATCACAGTTATAGCACAACGGTTGAATGCGGCCAGCGTAGCTCAGGCACGGGAAAGAGTTCAGGGAACCGCATGCACGTCCATGGTTTCATCGATGGCGTAATTGGTGCAGCCAGGGCTCGTGGCGGCGGGGCAATGGGCAATCACGCGAAAACCATTGTCGGGCGTTTCCACCTCGTAGGTATACCCATCGCGGCCGCGCTTGGCCATGGACATCGCGCCGCTGGAAGTGAGCTGATCGAGCGTGCCATACGAGCTGTGTTGAGTTTGGTAGATGCGCTCGGCCTGCCCGATCGCCAAAAGATCGCCTTGCACGCCGACGGCATCGATGGTTTGGGTGGGCGTCGCGCTGCCGGTGGATCGCATTTGGGAGAAGTACAATTTGTAACTAACGAAGACGATCAATAAAGTCACGACCAATCCAATCAGGCTTCGCATGAGAACCTCAAGCAACCGTCTGGCCTCATGGTAACGGAGTAGCCTATTTCCCGGACGTGAAGTTTGTGGACTTGTGCCAATCGAGAAACTTAAGGGCCTCGACTCAAAATGGCGCTGGCAGAGCCGTTGCAAAATTACCCGACGCTATTTGGAGCGAATAGAACCAGATTGCGCGAATCCTAGAGTTAGCTACTCGCATCTGGCAGTGTAGCGGAATGCAGGTCAGATTATCCCGATATCCCGCAATGGAGGCAGTAATAGCGCTTAAAGTGAATGTGATTTTTTACAGCCATGTACGGCCACGTCTACAAGATGGCGGAAGCAGTGGTGGCCGGTGCGAGGCAGGTGGCCGGCGCGGAGGTGTCGCTCTACCAGGTCGCCGAGCTTGCGCCGGACGGAGTGGCCGAACAGTGCCTGCTAATTATAAGCGATAGGAAACAAAGACACTTACAGGTTTCAGCCGATTTCGCTCTTTGTTGATTTAATCTGCTACGAATCAAAGGGTTGCAGCCGATTCCGTAGCAACATCTGTGAAGAACAGAACAGATATGGTGGTGACAAATTCTGGGACAATTTTAAATGTTGATTTGCACCAAAGTAGGCAGTCTTTTTTTTAGCTCAATCTGACAGGGTGCGACCGGGAACTTAGAACGTCAGTGGAGCCCCACGCACCCCGATTGCACCACGATAGGGCAGCCATTTTCGGGTAATCGTGTCCAATCCTACTGCTTGCCCCGCACTTGAGTTTTTCGGGCTGCCAATTCTGCGTGAGGTCGCAAGATAGTGGCTATGCTTTCCAAAAGTACGCCGTGCTCAAATCCGCCTAGCCCAGATATCTTATTTAAAGCAGTCGGATAACGCAATTCATTGAAAAAGCCGTTGAATACACGGAGCTGTTCTGCCAACTCGATTGGGTAACTGGATTCCTGACTTCTCGACCTTTTTAGCCAACATCAGCAGGTCGTGACCCCATGCGCCGCCAGGTACAGCACGATGCCCCGTCCCGATGAGGATTGCCTTTAAGAACATCTCCAGCGATTGATGACCCAGAACCGCCGCGCCAATCCACAAGAAAGGATTTTCTTCGCCAAACAGTGCCTGGGATGCTGAATACGTGTGCTCTGCCCACTGAAACCATGCGATGGCGTCCGACGAATAATCTGACTGGCTCGAACCCGCGCTGAATTTGGCTAGACGGTGAGGTTTCGTCTTATGCATGTTTGGTGTGATTAAGGCTGGTTGATTACGACTTTGATGTCAAAACAGACGAAGAATGGTGCAGCCTTACCCATGGCAATCGCAGTCGGCGATGCTAGTCCGTTCGGGCGCGGAAGCAATGTAGTCGAGGTGTTGCCCCTGCTGGGCTGTGTGATGCTTAGCAAGTGCCGTCAGAAAATCCGCTGGTGAAAAGTCCTTTGAGTCGCTTGCCACTATGAATTCAGCCGCACAAGTTGAGTATTTTATCGTTTGGGAAAAGGCGTGGAAAGGGCGTTCATCACACGGAGGGTCAGCCTGCTTTTCGCACCACGAAGTTGTCCAGCTCGTAGGGCGGTTGATTTGTCTCTCCGTTCTCATCCCGCTCAATCGTGTATTTCGGTCCAGGCTGTGGGCTCTCCAATTCACTCACCAACTGTTCCGCCTTGTTGCGAGAAAGTTTTGTTGCTTGGTTAGCGGTGCTGACCCAGTTGCATTGTTTCAAGGTCTGGGAATGAACGAAGCCGCCCTCAGATAGCGTTTGAAGATAGCCATCTAACTTTGCAAACATCACTGGCTCCAAAGTGGCGCTTCGACCTAGATACTATCGCACAATTTTCACTCTCTTCTCCACAATAGGGCAGTCGCTTTTTTAGGGAACCTCTGAACAAGCACTGGTTTAAAAGAACGGATGAGGAACAATAGGCAATTCAAGCGGTTTCAGTGATTTCATAGGAATGCCGAGAGATTGGATCCGCCTGCCAGCGCCACCAGAGCGTCCCTTGTGACCCTACGCCGCGATCACACCCAGTAGTTTCTTACGAACCATAAACAGGTTCACGAGCGCGCAGGTAGCAAATAGCC
>Ga0307374_10015088_pt1 | contig 10436 bp, 7 predicted proteins | sample OX3MG_FD_202532 | JGI IMG/M metagenome (GOLD analysis project Ga0307374, IMG submission 202532) | Soil microbial communities from Risofladan, Vaasa, Finland - OX-3 | ecosystem: Environmental > Terrestrial > Soil > Coastal area > Acid sulfate soil | place: Finland: Risofladan, Vaasa | collected...
CCGCAGCCGTTCCATCCCTGCGAGGCCGTCGAGAACGCGCGACCTCGCCGAGAGGTCCGGGACGATGAGACCCACTCGGCTCAGATCCGGCAGCTGGTGGCCGTCAGGTGGCAGGAGGACGACCTCGACGTTGGCCGGCAACTCACCGAGCTGTTGGCGCGGGATCGTTTCGGACATGCAGACGACCGCGGCTTCGCGTCCTGCTGGCGGTCGCGCGTTCACGTGCCTCCCCCTTTCCTCATTGTGGTCAACGCTCGTGCCTGACAACGGATGGTGCCAGAGATGCCGCACGCGTGGTGGCGTGGGGAATCGCTGGCGAACATGACGTCGGCGAGCATCCCGGTCAACCTGGATCGCTGCGCGACGCAGATCACCGGTGATCATGTCGCGCTCGTCGGGCTCGGCCCGGAGCCGTCGTGCACCGTGGTCCTGCTCGAGCGGACGTCTGCAGGCCAGGTCCGGCCAGGCCGCACGGGCCGGCAACCATCCGATCGGCGACGGTCGGTCCGTCATTCGGGGCTGGGGAACGTTGATCGTCTGACGACACGGTCAATGAGCATCTCTCGAGGTCTTGCACGCCACGTCGCTTGACGAGCTGACGCTCACGGTCCATAACACGCACCAGGTGACGGAGGCGCTCCAGTGTGCGTCCCGGCGCGGTGGCAACCAGCGCCGACGCCCCTGATGAGACCCGCCTCCCCGATGTTGTGCGCCTCGGCGGCAGTGTCCGCTCCGAGCGCAGTAGGAGGTTCATCGTGCGACCGGGTCGAATCTTCCGTTTCGTCGGTTCGGTGGCGGCATCAGGGCTGCTGCTCGGCGGCGCCCTTCTCAGCGCCCCTGGCGTCGCTGCCAGCGGCACGACGGTGTACGTCTCACCGTCCGGTGCGGCTGGCGGCGCAGACACGTCCTGCGCCACCGCCGCCTACGCGACGATCAACGAGGCCGTGAGCGCAGCGGCCGTCGGCTCGACCGTCGTCGCGTGCGCGGGCACGTACAAGGAAGATGTGGCCCTGTCGAAGGCGCTCACCCTGACCACCAGTGGCACGGTGACCATCGACGCCACGGGGCTCGACAACGGCATCAAGATCACCGCCTCGAATGTCACGGTCGCGGGATTCACGGTCGAGAACGCCACCGGTGAGGGCATCCTCGCCCAGCAACCGAACCCGGTGCCGGGCCCGCCGATCCCCGGGACCCATCTCTTCTCCGGCCTGCCGCTGACGCACGTGGTCATCAAGCACAACGTGGTCGAGAACAACGACCTGGGCGGCCTCACGCCAGCGACGACGACCTACTCCGAATGCCAGGCATCCGGGCCCATCCCCGGCGACTGCGGCGAGGGCATCCACCTGTGGAGCGTGGCGTACTCGCAGGTGCTGCTCAATACGATCACCGGAAACTCCGGCGGCGTCCTGCTGACCGACGAGTTCGGTCCCACTCACGGCAACCTCATCGCCGGCAACGTCGTCACCGACAACCCCTACGACTGCGGCATCACGCTCGCGTCGCACAACCTCGGTCGCAGCCCAACGACCGGCGCGCTCATGCCGCGCTTCGGTGGCGTGTATGGCAACGTCGTTCGCAACAACGTCGTCCTCGACAACGGGATCAAGGGCCAGGGCGCAGGCGTCGGGATGTTCGCGCCGGCACCCGGCACGGCGTCGTACGACAACGTGATCGAGGCCAACATGATCGCCGGCAACGGCCTCGCCGGCGTCGCCCTCCACGCCCATGCACCGGGTGCCTTCGTGGGCGGGAACCAGATCCTCGACAACCTCATCGGCCGCAATAACGTCGATGGCGACCCAGACACGACGCCGCCCGACATGGCCACGACGGGCATCCTCGCCTGGTCAGCCGCGACCCCCATCACGGTCACCATCGCCGGCAACACGATCTTCGACAACTGGTACGGCATCTGGCTTGGCCACGTGGTGAACGCGCCGGGTGCGTCGTACCGCAATACGTTCTGGGCGGTCAGCACCCACGTCCATCGGGCGTAGGCACCGCTGGGGCGGGCGCTCGGGCGGGCGCTCGGGCGGGCGCTCGGGCGGGCGCTCGGGCGGGCGCTGGGGCGGGCGCTCGGGCGGGCGCTCGGGCGGGCGCTCGGGCGGGCGCTCGGGCGGGCGCTCGATCGTGTCAAATGGCCGTCAGGCGGGCGCAAGTCCCGCGCGACGAGGTCGACCAGCGGCTGGTCGGACGGACCGTGAGCGTGAGGCGGGCGTCGACGGGGCCTCGATCGTTCGCTTCATGCCCAACCGGGCATGGGTCGGCTGACCTGTGACCTCCTGGCGGTCATCTGGCACGACCCGGAGCGCGCCACGGTGGTCGGCACAAGCCGGAGCGCGCACCACGGTGCTCGGCAGGGACCGCATTGACCGTCCGATCGTGGCGGGCGGCGTTCGTCAGTCGGGGAGACTGCTGCTCGGGCTGTCGATGAGACCCTGCAGCCAGCCGGACATCCCCGCCAGGTGCATCCGGGCGTTCTTGGTCACCCCGGTGCCCTCGAAGATGTCCCCACCCGGCAGGCCACTGCGTCTGGCGTGGGACTCCGCAGGAGGAAAGAGCACGTCGAACTCCGCGGCCAGCCCACGTACTTCCTTGAAGACCTCGTGGATGACCGATCGAAAGCGGGCGTCCGCCTCGATCAGACCTTCGGCGTACGAAGGATACGAGCCTTGCTCCCTGAGGGTCGCCTCGATGGCGGCCCTGATCCTGATGGCAGCTCCGCGGTCCACGTCGTGCGATGCCTCCCGATCCTCCGAGCCGACGACGTCCGGCAGGTCAACTATAGGCCCGGTCGATACCAGCGCACGGCATCGATACCAGCGCACGGCATCGACGCCCGCCGCGATCGCCACGAGCGGAGCGACGGGGATGCGGTTTCGACCGTCGGATCGGGCGTTCGGCCGATCAGCTCGCGACAATCCCCGTGAGCGGCGTCGGCGACCCGGCGACCACGTCCGCCGCCGGAACGCCGAACCAGCCTTCCGCGATGGTCGCGTAGTACTGGGCCATCGTGACCTGCGCCACCAGGTCGTTGTTCCGATCGAGGGCGTCCAGTCGCGGGTAGGCGCCGTAGAGTCCCGGAGTCACCGGGCCGCTGAACAGGGCGAATGACGCCGCGCCGTGATCGAGGCCGTCGGACGCGTTGTCCGGCATCCGCCGGCCGAACTCGGACGTCGTCGCGACGAGCACCCGATCGGCGATGCCGCGCCGCTGGAGATCGGTGAGGAACGCGTCCAGCCCGTCGTCCAGCTGGGTCATGAGGGCGGCGTGCCGGACGAGGTGATCCTGGTGGGTGTCGAAGTCGCCGAGGAACGGCACGTGGACCACCCGGACGCCGTTGTCCTGGGCGAGGATCCGGGCCGCCAGGGACAGCTGGGCGCCGAGCTCCGTCGTCGGGAACCCGGGATCGGCGGCCGGAAAGCCCTTCGCCACCTCGCTGAACCGCAGCGCATAGGCGGCACCTTTGCGGGCCGAGCAGAACGGCACCGGATCGGTGGGACCGTACTCGGCCATCGACTTCCAGGCGGTCGTCCAGACGGCACCGGCGTCGAGCTGGTGCGGCGTCGGGAAGCCGCCGCTGCCGTACGGGTCCATCGATACGGTCGAGACCTTCGCCGAGACGAGGGCCGGGGTGGGACCGTAGCCGAGCGAGACGCCCACCGCCGCCGCCGACGCGTCGCCGATCGCATCGCACAGGCGCCCGAGGAACCCGGTGAGGGTGTCCGTCGTGCTGTCCATGTCGCCGGCGTACCAGCGCCGCAGCATCTCGAAGTGGGACAGGTCCGGTGTTGGGACCCCTACCCCCTGGACGATGGCGAGACCCCGGCCGTGGAGCTTGATGAGGGATGGATGGAGCGCCACCTGCGCGGTCAGCGGCAGGACCGTGGCCGGATCGAGGGACGTCCGCGGGCGAAGCTTCGCGTAGAGCGGGTCGCCGATCGGCGGGACCATCGAGACGCCGTCGTTGCCGCCGGCCATGTCGATGACGACGAGACGACGGACGGAGACGTCGGCGGCGCGCACGGCCGGGGCGGTGCCGAAGCTCGGATGGAGGGCGGTGGTGGACGGGGCCGGCTGGCCGGCGCCCGCGGCGCTGTTCCGTCCGAGCACTTCGACGAGCCCGCCCGCTCCTACCGTGGCGGCGCCCGCGAGGAGGCCGTAGCCGAGGAACTGGCGGCGACTCAGGACCTTCATCCTCAGGGTGCGCATCGGTTGCCTCCGTCGTGTGCCGAGCCGTCAGGCGAGCGCGAATTCGGGCGAGGCCACGGCGAGACCGAGCAGCACGGCTGCCCGTTCATGGGGGTCGGAGACCGCCGTCGCGCTCGTCTCGAGCGCCTGCTGCGTCGCCGGCGTGACCTCCTCGATGGAGCACCGCTGGAGGGTGGCCACGACAGCATCGGGCGCAGCCGCCACCTCGGCGATCCCGTTCGCCCGCGCTCCGAGCGCGGCCCGCACGAGCGCGAAGCTCGGCGCGAGCCAGCGCAGGCCGACCGGCCAGCCGGCGACGTTCGGTGGATAGAACGGGACCTGGCCCATCCGGACGCAGAGCTGGGCGGCGAGCGTTGGCTGCTGGAAGCCGAGGGCGCCCATCGCCGCGGTCAGCCATTCGACCGGGTACCGTGGTCGTGTCTGGCGGGCGAGGAGGAAGGCCGGATCTCGAAGGATCCCCTCGACCAGCGGCCGGACCTGGAGCCCGACGGCCTGAAACAGGTCGCCATACTGCTGGCGCTGCGCCGCCGTCGGATCCGTGCCCATGAAGTAGACGAAGAGTTCACCGGCGATGAACGGCGCGCAGGCCGGCTGGTCGCAGATGGTGTTCACCACGTCCGCGGCCGTCTGCACCTGGCGACCGAGCAGGTTGACCGGCGCGGACAGGCCGCGCGACGGCACGAACCGCGATCCACCGGGCGCCTGCGGGTCCAGCCGCCAGCCCGAGAGGGCCAGGGCCGCCGCGTGAACGTCATCCTGGGTGTAATTGCCGCGACCCAGGGTGAACAATTCCATGAGCTCGCGGCCGTAGTTCTCGTTCGGGGCCGCAGCCTCTGAGCCGCTGCCGTCGAGGTACCGCAGCATCGCCGGGTCCGTGGTGACGCTCTGGACCATCGCTCGGAAGTCACCCAGGGCGTCGGCCGCCAGGAGCTGGTGCTGCGCCCACATCGCGGCCCAGTCGCGGACCTTGGCCTGGCTCGAGGTCAGATGGCCGTGCCAGAACCAGGTGAGCTTCTCGGCGAGACCGGCGTTCGGGTCGCCCATCCGAGCGAGCCACCATGCGATCGGCGCCCGGTTCGGGAGCGGCGACAGGTCCGGGGGCGGACCGATGGGCAGCGGCGGGGCCGACAGGACCGTCTCGATCGCCGCGGCGATCCCGGCCGGAGCGAGCGCGTCCACCTGACCCGGAAACGGGCCGAACGAGGTCCGCCGGAGGAGATGCGCCACGAGCGCGCGATCGGAAACCACGGCCGGAGCATGGGCGCCTGCACGACCAGCGGACAACCGCCGTCCATGTGCCATCCGTAAGCGCTGCGTAAGCGCGGATCCGCCGACGATGGCCTCAGGCGGGTGGCAGCCGTCTCAGGATTTTCTCATCGATCAGCAGCGAGACTTCGCCGGTCGCTCGCTCATGACCGCGAGTGACGGCGGTCCGGCCGAGCTCGGTCGTGGCGCGCAAGGCCGTTCCATGTGCGAGGCGACATTCCGATGAGATTCAAGGTGGCCGCGGTGCTGGTCCTGCTCGCCGTCGGGCTCGGCGCGGCGGGCTATGTCGTGTTCGTGCCGGCCGGCGGCGCGGGTAATGCCAGCCAGTACATCACCGCGACCGCGAGCGTGACGACGGTGTCGCAGGCGGTCGTCGCGATCGGCACCGTCCAGGCTGCGGTCGCCTACGACCTGTCCTTCGGATCGAGCCCGATCATCCACCTGAGCACAGCCACGACTGCCTCTTCCGGCGGATCGACGTGGCTCGTCAACACGGTTGCCGTCACCCCAGGCGCGACCGTGACGAAGGGGGCCGTCCTCGCCACGGCGGACACGACCGATGCCGCGGCATCGGTCGCCGTAGCGACGGCCAACCTGTCGGTCGCCGAGGCGCGGCTCGCGGTGGACGCCGCCGGGCCGACGTCGGCGGATCGCCAGTCGGCATACACCTCGATCCAGTCGGCGCAACAGCAGATCGCGAGCGCGCAGCAGAGCGCGACGCTCAACAAGGCGCAGAACGCCCTGCGCTTGAGTCAGGCCCAGGCCGCCCTCCAGACAGCCCAGGCGAACCTCGCCACGGATTCTGCCGGACCGCCCAACGCGACGATCACGGCCGACCAGAACGCCATCACCCAGGCTCAGGACGCGCTCGCCGCCCTCCAGCTCCAGATCCAGGCATCGAACGACCAGACTTCCGCGACCTCGCAGCAGAACCAGCTCAAGCAGAGCCAACTCCAGGCAGCCGTGAGCGCGGCGCAGGCGCAGCTGACCACCGACGAGGGCATCCCGGCCTCCGCCACAACGATCACGTCGGACCAGAACGCGCTGAACCAGGCCCAGCAGGCACTCCAATCGTTCCAGCTGCAGGTGCAAGCCGCCCAGACGTCGGCGAGCGACACCTCGGCACAGAACCAGCTCAAGCTGACCCAGGCGCAGGCGGCCCTCCAGTCGGCACAGGACAAGCTCACCTCCGACCAGACGACCTGGTCGACGAGCCCGACGGTCGTAGCGGACCAGAATGCCGTGACCCAGGCGCAACAGGCCCTCGACACCCTCAAGCTGACGATCCAGTCAACTGACATGTCGGCGTCCGGGCAGCTCGCCTCCGCCCAGATCGGGCTGTCCGGCGCCGAGGCGAGCTACGCCACGAAGATCGTCCCTGCGACCGCCTCGACGATCGCTTCAGACAAGGCCGGTGTCGTTTCCGCCGAAAGCGCCCTCCGCACAGCCAGGACCACCCTCGCCGGTGCGACCATCACGAGCCCGGTCGACGGTGTCGTCGATGCGGTCAACGTGGTGGCCGGTGCCGAAGCTCCGTCCGGCGCGGACGTCGTCGTCGCCTCGAGTGCGCTCGAGGTGTCGGCGAGCGTCACCGAGACGGACTACCCGTCGCTCAAGGTCGGCCAGACGGCGACGGTCTCGATCACCGCGACGGGACAGACGGCGACGGGCACCGTGACCCAGATCGAGCCGAACGGCACCTCGTCCGGGTCCGGCGGCATCGTGACCTTCCCGATCGTGGTGGCCCTCGACTCACCACCCGCCGGCACCGCTGCCGGGATGAATGCCAGCGTATCCGTGACGATCCAGCAGGCAGCCAACGTGATCGCCGTGCCGACCACCGCGCTCGTCGGAAGCGGCGGCCAGTACGAGGTTCAGGTACTCGGCTCGACCGGGGCGGTGCAACTCGTGCCCGTCACCGTCGGCCTCGTGACCTCGTCGCTCGCCGAGATCAAGTCGGGTCTGGCTGCCGGCGATCAGGTCGTGGTCGGGACGACCGCGGCACGAGTCGGGACGACGACGAGCGCCGGCGGACTCCTCGGAGGAGGCGGTATCTTCCGCGCAGGCGGAGCTGGCGGGGCCAGGGGTGGCGCCGGCGGCGGGGCCAGGGGCGGCGCGGGTGGCGCCGGCGGCGGGAACTGACGTGGACATGCCCATCATCTGGGTGGAGGGCGTCGGCCGGACGTATCACACCGGCCGGATCGACGTCACCGCCCTCGTCGACGTCAACCTGAGCGTGCAGCCCGGCGAATTCGTCGCCGTCGTCGGGCCCTCGGGGTCCGGCAAGACGACCCTCATGAACATCCTCGGCTGCCTCGACCGCCCGACTGCCGGCAGGTACATCCTGGACGGAACCTCCATCGCCGAGCTCGACGACGACGGGCTCGCCGCGCTCCGCAGCCGCGCCATCGGTTTCGTCTTCCAGTCGTACAACCTCCTCCCACGAGCCAGTGCCCTCGACAACGTCGCGACGCCGCTCATCTACCAGGGCGTCGGACGTCGCGAACGGGAGGCGCGCGCGCGCGCCGCCCTCGACCGACTCGGCCTCGGGGATCGGATCCACCACGAGCCCACCGAACTCTCCGGCGGCCAGCAGCAGCGCGTTGCCATCGCCCGCGCCCTCGTCACCGAACCGGCGCTCCTTCTCGCCGACGAGCCAACCGGCAACCTCGACAGCGCAAGCGGAGCGGAGGTCATGGCGCTCCTCCACGAACTCAACGCGAGCGGTCGGACGATCGTCCTCATCACCCACAACGTCGAGGTCGCCGCGGCGGCGAACCGGCAGATCCACGTCCGTGACGGACGGGTGCTGTCGTGAACGCCCTCGATCTCGTCGGCCTCGCCCTCTCGCGGCTGAGGACCAGCCGTCTTCGGGCCGCCCTCACGATGCTCGGGGTCATCATCGGCGTCGCGTCTGTCGTCGCCCTCGTGGCCGTGGGGCAGGGCGCCACCCGTGGGATCACGACCCAGCTGCAGAGCCTCGGAACGAACCTCCTCACGGTGAATCCCGGCCAGGCGACGACCGGTTTCACGCGTGGCGGGTTGGGGTCCGCGTCGACGCTCACCCTCGAGGATGCGGCCGCGATCGCGGCCGTCCCGGGTGTCGCCGCGGTTGCACCGGAGATCACATCCCAGCAGATCGTCGTCGCCGGCGGACAGAACACGACGACGTCGATCATCGGCACGACGGCTGATTACGCCACGGTCCGTAACGAGACGATGTGGGTGGGGACGTTCCTCACCCCTGCGAGCGACGCCTACAAGCTCAACGTCGCCGTGCTCGGAGCCACCACGGCGGACGATCTCGGCCTCGGCGCGTCATCGATCGGGACGGACATCGCCATCGCCGGCATCCCGTTCCGGGTGATCGGGATCATGCAGCCGAAGGGAGGCGCCGGGTTCCTCAACCAGGACGACGAGATCCTCATCCCGGTGGGTGCCGCGCAGGACCATTTCGTGAGCGGCGACTCGGTCCGAACGATCGGCGTGAGCGTCGCCTCGGCCAAGCAGATGACCTCGGTGCAGGCCGCGATCACCACCCTGCTCGAGACCCGCCACGCCATCCCCGTCGGCGGCACGGACGACTTCACCATCAACAACCAGACCCAGCTGCTCGGCGCCGTCTCGTCGGTCTCGACGCTCCTCACCGTGCTGCTCGCCGGGATCGCCTCCATCTCGCTCGTCGTCGGCGGCATCGGGATCATGAACATCATGCTCGTCTCGGTCCGCGAACGAACCCGCGAGATCGGGATCCGCAAGGCGATCGGAGCGCGCAGTCGCGACATCCTCCTGCAGTTCCTCATCGAGGCGTTGACGCTTTCCCTGCTCGGCGGCGTCGTGGGGATCGTCATCGGCCTCCTCGTCTCCGCTGGCATCGGCCAGTACGCCGGGTGGGGCTTCGTGTTCAGCCCGGTGACGGTGATCGTGGCGGCCGGATTCAGCGCGGTCGTTGGGGTCGTCTTCGGGGTTTGGCCGGCCCGCCAGGCAGCCCGCCTCGATCCGATCGCCGCGCTCCGCTACGAGTAGTTCCCGTAGTTCCCGCCCGCGACTCGCACCGGGTGTGCCCGCTTGTCTCCGGTCGCTGTCTCCGGGCGGCCTCCGGTCGCAGTCCCCGCGCGCCCTCCGGTCGCTGTCCGGGCGGCGTGCCATTTGACCCTCAGGCGGGCAGTCGTCAGGGCTCGCCCTGCAGCACGCGCCCTGGTCGTGCGTGGCGCACCGCGATCCCCACCCCCTTTGCCGCCAGATGACCATCAGCAGGGCATCCGTCCGACGCCCGCCGCCGAATACCCGCCTGGTGGGTAGGTGTCACAAAGGGCGGGCTCCCGAGCGAAGTCCGCCGCCCCGGCTCCCGGCTCCCGGCTCCCGGCTCCCGGCTCCCGGCTCCCGGCTCCCGGCTCCCGGCTCCCGGCTCCCGGCTCCCGGCTCCCGGCTCCCGGCTCCCGGCTCCCGGCTCCCGGCCTCCCGGCTCCCGGCTCCCGGCTCCCGGCTCCCGGCTCCCGGCTCCCGGCTCCCGGCTCCCGGCTCCCGGCTCCCGGCTCCCGGCTCCCGAACGATGAGCTTGCCGCGGTCGGTCGATTACGTGCCGAGCACCTCACCGAGGCGGCGCTCGAGGAAGGCCCGCTCGGGGGTCGATCCGACGAGGGCGAGCGCCCGGCGATAGGCCGCTGCCGCCTCTGGCTCTCGGCCGAGCCGGCGGAGCAGGTCCGCCCGCGCGGCGTGGAGGAGGTGATAGTCGTCGAGCGCACCCCCCGCCGCCAGCTCGTCCATGAGTTCAAGACCAGCCGCCGGCCCGCGGAGCATCGCGACGGCCACCGCCCGGTTCAGTTCCACGATCGGCGACGGCGCGATGCGGAGCAGCTCGTCGTACAGCCCGGCGATCTCCCGCCAGTCGGTGGCAGCGGCGGTCGGAGCCTCATCGTGGATGGCCGCGATCGCCGCCTGGACCTGGTACG
>Ga0307374_10015090_pt1 | contig 10435 bp, 7 predicted proteins | sample OX3MG_FD_202532 | JGI IMG/M metagenome (GOLD analysis project Ga0307374, IMG submission 202532) | Soil microbial communities from Risofladan, Vaasa, Finland - OX-3 | ecosystem: Environmental > Terrestrial > Soil > Coastal area > Acid sulfate soil | place: Finland: Risofladan, Vaasa | collected...
GACTTCAAATGCGACGACGGCTGGGGCAAGGCGCACGTGGTCATCAACCGCTCGGGCGATATGCTGCTCAGCCACGAACTTGCGATCCCATGGCGGGAAACGCGGTTCGAACAGGCCGCTAATTTTGCCGGAACATTGAAAGGACTGTTCCTGCATGTCGAGCTTATTCAGCCGCGAAAGAGCGCCGGCCGCGGCCGCGGCAACGACGCACAGGCGCCCAATCCCGCCTTCACCGCCGCGCAATATGACCGGCTCGCTGTGGTGTACGTCATCGCCAGCGTGCGCGCCGGCCGCTGGCTCATTCCGGCTTTTCATGCCGCGCTCGACGCCGACATTCCGAACGGTCATGACGATCCGCTAAATTTCGACATCGATAGTTTCGCCAACAGCACCGAAAGACTTGTCGGCGCACTGCAAGGGCCGGACCAACTGCAGGCCGCCCGCCGATGACAATGGTCCGTGCCGTTTCAGCGATCTGTTGTCTCGCCGCGCTGCTTCTAGCCGGGCATGCTGCGGCGGAAGACTCGGGCGCGGCAGCCCCACCGCCGACGGTGCCTGGTCCGGCGGCTGCGGCGCCGGAGATGCGGGGCCCGCGCATCACCACGGCTGCGGTCGATTGGGACGCTGCTCGCGCCGAAGCCGCCGACGCCTGGCCGGCGCTGAACGCCGCAACCGGTAAGCTTCTAGCGAACGTCAGCGCAAGCGGCGTGCCGGTGTTGCTGCCGCTCGATACCGCGGCCTTCCTGCGCGACCAGGCAAGCGGCAACGCGGCCGACACCGACAAATACTTTGCCGACTTTCACGCGCCGACCTTTTTCTTTCCGGGGCCATCGGGCTACGACGCCGCGTTTCGCATCCCGCTGAAAGATTCGTCGGTGCATCCGGCCGAAGTGCAGATTTCCGCGTCCTCGGTCATCTATGAACTCGATGGTGCCGCCGCCGATCAGGACGCATCGGTTCCGGAACTGGAGCATGATTTTCCCGGCACCCGCCGTGTATTGCTCGAAAACCGGCTCCGTTACGTCTTTACCCGCTTCGGTGTGACTTACTTCATCTCGATCCTGTGCTCCGACGGACGCCACGCCAGGCACGTGACCTGCCGCGAGGCGGATCAGGTGATGCTGCGTTTCGTCAAGGCGCTGCACATCGCCGGCGGCGCGCTGGTGGCCGCCGCGGCAGCGCCGCGAAGGATCGCCCGGCCCGAGCAAACGTCAGCGGACTTTGCCTACTTCCCGCCGGGCGATCTGTTGCCCGGCACCGGCATGCTGGGCTCAGGCGGCCGCGGCGACGACACGGTCTATGCCGACATCCGCTTTCCAATTGCGCAAGCGCCGGCCTACATCAATTCGCAATCGTTCATGAATTGGGGCAATTGCGATCTCACCGGGCTCGTTCACCTCGGGGGCCATGGCAAGGAGTCAGCGTATCGATGCCGCGTCAACGATATTCGCCTGTTCAACGATGAAACCAAAAACTATGCCTATCCGTGGCGCGATAATTTCTGCGAACACCGTCACTACCAGGTGACGCAATGCCCGTCCGGGCTCGGTCACCAGGGCGAGGATATCCGGCCGAGTTCGTGCAAGCTGCGCAACGAGGATGCCGATCGCTGTGAGCCCTATCAGCACCAAGTCGTCGCGGTGCGCGATGGAATGGTCTGGCGCAGCGCCGGCGACGAGGCGCTCTACCTCACCGCCAATGCGCCGGGCGAGCATATTCGTTTCCGCTACCTGCACATGAATCCGCACATGCTGGACCTTGCCGGTATGATCAGCGGCCGCACCGTCCGGGAGGATGATGCGCTGGGGCCGGTCGGCGATTACGGCGCGCGCGAAGGCGGCACCTCCTATCACCTGCACTTCAACTTACAGGTGCCGACGCGGCAGGGCTGGTTGTTCGTCAATCCATACATGACGCTGGTGGCTTCCTACGAGCGCCTGATCGGCGGCCGCGGACAAGTAGTCAGCCCCGCGGCGGTCGCCGCCTCCCCCATTCCCGACACCTCGGCTACACCCAATCCGGCGCCAGCGGATGCTATGGTGGCAACAAAGCCTGCAGCAAAAAGCGAGGCCGGGAGTGACCATGAAGCCAGCAAGCGCGCCGCCGTTACCGAACATTGCACGACGCGCTTCATTAAAGGCCATCGCCGCCGCGTGTGCTGGACTGCTGCTGTGGAGACCCGAAAGCGCTTCGGCCGCGCGCACCTCGTTCGCGCAATGGATCGAAGCGTTCCAGGCAAAGGCGGTCGCGCACGGCGTCGCACCGGAGACCTACACGCGCGTAATGAGCGCAGTTGAGCAAGATACGACCGGCCTCGACGCGATCCGTAACCAGCCCGAATTCACCGTCCAGCTCTGGCAATATCTCAACCGCGCCACCTCTGACTGGAAGGTCGCCGCCGGCAAGGAGAAGGCAAAGGAATACGCGGCGCTGTTTGCGCGGATCGAAAAAGATTTCGGCGTCGAGACCTCGTTCATGCTTGGCGTGTGGGGCATCGAGTCCGCCTTCGGCGATCCGGCGGTTGAGAAAAATCACATGCGCCCGGTGATCCCGTCGCTGGCGACACTCGCTTGGGCCGAGCCACGCCGCCGCGCCTACTGGGAAAAGGAACTGAGCAACGCGCTGTTGATCGTACAAAACGGCTGGAGCACGCCGGAGCAGATGATCGGATCGTGGGCGGGCGCCATGGGTCACACCCAATGGATGCCGGAAGTCTGGCTGCACGTCGGCTTCGACTACAACAACGACGGCAAAATCTCGCCTTACGGCCCGCCTGACGACGCGCTCGCCTCGACCGCGCGATATTTCGTCGAGCGCGGCGGTTATCGGCGCGGCGAGCATTGGGGTTACGAAGTCCGCGCGGCGGAAAAAGCGCATGGTTCGCGCAGCTACGCCGAGTGGCAAAAGCGCGGCGTCACCCGCGCCGACGGCAAAGCCTTTCCCCAGCCAGAGGCGAAAGCGCGATTATGGGTGCCGGTGCCGGGCGGCCCCGCCTTTCTGATCGGGCCGAATTTTCTGGCGGCAAAGAGTTACAACCCCTCGACGACGTATGCGCTCGCGCTGGTCTATCTCGGCGATCTCTGCGTCGGCGGCGCGCCTTTGGTGCAAAAATTCCCCGGCAGCGAACCAAACCCCACGTTGGTGGAAATTGAGGAAATCCAGCGCCGGCTGACCGCGCTCGGGTTCGACACCGGCGGCGCCGATGGCCGGGTCGGGCTTCGCACGACGCTGGCGGTGCGCGACTATGAGCGTCGAGTCGGCATCGAGCCGGCCGATGGATACGCCGGCGTCAAGCTTTTGGCCCGCTTGCGCCAAGGCTCCTGATCCGGTTCGATCCCCCCGATAACCGCCACAGATCGAGAAAAGCCCGCCGATGCCTCCGCCTCCTCCCAACAGCGCGCGCCCCACCGGCAAATCCACCGCCGATCCGGCGATCGGCGCGCTGGAACGGCCGGCGCAAGCCGGGGTCAATGCGCCCGGTTTCGGCAGCGACGTCGTCGCCGACACCTTACGCGCACTCGACATTCCCTACATCGCTGTGACCCCGGGCGCGAGCTATCGCGGCTTGCACGACAGCATCGTCAATTATCTCGGCAACACCACACCGCAGATGCTGCTCTGCGTGCATGAGGAATCCGCCGTCGCCATTGCGCACGGTTATGCCAAAGTCACCGGCAAGGCGATGGCTGCCGCCGTGCATTCCAATGTCGGGCTCCAGCACGCGACCATGGCGATGTTCAATGCCTGGTGCGACCGCATGCCGGTCCTCGTCCTCGGCGCTACCGGTCCGGTCGATGCGGTCAAACGCCGCCCGTGGATCGACTGGATCCATACCGCACGCGATCAGGGCGCGCTGGTTCGCGACTACACCAAATGGGACGACCAGCCGGCCTCGCCCGGCGCTGCGCGCGAAGCGCTGATCCGCGCCACTTGGATCGCCAACACCGCGCCGCAAGGTCCGGTCTACATCAACCTCGACGCCGAGATGCAGGAAGCAAAGCTCGCCGAGCAACCGCCGCCGCTTGATGCGGCGCGCTATATGCCCCCGATCGCCACCGCAGCGCCGGTCGATCTGGTGCAGAAGGCGGCGGCCCTGCTCAAATCGGCCAAGCAGGTGGTGATCCTCGCCGGCCGCGCCTCGCGCAGCGAAGCGGCGTGGAATGCGCGCGTTGCGCTGGCGGAGGCGTTCAACGCCAGCGTCGTCACCGATCTGAAAATCGGCGCGAGCTTTCCGACCGACCATCCGTTGCATGCTGGCGCGCCGCGCGACGTCACGCCGGGAAGCGTGCCGGCAATCCGCAATGCGGACGTCATCCTGAGCCTCGACTGGGTCGACCTCGCCGGCGCGCTGCGCGCGATCGGGCCCTCGTTCGCCGCGAAAATCATCCAGGTGTCGCTCGACCATCGCATCCACAACGGCTGGAGCATGGACCATCAGGGCCTGCCGCCGGTCGATCTTTTCCTCTCCGCCGATCCGGATTTGGTGGTGCCGGAACTTGTCAAAGCCATCGGCGGCGGCGGCACGCTGCGTCTTGCGTCTCCTCCACGAGCACCGGCACCTGCCGTCGAGCAGCCTGGCTTCACCAACGAGACCATCGCGCGCACGCTTCGCAACGTGCTTGGCAACCGGCCGACGACGCTCACGCATCTGCCGATCTCCTGGGAAAGCGACTGGTGGACGTTCCGTCATCCGCTTGACTTTCTCGGCTCCGACGGTGGCGGCGGCATCGGCGGCGGGCCGGGCATTTCGGTCGGCGCGGCGCTGGCCCTGAAAGGCTCCGGGCGGCTACCGGTCGCGATCTGCGGCGACGGCGATTACCTGATGGGCGTCACCGCATTGTGGACCGCGGTGCATTACAAAATCCCGCTGTTGTTCGTCATCGCCAACAATCGTTCGTTCTATAATGACGAACTGCATCAAGAGCGGGTGGCGCGGATGCGCAGCCGTCCGGTCGAGAATAGGTGGATCGGCCAGCGCATGACCGATCCGGATATCGATCTTGCCGCCATGGGTCGCGCGCAAGGCGCCGTCGGTTTCGGACCGGTGAACAACACGGCCGAGCTTGCCGCCGCACTGGAAAAGGCGATCGCCGCCGTCGATGCCGGCCAAGTCGCCATCGTCGACGTGCGGGTCGAGCCCGGTTACAGCGCCGCCATGACCGCAGCCATGACGCGAAGCAAAAGCTGATGCGCTTAAAAGTGAGGAAGCGACCATGAACACCGCCGTTCCGCTCAAATCGATCAAGCCGGAGAAGCCCAATCTGCCCGAGCATCGCGATGCTTTCTATGGCGGCCAATGGCACCGGCCGAAATCCGGCCGCTATGCGGATTCGATCAATCCCGGCACCGGTGAATCGCTTGGGCCGGTCGCCGATTGCGGCGCAGCCGACATTGACGCCGCTGTGGCCGCCGCGAAGACGGCCTTCGACGGCTGGCGTAACACACCGCCGCTGGAACGCGCGCGATTGCTCAAGCGCATCGCCAACGTGCTGCGCGAGCATGCGGACGAACTGGCTTTGATCGATGCCGCCGATTGCGGCAATCCGGTGCACGAGATGGTGATGGATGCGACCGTCGCCGCCCCGCAGATCGACTTCTACGCCGGCCTGGTGACGGAGATGAAAGGCGCGTCGATCCCGATGGGTCCGGGCGTGGTCAACTTCTCGGTGCGCGAGCCGCGCGGCGTGGTCGGCCGCATCATTCCGTTCAATCATCCCTTCATGTTTTGCGCCGGCAAATCCGGCGCGCCGCTAGCGACCGGAAATACGGTGGTGATGAAACCGCCGGAGCAGGCGCCGCTATCGTCGCTGCGCCTCGCCGAACTGATCGGCGGCATCCTGCCGCCCGGCGTGCTCAACATCGTACCAGGCGGCCGCGAGGCAGGTTCGGCGCTCGCGGCACATCCCGGCGTCGCCATGATCGCGCTGGTCGGCTCGGTACCGACCGGGCGCGCGGTGATGAAGGCCGCCGCCGACACGCTCAAGCCGGTGATGCTCGAACTCGGCGGCAAGAATGCGCTGATCGCCTTTCCCGACGCCGATGCCGACGATGTCGCCGGCGGCGTGGTCGGCGGCATGAACTTCACTTGGTGCGGGCAATCGTGCGGCTCGACCAGCCGCGCCTTCATCCACGAAAAAATCTATGACGCGGTGCTGGCAAAAGTGAAAACCAAGATCGCGCACTTCAAGCCCGGCATCGCCACCGACCGCTCGACCACCATGGGCTCGATCATCTCCAAGACCCAGTACGAGCGCATCCTCGGCTTCATCGAGTCCGGCAAGCAGGAGGGCGCGCGGCTGTTGCACGGCGGCGGCAAGCCGTCCGATCCGGCGCTCGCCAACGGCTTCTTCATCGAGCCGACGGTGTTCGCCGACGTGCAGCCGAGCATGCGTATCGCGCGGGAAGAAATCTTCGGTCCCGTCCTCTCGATCATCAAATGGAGCGACGAAGCGAAAATGCTCGAACAGGTGAACGCGGTCGAGTACGGGCTCACCGCCTCGATATGGACCAACGATCTCTCCACCGCGCACCGCACCGCCGCCACGGTGCAAGCGGGTTTCGTCTGGATCAACGAAGTGTCGAAGCATTTCCTCGGCGCGCCATTCGGCGGCTACAAGCAGTCCGGCATCGGCCGCGAGGAATGCATGGAGGAGATGCTGGCTTACACGCAGGAAAAGAACATCCATGTGAAGCTCAAGCCGGGGAAGCCATAGGGTCATTCCGGGGCCCGCCAACGGGTCCGGCCCTAAGTGGCCGCCCCGATGACAGGCTCCGCGCGAACCCGGAATGACTTAAAGCTTAAACGTCTCCAGCGTTCCCGGGTGGAACAGCTCTTCGACTTTGACTTGCCGCGACGACAGGCCTTGCGTGTGATGATGCCGCAGGAAGGTCTCCAGCGTTTTGCGATTGGCCTCGACACCATAGGGCCAGAAGTCTTCGCCCATCAACGCACGCGCCTCCATCAACCGCTCTTCGACGAAGGGCAACGTGACCTTGGTGGCTGAGGTGTCGCTGAGTTTTTCCAGCGCAATCGTCTTCGACTGCTCGAACGCCTTGAACACCGCCCCCGGCAGCCAAGGCTGTTGTTCGGCGAGTTCGCGGCGCACGCCGATCAGATGCATGATCGGAAAAATGCCGGTGCGCTGGTAATAATCCTTCGCCGCCGCCACCGGATCGGGAAACAGCCAGCCGACTTTCGGATCGCCGCGCTCGAAGGCCGGCGGCACGCGCGGGCCGATGAAAGCGTCGATCTCGCCGGCGTCGAGCATCTCCGACAAGGTGCGACCGCGCGGTGCGTCGTCGAGCTTCACGTCTTTCGGGAGGTTGATGCTGATTTTTTCCAGCCGACCCGCTTCGGTCAGCCCGCCTCTGATCCAGTGAATGTCCGACGGCTTGACGCCATGATCGTCTTCAAGAATGGCACGTGCCCAGACATTGGCGGTGAGCTGATATTCCGGCACGCCGACTTTCTTGCCCTTGAGGTCGGCGGGCTTCTTGATCCGGTCGGTGCGCACGTAGATCGCGGTGTGGCGAAAGGTGCGCGAGACGAAAGCCGGCACGCCGACATAGGGACAATCGCCCCGCGCGGTCTTCACGGTGAAGCTCGACAGCGACAATTCGCAGATGTCGAATTCGGTGCCGCGAAAAGCGCGGAAGAAAATCTCCTCCGGATCGAGCGCCATGAATACCGGATCGACGCCGTCGATCTGCACCAGCCCGTCAGACATGGGCCGGGTGCGGTCATAGTCGCGCACGGCGACAGAGAGGCTTAACTTGGCCATTGCATCCCTCTTCGAATTAGCTGGGTTATGCCAAGAGAAGCAGGCTTTTGCCAGCCGGAGCGAATACCTCCCTTTATCTCAAAGGCGCAATTTTGCTATAGATAGCGGTATGCTGCGAATTGAGAGCGAACAGGAAGAAGACGGTCGCTGGATCGCGGAAGTACCTGCACTTCCCGGCGTATTGGCCTACGGAACGACGAAGGCCGACGCGAGTGCAAAGGCCCAGGCATTGGCGCTGCGTGTGATTGCGGATCGGCTTGAGAACGGCGAACCGCTGCCCCGGGAAATTGCCGACGTCTTCAAGGCGGCGTGAGCAACTGGCCCGCAGCAAAGGCCCATCGGGTTTTAGCTGCGTTGTTGCGTCGAGGTTGGATCGTCAAGCGACAAACAGGGTCACATCGCATTCTTCAGCGACCTGGTTCAACCGATTACGTCTTCGCATTTCACGACCGCGATGAAATCGGTCCGCGAATGCTGGCGCGCATAGCAAACATACCGGCCCGATGATTTGTAACCAGCTCACCCAACCGTGAACGGCTCGGCCGGCGCGATGTCGGTAAGGCGGAATTGCACCCGCTCCTCCCCGTTCCATCGATCAAGAGTGAATGAGCCTGCGGCATGCACCCGCTGGCCGCGATTTTGCAGCAGCGCGGCGCCGAGCTTCTGGCCGCTCGCGCGGAAAGCAATGGCATTGACGCCTGCGCCGTCAGCGGATTTGAGCCGCACGCGGACATGCGCCTGCCCGACCTCCTCGGCATAGGTGATGGTGTGCGCCGGCAGCGCGATCATCGGCTCCGGATTGCCGGAGCCGAACGGACCCGCGCGGTCGAGCATGGCAACAAGGTCGGCGTTAGCGGCGGCACCGCTGATCGCGCCGTCGATCAATAGGCCGTTGGCGCGGCGCGCGACCGTGACGTCAGGAGCTAGCGTCGTTTCGAGGAAAGCCCGCAGCGGCGCCAAGGCGGTCTTTCGCAAGGTCACACCCGCGGCCATGGCGTGACCGCCGCCCTTTTCAATCAAGCCCTCCGCCACCGCTTGCCGCACAGCGCGGCCGATATCGACGCCGGGAATGGAACGCCCCGACCCGGTGCCGATGCCGCCCGGCTCAAGCGCAATGGCAAAAGCCGGCCTGCCGAATTTTTCTTTCAGTCTTGCCGCGACGAGACCGACGACACCGGGATGCCAGCCTTCGGCGGCGGTCACCACTACCGCGCCTTTCTCCTCCAGGCCGAGTGCGGCCATCGCTTCGGCTTCCGCCTGCGCTACGGTTTCGACCTCGATCACCTGCCGCTCGCGGTTGAGCCGGTCGAGCTCGGCGGCGATCTTGGCCGCCGCATCCGGGTCCTCCTCGATCAATAACCGCACGCCGAGATCGGCGCGGCCGATGCGCCCGCCGGCATTGATGCGCGGGCCGAGCAGAAAGCCGAGATGCCAGGCTTCCGGCGGACCGTTGAGCCGCGCCACATCCATCAGGCTCGTGTGGCCGACGCGCTGGCGCCGCCGCAAAGCGATCAGGCCCTTGGCGACGAAGGCGCGGTTTAATCCGATCAGCGGCACCACGTCGGCGACCGTGCCGAGCGCCACATCGTCGAGGAAAGACAGAAGATCGGGCTCGGCGCGCTCGCCGGTCCAGAAACCGCGCCCGCGCAGCTCGCGATTGATCGCAACGATCGTCATGAAGGTCAGGCCGACCGCAGCGAGATGGCCGAGACCGGAAAGATCGTCGCGCCGGTTCGGGTTGACGATCGCCACCGCCGGCGGCAGCACTTCGTCGGCTTGGTGATGGTCGATGACCACGACATCGACGCCGAGCGTGGCGGCCTGCGTCAACGGCTCGATGCTGGTGGTGCCGCAATCGACGGTGACGATGAGTGTCGCACCGCGCGCGGCGAGCGACCGTATCGCGTCGACATTCGGGCCGTAGCCTTCGAACAGCCGGTCGGGAATGTGGATGAGCGCCTCGACGCCGCCGCGGCGCAGGAAACGCGCCAGCAAGGCCGCCGAGGTCGCACCATCCACGTCATAATCGCCGAAAATCGCCACCGTCTCGCCCCGCGTGATCGCGTCGGCGATGCGCGCGGCGGCTTCCGGCATGGCGGTCAGCACATTCGGGTCGGGCATCGAACGCTTGACGGCCGGGTCGAGGAACGCTTCGACCCCGTCCACGTCCACGTTGCGCCCGGCGATGATGCGCGCCAACAATTCCGGCAAATCGTGGCGTTGCGCGATAGCGAGCGCCCGCGCCGCGCCGCGCTCATCCAGCCGGTCGCGCCATGCGCGCCCGGTGGCCGATCGCTCGACGCCGAGGAAAAGTCCGTTACCCACCGTGAACTCGCGTGATTCGATGCCCGTCGGAAGATCTAGTGGTCCGATTCTAACATTCGCTTCCGTATTCGGCAGCTTCTCATGCGAACGTTAGAATCAAAAGGACCACTAGAACTTCTCCAGCCGGCGGTGCTCGGCCCTGATCCAGCGGACCGTGCCGGAGACCGATCGCATCACCACCGTCTGCGTCTCGATGATGCCATCCTTGAACTTGACGCCGTCCAGCATAGGGCCGTCGGTGACGCCGGTCGCGGCGAACAGGCAATCGCCGCGCACCATGTCCTCAATCTGAAATTTCTTGCGCGGGTCCTTGATGCCCATCTTGCCGG
>Ga0307374_10015091_pt1 | contig 10435 bp, 9 predicted proteins | sample OX3MG_FD_202532 | JGI IMG/M metagenome (GOLD analysis project Ga0307374, IMG submission 202532) | Soil microbial communities from Risofladan, Vaasa, Finland - OX-3 | ecosystem: Environmental > Terrestrial > Soil > Coastal area > Acid sulfate soil | place: Finland: Risofladan, Vaasa | collected...
GGCGCGACGCGGCGCATCGCATGGACCATCGTCAAGCGCACGGTCGCGGATCAAAGGACGACGCGGCCGGTCTCCGCCGTCTATGTGCTGCAGCGCGACGGGGTCGATACCGAGTTCGCCAATCTCGGCGCGGCGCGGACGGCGGCGCACAAGACCATCGTCCATCCCGAGAAGCTGACGCGCGCGAAGGGGGAATACGCCGCCGCCAAGAAGAAATAGCGCCCGCCGCCGCGCTCAGTGGGCGGGGGCGACGAGCGCCGCCGTGTGCGCCGGCGGCGGCACGTAGGTGACGACCGTGCCGGCGCCGCCGTCGCTCGCATCGAGGAAGCTGCCGCTCATCTGGCCGAGGAGGAGAATGGCGGCGCTGTGCGTGCCGTCCGAGAGCGTCAGCGCGCCGCTTCCCTGACCTGCCACATAACTCATCGTCGTGCCCGCAGCGAATCCGAGATCGGTCACGTCGATCGTGTCGAGCGCCGAGAAATTCCGGATCGTCGCGCCGTTGAGATCGGCGGCGTTGTCCTGCACGGTATCGGCGCCGACGCCGTTCAGCACATAGGTATCGCCGCCACCGCCGCCCGTCAGCGTGCCGCCGCCGGTGCCGGCGATGAGCGTGTCGTTGCCGTTGCCGCCGATCAGGGTGTCGGTGCCGCCGCCGCCGACCAAGACGTTGCCGCTGCCGTCGGGTCCCCGAACCACGTCGTTCCGGCCGTTGCCCGCGACGATGCGGTTGCCGTTGCCGGAGGTGAAGCCGGCAAAGTCCCCATCGCCGTTGCCGAGCATCAGGACATTGTCGCTCCCGGTCCCGAACAGGATCGTGTCCTGCGCGCCGTCGCCGAGGGCGAGAAGGTTGCCGTTGCCGCCGTCGACCGCGACGAGATCGTGGCGGCCATTGCCGGCCCAGAGCCCATTGTCGTCGCCCGACATCACGTGGGCGACATCGCCGTTGCCGTTGCCGGCGCGCAGCAGATTGCGATTTCCGGTCCCGACCGTGAGCGTCTCGTTGTCGCCGGCAAATGTCGTCATCAGGTTGCCGTCGCCGCTGCCGACCGCGACAAGATCGTTGTGTCCCGCCGCGAACAGGACGTTGTGGTCGCCGCTGCCGACATTGAGATAGTCGTAGCCGCCGTTGCCGGCCCAGAGCAGGTTGCCGTTGCCGCTCCCGATCATGAGCGTGGCGTATTCGCCGTTGCCGACGCGGAGCTGATTGCCGTCGCCGGCCCCGATCATCACCGTGTCGCCGACACCGTTCCCGGTGATGAGCACGTTGTTGCTTCCGGCATCGATGTTGAGCGCGTCGTCGTTGCCGTTGCCGGCCGTGACATGATCGTTGCTGCCGGACGGGACGGAGAACTGAACGAGGTCGGCACTTCCGAGATCGAACGACGGATCGCCCGCACCGGAAGCGGGCGAAGCCGTGCCGCCGGGAGCCGCACCCTGGCGGTGCCAGCGGAAGCGGCTCGCGTCATGGAAACTGTCATGCCGGCACGGACGGCGGAAGCTTGTCATGGCGTCACCTCGATGCGGCCGCGGAGTATGCGGTCGCGCCGCGGCGCGGCGCAAAACCTATCGCGTGCAATTTTGCGACATTTCCCGCGACATGCCGCGCAGAAAGCGGCCGCCGCCGCGCTTTGCGCCGGTGGCGTCGATGCGCGCGGTCATCGCCACAAATGCGCGGACGCGATCCTTGCGCCCTCGGCGAGCGATTTGAGCTTCGCCCACATGATGGTCCAATGGACCCGGCCGGCGAGCGGGCTCTGGGAGAAGCCGCAATCGGTGCCGGCGACGACATTCTCGCGCCCGACCAGCTCGGCGAAGCGGACGAGACGCTCGGCCACCAGTTCCGGGTGCTCGACGATGTTGGTCGAATGCGTGACCACGCCCGGCATGATCGCCTTGCCCGGCGGAAGCTTCACCGTCTTCCACACCTGCCACTCGTGTTCGTGGCGGGGATTGGCCGCTTCGAAGCTGTAGGTCCCGACATCGACCTTGAGCACGAGGTCGACGATCTCCTTCAGCGGCACGTCGAACATGTGCGGCCCGTTCCAGCTTCCCCAGCAGATGTGATAGCGCGACCGCTCGCGCGGAATGCCCGCGAGCGCGCGATTGAGCGCGGCGACGCGCAACTCCGCCCAGGCGCGATATTCGGCGAACGTGCTGGGCGGAACCATCTTCTCGTACATATAGGGCAGGAAGGCGTCATCGACCTGGAGGGTGAGCCCGGCCTCGATGATCGCGCGGTATTCGACGCCGAGGGCGTCGGCGAGGGCGAAGAGAAAGCTCTCCTCGTCGCGATAGTATTCGTTCTTCGCATTGGGGAGCGCGCTCGCCGGCGCCACCACCGGCAGGAAGCCGCCCGTCACCTTGACCGCCGCGAGCCCCGCCCTGAGGTTGGCGATATCGTGCTGCAATTCGGCCTGGCCGGTATAGGCGATGGGGCCGGTCACGACCGGGCGCACCGGGGCGCTGGCATTGCGCAGGACGCGGGCGTCGTATTCCGCGTAGAACTCGGGAAGGGCTTCGCGGTCGCGGCCGCCGATGACGATGTTGGTCGCGACCTTCGCCTCCGCCGGCGTCAGCGGCCGGCGCTCGAGGCCACTCAGGCGGCGATGGACATAGAACGCCCAGTTCACCGATTTGCCGTATTCGCCGTCGCTGACGATATCGACCCCCGCCTCCGCCTGGCGGCGCACGGCTTCGGCGACCGATTGCGTCAGGCAGGCCTCGAAGGCGGCCGCGTCATAAGGCTCGCTGTCCTGAATCCGCCGCAGGAATTCGATCAGCGCCGGCGGCCGGACCAGGCTGCCGACATGGCTGACGACGATGCGGTTTTCTTGACCCATGGCCTTGCCTCCCGGTGACTCACGCTTGACGGAACGGGCAGGATAACAGGCCATGCCCGCATCGGGCATCCGTCTTGCCGACGGGCGCAGGCGCCTCAGCCGGCGATCGACTGCTCGTGCCGCAGCGGCGCCCGCAGCGCATCGAGGAAGGACTTGCGCCACGTCGTGACCGTGTTCTTCCGCACGGCCGCCATCATCGCGTACCAACGGTCGCGCCGCTCGTCGAGCGACATCGTGAGGCTGCGATGCAGCGCCGCCCCCATCGCATCGAGATCGAACGGGTTGACGATAAGCGCCGCGTCGAGTTCGCGGGCGGCGCCGGCGAACTCCGACAGGATCAGCACGCCGGGATCCGCCGCGTCCTGCGCCGCGACGAATTCCTTGGCAACGAGATTCATGCCGTCGCGGAACGGCGTCACCAGGCCGACATGGGCGACGCGGTAGAAGCCGGCGAGCGTCGCGCGCGTGGAGCTCTTGTTGACATAGCGTATCGGCGTCCAGTCGAATTCGGCGAACTTGCCATTGATCCGGCCGGCCGCAGCCTCGATCTCGCGGCGCAGCGCCCGGTATTGCGCCACCTCGCCGCGGGAATGGGGCGCGATCTGCAGGTAGTTGAACGTGCCGCGGTGCTCGGGCCAATCCGACAACAACCCGTCGATCGCCTCGAACCGGTTGGGGATGCCCTTGCTGTAGTCGAGACGGTCGACACCGATGATGAGACGGCGGCCGGAGAGGCTCTGCTCGAGCCGCCGGGCCTCGGCCGACATGGCGGCCTGCTCCGCCAGATCGGCGAAGGTTTCGGTATCGATTCCGATCGGAAACACCGCGGCGCGCGCGTGCTGGCCGAACGCGGTGAAAGTGCCGTCGGCGTCCATGCTGCCATGCGCAACCTCGCGGATATAGCCGGCAAAGGCGTGCAGATCGTTGATCGTCTGGAATCCGATCAGGTCATAGGCGCAGAACGTTTCCATCAGCCGGCGATGATGCGGCAGCGCGACCATCACCTCGGCGGCCGGGAACGGCGTGTGCAGGAAATAGCCGATCCGATGCCGCGAGCCGAGCCGGCGGAGCTCCGCGCCGAACGGCACCAGGTGGTAGTCGTGCACCCAGATGACATCGTCCGGCCGCAGGAGCGGCATGAGCATCCGCGCCAGATGGCGATTGACCTCGAGATAGCCCTCGAACGCATGGCGGCGGTATTCGACCAGACCCAGACGGTAGTGCAGCAGCGGCCACAGCGTGCTGTTCGAGTAGCTCACGTAGTATTCGAGATGATGCGCCTCGCCGAGATCGACCGTGACATAGGTGATCTTCGCCGCGGTCACGATGCGCGGGGTATGCGACGTGACCGGCGCGACCTCGCCGCTCCAGCCGAACCACACGCCGTCGCTGCGGCGCAGCGCGTCCCTCAGCCCGACGGCGAGCCCGCCAGCAGCGGCGCGGTTGCCCGGCGCGCTGACCCGGTTCGATACCACGATGAGTCGACTCACGCTCGCCTCCCTGTTCCGTTTTTCTTGGTTTCGCTCGCCGCCGGCGGGACATTGCCGGCAGCGAGCGCCGCAGCGACGCCGGCGAGCCAGCGCCGCACCGCCGCGGGATCGTCGATGCGCCAGCGCGCGCGGCTTTCGCCGTCGCGTCCGACGCGGATGCCATGGCCATGGAACGCTTCGAGCGCGGCGAAACCGTCCTCGTCGGTCCGGTCGTCGCCGATGAAGAGCGGCACGCGCCCGCGAAAGGGCGCGACACGCATCAGCGTTGCGATCGCCGCGCCCTTGTCGAACGCGCGCGGCTTGATCTCGAAGGCCATGTGCGCCGGCATGACGACAAGATCGTCGTCGGCCGCCGCCACGGCGCGCCGTAAAAGCGCGTCGAGCGCGGCGCGCTCGTGCGCGGCCTGGCGATAATGCACGGCGATGGTGGCGCCCTTGTCCTCGACGCGAAGGCCCGGCCGCATCGCGGCAAAACGCTCGAGCGCGGCGCGGATCGTCGGCAGTCCGGCAGAAGGCGGCGACCGTACCACCGCGCCATCGGCGATAAGACGCAACTCGCCGCCGTGCAGGCCGGCAGCGGCGAGGCGCAGCGGCGCGAACAGGCGATCGAGCGCGGCGACGGGCCGCCCGCTGATCAGCGCGACCGCGCCGTCGAGCGCGTGCGCGAGCGTCGCCAGCCGCGCCGGCAGATCCGCGGGCACGACGACGGCATCGGGCGCGGCTGCAATCTCGAGGAGCGTGCCGTCGACATCGAGGAAAATCGCCCAGTCGCGCCGCGGTGCCGGAATCGGCTGCGCCATCATTTCCCTCCAATTCATCACCGCACGAAAACGCCGCGCCCTTGCGTGGGACGCCCCCTTCGATGTTCCTCGCTTCAGATAAGCATTGTGGCAGTCGATCGCAACCGAACCGAACGGCAAAGTCGCGCCCGCAAACGAAATGCTTGAAAAGCCGCGCCGCAATAATGTTGGCGATTGTTCGCGCCGCAGCCGACACTCGGCCGCGTGACGTCTAGACTTCGTTTCGCGCCTCGCGCGTTGTGGCGATGACGTCACCCGAACGGATGCCGACGGCGGCAGACGCCCGTGCCGACGCGGCGCGGTCTAGCCGGCCGGCTCGACCGTCACCGCATCGACCCTGCTGCGGTAGAAGGCGAGGTGTTCCTTGATCGCCATCACCTCGTCATAAGGGCGCTCGTAGCTCCACACCGCGTTCTCCGCAGTGCGGCCGCCGGCGGCGAGCGTCCAGTAGGAACAATCGCCCTTGTAGGGGCAATAGGTGTGATGCGCGGTGCGCGACATCAGCTCCATGCGCACGTCCTTGCGCGGGATGTAGTAGACCGGATCGTGGCCGGTCTCGGCGAGCGCGATCGCATCGACGCTGTCGGCGACGGTAGTGCCGGCGAACATGACCCGGACGCGCTGCCCGCGCGCGGGCGAAAGATCGACGCGATGGTCCGGCTTCGTGACGAAGCCGGGCGCCTTGTTGCCGGATGCGGTGACATCGCTCATCGGCACTCCTCCTTGCCCCGTCCGCGTCGTGCTCAGGCCGCGAAGCGGGCGCGGTCATGCGGTTGCGTATAGTCCACCGGCGTTCCCTTGGGGATGATGCCGGTGGGATTGAGGCGCTTGATCGACCAGTAATTGGCGATGTACTGGCGCGGCGTCACCGTCGCGGCCACGCCCGGAACCCGATAGAGCTCGCGCATATAGTTGAGCAGGTTCGGGTAATCGGCGATGCGCTGGCGGTTGCACTTGAATAGCGAGAAATAGGCGACGTCGAAGCGCACCAGCGTCGGGAACAGGCGCCAGTCGGCCTCGGTGATGCGGCTTCCAACGAGATAGCGCTGGCGCCCGAGCCGCGCCTCGAGTTCGTCGAGCGTCGCGAACAGCGCGTCATACGATTCTTCATAGGCGTGCTGCGAGCGGGCGAAGCAGCAGCGATAGACGCCGTTGTTGACGGTGGCATAGACGCGCTCGTTGATGCGGTCGATCTCGGCGCGCAGAGGCGGCGGGTAGAAATCGGTGTCGTCCCCGGCGATGCCCTTGAACTCGGCATTGAGCATCCGGATGATCTCGGACGATTCGTTGTTGACGACGCGCCGCGTCTTGCGGTCCCACAGCGTCGGCACCGTCACCTTGCCGGTGTAATGCGGCTCGCACGCGGTATAGACCTCGTGCAGGTAGTGAAACCCCTCGACGGTATCGGGCGTGCAATCGGGCCAGGCGGCGTTCGTCTCGAAGGTCCAGCCCTGCTCCTTGATCCCCGGGACCGCATAGGCGACGGTGATGGCGTGATCGAGCTTCTTCACCGCGCGATAGATCAGCGTGCGATGCGCCCACGGGCAGCCATAGGCGACATAGAGATGATAGCGGCCGGCCTCGGCCTTGTAGCCGGACGAGCCCTCGGCGGTAATCCGGTCGCGAAAGACGCTGTCGGCGCGCCGGAACTCGCCGGCCGTGCCGGTCTCCTGCGGCAGTTCCGCGTCGCGCCACTTGCCATCGATCAGAACGCCCATCGCCCGCCTCCTTCCGCGCGGTGACAACCGCCGCCGCAGGACACTGTCCGACCGGACCGGCCCGCGATCAAGGGGCGACGTCGGGCGGCCGGATGACGGAACGGGACGGGCGCGATCGCGCCACGGCTCAGCGTTGGTTCTTGTCCTTGCCGCGGTCCGCTTCGTCCTCCTCCTCGTCGTCGTCGTCCTCGTCCTCGTCCTCGTCCTCGGTTTCGATCATGTCGTCGTCGTCGTCGTCATCATCCTCGAACGTGTAGCCGAGCTGCTCGAGCGCGTTCTCGATCGCATCGGTGAGCACCAGCGCCCGGATCAGCTCCTCGCCGGTCACGTCCTCGGGGATCGCGCGGGCCTCGGCGGCGGCTTCGTCCCAGGTTTCGGCTTCGGATTCCTCGGCGCCGAGCTGGGCGAGTGTCAGGAGTTCATAGACCTGGTCGGGCGACAACGCTTCGATTGCCGCCACCAGCTCGCGATAGGCGTCATCGTCGGGATTCTCGGCGTCGTCGTCCTCGGCGACGGCATCGGCCGTCTCAGGCTCCGCGGTCTCCTCGTCCTCGATCATCTCGAGCACGGAGAGCTCGACGATGGAAGCCTTGTCGAGAAGATCGGCAATTACGTCGATCGGGACGGTCAACATGTGGCACCTCCTTGAAGCAGCATCGTAGCGGCGGCCGGCTGCCCGGCCGCGGTGGCGCGGCGCTCCGACGAACACCTGGCAGCCGGCCAATTCCCATCGCAGCCGGGGCGATGCTTTTCGTTCCGGTGGACCGCACGCGGCTGCGGCCCGTTCACGTTCTCGCCGTCACGCAGAATGTAGCGGGCGCCGCCGCCTTCGCAAAGCGCGTCGCGCAAGCCGGCGATGCGATCGCCGAATCATGTGGCGCGCGCCGGGACCGGCACCGGCGTCGGCCGAACCGCCCGCCTCCCGCTTCCAGTTTGTCATTGGTGCGCCACCGCTCCGGTTGTAGACTCCGGCCGTCGCCCTAATGAAACGGGCGACGTGCCGGATCGCGCGAGGCAGGGCGTTGCCGGAGAATCGGACCGCAGCGGAATTACGCGAGGAATCCCGGCGCTGCCGGGAAGAAGCGGTGTGTGCCAGCGATCCGACCATCAAGCTGATGCTGGCACGCCGCGCGCTCGAATTTGCGCAGCTCGCGGAAGCGATGGAACGCGAGTCCAAACCCGAGCCGGATCGAAGGGGTTGACGTCGGGGCCGCCTCCGGGTCGGCCGCAAGCGATTCCCGTTGATCCGGGTCGAGGACGGCAGCACACTTGCCGAACATGGTCGGCGCCGAGGCGATCCCGTGCGGGTCATCCCTCATCACACAGCCTGGCTTTCCTCCCTCATCGCGACGTTCGAGCCGACGCGGCGGGCACGCCGGCCTGCGCTCGGCCTCGATTTCGCCGAGACCGGCGGCCGCCGGGTCGCCGTGCGCGAACGGACGGAGCTCCGGTCGCCATTCTTCCGCCTGATCCATTTCGAGAAGGACGCGGCGCGGCAAGGGCCACCGGTCCTGGTGGTGGCTCCGCTCTCGGGCCATTTCTCGGCGCTGTTGCGCGACATGCTCGCCGGGCTTTTGCCGAGCTATGATCTCCGCCTCCTCGACTGGGAAGACGCCCGCGACGTAACGCCCGCGGCCGGCGGCTTCGGCCTCGAAGACAATATCGGCGCCGTCATCGACTGCATCCGACGCCTCGCCGGCGAACTTCACGTCGTCGCGCTATGCCAGTCGGCCATGCCGGCGCTCGCGGCGACGGCGCTCCTCGCCGCGCAGCACGAGGCGCCGACGCCCGCCTCGCTGATCCTGCTCAACGGCATGATCGACACGCGGCTGCGGCCGACCCGGATCGACCGCATCGCGGCGCGGCGCTCGCCCGCCTGGTTCCGGCAGTTCGCGCTCGCCACCGTGCCGCCGCCCTATCGCGGCGCCGGCCGCGCGGTCTATCCCGCGACGATGCAGCATGCCGCGCTCGTCGCCTATCTGATGCGCCACATCACGACCGGGGGCGAACTGCTGCGCAAGGTCGTCGACGATGACGGACTAGATGCGGCCGCCCATCCGTTCCTCGAGCTCTACCTCTCGGTCATGGACCTGCCGGCCGAGTTCTTCCTCGATTCCATCCGTCTCGTGTTCCAGGAATTCGCGCTGCCGCGCGGCCGGCTCGCCTGGCGCGGCAGCGCGGTCGATCCTGCCGCCATCCGCGCGACAGCACTCATGACCATCGAAGGCGAATACGACGATGTCTCGGGACCTGGCCAGACCCGTGTCGCGCATACCCTGTGCCGCAACGTCCCGCGCGGCCGTCGGGCCCATTACTTGCAGCTAGGCGCGAGCCATTTCGGCACGTTCCACGGCGCGCTGTGGCAGCGCGAGGTCCTGCCGCGGCTCGACGGCTTCATCCGCGAGATGCGCTGAGCGCGGCGTCCCCGCTCAGTGCGACAGCAGCACCGGCACGGTCATCGACCGCAGCAGCGTGCGCGTCACGCCGCCGAGCGCGAATTCGCGCAGCCGCGAATGGCCGTAGCCGCCGGCGACGATGAGGTCGCAGCCGCGATCGGCCGCACAATCGAGCAGCGCATCGCCCTCGGCGATCTCGGTCATCATGTGGTCGGCCTCGACGCGCAGCCCGTGCCGCGCGAGATGGAGCGCGATGTCCGCCGCCGGAACATCGCCGTGGCCGCCGATGCCGTGCCGGGGATTGATCGACACCACCGTCACCGCCTGCGCGCCGGCGATGAACGGGATGGCGTCGTTGAGCGCGCGCGCGGCCTCGCGGCTGCCGTTCCAGCCGACGAGCACGTTGCGGCCGAGCGGCCCGAACCGGGCGACATACGGAATCACCAGGACCGGCCGCCCCGACGCGAGCAGCACGTGCGGGACGAGCTCGGCGGCACTTCCCGGCGGCGGATGGTCGGGATTCACCTGGCCCAGGATGGCGAGGTCGGCATAGCGCGCGTGCAGTGCGACCGTGGGCGCGACCACGTTTTCCTCGAGCCGCCATTCGCCGGTGACGCCAGCAGCGTCAAGCCGCGCGCGGAACCGCTCCGCGACGCGCTCCGGCTCGGCCATCGCGTCGGCGCGCAGCGCGCCGACCGCTTCGAGCATGCCGGACCTGCCGGCGATCGACCCCATCTCCACATTGGCCAGGATCGGCACCAGATCGACGACATAGAGACCGATCAGATGCGCGCCGTGCCGGCGCGCCAATTCGGCGGCGATCTCGACCCGGACCTCGCTTTCGGGCGAGGCATCCACATGGACGAGGAGATCCTTGAGTTCCATCGGCCGATCCTCATGGCACGGGCGCCGCGTCCACTATGGGTACGCCCCCGCGCCGCCGCTGACAAGCGCCCGCGGTTCGGGCCGCGGTTCGGAGGGTACGTCGCAACCGCGGGCGCTGCTAGAATGGCCGCCGCAAGGGGACGGGAACGGCGATGTATTTCGATTGGCGCCTATGGCAGTTGACGCGCGGCCTGCGCGGGCGGATCGCGCTGACGGTGGCGGTCGGGCTCGGCGCCGCCGCGGTCGGCATCCTGCGCTTCGTCCTCCTGGGCTCGCTGATGGCGGCGGTGTTCCGCGGCGCGGCCA
>Ga0307374_10015093_pt1 | contig 10435 bp, 7 predicted proteins | sample OX3MG_FD_202532 | JGI IMG/M metagenome (GOLD analysis project Ga0307374, IMG submission 202532) | Soil microbial communities from Risofladan, Vaasa, Finland - OX-3 | ecosystem: Environmental > Terrestrial > Soil > Coastal area > Acid sulfate soil | place: Finland: Risofladan, Vaasa | collected...
GGCCCCAGGGCGGAGACTGATCCTTGGAAGGCGCAGCTCGACCTCGTCGAAAATATCCAACCCTAAAAGAGAATGGTTGAAGAGACTCTGCGTTGCCTAGAGAGCCTTCACCCGTAGGAACGTTCAACAGAAGTGGCTGCCACCAAAGATTTGGGCGTCCGCGCGGGGCGCTCCATTCGGCTACTTCCGCGAAACGGCACTGGGCATCGTCCTGGACCCGTTTTCGCCGAAAAGTCTTCAGGTACCGAAAAACGCGCTTGACAAGGGCAAGGCATAGGAAAAATAATGTCGTCGACCGTCGACGGAAATCGAGGGCCCGGGGGCCGACTCCCGCGGGAGAATTACCGGAATCACATCCTGCTGGATTTTTCGCAGAGGACGCACCCGGCTTCTCGGTTGCTTGCGTTGGACTCGCAGGCGGGGTGGCGCGCTCATGGTGCGCTGTTTCTGGGAGTATCTTCCGAGGGGGAGTGCTATTTCGCAGGGGTAATCGTAAGGCAATGCGAATGACTCGATGAGAATTTTCTTGCTGGCTTGACGGGCACGCTGCCAATTCGGCGCGGCAAAGTGGGAACCAGCATTTCTTTCATCATCCGTCTTTCCTGCACAGGGCACGTCAATGACTAAGCGAACTGGCATTCTTGGAATGACCAGAGGCGGGCCAGATTTCCGTATCCCGCCTTCGACTCCAGGGGGGGGCGCCTGGCGATACGGCCTGGCCTTGCCGTTCCAGGCGGCTCATGGCCTGGCCGCTATTTCCTGCAATATTCGCGCGGGTTTCCACGATTTTGAAGGTGGAAATGATGTCATTTTATTCAGCGATCCTGCGGACATCCATTCCGCTCAGACCGTGCCGCTGAACCGCAATCAAGCGGAGCGCCATCCCCGTACGGGTCAGCCAGCCATCATGGTGAAATATCCGGCGCACATCGGGTTTGTTCCCTTCGGGGCGAAACGTGCGGACGGTACACCGCACCCGGGGGCGGGGATCGGCTTTGGCCTGACCGAGGTCGTTGCGTGGCCAGTGGGAGGGGAGGTGGAATTTCGTGGTCCGGACCACTACGAGTATTTGGAGTTACAGCAATACTCCTATGACGGGAAACAATTCCGTGTGCTGAGGTCTGAGCACGTGGAGGTGGGCGAACTGCTATCCGGCTGGACCCTTTATGGCGGCCCGCTGTCCAATGCCATTCCTGACGGTGACGACCTTCTGTTTGCAATGGCCGGCGGAAAGTTGGACCGCAGAGGATGGTTTGAGAACCGGCCGGCGCAGGGCGTAGGGGCGGGCGTAACTCGGTGGCGGCGAGGGCAGGAGGGCTGGCGGCCGGTTTCATTCACTCCAGTGACCGGCTGGGATCGTTCGATGGAACCGAGCTTGATTCGGGACACGGACGGGTCCTTCTTGTTTTGTGCGCGCCTCAGCGGCAGAAATGCCATTCGCGTCTGGCGCTCCTCCCGTGGAGATAAAACATGGGCGAAGGTCATTGAAGTCTCCGGGATGACCGGCTTTGGCCCCATGACTCTTAACCAGGCCTTGGACGGGACCCCCTATGTGGCGGCAAACCTGTATGACGTTCTCTTGCACCCGCTGGCAAGGCGGTTCCGGGCAAGGGAGAATTCCGCAGGAGTGATACGTGGCGGCCCGGCAGGGCGCGAAAAACTCTGTATTTGGCCTTTGAGCTCTGACCGAACGTATCTCGAAACGCCAGTCCTGGTGCGGGACGCCTACGCGGAGTTTGGACCCGCCCCCTCGGGCGACACCTGGAACATCGATCATCCCTCGGCGCTGACCGTGCAACTGGGAGATCACGAATGGCATAACATCATGGCCATGCGCATCTGTGATCACGGAGAAGTCGCCCCCATCTGGATTCACCATGGATATTCCCCGGCACCACAATCCGGCACGTATATCGAAGAAGCCATATCCGCCGGGGAACCGATCCCTGTTTGGAATTTTTGAGCCTGTCCATGGGTTCCTGGTTAGGGAGAAGCCGGACCGCAAAATGCATCTGCCGCCTCCGCTCATCCTCGCGTCTTAATCTGCTTCGAAGGATGCGAATTCGAACGAGGGGCGTCATGGGATTGAGCACCATCCCGATTGAGTTTTTGGAATAAGGCACCACTCCAAAAGTGAGGCGGTTCATGACGCAGGCCTGGTGCTGAGAATCGGCTGGGAGGAAGAAGATGAAAACATTGATATAACGTCTGTGGAAACCTTTAAGTGTTGTCCTTCTGGTTGTTTTGGGAATTCATCCGCTCAATGGAGCGCGAGGAGGAAAGAAGATTTTGGTCGGGTTGAGTTGGGGCGATCAAGTCGCCTTCGTTGCCTCCACCAAGGAGAAACCCCTCGATACGGTCGCCAGGTTCCAAAAGATTTTCCGCGAGTATAAGGCGGCTGGAGTGGATGCAGTGCTATTTCGCGTGGACGTGTTGCGCTGGGCCCGGGATTACGACTGGCCGGAACCGAAGCTCCACTACCAAAGCGCCCCTCCCGTAGTCCTTGAGGCGGACGAAAGACAATGGGAAGAATCTCATCGGGCCGTCAAGGAGGACCTGCTCAAAGCCGTGGTGAAGATCGCTCACGAAAGCGGGCTTAAAATCTACGCCTACAGCTCCACCTTTGATGAGGGCAAACCGCTGAACAAAATCTGGTACGTGAGCGGAGAAAATGGGGGAATCGGAACGCCGCACGGCGAACCGGTGAGATATCACGGTGACATCTACGCGCCGTTGGTCTCGAAATTCACCGAGGCCCATCCGGAATACGTACCGGTGGATCGGTCGCAGAAGCACCATAACTGGGGCGCGCTCGAGTTTGCCTATCCGCAAGCGCGGGATTATGTGGTGGGATACAACCGGCGATTCCTTGAGGAGTATCCGTTCGACGGCATTTACATTGACTTCCGGGACGAGTTTTCGCATCCGTCTTTCGGAGATGAGTTCGGGTTTGCGCCGCCGATCGTGGCGGAGTACCAGAAGCGCTACGGCGTGGACATTCTTCATGAGCAATTCGATTTGGAGAAGTGGCGGCGGCTGCAAGGAGAGTACCTGACCGAGCTAATTCGGGAGCTTTACGGCATGGTCCACGCGAAGGGGAAGAAGTTCTTCGTGGGGATTCCACAAGGAAACTACATGGGACTGCCGGTGGGGAACATGTATGTCGACTGGCAGGGATGGGTGAAAGATCACATCGTGGATGGGTTGGTGATTGGGATCATTTCCGGGAAGTTCCTCTATCCGGACCGAATCGGGTACGGGTACTTGACGGACATGGAATCGGGAATTGGGCTGCCAAATCTGCTGTGGGACCTGCAGAACAATTACTGGCCACTTTGCGCGAAATATGGTGTCCAGCTCTACACGCATCCTTTGTTGTCTCCGACCGTTCGAGGTGTCAAGATTCCGGTGCCGGAATTACTGAAGACGAACGTGGACGGCATTTATACGGGATTCTCAGTCGTTGAGAAAATTCCGCGCTGATCGCAATTTCGCTTATGGAGGGTTGCGGCCCGCTCGCGGTGGATCGAGGTGTGGGCGGTCGAGGTCAGGTCGAGTCAAGGTTGTCTAACGGATACGGGAAACGGGCAGAATGCCAGCAATTCCGAACCTCAAAGTTGCAGGAGGGAGGGTAACGTGAAGAAAACGCGTGAGTGTTTCTACGTGGCCATGGGGGTGTTCCTGCTGTTGGCCCTGGGATCTGTTCCGCTCGATGGCGCCAGGGGAGGGAAGGAGATCTTGGTTGACATTGGTTTTGGCGACCAGGTTGCGCACGCCGCCTGCGAAGGCCAGCAGGCGCTGCTTTCGATCGACCGATTCCACAAGCTGCTGCAGGAATACAAGCAGGAAGGCGTTGATAAGGTCCTTTTCCGCATTGACGTCCTGCGCTGGGTCAACGACTTCGACTGGCCGGAACCGAACGTTTACTACAAGGGCGTGCCGCAAACCCCGGAGGAGAAACTCCACCTGGAGATGGAAGAGAAACAGTGGGCAGGCGCCCACTATGCCGTGGCGCATCACCTTTTGAAGGCCGCCGTTGACCTGGCGCACCAGGAAGGCATGCAGATTTACGCTTACAGCACCACCTTTGACGAAGGCATGCCTCTCGATAAGGTGTGGTACGCGCCAGGAGAGCACGGCAAGTGGGACGTGTGCATGCACAAGCCTTTTGATTTTCAGGCGGTCTGGCGCAGCCCGCTGATTTCAAAATTCACCGATGCGCATCCCGAGTACGTGATGGTGGACCGTTCCCAGAAGCATCACAACTGGGGCACCCTGGAGTTCGCCTATCCGGAAGCGCGCGCCTACGTGGTGGAATATAACCGGCGTTTTCTCGAGGAATATCCGTTCGACGGCATCTACATCGATTTTCGGAACGAGTTTTCGCATCCGGCTTTTGGCGACGAGTTCGGATTCGCGCCTCCGATCGTGGCAGCTTACCAGAAGCGCTACGGCGTGGACATCCTTCATCAGCAGTTTGACTTGGAAAAATGGCGGCGGCTGTGCGGGGAATATCTGACCAAGATGATCCAGGAGTTGCACAGCATGGCCCACGCCAAGGGAAAGAAGCTGATCGTGGCGATTCCGCAAGGCAACTACCTGGGGCTTCCTAACGGCAACATGTATGTGGACTGGCAGGGATGGGTCAAGGATCGCTTGGTGGATGGATTGGCGATTGGGAGCATCAGCGGAACCTTCCTGTTCCCGGACCGAATCGGCTACGGATACTTGACGGACATGCAGACCGGCAAGGGCCTTCCCAACCTCCTTTGGGACCTGCAGAACAATTACTGGCCGCTTTGCGCTGCGCACCATGTCAAGCTCTACGTCCTTGGACCCGGCCTTGGTGTCAAGCCTGCTTTGCCGGAACTGCTGAAAACGAATGTGGACGGCATTTACACCGGGCTGCGCATTGTAAAACAAATTCCGCGTTAGAAGTTAGTCGCGACGGGAGTCTGTTCCACCAGCTTGAATCGCGCCTCTGGAGCGAGGCGAGCAGGTCCTCGCAGCCGTAAAGGATTACGGCAGGGATGTGCGCCCTGTGGAGGGAGCCCGGCCGGCGGGTTGGAACAACGAATTGGCCAATGATTGCCTGGGAGTCCATTACGCCCCCCAGCGGGAGAAGCACTCATGAAATGCCTGGCCTTAGGTCAGCACCATTTTCTTTTCAGGCCGATGATCGTATTCCTGTTGGCCGTTTGCGTGGGACCCGGCGCGAAGTCTCTGAGCGCGCAAAGCATGGCGGCGTTCAACGTGCCGATGTGGCCGAAGATACTTCCCGACAAGACTGATGCGGGGCAGGTGAGCGTGACCCCGGAGAGCGGCGTGGCCGGCGAGTACGGCACCTGGACCGGAATCTACCGCGTGGGCGAAAGGACGATTCATACTGGGGGAGGCCTTCGGGTGCAGTTGCCGGAGGATTGGTTTGCGGGGCCCCGGAATTCCCCGATTGCCCTTCAGGCCACCGAACCGAACCACAATAACTATGTCGCGGCGGGTTGTTCGAACCCCGCCGTCAAACTGGAGACCACTGTCGAACTCCAGCCGAAGAGCGTCTTCTCCAAGGACCTTCGCCCCAGCAACATGACCAACCGTGAAGGGTATTACGATCTGATTGTCCGGGTCATTGTGTTGCAGGGGGAACTTCACCCTGGGGACACGCTTTCGGTCATCTACGGAGATAGAACGGGGGGCGGCGATGGAATGCGCGCCGGCCTCATCACGACCCATCCGCAGCCGATCACGCTGGCGATTGACTTCCAGGGGCGCGGCCAATTTCAGCTTTATGCCCACCCACCCAAAATGATTCTTAAGTCGGGTCTCGCTCGAGAAATGCTGCTGACGGCTCCCTCGGAGGCGGTGCTGGGCAAACCCTCCATCCTTCACTTGGCGGTGCTCGACCGCTTCCATAATCCCGCGGCCTCGTTTGCGGGCGATGTTGATCTCCGCATCCAGGAAGGAGAAGCCGAGGCGCCGGCTCGGGTTCACCTCAGCCCCGGGCGGGGATGGGGGGAGGTGACGTTTGTCCCCCGTCGGGCCGGCGTGCTGCGCATCGAGGCGTTGGAAAAAAGCCGGGCATTGCAAGGTATCAGCAACCCGATCCTGGTGCTTCAGGGAAAACCGGGAGAGCAGATCTACTGGGGTGACGTTCACTCCCATACGCGGTTCAGCGTTGAAGACGGAGTGGGAAACCCCGCGAGTGCGTATGAGTATGCTCGCTACATCTCCGGCCTCGATTTCTACTCCATGTCGGACCATGCGCGCCCGCCGGAATGCCGGATCATGAAAGGGGTGTGGCAGGGAAATTTCGCGGAATACAACGCTCTGGCGGATCGTTTTGATGTGCCAGGGAAGTTTGTTACCCTGCATGCTTACGAGGCTTCTTTTTACCCCCCTTACGGCCACGTGATTGTCTACTTCCGTGGCGACGCGGGTCCATTGCTATACCCGGATGAGGTCACGCTTCCGGAAGCCTGGAGGGATCTCACGCCCGGCCAGGCTCTGACCATTTCCCATCACACGCTGAAGATGCCGGACCCAATTGATTGGAGCGAAGCGCAAAATCCCGAGTTCCGGCGCAACATCGAGATATATTCCTCCCACGGATCGAGTGAAGAGTACCACCCCAGCGGCCCCTTGGCATTCGAGCAGAGCCTTTTTACCAATCCGAGCACATCGCAGAAGACCGGGCTCTCGGCCCGGGAGGCGTGGGTGGAAGGGTATCGACTCAGCACGGTAGCGGGCAGTGATAACCATCGAGCTCACCCCGGCCAGCCGGGGAACGGAATAACCGCTGTCATTGCGCCGTCCCTCAGCCGCGAGTCGGTTTTCGATGCCATGTTTAACCGGCGGACCTATGCCACGACGGGGGTCCGCATCATTTTGAATTTTGAGATCAACCAGGTGGGGATGGGAGGAAGCGTGACAGTCCCGGGGCAGGCGTCCATCCATGTCCGCGCCATTGGCACTGACATCATCGACCGCATCGACGTTTTGCGCCATCCGCACGGCCATCCGGGATTTCAAATTATCCATCAACTTTCTCCAGCTAGAGAACAGGCATCCTTTTCCTTTATTGACCGGCCGCCGAAAGGCCAGGCCATTTACTACGTGCGACTTCGACAGCGGCACTTGGTCCGGGGACATGTTGCCATGGCTTGGTCGTCTCCAATCTGGGTGAGCGTTAAATGAGCTTGATCAGCAGTTGGGAGTCCAGGAGTCGCAGGCGTGCTCAGCCTGAAGGCAGAGCTTAGCAGACACAAAAGGGGAAACAGACCATGCAGACGATAGATTTCGCACGCTCCTTTCTCACGTTTCGAATCGACACTTTGAAAAAGCCGCCTCTCACCACAAGCCACAAGTCCCCCCATACCTTGAACAACGCGCGAATCCAGCTTGATTGCCGGTGCGAGGTTCGCGAGAAGCGACGGGACGTCATTCAGGAGTTTGTCTTGGGTGCAAGCTGCAAGACCGAACGCGTGGGCGTGGATCAAGACCTATTTACCGACCCGAATGCCGACTTCGTTCCCATTTTTTCCCGGGATACTTTCATGAACCTGAAGGCGTTCGACCGGGCGGATAAGGGCGTCATGTTTTACCCACCTTCGCGGGGCGTTCAGCCCGAGAGGCAAGTTGGCAGAGTGGCCGAAGCTTTCGACAGTTTGCAAATTGACCTCCATCGGGCGGAGGGCGAGGTATTGGAGACGCCGGATGCGATAATTGCGGCCACCTTGGCGAAGCACCCCCTGGTGGCCCGGACGGAGCTGGAAAGTGAACTTTACACTGCTCTTATCGAGTACCCCGTCAAGACCATCAACGTCGACGAGCGGGATAATATCTATCAGACCGATACTGGCCCGATTTTGTTCCCGGACTTTGCCCGAGCGCCGGAAGACTTGCTAGGTGGCTTCGAGTTGGCCTTCGTGGCGTTTAACTGCCCGGTCTGGGCTGAGTTTATTCTTCGCGTGAAAGCGCCGGTCGCGGAAGGCGTGAGTGTGTATCACTACTCCCGGCGAGTGAGGGTTGAGGCGAGGAGCCATATCATTCGCTTGCTGTCCTGAGGGAAAGCAACCCCTCCACGGGAATGACCTCAGCCATGAAGATGGGTCGCAGGAGCAAGCGGAGCTTTGCCCGTCAAGATTGCAGAGGCCTCGGACTTGCGCATTGAAACAGGCTACTGTTGCTTGCTACCCCCTGCGCTCTTATGGTCCTCTATAAGCGTCCAAGGCCTACCATCGAATTTATCAGGCGGGGAGACATTCAGGAGTCCTAGAACCGTAGGCGCGACGTCCATAATGCTGGGGCTGGAGGTCCCAAGTTTCCGATTAATCAGAAGGATTCCCCCGGTGTCTTTCGGGTCCGAAGCACAGTGGTCTCCGCTCCATTTCTTCATATTGGCAACCACAATGCCCGGAGGGATAGCTCCTAATGCGGTTTGCCAGGAAGTGCGATAGCCGGGGTAAAAGTTAAGTTGGAGATCAGGGGCATCAGCCATGTAAGGGCCGTGGTCAATGCTCTGGCCCAGGTAGACATCTTCAAGCACGGGTTTTTGAGTGTCAGGATCGCGATAAGCAAGAAGTTTGGCGCGGATCTCCCGCAGCAAGCGCTCCGCTGGCTCCCCCGGCTCAACGATCCCATCCTTTTCACGCCCCTTAAGGTTCAAATAGATCTGGCCCAATCCCAAGGCGTAAGCCTTTGTCTGCGTCCAGTCCACGTTGGGGAAAAAACTGCCCTGGCCATACAGTTCATCAAGCTTGTACGCTTTCTCCTTGGCGTTGGAATTCTTCAAGACCATGTGGCCGTTCTGAACCAGCCAGGTATTGGTATTGAATCCCTTGCGCCAGCTATGAAAGCCATGATCGGAAACAATGATCAGAGTCCCACCTGGCTTCATGGCCTGCTCGACTTGGCCAACCACCTGATCCATGCGCTCGTAAACGCGGAGAATCGCATCCCCATACTTACTGGCCAGCACAGGGTCATAGCGTGGACTCTTAGGATCAATCAGTCGCCAGAACATGTGCGAGACACTGTCCGTGCTGGTAAACACGGCGACCATCAGGCTGGGAGGATCACTCTTGAGCTGGTTGAGAACGATTCTGGTTTCCAAGCTCATCGTGCGGAACAAATCCTGCAGGAAAACCCCCTCGCCGATCCTTTCTTCGTTCAGTGCCCAGGTGTCGTGCCACCACCCGATGGTCTTGAAGAGCCCATACTTCTTCACCAACTGTTTTGTCCAGCCGGCGGGATATGAGACGGGCAGGACGGGGTCCTCCGGATCGATGTTCAGGGGACACATGTAGACCCGCAGGTCAGGCGACACCTCCAGAACATAGAAACGACAAATCGCGGAAACGGAGAGGAAGGGCGTAATCTTGAATTGCACATGAAACCATTGACTCCAGTGCTGGGCTTCTACAGTTTCCGCATGCTTGTTAAGCTGGATGGTGACTGCACTGCCATCAGGCGAAATCTTGAAATGGATGGGTACCTTGACCCTTTGGTAGGAGTTGGCGGCTGGATTGACCGGACCATCGATCGTGCTGGATGCCTCGTTATCCGTCAACTGTAGCCCCATGAGCCGCCCGCCAAATTCCGTATCACCTTCTTCCCACGTCGTGATGTCGGTCCCAAAATAAAAGAACGTTCCCCAGGTGCCGCGGACATCAGGAACATCCAAACCCGACCAAAGCTTTCCGCCCGGAATCTTGGAAGGCGGGAATTCTAGGGGCATGCGAATGACGGTGGTCTTATATCCGGCGTCGGCAGCGGCCTGGTAGAAGGGAACTCCGTGCCGCTCGTTGGTGACTCTTGTCGAACGGATGGGGATTAAGCCGAAAAGAAATCGGGGTTTCTTTCTTTCGACCAGTCCCAGTTCGGGGAGGTAGGTTCTGGGATCACGCTTGAGAAAATCAAAGATGCCCGTGCCACCCGGATTCAGGCCCGTTGCAAAAGAGGCCCAGGCCACTGGAGATTCGGGAGGATTGGTTGTGCCCAGGGTCTCAAAAGTCCCTGTTTGCGCAAGGTGCGCGAGATTCGGGAGCCTGCCTTCCGCTATCCATTTTGAGAGAAGAGTTGGATCGGCGCCGTCGAAACCAAGAACCACAACCTGGTTGGTTACCGGACGCGTAGTGCTGCGGCCACAGAACGCAAACCAACCTGCGGTGCCAGCTAGAGCCAGCACCAGTACCAGTTTTTGCCTCGTATTTCCCGTACACACGACCAAGCGCTGATTATAGACTTCCCGCTAGCATCTGTCGACGCGAAATGAATTCAGTTAAGTGCGTCCCCAGCCTCTCCTTACCCTCAGTCCTCTAAAGGCATTTCGGCACCTTACTTCTCAGGCTTTTTACTGCTATCCTTACTCCTTTAAGGTACCTAGCATGTTACCCATTAACCGGGGAAGTTCAATCGGTGGACAAGCCAAGGATGTTGA
>Ga0307374_10015094_pt1 | contig 10435 bp, 8 predicted proteins | sample OX3MG_FD_202532 | JGI IMG/M metagenome (GOLD analysis project Ga0307374, IMG submission 202532) | Soil microbial communities from Risofladan, Vaasa, Finland - OX-3 | ecosystem: Environmental > Terrestrial > Soil > Coastal area > Acid sulfate soil | place: Finland: Risofladan, Vaasa | collected...
CAGGGGCACAGCCCTGGACGGACACTGGCGTAGACATCCTGGCTAGCAACGTTGTCACGATCGCGGCAAGCGGCACAATCCATATCGCTGGATCCGATCCCGGCAAGACGCCGGCCGGCGCCGGCACAGGTTCTTGCGTGGTATCACCCAGCGCTATTGCCCCAGACCTTCCTTGCTGGTCACTCATAGGGCGCATTGACAACGGTACGCCCTTCGAGGTGGGAACGGGCACGACATTTATCGCCTCGGCCGCCGGGCGCCTCTTTTTGGGGGTGAACGACAACTTTTTTGGTGACAATAGCGGAGCGTGGACCGCGACGATCACCGTTGGGACCATCGTAACGCCGACCGGCGCGCTGGATAGCAGCTTCGGCACGAACGGTAAGGTGTTCACCTCCTTTGGAAACCATGATGCCATCGCCACGGCGCTGGCCATCCAGCCTGATGGGAAGGCTGTCGTAGCAGGGTATGCGTCCAACGGCAGCGACAACGATTGGGTGGTGGCGCGCTACAACCCTGACGGTAGCCTTGATGCCGGCTTCGGCAGCGGCGGCACGGTGATCACCGATCTTGGCGGCAATGATGTGGCCTTTGCCGTGGCCTTACAGATCGACGGCAAGATCGTGGTCGGGGGCTACACGAATAGCAGCGGGCTGTCTCACTGGGTGCTGGCCCGCTTCAACACAGACGGCAGCCTCGACACCAGCTTCGGGAGTGGCGGCAAGGTCATCACCGGCCTTCGGGGCGGCGGTAGTACCGTCCGTGGGCTAGTCATCCAGGGAGACGGCAAGATCGTGGCGGCAGGCTATAGCGGGAACGGCTTCGAAGATGATGTCACGCTGGTCCGCTACAACACGGATGGCAGCCTTGACAACAGCTTCGGCAGCGGCGGCACGGTGACTACCCCCATTGGCACTTTCAATGACCGTGGCAACGCCCTGGCGCTCCAGCCCGCCGGGAAACTTGTGGTGCTTGGCGACTTCGATGCCGGTGGACACGACGACATCTTCTTGGCCCGCTACAACACGGATGGCAGCCTCGATACGGGCTTTGGTAGCGGCGGCAAGGTGATCACCCAGTTGGGCAGCACCGCTGGGGCGCGCGGGCTGGTCATCCAGGGAGACGGCAAGATCGTGATCACGGGCGCCGCAATCAATGGTGGTTTCAATGACACTTTCGTTGCCCGCTATGCCGCGAATGGCAGCCTTGACAGCAGCTTCGGCAGCGGCGGCATCGCGCTTACATCCCTGGTAGCGGGCAACGACTCAGCCAATTCGGTCACGTTGCAGTCCGACGGCAGGATCGTCGTGGCTGGCCAGGTCTCGGGCACGGGCGCGGACTGGGCGGTGACGCGCTACAGCACGGATGGCAGTCTTGATGCCAGCTTTGGCAGCGGCGGCACTGCGGTCATCGACTTGAGCACCGGGGACGACGAAGCCGAAAGCATAGTCACGCTGCCCGACGGCAAGCTCGTGGCAGCCGGCTACGCATTCAACGGCGTGGCCAAGGGTTTCGCACTGGTGCGAATTGGGAGCGCGGCAACCCACGCTGCTCCAGTGACCAGCGCCAGTGTCTCCCCATCCCCCACCTCGCCCGGCGTCTATCCGGGATCGGTAACAGTTACCCTCTCGGCCACCGCTGCGTCCGGATTTACCGTGGCCAACACCTACTCTACGGTGGACGGTGGGGCGCAGCAGACCTATTCAAGTCCCTTCATCGTGTCGGGGGACGGGTCACATACGATCAAATACTGGTCGGTGGACAGTGCTGGGGTGTATGAAGCGCCGAATACTCTGACCTTCCAGATCGCGTCCCTGACGATCACCACCAGCTCATCCCTCCCGTCCGGCACCGTGGGGGTGGCCTACTCGCAGACCTTGCAGGCGTCGGGCGGAACGGCGCCCTATACCTGGGCCGTTACCGTCGGCGCCCTGCCGCCGGGGCTGGCCCTGGATGCGGCGAGCGGGGTGATCAGCGGTATTCCTACCACCGCCGGTACGTTCAGCTTTACCGTGCAGGTAACAGATAGTTCCTCGGAGACAGCAACGCAGCAGTTTACCTTCTCGCCGCCGCCGCCATCGGGCTCGGCGGGCTCAAGCTACTCGGCGCCCATCTCGATCACGCCGCCATCCTCGGGCGGTGGGGGCGGCAGCTCAAGCGTCTGCACGAGCTATGCCGTTATCTCGGGGGCGTTACCGCCCGGGCTGAGCCTGGATCCATCCACCGGGATCGTCAGCGGGACGCCCACCACCGGCGGCACCTATAGCTTTACCGTCCAGTGCGGTACGAGCGGGGGTCAGACCGCGACCCAGGACTTCACGATTACGATCAATAATCCGTCGCCATCGCTGACCAGTCTGAGCCCAGGCTCGGCCACTACCGGGGGGCAGGATTTACCCTGACCCTTAATGGCGCCGGCTTTGTCGGCACGTCCACCGTGCAGTGGAACGGCAGCGCCCGGACGACCACCTACGTCTCACCCACGCAACTCACGGCGGCCATAGGCGCCGCGGACATCGCCTCGCCAGGCACGGCCAGCGTGACCGTGGTCAATCCGGTTCCCGGCGGCGGTACGTCAAACGCGCTGTCCTTCGGCATCGCCAGCCCGGATACCACGGCGCCCAGTTGCGCCCTCACCAACGTTGGTGTCGATGGTTCCGGCAGGAAATTCATCCAGATCACCGTACAGGATAGCGACGGCGGGCTCCAGAGCATCGTGGTTACGGAGTCCAACAACGCCACCACGCCGGCGCCGTCGTTCACGCCTGGCACGACCAGCCCGGTGGTAGTCACGGCGACCAAGATTGATCAGTCGCAGGGGGCGCAGGTGGCGTTGCAAGTCACGGACATGGCGGGGAACGTCACCAACTGCGATCCGATACTCACCGCTATCTCCCGTGATGAAGCGCACCCGACCGTGGTCACGGCGACTGGCATTGGCCAAAGCGAGCACCTGGTGCATATCTATAACGGAGACCCCGGCCTGAGCCACCTGATCATCCGGGTCAATGGGGTCAAGGTCAATGAGCGCGACCTGGAGCCCAACGAGCAGCGAGTGGTCGATATCGCCTCGGCGCTCCAGTCGGGAAGCGATAATACGGTCACCTTTACCGCGCGCGGCGAGCAGCGCGGCGATGCGACGATCGTGATCGCCGATTCGTGAGGGTAAGGTTTGGCGCCCCGCGAGTCGCTCGCGGGGCGCCAGCCGGGGGCGGCCTAAAGGCCACGGCTAGGGTGGCAAATGAGGCTCCCCGGCATAAATGCCGGGGCTTCAAGCTGGTAGCTCCCCGGCATACATGCCGGGGCTTCAAGCTGGTAGCTCCCCGGCATACATGCCGGGGCTTCAAGCTGGTAGCTCCCCGGCATACATGCCGGGGCTTCAAGATGGTAGAGCCCGGCGATGGTGTACAGCCTGCCCACCCCTATGAGCCTCAGCCGGCGCGCCGAGCGTGGCGGCGTAAGGCTCGCCACTTTTCCCGCCGGCGGCCGAGGAGGAGGAGCGCATAGACAATATCGCGCGGATCGCCGGTGCCCGGTTGGAAGCGGAGGAGCCGGTGGTGCTCGCTCCGCTCCAGCCGCCGCACCCTGGTAAGCGGCCAGAGGCGACGGTAGCAGATGGCCATGCGCCGCTCTCCGGCAGTCGGCGGCGGCAACGTTGGAATCGGAGTGCCGAGAATAGCGTGGGCGGTAGCCAATACGTGGCGAAGCGCCACCCCCACGCCCTCGTCGCGCGCGAGCGCCATCAGCCGGTCCCATTCGATTGCCTCTCCGTGGCGGCGGATCAGCAAATCCAGATCGATGAGCCAGATGAGGCGGCTGTAGCAATGAGCGTGGACGTGGACCGCCAGATGCAGTAACTGGTGCGTAGGGCTCAGGGTTCGTAGACGCAAGGGTCCGGCCTCGATTGCTCTCGCCTCGCGCCAGAAATCGCCGCGGTGACGCGGGGGGATGCCAAGTCCCAGGACATCCAGGTGCAACTCGATCAGGACGTCCCCTGATTGGTCGAGAAAGCTCCGCCTTCGGCTGGTGTCGAGCGGTGGTTCGAGGCCCGCCGCGTCATCCGGCTCCTCGTGCCGGTAGCCGGCGTCGAGGAGGGCGGCGGCCAGCCGGGGAAAGTCAGCGGGCCGGCATAGGATATCCAGATCGCTGTAGGGCCTTAGCTCCGGGCGGGGATAGAGATCGTTCGCCAAAGCCGCCCCTTTGAGGACCAGCACCTCGATTCCCTGGGAGGCCGCCGTCGCGAGAAGCGCGCCGAGCACGCTCTCACACATCATGCGGGCGGCGGCGCCCCGCCACATCCGCGCCTCAAACTCCGCCAGGATCGGCGCCGGCGCTGTACCACGCGGAGCGGCGGAGAGCGCCTGATGGACGAGCGGGGCCACTCGGTGCTGAGCAGCGAGATCGAGTACGGCCTGCCAATCGACGGGCTGGTCGAGCGCCGGGAGGGGGCTCTCTCCGATACCGGCGCCCATCCGGGCCAGGGCGATGACCAGCGTAGCGGCATCCATGCCGCGGCTAGGCCAACAGCGGTTGGAGCAGGGAGGGAAGCGCGTCCAGATCGCTCCCCGTTTCCAGGCGGTAACAGGCGCATTGGCCAACTAGCGACGCCAGGGCGTCAAGATGGGCCTGGGTGGCGCGATCCTCGGTTAAGAAGACATTCGGCACCAACTCCAGGAGCGCCTCGTCGCGATCCATGGGGCTGAGCGCGCTGCAAGCACGGTGAGCGACGCGCGGGAAGATGAGCGCGGCGGGACGACAGGCCCAGGCGATGCGCGTGCCGTAGCGCTCGGGTAGGGGCAACTGGCGCTTCGGCCAGCCCGGCTGCTTGGGTACGGCCCCAAGATCCCCCAGTTCGGCAAATAGCGTGATTGTCTGATCGGTGATGTCTATCGGTTCTGGGAACGCGCGTACCAGAGGGCCATCCCGGCCAGGAGTCAGGAAGAGCATGTCGTCCCCCAGCAGGTCCCAGCCGCCGCGGGCCAGAGCCAGGGCCAGGGTGGATTTGCCCGAGCCGCTGGCGCCGGGGAAGATCAGGCAGGCGCCGTCGATCGCCACCGCCGACGCATGAAGGCTGAACAGCCCGCGATGCTTGGCCATCTCGAGCAGGGGAATGGTCACCAGGGGGTGGGAGAGCAGCCAAAGGTCGGCAGCCTTCATGCCAACGATCGACGTCTGGACCCAGCCGCGGGCGGCATCGCACCGCGTTCGCACGCGGTCCCCACAGACGATAAAGAGGGCGCCGCTCGTTTCATCGTACCGAAATTCGCCCAGATCGGAAGCGTAAACCAGGCGCGCGCCGGGCGGCGGGAGATCCACTACGTGCTCCGCCGGGGTAGGCGTCGAGCGGAAGGTAAAGGTGAGGTCCGCTGGGCCTAGGGGGGCGGGGGGCAGCTGTCCCAGCCGTTCCCTCAGCGCCGTCGCAAGGAGCGCGTCGCTCTCGAAGGCAATCCGCAGGCCGTGCAAGTCGTAGGCGAGCGAGGAGGAATGGTCCTGCGCCGACGCTGAATCCTCCCCCATTACGCCCTCACTCGCCCAGATGTTATCCAGGGAAAGGCGTACATCGGCGTATATAGCGGGCCTGGATCGTATGGCTCCAGATAGGGCTCGCCCTGCTTGACCAGCCAGCAGTGGCCGTCGAATCCGTCGGCCTTGTCGGTACTGGTCCCCATGCCGAAGCAGAGTGATACATCGGCCCCGGCGCGACGTAGGAAGTAGTAGAGGGTCACTCCACGGGTAAGGCAACCCCGGCGAACCAGCGGTCGACCGGCGGCAAGTGCCGCCAGCACGAAGCGAGCAATCCGGTCCTCCTGGGCAGGCGTCGGGCCCGGCGGCGGGCGGCGCGGCTCAAGGAGCGTCGATACCCGCGGAAGCGGCAGCCGCATCAGGGTAGGAACCGCCGCGGCGACCGCGAGGATATGAACGAGGAGGAGGGCATCCTGAGGGCTCTTCACCAGATCCAGCGCGGCGCGGCGGCTAGCCAGCCTCGACGACCAATTGCTCATGGGCCAGATCCGACAACAGATCCTGTACATCCGCCTCGATTTCCGTCACTGGTGCGTCAAACTCCGCGCTGATCGCGGCGACCATCTCGGCCACCGTATGGGCGCCATCGCAGAGGTTCCAGACCTGGCCACCGACCTCATCGAGTGTATAGTATTCCCCGTTCCGCGGGTTGAGAAGGATAAGGGCGGTCTCGCCTGGCCTGGCAAGGACGTTCTGGTTCCGCAGAGGGCGGTTCAATACACCGATCATTTGTCGAAAGGCTCCCTCTCTACAGTTAGTATAGGCGAGAGGGGGTACGTGGCGCTGCTCACCTACCACGTACCCCAGGGGTCAAATTATCACCACCAGCACCAGTGCCAGCTACCGCCGCTACCGCTCACGCTGGTGCGCAGACGGAGCAGTCCCAGCCGTTGCAGCCGAGGCTTCGTGTAGGCTCTCTTCTTCATTGCCGTGTACTCCTTCCTTCAGTTGTATGGTGTCTTGCGGTTGTGCCCCAACCATCATGCCCATGGCCGGAGTGACAGGCCGCGGATGGCAGCCTCTCTTGTAGCAAGACGAAATGTTTATGCCGCAACCGCTATGCAACGCAGCATACATGCATGATAGCGTGCCAAGGACCAGCTTCCGTTAAGAAACGGGTCAAATTTTGGTAATGGGGGTCCGCGCCAGGCGTGGCGCCGGCGCCGGCCGCTTAACCTTCAGGGTGAGTGGTAGAGGGCCAGGGTTTCCACCAGGAGATCGTAGAAGCCATCCACGTCAATCCCCACGCCCACCTGGGCATTGATGGGCTGGCCGGTGACGCCCCGGAGGTCGCAGACCGTGCGCCCGTAGGAGGGTCCATGGGAGATGTCGACCTGGACCGCCATCGGTTGGGTGCGGACGATCCCGGGGCGGATCACCTGAGCGACGGCGCAGGGATCGTGCAGGGGTGGACCGGCCAGACCGAACACCTCGCGGTAGCGGCTGCCAAAGAAGTCCAGCCAACCGCCAACCAGGGCGGCGACCGGGGTGTCTAATGCGTCGATACGGGCCCGGCGCTCCGGAACCGCCTGGGTCTGGTAGGTGACGTCCAGCCCGATCATGGTGAGCGGAATGCCGCTGCCGAAGACGATGGCCGCCGCCTCGGGATCGGCATGGATGTTGAACTCCGCCGCCGGAGTGGTATTGCCCAGGCCGATGGAGCCGCCCATGAGGACGATCTCCTTGATCTGGAACGCAATGGCTGGGGCCATGCGGAGCGCCAGGGCGATGTTGGTGAGGGGGCCGGTGGGGACCACGGTGATCGCTCCCGGACTGGCCAGGATGGTTTCGATAATCAGATCCACCGCGTGCCGCGACGAGGGTTGAATAGTAGGCTCGGGCATGACCGGCCCATCGAGGCCCGACTCGCCGTGGATGTTGCCGGCCACGATGCGGGCCCGGACCAACGGGCGATCCGCGCCGGCGGCCACCGGTACCTGAGTGGCGCCGGCGACCGTGAGCACGCCGAGGGCGTTGCGCAGGGTGCGGTCAAGGGTTTGATTGCCGGCCACCACGGTGACCAGGCGGAGGTCGATGGCGGGAGAAGCGGCGGCCAGGAGAAGCGCCACCGCGTCATCGTGGCCGGGGTCGCAATCTAAAATAATCGGTACTGGCTCGGTGGCCATGATCTACTCCTTCGTATGGTAGGCATCCGACGGATCAGTCGGATCGGTCGGATCGGACCGATCCGACTGATCCGTCTGGGGAACCTCCGGCTGAGGCCGGGGGTGGCCCGTTTTCGTTCGCGAAAATGGCCGCGGGCGCGGAAATCGAAGCTGGGGCCTGGGTTTCATGCGGGCCGCACCCAGATCCGAGCGGCCAGCGAGGACGGAATGGCGACCGTTTCGTGTTCCATGGCCACGGAGATGGGAGATGCGGGGCCGGGAAGAATCCGTAGGGCGGTAGAGGGTATGAGGCGGTGACCGGCGCAGAAGCGGAGCGACTCTTGGCGATACTCCATTAGTTCGCTGACCTGCGTGATCACCAGCGGCACGTCGGAGGGCGCCTGGGTCAGCGGCGTGCCGGCTGGGTCGGGCGCCGGTTGGTTGGCGCGGGGAATCGGGGTACCGTGCGGGCAGGCGAGGGGATACTCCAGGCGTTCGTCGATCCGACCCTCAAGCAGCGGGCTGAGTCCACGCTCAAAGCTGCGGGCCTGCTCATGCACATCGGCCCATCCGATGCCTAACACCTCCAGCAAGAAGCACTCGGTGAGCAGGTGACGGCGGAGACCGGCCTCGGCGCGTTGTCGTCCCTCGGGAGTGAGCAGGATCCGGCGGCTATCGGTTTGAACCAGGCCGTCACGAGTGAGGCGGCCCAGGGTGGCGCCGGCATTGGCGCGGGAAACCGCGAAGAGATCGGCGAGAGTGGTCGTGAAGGCATCCTCGCCCTCACGGCGCAGGGTGAAAATCGCCTCTAAATACTGATCGGCAACTGACAGCACGAACCCCCCAATGTTCCCCCAGTATGCAGGCTGTCGCGTAGGCGCTGCAAGACGTTCGTAAGGATTGGGGCGCTGTTCAGCCCATTGCGAGCCGCGCGGTCCTCTGCTACGTTGGAGGCTGAGCGCCAACGGGAAAGGCGCGCCGCCTGCTCGCGCGCACGGGAGGCCGCCAGATGCGACTATTGCTCCTGATCTATGCCATGCGCCTGCGCGCCACCCGCAACGCCATCTTCAAGAAAGGCTGGCGGCATGGGCTGGGCTGGCTGGTGGTGCTCCTGGCGGTGGCGATGGTGGATGCCACCGTGTACCAGGTGGCGCCCCGCGCCCTGGACCTGGTAGGCCCGGCGCTACCCGGCGCTCATGGGGTGGATACGGCGCGGCTGTTCGGTACCTTGATTTCCTTCTTCAACATTAGCTTCGCCATGCTCTTCCTGGCCTCTTTTCCGCTCACCATCGGCGCCTACACCTACAAGTCCGATCTTTCGATTTTGCTTCCCACGCCGGTTCGGGCGCGGATCGTCTTCGCGGAGAAGTTGCTTACGGGGATGCTGCGGCAGTATATCCTGGTGATTCCCTTGATGGGGCCTTTCTTGATCGGTCTGGGCGTAGGGCTGCATTTGCCGGCAGGGTTCTTCGTATTCAGCATCCTCACTCTCCTCCTGATGCCGATCGTGCCTACCTGTCTGGGGGCCATTCTGACCTTCATCTTTCTCACCGTATTCCCTCCCGCCCGCGCCCGAACCTTTGTCACGGTGGGCGGGGCGATCGCCGGCGCGGCCTTCTATCTTTCGCAGGAGATCATCTGGTCCAGCCGCACATCGCCAAACCTCAGCCAGGCAACGGGATTGATGCGGAACCTGAACCACGAGTGGTTATCGCAGTTACCGCCCTCCTGGCCGGCGGCGGGGCTGACCCTGGCCGCGCACCAGCAATTCGCGGTTTCCCTGGGCTACGGTCTGTGCTTCGCCGTGATTGGCGCCGCCAGTTTCGCGGTAGCCATTGGGACGGCGCTGCGGACGTTTAGCGGTGGGTGGGCCAACTTCCAGGAGGCGAGCCGGCTGAAGGAGCCGCTGCGCCTGGGGGACGCCACGCCGGGCGTGCATTTGCTGCGCCGGCCGATCTTGGGTCTCTCACAGGTGTTACCCAAGGAATGGCTGATATTCGCGCGCGACCCCCAGCAATGGGCGGCGCTGATCATGCCGCTCGGCGTCTCGGTCTACTTCTCCTATATCCTCATCTTCCGCCTGGGATCGGCCCACCTGGAGCCAGGTCTGCGCTTTCTGTTGGCGGTGGCGGGGATGAACTTTCTCACCTCGTCCTTGGTGGCGCCCTTGAGCCTGACCATCATCAACCGGGAATCGCGCACCTTCATTCTGCTCCGCACCTGGCCGGTGGCGGCGGTCACGGTGTTGCGCGATAAGTTTCTGGCCATCTACATTCCCCTGCTGATCGCCCTGGAAGGGCTGGTGGCGGTGATCATTGTCGGCGACCGCCTGCCCTGGGACCTGGGGGTGCTGGCGGCGGTCGGGGCGGCCCTATTCTCCGCGTCGCTAATTGGCTGGAGCATGCTCCTCAGCCTCCTGTTTCCCCGCCTGGATTGGACAAACATCACCCAAATGTCCACCTGGCAAGCCTGGTTGCTGTCCTTTATCGGCGGCACTTTGCTGGGGATCCTGGAGGCGGCCCTCCTGGCCATCGGTCCGCTTTCCGCCACCGCCTACGCGGGAGTGGCGGCCCTGGCCCCGATTCTTACCGCCGTGGGCTTCGGGCTGGTGCTGCTCATCGCGGGAGCGATAGGCGGGCTGCTCTTCATCTGGGGCCCGCGCCGGTTGAGCGCGATCGAGATCCGATAAAAATAGAACGCTTATTTTCCTTGACAGAGGAGAAGAGAATGCGTATGCTAGCAATAGAGTTGATTATTACCTGGAAGGAGGTGATGCGAATGGGCAGTCATAGTTGCATCGGATCTTC
>Ga0307374_10015095_pt1 | contig 10434 bp, 12 predicted proteins | sample OX3MG_FD_202532 | JGI IMG/M metagenome (GOLD analysis project Ga0307374, IMG submission 202532) | Soil microbial communities from Risofladan, Vaasa, Finland - OX-3 | ecosystem: Environmental > Terrestrial > Soil > Coastal area > Acid sulfate soil | place: Finland: Risofladan, Vaasa | collected...
TGGCCGGACGGCTCAGCCTGGTCGCTCCCTGCGGGGAAGCCCTGCTCACTTCGGACGGCGGCCCCGGCGGACGGGAGCAGTCGGCGTGATCGTGAGTCACCCAGAGTCTCAGAACGGATCGGTGCGATCCCCGGCGGTCCGCGGCCAGCGGGTGCGGACCCGCAGGGTGGCCGGGCTTCTCGCGGCGGCGACCTGCTCGCTGGGACTGGTCTGGCCGACTCCGGTTCAGGCCGCTCTGGCCAGTCCCGTTTGGACCGTGGCTGCATCCGGGCACCAGGCCAGCCAATGGCAGATCCGAGAGTCCAGCTACACGCTCTCCCTGCCGACGCGGGGATACCTCCTGACCGTCCACACGGCCCGTGGCGCGTTCCAGGCTCCGCTCGAGTCCTTGGTAGGTCGGCGCAAGCTACCTGCGGGGACCAGTTTCACCGCCGCCGGCAAGGGCTCGACCCTGACGGTCACCGCCCTCAGCAGCACCGGGGTCGCCATCGAGCAGACAGCGGTTAGTTGCTGGCCGAAGTTCTTTACTGTCCGCTTCAAAAGCCAGCTCGGGTCCGATCCGAAACTCGAGCCTGCGTTCTTCGACACTGGCAGCCGGGGCCTACCGGTGAGCGGAACTCGGTCAGGATTCACCCCGGATCCGATCGGGCTCGCCCGGGTCGCTAATCCCAGTTCCTTTCTCGGGTATGCCACCCATACTCACAGCGCGCCCTTCTCTCCGCCGGCGTTTGACCTGGAGGGGCTGACCGATGCCGGCTGGGCCGGCTTCGGGCTCACCGAGATGCCTGACGCGACCTGGATGACCCTCGACCCGGATGACGGTCTCCTCGTCAATTACCCGCTCCGCCTGTTGGCTCGGATCGGCGACCGGGGCGCGGGGGGAACGACCACTCCGGTGGTTATCGGCCACTCGCGGGCGGCTGGCCAGTGGCTCAGCTTCCCCGCCTTCGTTGTAACCCTGGCCGCAAGCCCCTTGCGCGGGTTGGTTGCCTACCACCGCGCCCTGACCAGCCTGCACCTGGCTCCGGTCGCGGCGCCGCCTGGCCACCGTCCCGGGTGGTGGGTGTGGCCGCTCGCGGATACCTGGGGACAACAGCAGGTGACCGGGGCGGCCAGGACCAGCGCCGCCTATACCGCAGCGTGGGTGAGGGGCTTCGCGCATTCGTGGCGAACCCGATTTGGACTGCGCCATTTCACCGTCGTAATTGATGCGCAATGGCAGGCGCATCTCGGTGCCGCGCTTCCTAGCAAGCGGTTCGGCGGGATGGCCGGAATGCGCCGGCTGATACAGAATCTCCATCATCAAGGCCTTCGAGTGATGCTGTGGTGGCCTCTGTGGGTTTCCCAACCCCGGACAGGCATAAGGGGGCGGGTTGATCCCACTGCCGTCTCGTTTCCCAAGGCCATCCGTAATCAGATGGCGATGGCGCTCGGACGCGGGCCCGGGGGCCTGGGCGCGGACGGACTCAAGTTGGACTGGGGAGACCTGGTGCCCGACCCCTTGCACTCGGGGTTCGCTCGTCCGCAACTTGGAGTGGGGGCAGCCAGCCTACTCCGGTATATGACGATGCTGTCGGAGGCCGCTTGGCGCGCGGATCCGCATGCCCTGATCGATGGGAGCGCCGTGGCGCCCCAGTTCGGTGGCACCGAGGACGCCATTCGACTCTACGACGCCCATCGGGACTCCACCTGGAACGCCCGCGCGGTGCTGGTGAGCGCCCTCGACCCCGGCACACTGATTGACGGCGATGGCTGGCGCCTTGACGCAGCGCAAGCGGTCGCCCATCTGGTCAGCAGCGCGGTCTTCGGGATCCCAGCCGTCTACTACTCGACTACCTGGTCGGGGGGAGGCCCGATCCGCCCGGATTTTGGCCATGATCTGGGCGTACTGCTCACCCAGGCTGAGGGACGAGGCCAAGGCACGGCGATGCCCACTTCAGACGGAGGGTGGCAGTACGTCGTCGAGGGCCGCGTCACGGCCCAGACCCTTGGTCATGACACTGCCTTGGTCGTCTTTCACTACCCAGCAGCGGGCAGCGGCCCGACCATTGCCACCGTGATCAGCATGCAGTCGGGACTGCTCAGCCTTCGACTGGCTCGGGGCTGGGTGCCTCAGGGCCGGCGGACCCGGGCCGGAGCCCCGCTCGATATAACCAGGCACGGTTCACTACTCCAGGTGCGACTGGAAGGCGGTGACTCGCTGCGGTTGCGCCGGACCGGCAAGCCTGGCGGAAGCGAGCCAAGCGCGTCGCCACTCGCCGCCTTCTGACCCTGCCGAGGTGGAGAGGTAAGCCAGTGGCCCGATCTTCAAGCCGTCCTGGGCCACCGGTAGGTTTCTCGGCCGGCGGCCCGGTGTGAGTCTGGCGCCCGACACGACTCTCCCTTCTTCGGGTGGACAGAGCCGGGAGATTTATCCCTCCAATCGATATCGTCCTGCGGGGAAGGCGCTCGAACTCGTCAGCAAGCCCACCGGCGCCAGACGCACCAGGGTGTCAAAGGCTATGAAGACGATGGCCAGATGCCTCAGCGACAGCACCCCGACCCCACGGATTGGTTCGCGGTGGGCCAAGATCCACAGAAGCGGCAACCACAGCACCAGCGTCACCAGCACGGCGAGGCGTAGGAAGAGCCATCGAGGTTGTGACGAGACTCGGGCCGCGACCGGACACGTCATGCAGGCGATGGTGACGCCGATGACAGCCTACTTCGCCTAATCGCTGGGTGGAAGTGGACGAAGCCTGGGGTGGAGGGAAAGATGGTCGTGCCGATCGCCACCAGAATCGTGCCCGAGAGAAGAGAGGCGAAGTTCGGCACAAGCCAGGCGTCCACCCAACGTGACCAAGCCGGCGGGTCATCGTCTGCCTCAAGGTCCACCTTGGCTGGGTCGAGCCACCGCCTCATCTCCGGGGCAGGCACTCAAGAATTCACCGACGAACGGCACCCGGGTGCGGCGGGCGGGGCGTCTTGGTGTCGGTCGGCGACCCTTGGCCCAGAGAATACCGGCGTGTCAAATCGACGGGCGGTCGCGAACTGATACCCGGTGTCGTGGACCCTACACGGGTCAGCAGTCGATCTCGGGCACGGTATCCTGGTGACTGTCTAGGAGTTAGCGGAGTGCGCTCCCGGACTAATGGTTCGGGGGATGAGCACGATTACCTCAGTAGCTGGTTGGATGGCACCGTCGAGTTGTCGCCGAAGTTCCCAGACGGCGCCCCACCAGCTGTCGACCGGTGGGGACGGGACTGACGTCCAGGCTCAGTCGGTTCTGGGGAAGTGGCTGAGCCGCCCCTGGCCGGGGTGATGGAGGGAACAGCGACGCCGTCCTCTACCGATCTCCCCCCGGGGGTCAGCCCGGAGTTGCTGGAGCAACTCGCCTTTCGCAGCCAACTCCGGTATGTGTTCCGCCGGGCCTTGACCATGCTGGACGCGGCAGCCTCAGAGGCGGGGTTGACACCCCTCGGATACCATGCCGTGTTGGTCCTGGGCGGGGCCGGCTTGGAGGGAGTTCAGGAGCAGGAACTGGTGGAGCAGCTGGCCTCCAGTCGGGCCCACATCTCAGTTCTCAGCCGCTCGCTGCTGGAGGGCAAATTGATCGCCCGGACCCCATGGCCGCAGGATCGGCGCCGAATCGTCCTCCGGCTCACCGACAAGGGGTGGGAGGTCGTCGCCCAGATTGCGGCTCGGCATCGACAGCGGATGCGCGAACTGGTCGATGGCTGGGACCCTAGTGCCTTCGAGCAGATCATGGAGCGGATCATGGTCGTGTATCTGGGGCTGGAGGGGCGCGTTCGGGTGGAGCGACTGGAGCCGACCTCGGAGAAGGACTGAGCCGCCCGGTCTCGAGAGCCCGATAATGGGCGGCCGGATGTCATCCCGCCTCGTCCGCCTCATCTCGCAGACCCTCCCCGATGAGCGCGTGGGCAGATGAGGGTGGAGCGTCCTCTGATTCCCCCCAACCTGCGCCCCCAGATAGAGGGGCCTTCCTACCTGGGTCCCGCCTCCTTCGCCAAGGTGGTTCAGCTGAGCGAGCCGGAAGAGCTAGACCGCTGGCAGCCGGATTTCGCGATCGTGGGCGCGCCCTGGGACGATTCCACAAGCTACCGCCCGGGCGCCAGGTTCGGACCGCGGGCGGTGCGAGTCGCCAACTATCAGCCTCCGGACTGGCACCTGGACCTGGAGGTCGCGCCGCTGGAGGAGCTGACCGTGGTCGACTACGGTGATGCTGTCTGCCAGCCGGGAATGGTCGAGCAGTCGCATGAGGCAATTCGCCAGCGGGTCCACGAGGTCGCCTCGCGGGGGATCATTCCGGTGGTGATCGGGGGAGATCACTCGGTGACCCTGCCGTCAGCGACCGCGGTGGCCGATGTCGTGGGTCGGGGCCGATTGGGCATCATCCACTTCGACGCGCACGCCGACACCGCTCCCGAGAGCTTCGGCAACCCGCTCTCCCACGGCACCCCGATGCGCCGCCTGGTGGAGTCGGGGGCCGTTCCCGGGGCCAACTTCGTCCAGATCGGCCTGCGCGGCTACTGGCCACCGCGCGAGGTTTTTGAGTGGATGCGGGCCGAGGGTATGAGATGGCACCTGATGGACGAGGTCTGGCGGCAGGGGATCTCGGAGGTGGTGCGACGGGCACTGGCAGAAGCTCTCGACGGTCCGGAATCAATCTATCTCTCGATCGACATCGATGTGTTGGATCCCGGCTTCGCTCCGGGCACCGGTACCCCCGAGCCGGGCGGAATGAACCCGGCGGATCTGCTGCGGGCCATCCGGGAGGTGGCCTTGCACACACCGGTTGTAGCCATGGACGTGGTCGAAGTAGCCCCCGCCTTGGATCCCGCCGAGCTGACGGCCCAGAACGCCAATCGCTGCATTCTGGAGCTGATCTCAGCGACTGCGGCTAAGCGTCGTACCCGCCGCTCGCTTGACCCGGCCGGCTGAGCTACGCGACTACTCCAGAACCACCACCAACCGACTCTGGGACAGCTCGTGATACGGGGTCGATCCGCGGCGGAGGAAGCGGAGCCAGCCGGCCGGGACCACCACTCCCAGGTGGAGGAGCTGCAACCGAGGAGCCGTCAAACGCGGCTCACCGATGTCCGGGTATCCGATCGCCCGTCCGTCCGAGACGACGCCGCAGTGGGAGTTGAATTCGGTGGCCAACCGGTCGGTCACGGCCCACAGCCGCTCCTCGGGAATGTGCTCGGCCATCTCCGACCAGGGTGGCAGCCTCAAGGTGAGTTCGCCCAGCGCCCCTCCCTGGGGCTCCACGGCCTCCACGACCAGGGGCACTCCGTTCCAGATGAGCGGCTCGCCGAGCAACAGGGGAGCGCCCCGCCGGCGCCCCACCGCGTACCGGTCCCTCGTCTGGTCGGACTCGGTGACTGCCTCCTGGCGCAGGATGTCGAGAGCTCTGCCGGCCAGCCAGGGGTGGCCCGGCTCCAGAGGACAGCTGAGCGAGATGGTGGTCGAGTCGGAGGTAGGCAGGCAGCAGCGCCATCCAGGGGGATCTGGCGAGGGGTCTTGCGCCATCTTGGTCAGCGTACCTCCCAAGGGCGAGTGGGGCCGGGGCGACGCTCGTCGCCTGCCATGCCGCAGTACGCTAGGTCAAGGCGGCCCACCGGGCCCAAGGAGACGCTGATGCAGATAGTCCTATCGAGGCCCGAAGAGTGACGGCGCAGAGCGAATCTGGGCTAGCGGCGCCGGAGTTCCGGGAGACCTCCCTGGAGGGGGTTGACCACATTGAGTTCTTTGTCGGCAACGCCCGCCAGGCCGCCCATTTTTACCGCACCGCCTTCGGCTTCGACGTGGTCGCCTACTCCGGCCCCGAGACTGGGGTGCGAGATCGCGCCTCCTATGCGCTCCGCCAGGGCGACATCACCCTGGTGATGACCGCGCCGCTCACCCCGGACGGCGAGGTGGCTGATCATGTCCGACTACACGGCGACGGAGTCCGGACCCTGGCCTTCACTGTGGATGACGCCATGGCCGCCTTTCAGGACGCGGTCTCGAGGGGCGCTCGGCCGGTCGCCGAGCCGCACGTGATCGAGGACCAGAAGGGCGCGGTCCGGCTGGCCACGGTCAGGACGTTTGGGGACACGGTCCACACCTTCGTCGAGCGAGCGGAGTTCGGGGGGAGCTTTCTGCCCGGCTATCGCGACGAGTTCAAAGGAGGCGCGGGGGCCGGACTGAAGTTGGTCGACCACTGCGTGTGCAACGTCGAGTTGGCCCGGATGGACGAATGGGTCAGCTGGTACAACCGGGTCTTCGGGTTCGATGTCTTCCAGGAGTTCGACGAGAGCGACATCGCCACCCAGTACTCGGCGCTGCGGAGCAAAGTGGTCAGGGGCGGGAAGGAGGGCCGGGTCACCTTTCCCATCAATGAACCGGCCAAGGGGTTGCGCCGCTCGCAGGTGGACGAGTACCTGGACTACTACCACGGGCCCGGAGTGCAGCACATCGCCCTGCACAGCGAAGACATCGTCGAGAGTGTCGATTGGCTGCGCCGCCAAGGGGCCGAGTTCCTGCGCGCGCCCGATAGCTACTACGAGAGCCTTCCTGATCGAGTCGGGACCATCGACGAGGATCTGGAGCGGCTGCGACAACTCAATATCCTGGTCGATCGTGACGAGCACGGGTACCTGCTGCAGATCTTCACCCGTCCGGTGGAGGATCGCCCCACGCTCTTCTTCGAGGTGATTCAGCGCAAGGGCTGTCGGGGATTCGGCAAGGGCAACTTCCAGGCTCTCTTCCAGGCCATCGAGCGCGAGCAGGAGGCGCGCGGGAACCTCTGACCGAGATCTGGTGTCAGACCCAACCGGCCGACCCGTGAGCCGGAGCGCCCGCTCCGGTTCTCCGTCCCCGCCCAGGAAGCCCGTCTCGGTGGCCGCCGCTCGCCGGGAGATGCTGAGCCACATTCCGAAGCTGCCCACCGAAGAGGTCCCGGTCGACGGGCGAGCCGTCGCGCGGGTTCTGGCGGAGGACGTGGTGGCCCAAGTGCTCCTCCCACCGTGGGACAACAGTGCCATGGACGGCTACGCCGTCCGCGCCCAGGACGCGCGCACGGTTCCGGTGCGGCTCCCGGTCGTGGGGGAGATGGCGGCGGGGATGGCCCCCGGGTCGGTGGCGATCAGTCCCCGCACCTGTGCCAAGGTCATGACGGGTGCACCGCTGCCTGATGGCGCGGATGCCGTGGTCCCGTACGAGTGGACGGACCGAGGCACCGCCGAGGTCCTGATTTTGGAGCGCCCAGGCCGCGGCAACGCGATCCGGCGAGCGGGGGAGGACCTCTCGCCTGGCGACCGCATCCTGTCCGCGGGCCACCGCCTCCGGCCGACCGACCTCGCTCCCCTAGCTGCCTCCGGGCGTGGAACGTTCCCCGTCTACAAGAGGCCGCGGGTCGCGATCATCACCACCGGAGACGAGATCCAGCCGCCCGGTGCCAGCCTCGGACCGGGCGAGATCTACGACACGGCTGGCCCAGCTCTGGAAGCGCTGATCGCTGCCGCCGGTGGTGAGGTTCAGATGAGGCGCCGGGTGGGCGACGATCCGAAGCTGGTTGAGCAGGTGCTGCGGGAGGCGGCGGGCGCCGCCGAACTGGTGGTGACCGTGGGCGGGGTGAGCGTCGGGGATCACGACCATGTGCGGGCCGCCGTCGAGAGGCTGGGCCGGATTCGGCTGTGGCGCGTGGCCATGCGCCCTGGCCGGCCCATTGTCTTCGGTGAGCTAGGCGACAGTACCTTTCTCGGACTGCCGGGCAACCCCGTCTCCGCCACCGTCACCTTCATCCTTTTTGGCGTCGCGTGCCTGCTCGCCATGCAGGGCGCGAGCGCTCCGGCGCCGATCACCCAGTTTGCGGAACTGCTGGAGGCAATGGAGAAGCCGGAGGGTCTGGAGACCTTCCACCGGGTGGTCATGCGCCAGCGGCCGGGACAGCTGCCGGGTGTCCGGCTGGCCGGTTCGCAGAGCAGTGGCGCCACCCTCTCACTTGCGCGAGCCGACGCGCTGCTGGCCCTGCCCGCCAAGGGGGCGCGGGTCGAAGCCGGCGCAGTGGTGAGGATCATCCCGCTCTAGTCCGTGGCGGCTCGCCCTAGCTTGGGAGCTGGCCGCCTAGCTGTCCAGCTCCAGACCCAGATCGCCACCCGCCGGGCCTGCCTTGGTGGCCGCCCCGATCGCCCCCTGGATCACCTTGATTCGCCCCTCCCGAGATTGCCCCGCCGCGGCCCGGCCGGCCAGGTAGGCCGCGAGAGGCGCGTACTGGCGCGCCCCGGAGACGTGGGCCGACTCGGCGGCCAGGTCCAATACCAGCTTGGCCTCCTCCGGTCGAAGCACCGCGTCGGCGGCTCCCAGCCCCTTCAGATACCTGTCAAACCATTCGTTCACCGATCACCTCCTAGATCCCGCCGCACCCGCGCTGCGGCCGTTGCCAGTTCGGCCGGGGTGTTGCAGTTGAAGAATGACATTCCCTCCGGGTCCCACCCCCTCCATTCGGACTCGGCCACCCGCCTCAGCCGGACTCCCGTCACCACGTGGCGCAGCGAGGGTCCCTTGCCGGGACGCTCCAATTGTCGCGCCATCGCGCGCAGGTCAGGGGCAGCATCCCGGCGATAAACGGCGAAGAGCGGTTCCAGCTTCCCAGCCCGTTCCGGGACGATCGCCTGGGCACCGCGCTCGCGCCCGGCGATCTCCGCCAGCCCCGAAGCCAGCAGAGGGGAGGGGAACGGCAGGTCGCCGGCCAGCACCAACACCAGCTCCCGGGAACTTTGGGCGAGCCCGGCGATCAGCCCCGCGGCCGGTCCGGTCAGGGACTTGTCGTCGCTGACCACAGGCCACCCCGTGCCGAAGTCGTGCGGTCCGGCGATCGTCGGGGGCCCGGCGATCTCGGCCACGCTGGCCGCCACCCGGCGGATGAGGGGAGGGTCGGTCGGGTTGGGAAAGGGCATTCCCGGTTTCTCCTGGCCCATCCGCGAGCTGCGCCCACCGGCCAGGATCAAGAGCCCCAGCATGAGTGCCTAGATCCCAGCGGAGGCGAGATCAGTGGGGAGCGGCGAGCTGACCCGAGCCCAGCCCCACGCGTTCCGGGTGCGAGTACACATTGCAGCGCTGGCCGCGCAGGAATCCGATCAGGGTCACCCCGGTGACCTCCGCAGTCTGCACCGCCAGCGACGACGGCGCCGAAATTGAGGCCACCAGTCCGATTCCGGCCGCCGCCGCCTTCTGGACGATCTCGAAACCGGTTCGGCCGCTGACGATCAACAGCGCATCCGTTAGGGGCAGCTGATCACGGAGCAATGCCCGACCCACCAGCTTGTCCACCGCGTTGTGCCGGCCTACGTCCTCCGCCACGTCCAGCGCCAGGCCCCGGCGCTGAAGCAGTCCCGCCGCGTGGAGTCCGCCGGTGGAGTGGAATACCAGCTGCGCTTCCAGCAGCAGCTCGGGAAGGTGAAAGAGTTCCTGGACGGGCCACACGAAGGTGCCCTCCACGTTCGCCTGGACTGCCTGCAGCGCTTCCAGGGTGGCGGTTCCGCAGATGCCGCAGGCGCTCGATGACGGGAGGGCCCGCTGCCAGCCCAGTGCGCCCTCGGGGAGAGGTGTCCGCAGGTGGACGTCGACCAGGTTCTCCGCCTTGGGATCTAGCTCTACAGGTAGCGGGATGCCGTCCAGTTCCCCCTGGCCGCTGGGGGCCAGGCGCAACTTCGCGATGTCCGCTCGCCGATGGACTACCCCCTCGGCGTGGAGGAGGCCCAGGGTCAGCTCCACGTCGCAGCCCGGGGTCCGGAGCATTACCGCCAGCGGCCGACCGTCGACCATGAGTTGAAGGGCCTCCTCCCGGGCGACGCTGTCGCCGGCGACCCGGGAGGAATCGCCTTCGATCTTGGTGACCACCAGCGCTTGCTGGTCGGAGCGTCCGAGCTGGTTGGGAGGCGGCACGTCAGCGGATCGTACCGCTCAGATCCGCGCCGGCCGCAGGCGGCCCCTGGCTGCCCCTTCCAGTCATCCTCTGGCCGGCCTTCTGCGAGGATGCGGCAATGGCCAACTCCGACCGGATGCACCTGCGACCGATGGAAGAGAGTGACCTCGAGACGTGCCGCCGGGTGGACACAGACCCCTCTCTGACCAGACCATTCGAGTGGCCGGGCTTCCACGATCACCGAGAGCATCAGCGGCGTTGGGAGGAGGATGGCTTCCTCGGTGCGCACAGCTCCAGGCTGGCCATCGCCAACCCGGATGGGAGCTGTGCCGGGTTCGTGAACTGGTGGGCGGCCGACACCATGGCCCCTCAGGCGGCTGTCTCGAGTTCGGGCTTCTCCTACTGCCCGAACACCGGGGAAAGGGAAGGGGCACAGCGACTCAGCGGGAACTCGCCGACTACCTGTTCGCAACTACTCTGGCTCATCCGACTCCAGGCCAGAACGGAGGTCGAGAATGCCGCTG
>Ga0307374_10015097_pt1 | contig 10433 bp, 12 predicted proteins | sample OX3MG_FD_202532 | JGI IMG/M metagenome (GOLD analysis project Ga0307374, IMG submission 202532) | Soil microbial communities from Risofladan, Vaasa, Finland - OX-3 | ecosystem: Environmental > Terrestrial > Soil > Coastal area > Acid sulfate soil | place: Finland: Risofladan, Vaasa | collected...
CGCGAGGGCACGAAGTCGGCAACTCTCTGCTTGAGCCTGTCGAACTCGATGCCGCCGCCAATAGCGTTCGCCGTGCAGCTGCCCAGCATTCCCTGGTCGTGCACCACCGGACACTGTGGCCGCAGGTCGACGACGGGAGGTAGGGCGCTCAAGAATGCCGGCGGAGCGGCGTACAGGTGGTCGCGCTCGTCGGGAAGATCGGGGATCCAACCGTAACGTGCGATCTTTCGAGGCTCAGTCATCTTTTGCCCTACGGTCAGCTATGGTCACGGCCCTCGCTCACAAATAGGCCCAGCTGTTGATGCTGGGTGACTCGCCGACATACGCCCCAACGCCGCGGGGCAGCATATGCCCCTCCATGACCATCGCCGTCGCCCTGGTATGTCCCTCGAGCAGGCTGACATTCCCATCGGGCATACGCAGGCAGATCAAATCGGACAGTTCCGTCTCCGGGTTGTCGGCGTGGCAGATGATGCGCGCCAGCGAGAGGATGTGCAGGTTCATGTCGTCCCCGGTGAACACCCGCGCTGCGTTGGATGCGCCTTCCGCCACTCTGCGGGTCGCGGGTGCCAATGTCGTCCACGTGGCGTTGCGGTTCGAGTAAAGCATCTCGGAGACCTCCGCGATCGATACTCGAGCCCGGCGCCATGAGATGTCGTCCTCCAGCCCGGCGAAAATCAACGCGCCACGCCCGAAGCCATGTGCCGAGGCGATGATCCGGCGCCGCTCGGCATTGTGCGAGGCGTTGACCAGGTCTGGGTGGCGGGCCAAAGCGAGGGCGCGCGCGAGGTGCGAAGGCTTCGGCGGATCGCCGACGAGGTAGGCCTGGAACGGTGGCGACTCGATCTCGGCCTGGAGCCAGGCCAGGATCACGTGGTCGTCGGTAACTGCCCCAAGGTCCTCCATCAGCCACAAAGAGTAGGGCAGGCAACGCGAATCCCCTCCGGCCAAGCCCTCTCCTAGCGCTCTCGCGGGCTCGCCCTCCTCCCGGTAGGTTCCCGCCCCCAACCTGCAGGCCGCCGCGCCACTTACCGCGATGTCGACACCAGGGGAACCCTGCCCGTTAAGGGCGAAATGCATCGCACCTCCAACCTCGAATCGACCCCGGCGCACTTGAAGTCGTCCTTGCCCCAGACTTAACGGGTCAATGAGCGCAGCGCACAAGTGGGTCTATCAATTCACGGAAGGGTCCGCCAAGATGCGCGACCTTCTCGGCGGCAAGGGCGCGGGCGCGGCCGAGATGACCCGGGCCGGCATGCCCGTACCCCCCGGCTTCACCATCACCACGGAGGCCTGCCGCGCCTACCTCGCCAAGGGCGGCAAGTTCCCCGAAGGCCTGTGGGACCAGACCACGAAGGCCCTCGCCTTGCTCGAAAAGCGCGCAGGCAAGCGGTTCGGCGACGCGCAGAACCCGCTCCTTGTCAGCGTTCGCTCGGGGGCCAAGTTCTCGATGCCGGGCATGATGGACACAGTCCTCAACCTCGGCCTGACCGAAGAGACCATGCAAGGACTGGCCAAGCTCACCAAGGACGAGCGCTTCGCTCTCGACGCCTACCGCCGCTTCATCCAGATGTTCGGCAAGACCGTGATGGGCATCGACGGCGACAAGTTCGAGCACGCCCTGACGGAGGCCAAGAAGAAGGCGGGCGTCAAAACCGACCCCGAGCTCAAGCCCCAGCACCTCCGGCCGCTGGTGAAGCGTTTCCTCGACATATACAAGGACGCGACCGGCCACGCCTTCCCCGAGGACCCCGTGACCCAGCTCCGCGCCGCGATCGAGGCGGTCTTCAAATCGTGGAACACAGAACGCGCCAAAACGTACCGGCGCATGGAGCGCATCCCGGACGACCTGGGCACGGCGGTGAACGTGCAGATGATGGTGTTCGGCAACATGGGCCGCACCTCAGGCACCGGCGTCGCCTTCACTCGCAACCCGATCACCGGCAAGAAGGTGCTTTACGGCGACTACCTGGTCAACGCCCAGGGCGAAGACGTGGTCGCGGGCGTGAGGGACACCGAGCCGATCAAGGCGCTCAAGCGCCACATGCCGAAGGTCTACGCGGAGTTCGAGGGCTATGCCCGCAAGCTTGAGAAGCACTACAAGGATGTGCAGGACCTCGAGTTCACCATCGAGCGCGGCAAGCTCTACATGCTTCAGACGCGCAGCGCCAAGCGTACCGGCGAAGCCGCCGTGAACATCGCGGTCGACATGGTCGAGGAGCGCCTCATCACCAGGAAGGTAGCCGTTGCGCGCATCGAACCGCGCCAGCTGGAGCAGCTGCTGTTCCCCCGCGTCGATCCGAATTCGAAGGTCCAGCCGCTCGCCAAGGGCGTCCCGGCATCCCCGGGTGCGGCGTCAGGCGAGGCCGTTTTCGATGCCGACACCGCCGCCGAATGGGGCAAGAAGGGCAAGGCCGTGATCCTGGTCCGCGTCGAGACCAACCCCAACGACGTGCATGGGATGGTTGAGGCCAAAGGCATTCTCACACAGACCGGCGGCACCGCCAGCCACGCTGCGCTGGTCGCGCGCGGCATGGGGAGGCCGTGCATCGTCGGCGCGAGCGCCATCAGCGTCGACGTGCGCAAGCGCCAGTTCTCCGCCAGCGGCACCACCGTCAAAGAAGGTGAGCAGATCACGATCGATGGCACCACCGGCGACGTCTACGTCGGCAACGTTCCCACCATCGAGGCCCGCTCGCTCAACCAGCACCCGGCCGCGAGCGCGATCCTTCGTTGGGCCGACGGGTTCCGCCGGCTCCAGGTCTGGGCGAATGCAGACTATCCGCGCGACGCGATCAAGGCCCGCGACAACGGCGCGCAGGGCGTGGGCCTGTGCCGCACGGAGCACATGTTCATGGAGCAAGACCGGCTGCCCATCGTCCAGGCGATGATCATGGCCACCACCACCGAGGAACGCGAGAAGCAGCTCGATTTGCTGCTGCCGATCCAGCGCGGCGATTTCGCGGGCATCTTCAAGGTGATGGCGGGACTGCCCGTGATCATCAGGCTCATCGACCCGCCGCTCCACGAGTTCCTGCCGAGCCTCGAAGACCTCATCCGCGAGACGACCCAGCTAAAGGAGAACGGCAAGACCCCGTCGCGCCTGAAGCGGCTCGAGAAGATCATGGCCCGCGTCGAAGAGCTGCATGAGGCCAACCCGATGCTCGGCCTGCGCGGCGTGCGCCTGTCGATCCTGTTCCCGGAGATCACGCGAATGCAGGTGCGGGCGATCATGGAGGCAGCCTGCGATCTACGCAAGCGCAAGATCGACGCGCGGCCGGAGATCATGATCCCGCTCGCCGGCACGCTGGCTGAGCTACACGCGGTGCGGGAGGAGCTGAGGCCGGTGGCCGAGCAGGTGCAGAAGGAGAAGGGAGTGCGCGTGCCCTACAAGTTCGGCACCATGATCGAGATCCCGCGCGCGGCGCTCACTGCCGGAGAGATCGCGACCGAAGCAGAGTTCTTCTCATTCGGCACCAACGACCTAACTCAGACCACTTTCGGCTACTCACGAGACGACGCAGAGCGCCACTTCATCGTCAAGTACCTGGAGCGGAAGATCCTACCGCGCAATCCCTTCGAGACCATCGACGAAAACGGAGTCGGCCGCCTGATGGGAATCGCCGTGACCGAGGGCCGCAAGACGCGGCCGAAAATGGAGATCGGCATCTGCGGCGAGCACGGCGGCGACCCTGAGTCGATCCACCTGTGCCACAAGCTTGGCCTGAACTACGTGTCGTGCAGCCCGTTCAGGGTCCCGGTCGCGCGTCTCGCCGCGGCCCAGGCCGCGATCGGGGACAGCGCTTCGAGCAACTAACGCTGGCACTTCGACAAGTCCTATCCTGATGGCGTAGGCGCTGCTTATGGATATGAGTTCCACCGTCGTTGCCGCAGTTGTTCCGATTGTCGCGATAGGGATCGCGGCGATGGGCAGCGGACTCCGGCGCCGTCGCCTGGCGAAGATGACCTTGGAGCAGCGGCGGGCCCTCGAGATCATGCCCTGGTACCGCGATCGTATTCGGTGATTCAGTAGGAGGTTCCTAATCGGGGCCTCCTTCGTCTTTCTCTGACCGCCCGACAATAGAGGCATGCCCCTTTCCACGACCGACGATGCCTTTGCCGAGATAAAGGCCAAGGTCGACTTGGTCAAGGTCGTCCAGGAGCACCTGCGCCTCACCAAGCGCAACAAGGAGCTTTGGGGCCTCTGCCCCTTCCACCAGGAAGACAGCCCCAGCTTCAAGGTCAACCCCCAGATGCAGACCTGGTACTGCTTCGGCTGCCAGCGCAACGGCGACGTCTTCACTTTCGTCGAGCTGATCGAGAAGACGGACAAGCGTGGCGCCCTCCAGATGCTGGCGGAGCGCGCCGGGGTGGAGCTCAAGCGGCTCAGCCCGGAGCAGAAGGAACGATCAGACTCGCGCCGCCGCCTGCTCGCGATGCTGAAGCTCGCGGCCCAGTACTACGAGTACGTCCTCTGGTCCACTCCCGCGGGCGAGGTCGGGCGGCGCCTGCTGGCGGATCGCGACGTCGGGGAGGAGACCGCGCGCCGCTTCCAGCTCGGCTACGCCCCGGCCGGCCTGGGCTTCGCCGAATACCTCCGCTCCAAGAAGCGATCGCTGGCAGACGCGCAGGAGGCGGGCCTGATGCGCCGCGACGGCACCGATTTCTTCGCCCAGCGCCTGGTCATCCCCATTCGCGACGAGCGCGGCCAGCCCCTCGCCTTCACCGCCAGGACGGTCAAGAGCGACGAGCCGCGCAAGTACATCAACTCCCCCGAAACCCCCGCATATATAAAAGGAAGGGTCATCTTCGGCCTCGACCTGGCGCGGGACGAAATTGCCACCCGAGGCCATGCGGTCCTGATGGAAGGCCAGTTCGACGTCATCACCGCGCATCAGTTCGGCGTGAAGAACGCGGTGGCGAGCTCCGGAACGGCGCTCACCAGCGAGCAGGTCCGCCTCCTGAAACGGTTCACCGACGAGCTGCTCCTGGTCTTCGACTCGGACCGGGCGGGCCGCAGCGCCGCGTTCAAAGCCGTGGAGCTGGCGGCAGCCCACCAGATGCGAACCAGGGTCGCTACGATCACGGGCGCCAAGGACCCCGACGAGTTCCTGCGGGCGGCCGGCCCCGAGGCGCAAACGAGCTGGGAGGCCCTTGCGGCGGCGGCGCCGTCGGGCTGGGAGTTCTGGATCAAGGACGCCCTGAGCGGCCTGAACACGGCGAATCCAAACCACCTCGAGCAGGCCGCTTTCCGCGCCCGCGAGGTGCTGGAGCGGATTCCCGATCCGGCCGTCCGTGAAAGCTACCGGGAGCGGGCCGCGGGCTGGCTTGGGGTGCAGCCTCATCTCCTGATCCCGCTGGCGACAACAGAGAGGGGGTCCCCGAAGGGGGCCGAAGCTGCAAGAAACGGTTTAACAGCCGGGGTGCGGGGGAAGAAAGTCACAGTAGCCAGATACCTGGTGCAGTTGCTAGCGGTCCGGCCTGTGGCCTTCGAGCGTGTGCGAACAAAGCTCACGCCTGATGAGTTGGACGAAGAGGATCGAGGTGTGTACGTACGAATGTTGGCGACTTATGAGCGGCTGGGTGCATCCGGGCTCGAGAGTGAGCTGGCCGGGTACCCCGCGGAGGAACAGGACCTGATCAGGAGGGCGTGGGCGGAACCGCCGCCAAGTGTGGACGACGATCTCGCGGTGGAGCTGGCGGAGAGGATCCGCCTCGACCGCATGAAGAGTCGTGAGGGTGCAATAATCCGCGAGCTTTCCGAGGCGGAAAGGGGCCGGGACGTAGAGGGGGTGGCGCGACTTGAAGCGGAAGCTCGAGAGCTCGCCCACGCCATTGGTGCTTTGGAAAGGAGAATGTCATCATCGCGCGAGTAGCTAAGGCGCCGACCAAGACGGGGACCAGGGCCGGCAAGGCCGAGGCAAAGCCGGAGCACAAGTTCGAAGACGAGCTCATGGCCGTGGCCGAGCAGCTGATCGTCAAGGGCAAGGAGCAGGGCTACCTCACACCCGACGACATCCTCCAGGGCTTCCCCGAGATCGACGCTGAGCCTGACCAGATCTTCCGCATCTTCGCCGCGTTTAAAGAGATCGGCATCGAGGTCACGGATGGCGAGAAGGATTTCGAAGAGGTCGAGCAGATCGACGACGAGATGCTCCTCGACATCGAGATGATGGACTCGGTCTCCCTCGACGACCCAGTGCGCATGTACCTCAAGGAGATCGGTCGAGTCAGCCTGCTCACCGCCAACGATGAGGTGGAGCTCGCGCAGGCCATCGAGGCGAAGCCACTGCACGATGCGCTGAAGGCGCTGAACGTGGTCGAGGAGATCGACAGCCGCCAGCGCTCAGTGGAGGAGATGCTGCCTGACGTCATCGAGCGGCTCGCAACTGTCAAGCGCAAGGGTCAGCAGGCGCACATCGCGCAGGAGCTCTTGGGCCTGCTGGACCTGGGCAAGCTGCAGAACCTGCTCGACGCCGCGGCTGCCGAGCGCCGGCGCGTGGCGACCAACGGGTCGGCCAAGCCGCGGGTGCGAGCCGAAGCCGTGGAGTCGTACAGGATCGCGCGGTACCGGCTGACCGAGAGGTACGAGCGCGCCTACGAAGCGAAGCAGCGGTTGACCGAGGCCAACCTGCGGTTGGTGGTGTCGATCGCCAAGAAGTACATCGGCCGCGGCATGTCGTTCCTCGACCTGATCCAGGAAGGCAACATGGGCCTGATCCGTGCGGTCGAGAAGTTCGACTACCACAAGGGCTACAAGTTCTCGACGTATGCGACGTGGTGGATCCGGCAGGCCATCACGCGCGCCATCGCCGACCAGGCGCGGACGATCCGCATCCCGGTCCACATGGTGGAGACGATCAACAAGCTGGTCCGCGTCTCGCGGCGTCTGCTCCAGGAGCTGGGGCGAGAGCCAAGCGATGAGGAGATCGGCGAGGAGATGGGGATCACGCCGGAGAAGGTCCGGGAGATCGTGAAGGTCTCGCAGGATCCGGTGTCGCTGGAGACGCCGATCGGCGAGGAGGAGGATTCCCACCTCGGCGACTTCGTCGAGGACCGCGAGGCGGTGTCGCCATCGGATGCGGCGTCGCTGACCATGCTGCACTCCGAGGTGGAGGACGTGCTGGACACGCTGACACCCCGGGAGCGGCGCGTGCTGCAGCTGCGCTTTGGCCTGATCGACGGCCACCAGCGCACGCTGGAGGAGGTGGGGAAGAGGTTCGGTGTGACGCGAGAGCGAATCCGCCAGATCGAAGCCAAAGCCCTACGAAAGCTGCGGCACCCGTCGCGATCGAAGAAGCTGCGCGACTACCTCGAATAGATAGATCGTCTTCCCAAACGCCGGGGCGTGGCCCGAGGGGCCCGCAGGGGACGTCGAGGCTCGCTGAAACCGAACAAGCCTCACGAGCGTCTTCATTGACGACGGTGCCGCCATGCAACACCTCGCAATGAGCCGCAGCCAGAGCGGCGAGACGGACTCGGAGGCCTTGAAAGGGCGCTGTGGGCGGCGCTCCATTGGCCCGCCCTCTATGCACTCCTTCACCGACTCGCCTCGCCTTCGTGCCGGTGCGATCGTGGAGATAATCCATGCCGACGGCTCGGCCACCATCATCCCGGGCGGCTACATGCCGGCGTGGTGAAGTAGATTTGACAGGAGATGCCGGTCATCACGATCGGGCGCCAGTTCGGGGCCGGGGGCAGGACCGTAGGCGAGAGGCTCGCCAAGCGGTTGAAGGTTGACGTTCTCGATTCCCAGATAATCGACGAGGTCGCCCACCGGCTACAGCTCCCGAAAGAAGAGGTCGAGGCCGAAGACGAGCAGCCGGGTTCGCTGCTCCACCGTCTCCTCATCGCGCTTGGCTCCGCCAGCGGTGAGCCCATGATCCCGCCCGAGACCACCGCGTGGAACCCGCCTAACGTCGACCCCGTTTTCGACACCCGCCGCGCCGTTCTCGCGATCACCCAGCACGTGATCCGGGAAGGGGCGCGCGCAGGCAACGTGGTCATCGTCGGCCGAGGCGGCGCCTATATCCTCCACGACTTCGAGAGCGCACTCCACGTATTTTTGCGCGCTACTGAAGCCGTACGGGTCAAGGTGGTGATGGCGAGGTTCAGCCTCACAGAAGAGGAAGCCAAGCGCCGTCTCAAGCATGCGGACGAAAACTGGACCGCCTACATCAAACAGGTCTACGGGCACGACAGAAATCTGGCCTCGCACTACGACCTGGTCCTCGACACGGGACGGCTCGGGTACGACGCGACAGTCGAGGCGATCCTGACGGCGCTGGATCACCGTAAGCCGCTAACCTAGCGGCGTGACCCACGCCCTCGGCTCGCGCACGTCGGGAGTCGACGGCTCCAGCGAAGGCGGCCGGATCAATACGATCAACCTGCCAGGCGCCCTGGTGCTCTTCGGTGTCGCCCTCGTCCAAGAGCTGCAGCGCCGCGGCGTCAAAACCAAGTTAAACGTCGCGCCCATGAAAGTCGATGGCACGTGGTGCCTGGAGCTGAGCTACACCGGCGACGACACGCCGGCGGGCGTGCCCGACCACTGGCACGGCCACCGCGTGATCCTGCGCAAGATCGAGCCGCCGCCAAGTGCCTGAAGCTTTCGGACCCGGCAGCAAGGTCCGCGAAGTACTCGAGCGGCTGGGGGACAAGGGTCGGGAGCTGCTGCGACGGCATGGCTACGACGTCGGGGAAGGGTTTGTCGACGTGCTGTCTCAGTATCAGACGCTCGAGCACGCGGCGCGTACGGAGCGCTTGCGCGACCTCGGCCAGCTGGTGGCGGAGCTGAATTCCGCCGGTTAGCGCCTATCTGTAGAGATAACGGGATGCAAACCCCGGTCCTGCGGTGTAGCATCCGCGCAACGAAACTGCAATCTGGTTCGTTATACAGGTCAAGGATTACGTCATTGCAAAAGTCAAAGCTGGAACCAGACAAGGGCAAATGCGCCTGTGGGCGGCGCCTACAGGAGGCGTCGGTCTACCTCTACCGCTCGCATACGGATCGGTACCTGTTTCACCGATGCGAGTGCGGGACAGAGTGGACCGAGCACCAGACGTCGGTCGACCCGACGGAGCCGATCAGCTCCGACGAGGTGATCGAGGTCCACAAACAGTTGTCCAAATTCGAAGGTTCAATCGCGGAGCTGCTCGAAAAACACTCGGTCTGACCGGGGGTTTGTCTTCCTCGCTTTCCTTCGGGGGCCCCGCACGAAGCGCTCGAGGGACCAGGGCCGAAGGGGAGGTCTAGGTTTGCACTGCGGTATCACTTCCGCCTATGCATGGCATCGGAAGAATTGATTGGATCTATCGGTGGAACGCGCCTAGTCTGGCGTTACCTGAACAGATGGACTACGAAGCAGTTCTTTATGGCTCGGACGAATCGGGAGAGTCGACCGCGATGGTCGAGCTTCTGAATGAGCTTGGCGTGCAGTTCACCTACCGCAGGGTGAACCGGGACCCGTCCGCCATGCGCGAGTGGGAAGAGCTCGACGGTGAGCAGGTTCCTCTCCTGCGGATGGGCAAGAACTCGATAGTGCGAGGGTTCGACCGCATCAAGGTGCAGCAGCTGATCGGCTGGGTGGGCTGCTAGCGCTTCGTACCTGTCGGGTCGGCCGGGTATATCGCTTCGTCGTGGGCGTTTCCATCTAGAGGGGCGGTTGCTGCATTTGTTACGAGCAACCGGCCATTGTGACTTTGTAACCGTCCTCGTGCGAATTGGAGATACAGATATGAAGCGTTTGGCCGTTGGTGCGGCGTTGGGCGGTCTGACCGCCTACTTCTACGATCCCAACCAAGGCGCGGACCGACGGGAGCGCCTTTATTCACTGTGGAAGGACAAGCGAGACACGGCCATGCAGGCCGGCGAGAAGGCATCGCGAATGCTGGACTCGGCACGTCCCGTGGCGAGCCGAGTCACGAAGGCGGTCAGTAGTCGTGATCTGGCGAAGTTGCTCGAGCGTCGGCGCCGATCTGGCACCCTGCCAAAGCTCATCGGTGCCGCCGCGGTGGGCGGCGCGCTGATGTACTTCCTGGACCCTGTCCGCGGACCGGAGCGCAGGCGCTCAACGGTCGTGGCCGGTCGGCGAGTGGTGAACAGAGTCGTCGACAGCGCAACGACTGCTCGCGATCGTGTCGGCAGAGCGTCCGCTGACTCAGGACACCACGCCAAGTCTGAGGTCGGTTAAGGGTGATCCATCTGCTGATCGTTGCCGCGGTCATCCTGTTCGTTCTGTGGCTTCTGTTCCACGCAGCGGGCGCGATCGTCAACCTTCTGTGGATCGTGATCATTGTGCTTGCGATCATCTGGCTGGTCGGACTGGTACGCGGCCGTCGGGCTTGAGGTGGCGCGCCCCCATCAATCCGGCGCGGGGCTCGTCACGGCTTAGACCGGACGCTAAGCCGTTTCGTCGGGACTCAATTGCTCC
>Ga0307374_10015099_pt1 | contig 10431 bp, 7 predicted proteins | sample OX3MG_FD_202532 | JGI IMG/M metagenome (GOLD analysis project Ga0307374, IMG submission 202532) | Soil microbial communities from Risofladan, Vaasa, Finland - OX-3 | ecosystem: Environmental > Terrestrial > Soil > Coastal area > Acid sulfate soil | place: Finland: Risofladan, Vaasa | collected...
CGCCCGGTTGAGCAGGCCGGTCAGGCCGTCGTGGGTGGCCTGGTGGGCCAGGGCGGCGTGGGCGTCGGCGCGGGCGATGACCCAGCCCAGCTGCGTGGCGGCACCTACCGCAAGGCGGACATGGTCGCCGCTGAATTTGCGGGGCCGTTCGGAGTCCAGCGCCAGCACGCCCAGCACCCGTCCGCCGTTGAGGATCGGCACCCCCAGCACGGCGGCAATGCCAAAGGTGTCAGCCCACCAACCAGCGAGGAGTGGGGATGTGGCGTCGTTGGCCTCGACGGGACCTCCCGAGGCCAACACCTCCTCGGCGAGAGGCATAGCCGGACCCGATCGGAAAAGCTTCCAGGCCGCGCTGTCGGTGGTGCCGTCGGCCATCCTGGACATCCTCGGCACCAGATGGCCGTCGCGGACAAAGAACACGCTGGCCCGGCGAACGTCGAGAAGCCTGGCGAGTCCCTCGCAGCCCAGGGCCAGGCTCTGCCCGATCGAGGCGCTGCCAGCCGCCTCACCGAGTTGCAGGAACAGTTCCAGCTCGGCCCGGCGCCGGTCCGCCCGGAGCAAACCGAGACTGGCCGATGCCGCGCCGACGAGGGCTCTCACCGCGAGCAGGTCGCCAGTTGCCACCTCGGCCGGCTCCACCGTCAGAGCGCCGAGGGATTCCCCTCCGCGCAGAAGCGGCTCGCAACGCAGGGAGCGCACCCCGAAGTCGGCGCTGAACTGCGGCATCCGGCCCGCCTCCGTGGTGGCATCCGAGATCTCCACCGGCTGGCCATCACGGAGCGACTGGGCTATCACAGGAAGATCTGACAGTGGAACGTAGCTCCAGCGTTCCCGGAGTTCCGCAGGTTCGTCCTTCCCATCGGCCCGAGCCACAGCGTACAGAGAGATGAGGTCAGCGGCCAGCATCTGACGCCACACGCTAACCCGCTGAGCCCCGAGCAGCTCAAGCGCGTACCGGCACACGTCCTCCAGCTCGCGCCCCGCCAGCCGGCCCTGCTCCTCCCAGCCAACGGTGATGCCCGTGGCTATCCGTCCGCCGCCATCACTCTCGCCGCCTCTGCATCGATCCACGCCGGGAGGGGAAACTCCTGGAGCGGTACTGCTGATTAGAGCTCGGATTGCGGGAACCTTGCCCCCGAGCCCCACTCTACAAGGTTCCTGGCAGCCAGCATCCCCCCTGCGGAAGTCAGGGAACGGGGGCGAGATGCCCACGGAGGTCCGCTGGTCCCGGACTCTATGCGCACCAGGGACATCCCTGGCCGCCACCACTGGTAATCACGGCGAGGACGAACCCTGCTGCCGTCGGAACTACACCTGGAAGGCTGAGTATCGGGGAGATCGTGCTGGTTCGACAGGGGTCAGGATCTAGGCCGCAGTCGTGGCCTCGCGGAGGGCGGAGGCCGCAGCCGGGCGAAGGCTGTTGGATGGTCCCGCCCTGATAGGTCGCCACCCCGGGCTGAAGGAGTTGCGCCACATCCCACCCGAGGTGTAGGAGAGGTTCGAGCGCTCAAAACCAGCGACGCTGACTTCCTGGTCAGACTCTGGCTGCACGGGGAGGCGCCCAAAGTCCAACTGGCCACTCACCTCGGCGACGCGGAAGCACGGGAGGACAGCGTCGTTCTCGTCCCCGTCCCAGGCCAGTTGAGCCTGCGGGATCCTGGCCAGTTCCCGGCGGTTCCCGGGGGAGCCCCCTGCGATTGAGGCTGGGTCTTGACGTGCCCAGTTGGCGAGTCCATATCCATAGAGGCCGCCACGCCGGTGGTCACCCGAACGGCGGGCCGTGACGCCATCTCCGTTGCCGACACGGCACCGGAACGTTGCACAAACGGGAGGCAATGGTCATCGGCGGGGGGCACTCGGGCCTCCATGCTCGATATTGCTACCGCCAAGCTCGGATATTGCCATCTCCGAACTCGGTACGGGCGGTGGAGCGCGTCGGGTTCGGCGAATCCGCGAGGAGAGTTCGGTTCATGGAATCCCATCAAGACTCGTTCGCCACTGGCTTGAGCACTGACCCTGGGCGCGCTTTCACCGAGCTAGCGTTGGCGGGCGACCTGCGGCTGTTCCCTGCTGGGCGCGCCAACCAGTCTGAACCGGGGCTGCGGGGAGAATCCGCATGGTCCTGAAGATAGTGCTCGAGGTTGTCTTCTACTTGGTGTCCGCGGCAACCCTGGTCACCTATCTGCGCCGCCGCCGCGCGCTGGACAGGGATGTGGCCGCGGTCTTCGGGTCGGTGGCGGCGCTGCTGGCCCTGCAATTCCTGCGCGGGCACATCCCGGGGGGGCCAACCGCCATCGCTGACCTCGGTGTGGCCCTGCTGCTGGCCAATCCCTTTCTGACCCTCCGCGTGGTCGCTCACTTCCGCCGGTTGCCGCGAGGGATGACGGCGGGAGCCCTGGCAGTTTTGGTCGCGATGATCGTCCTCTATGTCGGGACCGGCAGTGGGCATGGTCCGGCGGCCAGGTTTGCGATCCTCGCAGTGGTCGCCTACTTCTTCGGTGCCGAGGTGTTGGCCATCTTCTACCTGGCCGAGGAGGCGCGGCGGCGAGTGGGGGTCGCCCAGGTTCGGCTGGTCCACGCCACTGTGGCCGCTGCCCTCTTCCTGGGGGCGATTCTGCTCGCCGCAATCGGAGCCGTGGTGGGATCTTCAGCAGGCTTCGGGGTGGCCGCCGACGCGGTGGCTCTGGCGGCGGCGGTGGGCTACCTCTTAGCCTTCATCCCCCCAGATCCGCTCCGCCGTCTGGGCCGGCGCGCGGCCGCTTACGACTTCGTCCGTCAGCTCGCGTTGGAGCCCAGCGCGGCCACTGCGCAGGACCTCTGGCAGCGCCTCGCCGACGCTGCCCGCGAGGTCACCGGCGCGACTGCCGCGGTGGTGCTCATGCCCGGCCCGGACGGGGTGCTCGAGCGTCAAGCCGTGGCCGGGTCAGTGAGCGATCTTGCGCCGGCCGGCTTGACTCCAAGTTTGGATGCCTCTCCAACAGCGCGGTCCAGGGACAATCCCGCTGGCCTCGACGGCATGCCCGCCAATGTCGTGCGGATCCCAGTGGATCCTGGTCAGGGCCCCTTGGGGGAGGTGCTCTGCTACGTGACCGGAGAGCCGCTCTTCAGCGAGGACGACATCGATCTGATTGAGCTCTTTGCCGCCCTGACTCTGCGCATGGTGGCAGGTGCCAGGCTCACCGACGAGCTCCGCCATGCCAACGACGGTTTGGCCCAGGCGAGTGCAGCCAAGACGGACTTCTTGGCTGCCATGAGCCACGAGCTGCGAACGCCCCTCAATGCCGTGATCGGCTTCTCAGAGCTTCTGCAGGACCCGGTCGAGGCTAACAACCCCGCCCTCACCATGGAATTTGCGGGCCACATCCGCGAGGCCGGCATGCACCTGCTCCATCTGGTCAACGATGTTCTCGACCTGTCCAAGGTGGAGGCGGGGCGGCTCGACCTGCGGCGCGAGGAGGTTGACCTGGTACTCATCGCCCAGCAGACCATGGACATGATGCGGCCGATGGCGGACCGCAAGCAGATCACCATCGAGCTGCAAGGACTGGGGTCGCTGCCGGTCTGGGCCGATGGGGGACGGATGCGCCAGGTTGCCTACAACCTCCTCTCTAACGCGGTCAAGTTCACGCCTGGGGAAGGGAAGGTGGTGGTGCGCGTGGAGTCCGACGCCAGTGGGATCCGCCTCGCGGTGAAGGACACCGGGCCCGGCATCCCCCAAGAGGAGCAAGAGCGAATCTTCGACGCCTTCGTGCAGGGCCAGCTCGGCGGCACCCACGAGGAAGGCACAGGACTGGGACTGGCCCTCACCCGCCGGCTGGTCGAACTTCATGGCGGCAGTCTGGAGCTGGACTCCCAAGACGGGCTTGGCAGTGAGTTCCGAGTGCTCCTCCCAGCCGCAGCCGTGCGTCGTGCGAGCAGCCCGGATGAAACTTCCGTGAATCAGGGCCCCGCTGGGATCCCATCTGGCCGGCGCGTGCTGGTGATCGAGGACGATCCCAACGTCAGTCGGCTGTTGGAGATCTATCTGGAGGAGGCCGGATATCAGGTGGAGGTTGCGGCGAGCGGAGAAGACGGTCTCGCCCGAGCCCAAGCCGACCGCTTCGAGGCGATCCTGCTAGACGTTCTGCTCCCCGGATTGGACGGTTGGCACGTGCTCACCAGTCTCAAGTCCCAGCCGAAGACCCGCGAGATCCCGGTTCTCATAGTGTCGGTGGTCGACGACCGGCAGATGGGGCTGGCGCTGGGGGCCGTGGACTATCTGGTTAAACCCATCCACCGCGCCGCCCTAATCGGGGCTATGAGCCGCCTGGAGCAGGGTTGCGCCGTCCCCCATGCCGACTCGCTGGTGTTGGGCATAGACGACGACCCGGTCGCTCTTCGTCTCTATCAGGCGACCTTGGAGGGGATGGGAATCGTCGTGGCTACCGCGTCCGGTGGCGAGGAGGGAGTCCGGCTGGCCCGGGAGCTCAAACCGGGGTGCATCCTGCTGGACTTGCTGATGCCCGATCTCGACGGGTTCGAAGTTCTGGCCCAGCTAAAAACCGATCCTGAGACCTCGCAGATCCCCGTCATCGTGATCACGGCCGTGCAGATCTCCGAGGAGGAGAAGCAGCGGCTGAATGGCCAGGTGGTGGCCATCTTGGAGAAGGGCGACACGGCCTTGGCGGGCCTTGGCGAGTGGCTCAGCCAGGCGGTCCTTCCATCCCGCAGCCACGGGCATGTCTGAGCGCCAGGCGCCGGCGATCCTGGTGGTGGAGGATTCCCCCCGCAACCTGGCCCTGATTCAGGCCATTCTGGCCCGCCGACCCTACCGGGTTGCACTCGCCACGACCCTGGCCGAGGCGCGCAGCCGGGTATCCGACGCCACCCCGGACGTCATCCTGCTCGACATCAGGCTGCCCGACGGCAACGGCTTGGACCTGGTCCGGGACCTGAGGGCCGATCCGGCCTATCAAGGGATCAAGGTCCTGGCGGTCAGCGCCAGCGTCCTTCCGGCCGACCGGGCCGCAGTTGTCGCCGCCGGCTGCGACAGCTTCATCGCCAAACCACTGCACCCCGCCGAACTGCTCGCCGAGATCGAAATGCACCTGGCGTCAGGGTAGTGCGCCAGAGTCCGCGTACTCAGTGGTACCCGGCCACAGCGCTTGGCCGGGAAAGCGACGGGCCATTCGCATGGGTGGTCCCAGCAGGCGACACCCCAGGATGTGTCCCCCAGCGCTGCGTGCCCCTCCGCGATTCCCACCCAACCCTGAACACCACCGGATTCCCAGCGACGGTCCGGTAACGCCCGGAGATGCTTCCTTCAGTTCGAACGATGGTGGGTGACAAACGCCGCCACAAGATCACATCGGGAAGGACCCCAATCGCTATGGCACACGCAAGTTCGAAAATCCTGATCGCAGACGATGGCCAGGCCAACGTGCGCCTGTTGGAAACCATCCTGGCCCGCTCGGGCTATACCGAGGTGGCCAGCACCACCAATCCGGCGGAGGTGCTGAGCCTCTTCCAAACAACCCAACCAGACCTGCTCATCCTCGATCTCCACATGCCGCAGCTGGATGGATTTGAGGTGATGGCTCAGGTGCGTGCCACCGTGCCGCCGATGGAGTTTTTGCCGATTCTGATCATGACCGTCGACACCACCAGGCCGGCTCGGGACAGGGCCCTTGACGCGGGGGCCAACGACTTCCTCACCAAGCCAGTGGACAGCACCGAGGTGACGCTCAGAGTCCGCAACCTGCTCCACACCAGGGCGTTGAACCGCCAGCTGCTTGAGCACACTGGCAACCTCCAAGTGGAGGTTGATCGGGCACGAGAGCGGCGCCAGCGCGGGGAGGATGAGAGGGACGCGAGCAGAGTGCGGATCCAGAGAGTGCTAGGCGGCACCGGTTTGGAGATGTATGTCCAGCCGATAGTCGACCTGCGGTCCGGATCCCTGGCCGGTATGGAGGCCCTGGCACGCTTTGGAGCCCCGCCGCCGCGGAGCCCTGATCAGTGGTTCGCCGAAGCAGCCGCAGTCGGGCTGGGCTTGGAACTGGAGTTGGTGGCGGTCCGGCAAGCCTTCGAGAAACTCCCCGCCCTCCCAGCCGGGGCGTTCCTGACGGTCAACGTCTCACCGCAGACGCTGTGCTCCTCCGCGCTCCAGCGTGCGCTCGACGATGTGGCCGCGGAGCGTGTGGTGCTGGAACTCACGGAGCACGTCAGCGTGGAGGACTATGCAGAGCTCGAGCAGGTCCGGGGGACGCTCCGCAGTCGCGGGGTGCGGATCGCGATCGACGACACCGGGGCCGGCATCTCCAGCCTGCAGCACGTGATCCGCCTGCACCCGGATGTCATCAAGCTTGACCGCTCCATGATCGCCAACCTGGACAGCGATCCGGTGCGGCGCGCCCTGGCCCGGGCCTTGGTGGAGCTGTCCGCAGAGCTGGGCGCGGAGATCGTGGCCGAAGGGATCGAGACCACCGCCGAGTTGGCCGCCCTCAGCAGGCTCAACGTACCCTACGGCCAGGGCTACCTGCTGGGCAGACCGGCGGCGCTGCCGGACCTGAAGTGGGAGCGCATCCGGAAGGCGGAAGGCGCGCTTGGGAGGTGACAACTTCATCGTGATCCTGCCCGACACAGACCAAGAGGAAGCCGCCCGGCTGGCGCAGCGGCTAGAGTCGAGAGTCGCTGGGCGGATTATGATCGTGGATGGCCGCAAGGTGAGGATCCCCTCGTGGTCCGCGGAGATCGCGGTGTGGGCTGACGACGGCACCGAGGTGGACACGCTCCTCCGGGCCAGTGAGGCGCAACTCTTCGCGCGCAAGCAGATCAGGGCAAGCGGTTCCAGGTTTGAGTGAGGCCGGCAGAGGCTGCGCAGCGGGCACGCGAAGACGGTCCAGCGTGATGCCGGCGGTCCGCGCGCGGCGATGAGCTTCCCCTACATTCCGGCTCTCCTGCGCCGCGTGATGGCGGGAGCTGCGGCAGTGCCCTGGCGAACCCGGGCCTTCTGGGCCACCCAGCTGCTGGTCCTGGCCGTGGTTGGCATCCACTTTGCGGACGATGTCTACGGCAGCGATCTCGCCCATGTGCCCGCAGTGGCCACGCTTGTCCTGGCCGTAGTCCCTGTCGGGTACGCGGCGATCAAGTTCGGTCTCTGCGGCTCGCTGCCGACAGCCATGTGGGCGGTGGCCCTGATGCTCCCCGACCTCCTCTTTCTCGACACCGGACTGGAGCGCTGGACGCACGGCAGCATGCTGGCGCTGGTCGTGATCGTGGGGGTGGCCGCCGGGCGGCTGGTCGATGTGCAGCGCTCCTCCACCTCCCGCCTGTTCGCGAGCGAACGCTTTCGTGGGATTGCCCGGGTCGCCGATCAGCTGCCCGATGGGGTGTGCCTGACCGATCTGGACGGTGTGATCACGTACGCCAATCCTGCCTGGGCCGCACTCCAAGGGCTGGCCTCGCCACAGATGGCGGTTGGGCGAACCCTGGCGAGCCTGCATCCCGATCAGCACGCCGACCCTGGCAGCGTTCCGTTTGAGCAGCCACTGGGCGGCGGTGGGCAGCTGCGTTCGCTGGTCGAGCACCACCGCGCCGGTGGGAATCGCTACTGGGCGGATGTCACGGTCAGGGTGCTGCTCGATGAGCAGGGGCAGGCGATCGGCAGGCTCGGCACGGTGCGCGATGTGACCGCCGAACGGGCGGCGGCGGCGGCGCTCCAGGAGGCCCAGGAGCGGTTCCGGGTGACATTTGAGCGAGCGCCCCTCGGCATGGCCCTCACCACCCCGGAGGGGCGCTTTCTCCAGGTCAACGACGCCCTCTGCCGGATGGTGGGGAGGAGCGCGGACGAAGTCCTCGCGCTGGGGGTTTTGGGCATCACCCACCCCGAGGACCGCGAGCTGACGCAGCAGATGTTCCGCAAGGGCGGCACCCGGGAGCGATTCGTGAAGCGGTACCTGCATGCGGACGGCCACCTGGTCTCGGTCCAGATCACCGTAAGCCTGGTCCGTGACCCCGCCGGGAAGCCTCTCTACTTCGTTTCCCAGTCCCAGGACGTGACCACGGAGCTGGCGGCGGCGGCTATGCTCCAGGAGGCCGAGGAGCGGTTCCGCCTGACGTTCGAGCGGGCACCCCTCGGGGTGGCGCTAGTCACCCCGGAGGGAGGCTTCCTCCAGGTCAACGACGCCCTCTGCCGGATGGTGGGGCGGAGTGCGACCGAAGTCCTCGCGCTGGGGTTCTTTGGCCTCACCCACCCTGACGACCGCGAGCTGACGCGGCAGTTGCTCGGGCAGGGTGACCTGCCGGAGCGGTTCGTGAAGCGGTACCTGCATGCGGACGGCCACCTGGTCTCGGTCCAGATCACCGCAACCCTGGTCCGTGATCACGCCGGGAAGCCTCTCTACTTCGTTTCCCAGTTCCAGGACGTCACCGAGGAGGAGCGGTCGCAGCTGCAACTGATCCAGCAGGCCTTCCACGATCCGCTCACCGGCCTGCCCAACCGGGTGCTGTTCGAGGACCGGGTCGGCCAGGCGCTGGCCCGGGAGCGCCGGCAGCACGGCCTACTGGCAATCATGTTCTGCGATCTGGACGACTTCAAAGGGGTCAACGACCGCTTCGGGCACCAAGCGGGTGACGAGGTGCTGTGCTCGGTGGCGGCCGCGCTGCAGGGCTGTGTCCGGGAGGCGGATACGGTGGCGCGCTTAGGAGGCGACGAGTTCGTGTTCTTGCTCGATGGTGTGGGCGAACCAGCCGAGGCGACCGCGACTGCCGCCAGGGTCCATGCTGCCCTGGGGCAACCCCACTCCCTGGCGGGTCAGGAGGTGGTCGTCGGCGCGAGCATAGGCATCGCGATCACCTCCGGGGAGACCACCAGTCTGGAGACGCTGCTGGGGGAGGCCGACACCGCCATGTATCAGGCGAAGGCCGATGGCGGCGGTTGCTTCCGGGTGTTCTCCCAGCTGGCTGAGCCCGCTGGGTACGAGCCTGGACCCAGCCCTCCCAGTGTCCGAGAACCATAGGAGTGTCCGTGTCGGAAGCCAAAGACTTCTACAAAGATTTGGTCGACAACCTCCACCATGGGGTCTACTTCGTCGATCGTGATCGAGTGATCACCTATTGGAACAAGGGGGCCGAACGGATCACCGGCTACTCTGCCACCCAGGCGGTCGGCCATGCCTGTCAAGCCAATATGCTCAATCACGTCACTGCCATGGCGTACAGCTCTGCCTTGACCATTGTCCGCTCGCTCGCGTCATGGAGGATGGGAAAGTACGAGAGGCGGAGATCTTCCTGCACCACGCGGATGGCCACCGCGTGCCCGTACTGGTACGCGGCGCTCCCTTGCGAGATGAGAACGGCACGATCATCGGCGCGGTGGAGACGTTTAGCAATAACACCAGGATGACGACGGCCCGCCGGGAGTTGGGTGAATTGCGTCGGAGCGGGCTGGAGGATTCACTCACGGGCATCGGCAACCGGCTGCACCTGGAAGCGAAGCTACGCGCGGTGATAGCAGAGGGTAACCGAGACAATGATGGGGCGGGGCTGCTGTTCATGGACCTCGACCATTTCAAGCAGTGCAACGACACCTTTGGACACGATGTCGGGGACCAGCTCCTACGTATGGTCGCCAGCACACTGAGTAATACCCTGCGGGCGACGGACACCGTTGGCCGCTGGGGAGGTGATGAAGTCATAGCCATCGTATACCGGGTCCCGGACGAACGAACAGTGGGCAAGATGGCCGAGCACGTGCGGATCATGGTCGAATGTTCGAACCTTGACGTGGGGACTGAGAGCGTGGCTATCCCCATGTCGATAGGGGCGACCCGCTTGCGTCCCGACGATTCCCCGGAGTCTTTCGTGGGCCGTGCTGACAAGTTGATGTACCAGAGCAAGGATGCAGGCTCAAATCAGGTCACCGTAGGCTGACCAGAGAACGGACAGGCTTGTGGGGGCGGCGGGAGAGGTTTTCGAGACCCCCAGCAACGAGTGCAGGAGTTCGGCCCCCTGCACTTGGCCCACCGGGTGGCCAAGGAGAGACGCGGGCGCTTCAACCTAGGTTCCGCAGCAAAGCGGTCCTGGTACTGGACCGGCAGCTCGACACCTTCGTCCCCCACACCTCCATCTCCTACCTCTGGTCCCTGAACGGCCAGGTGCTGCCAGCTGGCTGCTACCCGGTCCATATGAGCCTGGGCGTTGGCGGCCAGAAGCTGGCTGGGTTCGCTGGCACCATGGTGGTGGGCCAGGCCGCCACCCGGATCCGCCCACTCCAGCCCTGCGTCCAACGGGCGGCGTTGCCGCTCCGGGTCCTCATTGTGGTCAGCGCAAGCCTGATCGCGGTCATCATCGCCACCCGTGGCGACCGTGGGCCAGGGCCACGTCTCGCGGCTTTGGTCCGCTGCGTCACACTTCGATGACATACATCTTTGGATCCCGGCACTAGTGCTAGCC
>Ga0307374_10015100_pt1 | contig 10431 bp, 7 predicted proteins | sample OX3MG_FD_202532 | JGI IMG/M metagenome (GOLD analysis project Ga0307374, IMG submission 202532) | Soil microbial communities from Risofladan, Vaasa, Finland - OX-3 | ecosystem: Environmental > Terrestrial > Soil > Coastal area > Acid sulfate soil | place: Finland: Risofladan, Vaasa | collected...
CCACCTCAAACCCCAGCCCCCACACCCGGTCGAGCGCCAGCGCGTGGGAGGACACCTCCATTACCGCCCCCGCGCACCCCGCCCCCGCCATCCGCGCCAGCAGCGCCTGCAGATCATACGACTCTGGGGTGGTGTGCGGCGCCGCCAAAACCTCGGCGCCGATGCGGTACTCGATCGTCCCCAGCAGGCCCGTCGTCCAGCCCTGTGCCCGCAGCAGCGCATCGATCAGGCCGGCGGTGGTGGTCTTGCCGTTGGTGCCGGTGATGCCGACCAAACGCAGCTTCGCGCCCGGGTGTTGAAACCAGTTGGCGGCCGTTTGGGCCAGCGCGATCCGCGCCGATGGCACCACCACCTCGTGATAGTCCGGTGGCGTGGCCGCCGCGGGCCGGTCGGTGATCACGAGCGCCGCCCCATGCGCCAACGCGCCGGCGATATAGGCGTTGCCGTCCAACTTCTCGCCACGGATGGCGGCGAACGCGCCCCCGGCCGCAACCTGCCGCGAGTCGTAGTGCACGCCCGTCACCGTCAACGGCACCGGCCCGCGCCGCTCCACTACCTCGACGCCGCGTAAAAACTCCTCGGTTTGCATCGATTCTACGGATTGAGCCTAAGGGGTGAAGCGTACCGCCACTGCCGCGCCCGGCGCCACCCGCGCGCCTGCCGCCGGCGACTGCGCCCGCGCCACGCCCGTCCCCTGCAAGGTGAGGTCCAAACCCAATTTCGCGCTCGCCGCCGAAACCTCCCGCACCGTCTCGCCGGTGAAGTCCGGCATCGTGACGCCGTGGCTGCCGTAGTCGATCACCACCATCCCCGGCGCCAGTGCCGGCTCCGCCGGGCGGCTCGCGACCGGCAGCGGCGGCGCGCTGACGGTGGCGCTGACCGGGGCCGGGGCTGCCGCCGGCTTTTTCGACGCCCCCCGCACCGCCGTGGTTGGCGCGGCGACCGGCACATCGTGCGGCACCCCCAGGTAGGGCAGCACCCGCTCCGCGATCCGCTTGAACACCGGCCCGGCAACCGCGCCGCCTTCGTGCCCGCCCCGCGGTGAGTCGAGCTCCACCAGGACGACGATGGCCGGGTCGTTCAGTGGGGTGAATCCGACGAACGAGGCGATGTAGTCGGTCTTCGAATAGCCGTGCTCACCCGGATTCGCCTTCTGCGCGGTGCCGGTCTTGCCCCCTGCCGTGTATCCGTTGAGCTGCGCTTGCTGCGCCGTGCCCGCCAGCACCACCTGCGCCATCATTTGCTTCATTTCGTTGGCGACCACGGCGCTCACCACCCGCCGCCCCGGCGCTGCCGTAAACGCCGGCGGGTCCGCCAGGCCGGCCCCGCGAAACTGATCGATCACCACCCGCGGCGCGTGATAGACGCCGCCGTTAGCTAACGTCGAGACCATGGCGATGAGCTGCAGCGGCGTGGCCGATACCTCCTGCCCCATGCTGATGGCCCCGATTGACATCGGCTGCCACCGCGACGGCGGCCGCACCAGCCCCCGCGACTCCCCCGGCAGACGCACGCCCGTGAGCTGTCCGAAGCCGTATTCGCGAATGTAATGATAAAACTCGTCATCGCCCAGCTTCAGGCCGATCTTGATCGCCCCCACATCGCTCGAATGCCGCAGAATATCGCTGACGCTGATCACGCCGAACGCGGCGTGGTCGTGGATGATCCGGCCACCCAATCGAATCGACCCCATCTGACAGTCGATCATCTCCTCCGGTGTCACCAGTCCCTGCTGCAGTGCCGCCGAGATCGTGACCAGCTTGAATACCGATCCGGGCTCGTAGGGTGTGGTCACCGCCGGATCTCCCAAGCGCGATGGGGGCGTGTTCCGATAATCGTCGGGGTTGAAGCTGGGCGAGTCGGCCAGCGCCAGGATTTCCCCGGTGTGGGGGTTTTCAATCACCACCGTCCCGCGCAGGGCGTGCGTGGCTGCCACCTGCCGATCCAACTCCTGCTGCGCAATGAACTGAATGTTCTGATCGATGGTGAGGACGAGGTTCGCGCCCTCCTGCGGCGGTTGTTCGACCTGGCTATAACTTTGGCGATGGGCATCCACCTCGAGCACCGCCCGGCCATCCTGGCCGGCAATCGTGCTGTCAAAGGCGTGCTCAATCCCGGCCAGGCCGTGCCCATCCAATCCGACAAAGCCCAGCAGACTCCCCGCCAGCCGCCCCTTCGGATAAAATCGGCGGGTGGCCGGCTGCCCATAAATGCCGGGCAGGTGCAGCGCCCGCACCGCGGCCGCGTCGTTCGCAGTTACTTGGCGTGCCACCCAGGCAAAATGGTGGGGCGGGCTGATCCGGCGGCGGAGATCGCTGGCCGACTTCCCGTCCAGATCCAGCACCCGCGCCAGCGCCGCCGCCTCCCCTGCCGGGTGCGCCACCTGCGGCACCATGGCAAACAGCGATTCCACCGGCAACGACATCGCCAACGGGGTCAGATTGCGGTCGTAGATCGTGCCCCGCTGCGCCGGCACGATGATGGTTTCTTCCTGCTGGTCGAGCGCGCGCTCGGCCAATTGCTGATGGTCCAGGACCTGAATCCAGAACAGCCGCGCCACCACCAACACGGCCCACACCGTCAACGCCACCTGCAGGCTCAGCAAACGATAGCGAGGCGCTTTCGGTACTTGGGCCATGGACAATGGCTAGGCGTTAGGGTTGCGGTTGGTTGGCGGCCATCACCGGAGCCGCGCCGCTGCCGGCCGGAGCGGCATCAAGCGCCAGAATCTGGCCAGGTTGCGCCGTTTGCATCCCCAAATCGGCCTCGGCCAAGCCGTAAATGCGGTGCGGATCGCGGAGCGACGCCTCCTGGAGCGTCAGTCCCTGGTTCCACTGCTCCAACTGGACGGATTGCTGCCGCGCCGCCTCGATCTCATATCCCAGCCGCGTGACTGCGAACCGCTGCCAGGCATAGGCGAACACCAGCACGAACAGCGCCACCGCCGCCACCAACTGTACCCGCTGTTCCCGCCGCCGCCGGGGATCGGGCATTCGGACCAGCCGCGAGTTGTCAATTTGCTGTATGAAGTAAATGTCCATCCCCGCCCCCCTCCCTCGTCTCCGCCAACCGCTCCACCGCCCGCAGCCGGGCACTGCGGGAGCGCGGATTCCGCGCCGTCTCCGCGGCCGCCGGCCGCACCGCATGCGGCGTCAACAGCCGGTACCGCCCCTGCTGCGCTCCGGCACGGAAGCTCTGCTTCACCGGCCGGTCCTCCAGCGAGTGAAAGCTGATCACTACCGCCCGCCCTGCGGGGGCGAGCCACTCGGGCAAATGGGCCAACCAATCGGTGAGCGAATCGATTTCCGAGTTCACGTAGATGCGCAGGGCCTGAAACGTGCGCGTCGCCGGATGTAATCCCGGGCGCCGCCGGTTCATTGGCCGGTTCGCGGCCGCCACCACCGCCGCCAATTGCGCGGTCGTGTGTAGCGGCCGCGACCGGACAATGGCTCTGGCTATTCTCCGCGACCTCCTCTCCTCACCGAATTGGTAAATCAGGTCGGCGAGCTCCCGCTCGTCGGCCTGATTGACCACCTGTTCCGCCGTCAGCTCCTGCTCTGGATTCATCCGCATATCCAGCGGGCCATCGGCGGCAAAACTGAACCCGCGCTCGGCGCGGTTCACCTGCATCGAACTCATCCCCAAATCCGCCACCGCTCCGTCCACCTGCTTCCATCCCCGTGCCCGCAACTGCGCGGGTACGGCGGCGAAATCGGCATGTATGAACTCGAACTCCATTCTTGGTAAATCCGTCTGCTCGGCCATCCGCGCGGTGGCAGCCGCCAGCGCCTCCGGGTCCTTGTCGAAGCCGATGATCCGGCCCCATCCCATCGCCTGCGCCAGCCGCAGGCTGTGTCCGCCGGCCCCCAGCGTGCAATCCACGTACATGCCCCCAGGGCGCGGGGCCAAGTACTCGATCACCTCGTCGGCCATCACCGCAACATGGCCGGGATCGGGCACGCTTAAATCCCCAAATCCGCCAGCGTCTGCTTGTCCCCGTCGGTAAAGGCGTTGGCCTTCATCTCGTTCAGCAAACGCTCCTTGTTCCAGACTTCCAGGTACTGCAGGTACCCCAGCACCGCGACGTCACCGCGCATCTCCGCCGACTCCCGCAGCACCGCTGGCATGAGCACGCGCCCCTGCCCATCCATTTCCACCACCTGTCCGTAATAGTTCGTCCGGCTCAACAACTTTTGCTTGGTCGGGTGCAGCGAAGGCAGTGCCGCCAGCTTCGCTTCGATCCGTTCCCACTCCTGCATCGGGTACACCCGCGCACTGATCCCGTCGAAGCTGGTGATGTAAAACTGGTGCTGAGGCTGAATCTGGTCCAAATGCGCGCGGAACTCTGTTGGGAGCTTGAGCCTCCCCTTGTCGTCCACGCGTGCCGGATAGTTGCCCCGAAGCATGATCTGCCGCCCACTTCGCCGAACCTGTTACCTACTATAAACCACTGACCGCCACTTTCGACCACTCATGCCCACATATTATTGCCTGGGTAGGTGAAGTCAAGGCTTTTGATCGATAAAGTTGCGGGCATCAGCGGTGTTACTCGAACAAAAAGCGAAGTTACGGTCCGTCCCCCAAAAGTCGAGCAAATCCTCCACCCCGTGGAGGGATCAGCTCCACTAGCCAGCCCTGCCCTCGACCACGTGCATCGCATAGTCGATGCGGGTCCTCATCCTGGGCGGCACAGGCTTCATTGGAGCGGCGCTGGCGCGGGTGATGACCAGGCAGGGGCACGTGGTGGGCGTGTTCCACCGCGGCCGGGAATGTGAGGTCGACAACGGTGTGCACTTCCACGGCGACCGCGTGCAGCTGAACGCGTGCGCGAATCGGTTCGCCGATTTTGCCCCCGAGGTGGTGATCGATTGCATCGCCGGCTCCGCCCCGGCCGCTCGCCAAACGTTGGCGATCTTTGGCCCGCTGGCATCGCGCATCCTGTTGCTCAGCAGCATGGACGTCTACCGCGCCTGCGGCGTCTTCCATGGCACTGAATTAGGTGCGTTGGAGCCTGGACTGCTGCATGAAGCCTCGCCGCTGCGGCGCCATCCCGGCCTGGATCCGCCTTCGGCGCGCGCGCGCCTGCGCCGTATCTACGGCGGGCTGGAGGAGGGGTACGACAAGCTGGGGATGGAACGCGTGGTGGCGGCATGGCCCAACTCGGCCCAGCTGACGGTGGTGCGTTTGGCCCCTGTATATGGTCCAGGTGACCGGCAGCGCCGCCTTTACAAGTATTGGCGGCGCATGTCCGACGAGCGTCCGGCGATACTCCTGCCCCGCGGCTTGGCTGAGTGGCGCAGCTCTCGCGCCTTTGTGGGCAATGTGGCCGAGGGTGTGGCGTTGGCCGCGGTTGCATCCCGCGCCGCTGGCCGGCTCTACAACCTGGCCGATCGGGGCGATTGCTCCGAGGTCGAGTGGACTCAACTTGTCGCCCAAGCCTGGGGCTGGAAGGGCCGTTTGCTGATCACCAGCCCTGAATCCACCCCCGCTCACCTCCGCGTCAGTGCCCGCACCGCCCAATCCTGGTGCGCCGATACCCAACGCATCCGCCAGGAACTCGGCTACCGGGATCCAGTGCCTGTGCCCGATGCCATTGCGGCCACGCTCGCCTGGGAACGCGCGCACCCGCCTGAGGATACTGAAACCGGGGCAGGATTCGACTACCACGCCGAAGATGAAGCCCTGCGCCGCCTCGGCTGGACGTCAAGGCCCACGCGCCCACCCCGCACCCGCCAGCCCCTGCCAGTCGCCGTACCAGCCGCCGCGCCTGGAGGCAGCTAGGAGACGCCTCGAGCAGAGGGGCGTCCCCTCGCCCGCCCGCGCAGCTACAGCGAGGCGGGCCTGCAGTCAATCGCAGCCCGCCCTCAACCATCCAGCACCGGGGTGGCAGCGGGCGCGACCCCGCGCAAAGGGGCGAGCCACCGCGGTCAATCGCTCAGTACGATATCGGTGAGCAGCTCGGCGTGCACGCGCACTTCGCCGTCGTAGTCGATCAGGCCCAAGCGGCGAAACTTGTTCATGAAGAAATTCACCCGCGACCGGGTTGTCCCCACCATTTCCGCCAGCGACTCCTGGCTGATATTGGGGCTGATCAGCTGTCCCTGCGGGTCGGGCGCCTCCAGCCCGAACCGCGCCAGCTTCAGCAGCGCCCGCGCCAGGCGCTTCTCACTGTGATTGAAAAGTTGATCGCAAATATCCTCTTCGAAAAGGATATTGCGGGTCAGCAGTTGGGCCAAAAAAGCCTCGGACAAGGGATGCTGCTCATGCAGAGCCTTAACCAGCGCTGATTTTTGCACCCCGATACAGGTGCCCGGGCTCACCGCCTCGGCCGAGCCGACGCGCAGCGCCTGCCCCGCCAAACAGCCCTCGCCGCAAAAGCCGCCGGGCGGGACGATGCCAAGCAGCGCTTCCTTACCGGCTTTCGACACCACCGTCAGCTTCACTTTGCCGGTCTCCAAAAAAAACACCGCATCGGCCTTCTGGCCTTGGGAGTAAAGCATTTGACCTTTACTCAGCGGTAGCAACGTGCGGCCGCTAACGATAAGCGAAAGCAATGGGTCGAACCATTGTTGCGTCGCGGCTACGGCGAGGGCGGCCGCGGGGAGGCGGCGCTTCGGCGTGTGTGGTGTGGAAGGTAGGCTCATGGTTAGCTCCTCAGGCAGCGTCAAGCCTGCTGTTAGTATAGCCCTCTCAGGCCGGGCGCTGGCGGCAAACTTGCCACTTGCCGGATTGGGTCGTGGTTTCAACGGTTGAAGGCCTTGCCGCTCAGCAGCTCGAGCGCGTCGTTGGGCACCGAACCCCGTGTCCGAAGGATTCAATTCATCCTGTTCCAGTTCCAGTGGCCGCGCCGCTTTCGTTGACATATTAAAACCCCACCCAAACTGATGACTATCTCAAGCAGGGTATCTTGATCGGGAAGCTGGGTCTGTTCACTTGTGAACAATGGCTCACGGCTCGGCGCCGTGCCCAATTTAGGACAGCGGCCGCTTCCTGCGCCGGTTATGTTATCAGGGAAGAAACAAGGGAGGAATAATATGCTTTGGACCATCGTCGTCCTACTGCTGATTTTGTGGCTGCTGGGATTCAGTCTTTCCATTGCCGGCAGCTTTATCCACCTGCTGATCGTGATCGCCTTGGTCCTGGTGGTTTACGACCTTTTCTACCGCCGCCGGCGGGTGTAGCCGCCCACCAAGTGCCGCAGCCGTTGGAGGCAGCTTGGAGATGCCACGAGCAGAGCGGGGCGATGAGCGGCAGTGCCGCTCGTGCGCCGCCAGTCGAAGTCCGCCCATCAGCGAGTGATGCTCGCAGTGCGAGCATCAGGGGGCGACCCCGCGCAAAGTGGCGAGCCACTCCCGGCGCTATGGCTGCGCGGGCGCGCCCAGGACGATGTGGACTTGATGGGTGCGGCCATCATTCACCAGTGGGAATGCGCCGGGATCGGTCGCCTCGCCGTCGAGGGTCGCGCTGGCGATGCCGGAGCAGCGCCGCTCCGGGTTCAAGACCAGGATTTCATAGCGGCTCTCGAGATAGCGCCAGGTGATTTGGAACTGGGGCCAACTTGAGGGAATGCACGGATTCACGGAAAACCGGGCGCCGCACCGCCCAAATCCCAGCATGCTTTCTAATCCCGCCCTATACATCCAGCCGGCCGAGCCGGTGTACCAACTCCAACCACCCCGGCCAGCGTGGGGCGTGCCGGCATAGACATCGCCGGCCATGACGTAGGGCTCGGTCTGGTAGCGGGCGACACCGGAAGGCTGGCGTGCGTGGTTGATGGGGTTCAACAGGTGGAACATCTCGGCGGCTTCATCCCCGCAGCCCAAGCGGGCCAGCGCCATCATCACCCACACCGCCGCATGCGTATATTGGCCGCCGTTTTCCCTTACACCGGGGGGGTAGCCCTTGATATAGCCGGGGTCCTGCGTGCCGCGGTCGAAAGGCGGATCCAGTAGCCGGACGATCTGCGCGGCGCGGGAAACCAGTGCCGAGCGCACCGCGTCCATGGCGCGTTCGGCCCGTTCCGGCGGCGCCGCGCCCGAGAGCACGGCCCAGGACTGCGCGATCGAATCCAGGCGGCAATCGTCGTTCTGAGCCGAGCCCAGCGGCGAGCCGTCGTCGTAATAACCGCGGCGGTACCACTCTCCATCCCACGCCGCCTCCAGCGCGACCCCCAGCCCGGCGGCGGCGGTGCGATATTGGGCCGCCTGTTCCTGCTCACCGCGCGCTTGGCAAAGGGGGATGAAAGCGTTGAGCACCGCGAAGCTGAAGAACCCCAGCCAGACGCTCTCCCCACGGCCCTCCACCCCGACGCGGTTCATGCCGTCGTTCCAATCGCCGCTGCCAAATAGCGGCAGACGATGGGCGCCCGCGGTCAGACCCTGGTGCAACGCGCGCCGGCAATGCTCCCACAACGAGGCGGGCTGGGGTGCGCGCCCGGGCAGCTCGTAGCTCTCCACCTGGCCCGGGGCCAGCACCGGCGACGAGAGGAACGGTACCGCCTCCTCCAGTACGCCCTGGTCTCCGGTGGCGCGCACGTATTCAGCCACCGCGTAGGGAAGCCAGAGCAGATCGTCGGAGCAGCGCGTGCGCAGTCCCCGGCCGCTGGGTTCGTGCCACCAATGCTGCACATCGCCTTCCACGAATTGCCGGCTCGCCGCCAGGAGGATTTGTTGACGGGCCAGATCGGGGCGCGTCAGCAACAGCGCCATCACGTCCTGCAACTGATCGCGAAAGCCGAAGGCGCCGCTGGGCTGGTAATATCCGGCGCGCGTCCACAGCCGGCAACTCACGCATTGATACAACAGCCAGCGGTTCATCAGGACGTCGAAGGAATCGTCCGGAGTATGGACTTGCACCGTGTCCAGAACCTGGTTCCACATCAACCGGACCTCGTCCAACGCGGCCGCCTCCGGCGCCTGGCGGAGATGTTCGATCAATTGGCGCGCGTGTTGGCGGTCCCGCCCCTGGCCTAAAAAGACGCTCACGCCGCGGGTTTCGCCGGGAGCCAGGGTGAGGCTGACCTGAAGGGCGGCGCAGGGGTCGAGACCGGCTCCGAACTGGCCCGACAGGGTGGCCGCCGCCAAGGCCGCCGGCGCGGCCAGCGAGCCGTTGCGGCCGAGGAAGGAAGTGCGATCACCGCTGGCGGCGGCCAGCGGTTCACTGGCCGCCAGGAAGGCCACGCCAGGGAACTCCGGACTGAACGCGTTGGTGGCCATGATGGCGTCGCTGGCGGCATCACGCTCGGTGACCACATGGCGCTGCTGGCCGGCGCGGGGCGGCCCCAGCGCCCAGCCGGCGTAGGCGAACACGCTCAGCCGCCGCGGCGTGTCGCCACGGTTGGTCAAGCTCAGCCGCGAGATCTTGACCGGATCGCGCGCATCCACGAAGATTTCGAGCGCGTGCTCGAGGCCGTGGGAGACGCGGGCGAAATGGCTGGCGCCGGCTTCGTGCCGCAGGCTGAAATGGCCGCTGCCCGGGTCGCGCCGCATGGGGCCGGGGGTGACCGTCCAGGCCGCGCCCGAGGCCTCGTCGCGCACGTAAATCGCCTCCGAGGTGGAATCGCTGACCGGATCGTTGGCGAATTCTGTCAGCCGGTTCTCCCGGCTGTTGCCCGCCCAGGTGTGCGCCGAGCCGGAAGCGGTGACGATGGTTCCAAACCCCGGGTTGGCGATGATATTGGCCCAGGGCATGGGCGTCTCCTCGTCGCCCTCGAGGTGGATCGAATAAGCGCGCCCCCGGTCAGAAAATCCGCCGCGGCCGTTCTCAAAGCTGAGCGCCGGGGCGCCGCGCGGCGCCACCTCGCTGGGGTGGGCGGCGTCGGGCCCAGGGGGCTCATGGCTGGCGGCCAGCCATGGCCGGGAGTTGGCCGCGGCTGGCGTCAGCGCCGGTGGCGCCGAGAGCGGATTGGGTCGATCCAATTGCACCCGCAGGCTGCCCCGTTCACTGTCCAGCACCACGTTGGCGGCAGCCGCCAGCAGGATACGATCAGCGGCGGGTAGCCGGTCGGCCCGCAGCAGGTAGGCGCCGCCGGGGCGGTGCTTCCATCCGCTCCAGGGGCCCTGGTCGAGCAAGGCGGTGAGCTGCGCCTGGTTTTCATCCAGGTAGCTGGCCGGTTGCACATTAACCATGACGACGTCGGCCCGCAGACCCTTGAGTCGCCAATATTCCTGAGCTTGCAGCACCTGGCGCGCTAACTCAATGCCATCGCTGTCCCGCACGTGGAGGAGCAGGATGGGTAGATCCCCGGAGATGGCATGAGGCCAGAGGCCGGCCTGGCCGAGGTGGTTGGCGGCCACAGTGGCCGCTTCCGCCCGCAGCGAGGCGTCGGTGTAGAGCACGCGGGAGGCGAGGCGTTCGAAAAGCAATGCCTCCTCCGCTGAGATCCCAAGATGCAAAAGCCAACTCTCGGCATCCGACAGCGCCCGGGCAAAA
>Ga0307374_10015102_pt1 | contig 10429 bp, 11 predicted proteins | sample OX3MG_FD_202532 | JGI IMG/M metagenome (GOLD analysis project Ga0307374, IMG submission 202532) | Soil microbial communities from Risofladan, Vaasa, Finland - OX-3 | ecosystem: Environmental > Terrestrial > Soil > Coastal area > Acid sulfate soil | place: Finland: Risofladan, Vaasa | collected...
AACCCGGCTTTTAATCGCTCATGTATCGTCGGGTTCTCAACGAGGTCATGGAATATGCTCAGGGACCCTTATTCCCAGACGGCTCCTCCGCATAAGCACTGACGCCATCAATTACGTCCCAAAGCCCTTCCATGAGTTTAGCTTTAATATCGACCCGAATCGTGGGGCTTCGGTCGCCCTGGTCGTATAGCGGTCCAGTATGCCAGCCTGTCACGTTGGTGACGCGGGTTCGAAATCGGCTCGAATCAACCTCGAATCGACGAATATCCCGCCCAGGGCGCCATCAATTCTCATCCAGTCCCTTCTCTCATTCCAGGCTCAGGTAGAGGAATACCGTGTAGGCGCCGATCGTCAGGAAATCGGCCAAAGTCGTGAGAGTCCCCGGCACCAGTATCACTCCCTGGGTCCCGAGGACGAGCGGGTAGGAGAAGACCGTCTGGAGCAGCAGGGCCGAGAGGACTATCACAAGGCCTAGGGCGAAGTTGGCCCTCGTCTCCGAGTAGACCTTGAGGTAGATTATAACCAGTGAGGCCATCAGCGCGACCGCGACGGTGGTGAGGACGATGTGGAGTCTGATCGACGGGTCAGGGTTGAAGACGGGGACATCCTGGAAGAATGGACTCCTATATTCCTCGGGGAGGGTGGCGAGGTCCGAAAGGAGGATCCCGGCCAGCAGCCCGACCAGCAGCACTACCACTACCCAGAGCTTTCCCACCGTCGACTTCTTGGGTGCGACGGCGGGTTGATTCATTCCGATGTTGTTGTTGTTTGTTTCCAATTTTTTGTCAGCCCCTCAGTTCCTTCATCTTCACCTTCGTCCGTTTGAGGATCCCTTCGAGCGTCGCCCAGTGGGACTCCATCATCTCGGAGACGAAATAGACCCTTCCGTACTTGTCGCCCTCCGCGAGGACGATCTTGTTCGCCTCGAGGACCCTCAGGTGGTGCCTCACCGTGGTGTAGTCCAGATGCAGCGACTGCGAGAGTTGCTGCGCGTTCTTCGGCTGCTCTCTTAGGCTGAAGAGTACGAGTGATCTCGTCTTTGCACCCGCGCTCCCAGCGAAGAGCCACCAAAGTAGCCGCTCGAAGGAGTCCATCGTGACTACAAGGGCATCCCTCGGCGCCAGCGATATTATTGCTTGCTTGGCTGGGGGAGAGGGAGGGTTTCCAGCTAGCGCTTCCCAATCAATTCGACCACTGCGGGAGGCATCTGTCCCACTCCTTGGAGAGACCCTACACTATCGGCGCGCTTGACTCCCGCGCTCACGACCAGGTCGCCGAGTCCGCCCGCCCACCTTTTCCAGACCTCGGGGTGGTAGGACTTCACGAACCTCAGGACGTCGTCGCGGTCTGCCGCGATCTCATAGAATGTCCCCTTGCTGGTCCTCCTCTTGCTGATTATGCCGAGTCGGTTGAGCCGGTCCATGTGCCAAGAGATCGTCGGCTGGGAGTGCTCGAGGCTCCTCGCCAGGTCGCCCTGCGTCACGGCCGCGTCCAGAAGCAGGTACAAAAGTATCTCGCGGGGCGTCTCCTGCGTGAGGACGGCGAGCAACACCTCCTGCTCCTCTCTGAAGACCTTCGTCGGGAAGACATGGCGGTAGAACCCGCTCTTCTTCGTCTTCACGAAACCGTGCTTCTCCAACCAGAAGAGGTGGTAGTGCAAGTCGCCGGTGCCGATGCGTAGCTCCCTTGCCATCCCGCGGACGTGTACCCCAGGGTGCCCCCGGATGTACTCGTAGATTACGCCTCTGCGGGTCAGGCCCGACTTGGCCGATGCGATCGCCCGTGACGACGGCCTACCATACTCTGGGACCTGCGTTGCGAACGCTCCTCCCATGCTCCTGGAGTCGGAGAAGCCCCCGTGCCCGTCGAGGAACCTGCCGAACGCCTCCCACGGCGGGGCGTCGAGCCTTCCGGTCCCGTCGTTTAGGCTCCCGTTCATTCCTTCAGCACGTCTCCTTTCGCTCGCGCCTGATCACCCTGGTCGTCCGAGAGCCTCACTCCGTGGGCGGTCTGGAGATGGTGGAGGTACATCTCGCGGTCGTATGACGAGCGATACTGTCCCCTCCCCATGCTCTGGAAGAGCGTGCAGATCGTGCACCTTTGCGTCGTCTGCTGGTGCTGCCCGTGCGGCTGACGGTGTGCCATCAGAGACCACCCACGAGGTTCGAGCTACGACCCAAAGTGACCCCCGTGCACGACACGGCGAGGCTCGCCCCCACTCCTGTGAGGAGCGGGAGGACCAAGGCTCCGCCCAGACCTCCGAGGGAGAGCTGTGCGCGCTGGACGCACGAAGGCGCCGGCGCGAGAGTTTTGGCCGCCGAGTTCGCAGTCCTCGTCGACCCTAAGTCCGCCACGAGATTTGCACGTGACATTTCTTTTGACCTGGCATCTCAGAGAGGCCGATTGACTATATAGTGAATTTCCGAGATTCATCCCAAATCTTTAGAGAATCGACGCAAGAAAAACCTCAATCGGCGACGCCAAGGACGCGCGAGGCCGTCATGGGAATCAGCAACAAACCTTTTTGGGAGCGGGCGACGTCCCCTCCTCGTGAGCAAAGAAGAGTTTCAGATGTGGTTCAAGACCGGGTCGAGGTTCCCGCTCGCCATCAAGGGACACACGTTTGCCGTCTCGCGCGACGGCCTCGTCAAGGTCGACGGCGGGAAGTTCGTCTACGAAGAGGCGCTCCAGCTCGTCACGATGCTCAACTCGCGGAGCCCCTTCACGCAGATGAACGCGACCCTGGTGATCTGGGAGAGGAACGGTGCCCTCCGGTTCATAGTGGTCGCTCTATTGGTCATAGTCGCTGCGGCAGTGCTTGTGATAGCCCGCCGGTGAAGAGCCGCAGAAGGCCCGGAGACCCGGCCTAGGAAGTTATCGAGACGTAATAGAGGTCCGTGACTCCGCCCTTCAACTGGAAGATTCCGACGTTCAGGGCGCCCGTGTTGTCTGTCCACACGTAGAGAGACCCCCCCGCGCTCCCCGATCCATACTGCTGAATCAGGCCGCTCACCTGCGAGAGCGCTCCGTTGACTCCCGATTTTGCGAGAGAGACCGTCGCCGTGTTGATGAAGACGTTGGGGCTGACTGTCGTTGCGTTCACGACGTTCAGGTTCGAGGATGCCGCTAGCTTCGATATGCCTGCGAGGAGGGCCTGGGTGTTGCTTAGCCCGATTGCGGTGCTAGTTGACGATGATGTCGATGTCGAGGTCGCGGTCTTCGTGGTATTGACTCCTGGGATCCCTCCGATCCCGTTGCCCGCGCCTGAATTCGGCGCGCCTGCCTCCGTCGCGAGGAGGTTGTGATAGGCGGCGGTCGCGGTGGTCCCCACGCCGACCAGATCCGTCAGGGGGCTCACAGCTGTCATGAACGGGAGTTGGGTGACGACCCCCGACGTCCCCGGGTTCGTGTAGACCGCCACGAAGTAAGTCAGCGCTCCTCCCACGGAATACAGCAGGTAGGACCCGAAACGGTAGTTTGGCAAGAGGGTGAGCTCGGTCCTGACCTGCTGGTTGGTGGTGAGGGCGTTCTCCGCGGCGGAGGGCCCGATGATCGTGGTGGAGTTCGACGGGTTCTGGTAGAGGTAGATTTGACCCAGCCGGTCGCCTCCGTACGCGATGTAAAGGCCCGCGAGGTTCTGGCTGGCGGCGCTCCGGTAGTGCACCAGCTGGGTCGCCGCGAAGTAGGTCTTGTTGCCGACCGCCCACGGGATGTACTGGACTGTGGTGTTGACCGGCCTTTCGTAGAACTGCGACCCGGACCGCCAGATGAAGGGGTCGTTCACGTGGAACTGGAAGTCGACGTCGAGCTGCCCCGGGACCGACTGGGTGCCGAGGAGCTGTTCAGGATATCTGAGCTGCGGAACGAGCCAGGCGGGCGGGCTCTGCCACTGGGGGTAATAGTTGGAGTAGAATTTCGTGATGAAGTCAGAGGGATTTGTGCCCACGAGGCTCGAGACGTTGTAGAAGCTCATGGACCCGTCCGCTACGTTTACCAGTGCGACGCCGAAGAAGCGAAGGTAGGGGCCTGCGGAGAATCCGGACTGCAGCGGGAACTCGATGTATACCTGGACGGCGTAGTAGATGCTCCTCCCGTCTGATACTAGGTACGCCGCGGGGTCCTCGACGAGGCCCGGAATCAGGATGCTCTGGACCCTGTTGAAGACGTCCCTGTTCCAGAGCATCTGCATCGGGCCTCCAGAGAAGGCGAAGCCGATCTGCCCTTCTGAAAAGGTCATCCACATTGCCTTCTGCCAGCCCGTTAGGTTGTAGTCAACCGCCCCACTGTATGAAGCGTTGCCTATCTCGTCATAGCCTGCTACGTGGACGTAGACGTTGTTGTAGAAGCCCGACCCCTCCCCGTAGTAGATTGGAGGCTCGGTGGGGACGCCGTAGGCCTTGGTGACGGGTATCTCGGAGCCGTTGTAGGTGTTGATCACCAGGATCTTGGCCGCGTGGGAGTAGATCAGGTGTTGGCTGATCCAATCCGTGGCCGGGTACGCGGGAGTGGTAGGCGAGACCCAGTACTCCGTGTTGTTGAGATAGACTATCTCGGAGCTCCCCAGCTGCATCCAGTTGTAGGCGCCGATGGCCTTCGTGTTCGTCACGGCGGCGGCCGTCTGGTCCCACTGCCTCACCACGTTCAGGATCGTGGACGAGTTGCTGGTAGGCAGGCTGGTGATGTCGCCGGTTGTGATGTTCTGGATGCCTGCCGACCACCTCGTCACGGTGATCTGCTTCTGGACTCCAGGGTCGAACTGGTAGGGGACGTAGTTGTTGTTCCAGTTCAAGTAGAGGAACGCGAGCGCGCCCACTTGTATTATCAGCACGAAGATGAGGATGACCGCCGCCCCCTTGTAGAGCCCTCGGCTGGGGAGGACGGCCGCCCTTCCCTTTCCGAAATATGAGTAGCCGAAGAGGATGGAGACGAAGACGACGATCGAGAGGCCGTACAAGTAGGGCGTCGCCGCGGTCATGTACCAGTACGGCCCGCTCAGAATGATGCCGAGAGCGATTGCCGCGGCGACCCCCAGGATGTTTCGGATCCAGACGTTGCTCGCCCTGGTCGTGAGGTTCTTCAGGAGCCGGAGTATCATCCTGATTGCGAAGACCGTCAGGAACGCGGAGACGAAGTAGTAGATCAGGTTGTACTGGACCTCCATCGCGGGGATCAGGTTGATCAGCTGCGTCGCCGACGCGGGGAAGAGAGGCAGCGCGAGCAGACTCGGGACCTGGGCCCAACTCCCCAGCCCCTGGGAGAGCATGGCGACGGAGTTCATGATGGGACCGAGAGTAGGGAAGCTGTCGTTGATCACGAAGAACCCGAAGACGAGTGCCCACTTCACGAACTGCCAGAGGCCCCAGACCCAGGGTCCAGGCCTGAGCTCGGCGAGCGGCCGCTGAAGCTCGTCGCTATACTGCGACGTCCTCCTCGTCATCAGAGTGACGAGCCCACCGAGGTCGCTCTTCCCGACCCTCGGATTCACGACGAGCAGCGCGACGATCCCCCCGACGAGGAAGGTGTATCCGTGGTAGAACGTGATGCCGAACCAGTTCAGGTCGGCCTTGGTCGAGTAGACGTGCTCAGCGATGGACCACTGCAGGTATATCCAGGCCGCGAAGAGAGCGACGACGATGGCGAAGATGGCGATGAGCACCCAGATTGCCCTCGGCCCGAACGAGACGGGCGAGCGGGCTTCCTCTTCGCCCAACGGTGGCCCAGCGTCTTGCAAACTGGAAGAGCCGATATGGGGGGCGTTATACGCGTTGTGCGCCTCCTAGTTTGGGCTGCCCCTAGCTCGGGACCACTATTCTCAAGAAGGAGGATTCGTACGTGAGGCCGTCGGTCGCACTTAGGATGGCCCAATACGTCCCGGGCTTCAGGGACTGCGAGGCGGCGACCGTCACGGTGACGGTCGACTCGCCCCCCGCGGGCGGAGAGATCGAGGTCGAGGGGACGCTGAAGGTCACGTTGACCGGCCTCGAGATGAACGACTCAGAGTCTGCGAAGGTGAGGTTGAGCCCTCCCTGGTGGGTCGTGTCGTGCACGACGAGGTTGACGGAGGCGCTCGACCCGCTGTCGATGGTCACTGTGCTGTTCCCCGAGATGCTGGTGTAGAAGCCGGGGTCATAGCTGGGGTCGACGTACCCCAGCCCGTTCGTGAACCACTCGGTGAACCACGCCCTTCCGCCCCCCACAGCGAAGGTTTCGGCTCCCGTGATGGTGTTCCCGTCCACGGGATGGTTGGACTCGGAGTACTCGGCGAGCGAGCCGTTCGCGGGGTCTATCATGGCGATCCTGTTCCCGTAGTGCTCGTTGAGCCACACCCCTGAGCCGTTCACGTTCACGAAGTACGGAAGGGTGGTCACCGGGCTCCCGTCCCAGAGCACAAAGGACGTGGGGAAGTACGACCAGCTCTTGGTGGTGAAGTTGTAGCTCCCCACGCTAGACGTGCCGTGGAGCGCGACCCAGAGCGCGCCGGAGGCGATTGTGAGGCTTGACGGGTCGAAGAGCCTCTGACCACCGACCAGCACAGGGGAGAAGTGGCTCACGTTGAACGAGTAGATACCGCCGCCTCCGGCTTCAGATGCGCCCACGTCGGAGTAATAACCCGTTGTCGAGTTCGCGAAGATGATTTGGTCAGGTTCTGCGTCAATGCCTCCCGGAAGAGGGTATTCGCGTAGCGTGCCGTTCGAGCTGAGCTCGCCAATCTTGGCGCCATAGAGCTCCGGGAACCAGAGCGTGTTGTTAGGCCCAGGGGTCAGCGTATAGGGGTACGAGGTGTTCGTCGAGATCTTGACCGTCGAGAACTGCCCGGTCGAGGGGTCTAGGGCCACGAGCTCGTTTCCCGACGTGTCGGGCACCCAGACCTTTCCGCCCCAGAGCGTCACGCCGAATATGTCGCTCTTGTTCCCGCAGAACCCGGCCGTGGCAGGGGGTGCTTTGTAGTTGAACGGCCAGGCGTACTCCACAAGCGTCCTATTCCCCGGATAGAAGTGCGCCACCCCGGCCACGGACTGCTCGCCGAACCAGACCGAGCCGTCGGGGGCGACCGTAACGCCGTTCGGTGCCCTGAGCGGCGCCGGGAGCGAGAACTCCGTGACCCCGCCGATGGTCGCGGGCGGCGCGAGTTGCGTTCTGAGTATCTTCGCGCCTCCGAGTGGGTTTGCGCAGGTGGGGGGCGGGTTGAGCTGTTGGTAGAAGTAGAACCCGCCCACCGACGCCACGATGATGAGCAGGACGATGGCCGGCGCCAGCAGGGCGTTCCGAAGTTTCTTGGACTTCTTGGACACGGGATCACTTCTGGGTTCTCAGACGTTTCTTTCTTGCTTGCGGTTCGTCCCGGCGCCTCAGGAGTAGGCCTCGAAGTCGCGACCTAGCAGGGAGACCGCCACCTTCTGCTCGAGGATCTCGTCGGTCCCCTCGTAGATGCGGGAGACCCTCGTGTCGATGAGGTGCCTCGCCGGCCTGTTCTCGATCGAGTAGCCGTTCGCCCCGAAGACCTGGACGGCCCTGTCGGCAGCGTCGAAGGAGGCGTTCGCCGCGAAATATTTCGCCTTTGCGATAGCCGCGTCGGCGGCGTCTCTCAGCGAGACGTTCTCCGGACTCTTGACATGACTCTGCCAGGAGCTCGCAGCCCGCAGGGTCAGCCACCTCGAGGCCTCCAGGTTCACCGCTATGACTGCGATGTGCCTCTGGACGAGCTGGTGCTTCCCTATGAGCTTCCCGTGCTGTGTCCTGACCATCGAATAGCGGATTGCCTCGTCCAGGCAGTCTTGAATCACCCCGACGCACCCCGCAGCGACGCTAAGCCTCCCGCCCATCAGTGCGCCGTACGCCACCGCGAGGCCCTTTCCGCGCGGCCCGAGGAGCCTATCCCTCGGCACGACGCAGTTGTCAAGGTAGACCGTCCCGGTGTCAGAGGTGAAGAGCCCCAGCTTGTTCTCGATAGCCCTCGAGGAGAAGCCCTCGCAGTCGCGGTCCACGAGGAAGGCGCAGATTCCTCCCGCGCCGCCGCTCGGAGCCTTCGGTCGAGCGAAGACGACGACCGTATCCGCGACGGAGCCGTTCGAGATCCACGTCTTCTGCCCGTTGAGCACGAAGTTCCCCCCTCTCTCCTCGAAGTCCGTCCGCATCGAAGAGGGGTCGCTCCCTGCCCCGGGCTCTGTGAGGCCGAACGCAAAGAGCTTCTCCCCCTTGGTCCCCGGCTCGAGGTACCGAGACTTTTGCTCGGGTGTCCCCCACCTCTCTATCGGCATCATGGTGAGGGACGTCTGGACGGAGACGAAGGTCCTCACCCCGCCACCCTCTCTTCCGAGGCGCTCGAGCGCGAGCGCATAGGTGAGGAGATCGATGCCCTGGCCGTCGCCGTAGTCCGGCGATATGGGCATACCCAGGACGTGGGCCTGCCCCAAGATGCCTTTGGTCTGGTCGTTGTATTTGTGATTAAGGTAGAATTTGTCCTCGACGGGGCGGAGCTCCTTGCAGGCCCTATCGACCTGCTTCAGGATCAGGCTCTGCTCGTCGGAGATCTCGAAGTTCATGCTCGAGATGCCGGCCAGGTCGCCCTCTGACATGCCCGGGTCTAGTCACCCCATCGCTCTTTCCGGACTCGCCCCTTGATGTGGCCGATTATCTCCTCGATCGACGTGCCCGGGCCATACAGACCCGAGATGCCGAGCTTCAGGAGCTTGGGCTTGTCCTCGTCCGGGATGATTCCCCCGCCAGTGACGATTATGTCCTTGCCTCCGTATTTCTCGAGAAGCCTCTTCACCTGGGGGAAGGCGGTCATGTGTGCGCCGTTGAGCAGCGAGAGCGCGACCACGTCGACGTCCTCATCGACCGCCATACGTGCGACCTCCTCTGGGGTCGGGAGCAGGCCGATGTAGATAACCTCCATGCCGGCGTCCCTGAAGGCCCGCGCGAGGACGAGGACTCCTCTGTCGTGGCCGTCAAGGCCCGGCTTTGCCACTAGAATCCTGATCTTCCTCTTCTCGTGAGCGGCGCGCTGGCCCATTGTGCCGTCTGTGCCCTGCCCATTAGAAAAACTGTTCTGTAAGCGGCCCCTCGTTGCCAAAAGCCGTGCTCAGCAAGAGGGTTCCAAAACGTCGTTACGTATGATTCTGACGTTACCTACTTGCAGCCCGCGGCTTTCTCCTCTCGACGAGAATCCGTTGGAAGCGCCAGAATACGTCTGCAATACGTGTGGCCAAGGCTTCAACTGGCACGAAGAGCTGGAGGGACACTATGTGGAGGCGCACCTTGACATTAGCGACGAGCCGAGGGGCGAGAAACAGGGGGCCGGAATCGGGGCTCAGCCTGGGAAAGGGACCGCGGACGGACCGTCCGTCAGCTGACAATAGTTGCCCTAAGGGTTCTACTGCATCTTCTGTGCAAGGTGCAGCTTCGAGGCATCTACTCTGAGGATTAGCGGCTCCCCGTCGTATTCCGCGTTCCCCCTCACCCGCTTCGCCTGCCTCGCATTCCGTCGATGATGAACGGGCGAACCTCACCCGCCCCCTGCGAGAGATGTTTAGGACGGCCACGAGGTCCCTGTCCATCCATCTCTCGCACTTTCCACACCACAACTGGCGATGCTCCTGGTCGCCGCGGACCGGCGATTGGAGTCTCTCCCCGCATCTCCTGCAGTCCATCTTGGTCCCTCTCGTATCCCTGCGTGAAAGGGTCACTACCGGCACCCCTTCCCACGCAGCCTTGTACTCGACTTGCCTCTTCACTACATGGAAAGGCCAAGAGTTCATTCGGCTCCTAAAGGACCTCCCCTGACCGTTTCCATTCCGGTAGAGATTACGGATTCCCCTTATCTCCTCGAAGACTATCGCCTGTCCCTTCGCCTTCGTCTCCCGGACGATCTGTTTCGTTACTCCATGAATGATTTGCCTCACCCGTTCGCTCCTTCTCGCCCCATACTTCGAGGAGGTCAGTCGTCGAATCCTTACGTCGTCACGCTTGAACGACCTGACGACGCTTCTAGTATTCTCTGCGATTTCCACGACTTTTGTCATGTCGTAGTAGGTGACCTTCTCGTCGTTCCCAACCGTGAGATTCCGGAGGTTCCTGTCTATTCCAATTGTGCTCGCGAATTTTCCCGGCTCCGCTCCGATTTCCTTTGAGATGCAGATAGACAATGAAGCGGCGGTCAAGCTGAAGGAATTGACTGAGGCATGGGCATAATTCCATCGTTGATTGACGCGTTAGCAAAATCCGATTGAGACAGGATGCTAAGGGTCTCCGTCCCGGGAGACCTGTTGGCACATGAGTCCCGGTAGGAGACTTCCTAGCACGGTGCTACTCTCTGAGTCCTTCCTTATTGGGATTCTACGTCTAATCGGTTTGATTCCTTGGCCAACACATTCCAAGAGGCGTGCTGGGAGGCCATACGTCTACTCTCCTCTCGTGATGCTCAGAT
>Ga0307374_10015104_pt1 | contig 10428 bp, 18 predicted proteins | sample OX3MG_FD_202532 | JGI IMG/M metagenome (GOLD analysis project Ga0307374, IMG submission 202532) | Soil microbial communities from Risofladan, Vaasa, Finland - OX-3 | ecosystem: Environmental > Terrestrial > Soil > Coastal area > Acid sulfate soil | place: Finland: Risofladan, Vaasa | collected...
TGCGTGAGCCGGGATCGTCGTAGCGCAGGTAGTAGATGGGTACGCCCTGGCGCTAATCTGATCGAATGGAGAGCAAAGAGCAGCGCGTATTCGTCGAAACGTGCACGAAGTGCGGAGACGAGTTCGAGCGTCCGCCGGGTCGACGTAGGGGAGTGTGCTACGAGTGCGGCGCGGCGAACCTCGTCGAGGCGAGCACGCAGTTGAGGGACAAGGCGGGGCCGCTCTACGAGAAGGCCGTGCGTAAACAACTGATGTACTGGCGCACTGAGGCGACGCGGCTAGGTATCCGAGTCTGAGCGACGAATCGTCATAGCAGGGTGCTACCATGACGACGTGACTCCACAGAGGCCGTCGAGAAACTCTCGCGGCGAAAGGGGTTCCAATGTCAGTGAAGGCAAATCCGACTGACGCCGCGCAAGCGTGGGTCAACGGGATGTCGTCGGCGGGTACGAAGTACAGCGCCGGCATCAACGCAGTGAAGGTGTCTCCGGGCCAGCTCGCGGCGGCTAAGTCCCAATTCTGGGCAAGCCAAGTTGCGCAGAGCCAAGCGAAGTTTGCGGCCAACGTGGCGAAGGTGTCACTGGCCGACTGGCAGAACGCGGCGAATACCAAGGGTGCACCTCGTCTCGCCAGTGGCGCGGCGGCGGCGCAGCCGAAGTTCGCGACGTTCATGTCGAACTTCTTGCCCAAGTTGGCGAACGTCGTCAACGGACTACCGGCGGGCGGCACGTTCGAGCAGAACGTCGCGCGCGCGACGGCGTACATGAACACGTTGCACCAGCAGGCGGGGAGTTTCTAAATGGGACAGGCACTCGTAACCGACGCTGGTGTTGCCACTATCGGCGCAGGCCCGGTCATCACGGCGGCTGCCGCTGGCGTCGGTTCGACGTTCACGGTGCGGAACTTTCCGTTCTCGTCGAGCGCCGAACTCGTCGATATGTGGTTCCAGGCCGCTCACGCGGGCATGATCCGCGCACGCTCGCCGAAGTTCGCCGACAACGTGCAAGGTATCCGGTTCAACACGACCGGCGTTATCAACGGCGGACTGATGGACCCGGCAGCGAGTCAATCGCTCACGCCGCAGGACACGTTGATCGTAGAGCTGAACGGCACTGCGGCTGACGTTAACCTGGCAGTGCTTCAGACGTACTACGACGACCTCTCGGGCGCGTCGCCGGTACTGAAGATGCCCGCCGATATCACCGGCATGATGGAGTTCGCTGACACGTGGGTCGTGGCTATCACGACCTCGGCGACAGCGGGCAACATCAACGCGACGGCGATCACGACTACCTACGACGTCTCCCAGGCGAACAGGTGGTACGCGGTGCTCGGGTATCAGGTCGACGCGGAGGTCGGTGCCGTGGGCATCACCGGGGCCGATCTGTCGAACCTGAACATCATGGGGCCGGGCGACGTGACGGCAAAGCGAAGTGGTCGGTACTTCGCGGACCGTTCACTCGAACTCGGAAAGCCCTGCATACCGTGTTTTAACACGGCGAACAAGGGCAACACGAGCGTCGTCGCCGTCAACCACAGCGCGAGCCTGGCACTGAACGTGACGCTCGTCGTCGCGATCATGCCCGCAAGTTGGACCCCATGATTAGCGGCACATTCACGGTCGCGACGAGCGACGACAGTCGCTTCGTCGTGGGCAGCGTGTACCCGCTCACGATCGACGACCCCGGCATCGAGCTCACGATTCAAGAGTCCGTGACGGCGAGCGTCCCGGTGGCGACGACGGCGACGCCGTCGACCACCAACGAGGCCGCGTTGCCCGGCGCTGACACGCAGGCAGCGAGTTCGGCCAATTCCGCGTCGACGCCTCCGGCGACGGCGTAACGAAAGAGCGGGGCCGATCTCGGTATCCATGGACGAGATCGGCACCCGCTCTAACCACTAGAACGAAAGGCGGCACTCGTGCGAACGACCGTCCTTAACATGCCCGCCGCGTCGGGCATCCTCTATAACGGCTCGGGCTGTTTGACGTTACACGCGTCGCGTGAGACGACCGGCACGACCGCCGCCGTGTACCAGTTATGGGACGGTGCCTCGAACCGAGGCACGTTGATCGTGCCGGTGTCACTCTCGGCGAGTGAGTCGACGCGTGATTTCTTTCCGTCCCATCTGGTGCCCTTTAAGACTGGGTTGTACTTCGAGCTCGTGTCGGGCACTATCGAGGGCGCTATCGGCATCTGCTTCGAGCACGAGTGCGATAACGTGTTGGCGATGATGATCGACGCCTGGCACGCGCAAGGAACGTGAGATGAGCAGTTCCGGCGGTAAGAGTAACTCACTCACGACTTACAGTGGTGTGCTCGCCTCGGACACTGCGGTAGCAAACTCCGCGACGGTGCTCCTCATGACGACGCCGTCGCTGGCGGTAGGCACCTATCTCGCGACCTACGCCGTCACCTACATCGCGACCACTGCCGTGCCCGACGACTGCGAGTTCGAGCTCATCGTCGGCACCGCGACCGCGACCTTCGCGGGGCCGCGTAATTTCTCGCTCGCCAACGGCGCGAGCAACCCCGCGTCGGGGTCGGTCTCGTTCATCGTCACCGTCACCGTCGCGGGGACGTTGATAGTCAACGCGGTAGCGGGCGCGGCGGGCGGCGGCACCGCGAAGGCGGTTTCTGGCCTTACCGGCCTGCCGGGGTCCGGCTACACGCTCGTAAAGATCGCCTAGCAGCCCGTGGCCGACGAGGTCCACCAGTTCACGTGCACGATCCCGTCGATGACGGCCAAGGCCACGCCGACGACGGTCGACCTACCGCTGAACCTCTACGAAGTAGAGAGCATCGACCTCGAAGTCGCTTCGGGCCCCGCCGGGTTGATGGGGTTCTACTTGGCGTTGAGCGGTCAACAGTGGATACCGTGGGAAATGGGCGAGTGGCTCGTATGGGACAACCAATCAAAGAACTGGCCGCTCTCGAATCAACCGACGAGCGAAGGTTGGCAGCTCGTCGGCTACAACTTGGGCAACTACGACCACGTCGTCGTGGTGCGTTTCCATCTCGTCGTCGTGGGCAGTGCGCCGTCACCGCCCGCGCCTAGTCTCACGTTCGTCTCACAACCCATCGCGCAGCCGGTAGCGACGCTGTGAGCAACCTGATCGACACGCCCGACGGGCAGTACGGCACCGTTGGTGCGGGCAGTCTGCTCGCGACGAAGTTAGCGATCGACGCGAGCGCGGTGGTCGGCGTGCCCTCGAACGTACAGACGCTCGTCGTCGTCGTGAAGGCGGTGTCGTTCGTCTCCGATATCACCGTGACCGGCAACACCACCGGCATTGAGTATCTCGGCACGTACCGATTCGGCGGGTGGCGCGTGGCCGACTCGTCGTCGTGGGTGTTCGAAGTGATGTCCGCCGTCGACGATCAGGTGACGGTCGACTTCACGAGCGGCGCGCCGGGTTCCGCCTGGTACGTCTACGGCTACGCGGGCGTTGGCATCGTGACGGTGCCGGATTTATCTATTCCTCAGATACCGACGAACTCGACGGGTGCGGTCACGGTCACCGTCGGCGGCGACGTCGTGCTCGCCGCGCCGTCGAGCGGCGCCTACTACCTCTACGCCCTCGACATAATCGGCACCAGTTCGGCGGCGGGCGTGACTGAGCTCTACAACACCGCGAATAGTATCTTCAAAACGGTACTGGCGGCGAACGAGGCAATGACGGTCGACCTTCAGGGTTTTCGCACGACGACGACGGTCGGCGGGTTCACCGTGGCGTCGTCGTGCGAGATGCTATTGCGCTACGCCACCGGACCGTGACGAGGGCCGGGTAGCTTTACACCGTGCAGTACCTAGAGAAAGGCATCATATGTTGAACCTGTCCACCAACGTCGGGCACATCATCATCGCGGTCGTCGCCATCGTGTCGGCGACCGTCCTGGGCGTGCAACACGTCATCACGCCGGGCGAGGTTATCGGACTCATCGCCGGAGCGGGTGGCTTTAGCATGGGCGCGAGTGCGGCGTCGACGCCGACGGTGCCCGTGACGATCACCGGCACCACCACGACGACGACGGCACCAGTCACGACGAGCACGACGACGCTGCCGTGAGTATGAATCCCAATCAAGTGATGCTGCCCGCCGGGGTCACGGTGACGGCGAGTCGCGAGACGAGTCAGTCGAACGCGGCGGGGGCCATCGTACAAGGAATGATCTTCACGCTCACGCTCGCGAGTGGCGCGACGACGTCGGTATTCATCCCCTACGTGCTGATGAACAACACCGCCGAGATTGAGCAGCTCTTCGCGCAGCGCGTCGCCAGTATCGAGGCCATAACGAACATCGGCGGGTAACTCATCACCGTCAGCGATCCCACCGAAGCACTGCGCGCCGCGTTGCGCGACGCGTCGGCAGAGCTCGCGATCCGAGTGTCGGACGAACGAGCGAATCCTACGGCGGCGACGCGCGCAGCGGTCCAGGCCATCGAGGATCGCATCGCGCAGATTCAATCCGAGATAGCGGCCCTCGTCGGGGCGGACGTGCGTCCGGTCGCCGTGACCTCGCAGACCGGAGTCTCGACGAGTACGCCGGTCGCTGTCGAGCCGGTGCCGGTGACGCTCGCGCCGGTGCCCGCGCCGACGTCGCCGAATCAACCGCCGTCAACGTTCACCCCGCCACCGTCGCCGGTGCCTCCGGCGTACCCGACGCAACCAAATCAACCGCCGACGAGCACGTCGCCGCCGAGCACTCTCGGCGGAGGCGGTGGCGAGATACCCGCGCCGAGTGGACTTAGTGCGGCGGACGCAGCCGCCTTCATCGCCGCCAACGTCTACGGTGACAACAACGTCGTCGGGCAGTTCATCAGTGACAACGGTCAACCGAGCGCCCCGGGCGACGCGTGGAACTATATGCGAGACCAGGTCGACGGCGTGTTCACGGACATCGAGTCGTCATTGAGCGAACTCACCATCTCGTCGTTCGAGATGGGTACGGCGGTCAACGTCGCCGAGATAGCGGCGGGCACGACGGCGGACATTGCGTCGATTGACGTCGTCGGTTTCGCGGGCGCGCTATTGCTCGGCGAGTACGTGATCGGATGGGTTATCAGTTACGTCGGCTCACTCTTTCCTAACCCTTCGATCTTCGGTTTCCATCCGCTCGCCTTCATACAGGAAGGCATCGTCGGGTTCGGCAATCAGTTCAAACAGTCCGCGAAGGACTTAAGTCAACCGATAGTCGACTTCGTCACGCAGCCCGTGCGCCAGCTCGTCGGACTCTTCCAGCGCTCGACGAACGCCACCGCGTCGGCGCATAACAAGGTCGCTCGCGTGGTACAACACACCGTGCCCGACGCCATCGCGACGGCGACGGCGACGGCGGCGAAGGACACCGCCGCTCAAATAGCCGTCATCACCGACGCCGCGACGCAGGCGGTGACGATGCTCACGCCGCCGCCGACACTGGCCCAGGCGAAGCGGATCGTAGCCGACGCGCAGAGTCACCCGACGCTCGTCTGGCAGTTCGAGGCGCTGGCCGCGAGCGCCATCGTCAGTGCCGACACCTACGCCGACGAGCTCCACACGCTCGTCCAGGGCGACGTCGCCGCTGGGATCACCGCGAGTAAGGACGCCGCCGCGCAAGCGATCACCACGTTCGAACAGACGCTCATAGCGCGCGTCGTCGGCGACGAGACGCTGCTCGGAGCACTCACGAACACCGTCGATACGAAAGTGCCCTCGGAGATATCCTCAGCGGTGACGTCAGCGGTCGCGACGCAGGCGCAAAGGGACGTCACCGCCACGGCGGCGTTACAGTCACAGATCACCGCGCTGCAAACGCAGATAGCGACACTCAGCGCGCGCGTGACGACCGACGAGCTCATCATCTCGACCGCTCAGTCACAGTTGACGCAGATGGGGAACGCTACCGTCGTCGACGCGCAAACCGTCGCCGCTCTTCAGACGCAGATAGCCAACGCGCGCGTCGACATCGCGACGTCGACGACGGCGATATCCGACCTCTACACGCAGTTGACGGGCATCAGCGACACGCTCGGCCCCGTACAGACGGCGCAACAGTTGAACACCGCGCAGCTCGCCCCATTCGAAGGGCTCACGTCGGTCATGCTGCCGACGGCCATCGCGACGATAGCGGCGACGCTGACGTCGTTAAAGACGAAGGTGGACACGTGCGTCGTCGAGAACTGCGACCCGGCGAACCCCAACAACATTCGCAACGTGTTAAAAGACTTACTCGGACTACTCACGGCGGCGGCGGAGATTGGCTTTATCGCCGAGGCGGTGCGCGACCCACTCGGCACCGCGAACACGCTCGCGCCGTTGCTCGACTCCATCGACGCCGGGGCCGTCGGCACCCTTAACGCACTACTATCGCTCTGATGGGAGCACCCAACAGTGAGCACGTGCACGCACTCGGCACCAAGTTCTCACAGCTCTTAGCCGACACGATCATCCAGGCCGCGCCACACGTGCAACAGCACGTGCAAGAAGCGCGCGCCGAGGCGAACCACGACTTCTTAGAGGGCATGGAGCAGCACGTCGCCGACCTGGTCGGGCCCATGCTGAAGAGCGTCGCCGAGAGCGGCACCGTGCCGCCGGAGTTGACGAAACTACTGGTGGAACTCGGCGTGCCCACTGAGCAGTTCACCGGCATCATCTCGCAGTTCTTCATCTTCGGTGTGATGTTCACGCTCGCCCAAGCGATGCTCGCGCCCTTCGTGCAACAGGTGAACAATGACGTGTGGAGCGCACATCCCGACCGCCCGCTCTCGCCGCCCGACGTCGCGACGGCAGTAGTACGCGGCATCGGTTACGGCAACGCCGAAGGCACCGTCGTGCCCTCGTGGGCGACGAGTGAAGCGGCGAAGAGCGGACTCGACGCCGACGTCTTTGCGACGATGGTCGGTGTTACCGGCATGGCCCCGTCGCTGCAATTGCTCTACGAGATGGTGCGGCGCGGCATCATCGAACAGGGCGAGTTGAACGGCGGCGGCACGACGCTCGTCAGCGGTATCCAACAGAGCGACATCAAGGACGAGTGGATCGACGCCGTGTCGAAACTGCGCTACGTGCAACCCTCGCCGGTCGACTTCGTTCGCGCGGCGGTGCAAGCACAGATGCCCTACGCCGACGCCGCCAAGTGGGCGACACTCGTCGGACTCGAACCGCCCGATTACTTGAACGGCAATCCCGATTGGTTCGCGCTGTTGTACCACACCGCCGGGCGACCGCCGGGCCCGGTCGAGATGAGCCACGCCGCGAACCGTGGCCTCGTTGCGTGGTCGGGTACCGGACCGCTCGAAGTGACCTTCGAGCAGTCCATTCGCGAGTCCGACATCAAGGATAAGTACATCCCGCTCCTAGAGAAATTGGCGGTGTACTGGCCGCCGTCGGGCGAAGTGCGCACGCTGTTATTGCACGGCGGGATCACCGAAGAGCAGGCACTCGCCTTCTGGAAGGCGAACGGCGTGCCGGACGCGCTCGCCAAGGGCTACTTGCACCTAGCGCAGATCGAACAGGTAACGCAGGACAAGGCGCTCGCGAAGGCCGATATCGTCACGCTCGTACAGGAAAACGCCATTAGTGACGCCGACGCGCTCACCATGCTCGCCGAGATTGGCTACTCGGGTCATAACGCGCAGTTCCTACTTTCGATGGCGCACTTTCGCTACGAGCTCGAAGCGTTCCGCACGGGTATTCGCACCGTGTCGACGCTCTACACGAGTCGCAAGATCGACGCCGTCGCGGCGAAGGCCGGGTTCGAAGGGCTCGGGATGCCGTCCGCGCAGATCGACCAACTGCTAGGGACGCTGACGCATCAGCGCGACGCCGAGACGGTGATCCCGACGGCGGCGCAAGTGGCCTCGGCGCTCTACTACGGGATCATCGACCAGGTAACCGCGATGGGTATGCTCGAATCGCTCGCCTACTCTGCGCTCGACGCGTGGCTGGTACTGTCCGTTCGTATGCACGGACCACTGCCGAATCCACCCGACGGCTACACGCCACCGCAGACCACGAGGACCACGTCGACGGGCCCCGCGATCCCGGTCACGACGACGACGACGGGGCCGTGAGATGGCCGACCCGTCGAACACTCATCACCACCGGGCCATGGAGCACCTGCGCACCGCCACGAAGGCGCTAGAGCGTCACCGTGCCGCCGTGGAACTGGCCGCGAAGGAACATCTCGACACGAACCCGGTCGTAGCGCCGACGCTAACGATCACCGACGCCCCGACCTCTAAGGACGCTACCAGTGACTAACCAACGAGGCGTCTGCCCGTTCGCGAAGATCGTGCCAGCGAGTCGGGCCAATATCGGCGGGCCAATGGCACCGGGCGCGGTGCGACTCTTCGTACTTCACGTCGCGCAGGGTAACAATCAGTCGGGTATCGACGCGTGGTTCGACAATCCGAGGGCGCACGTCTCGGCTCACTTCAGCGTCAGCCGCTTCGGCATTATTCACCAGCACGTCAACATCGAGACGACGGCGTGGGCCGAAGCGGACTATAACGACGTCGCCATCTCCATAGAACATCTCGGGTACTCGGGTAAGAGGGTGACGCGCTCACAGATGCGTTCGTCGTTGCGACTACTTCGGTGGTTGCACAAGCAGTTTCCACACGTGCCGCTACAACGCACCGCCGACCCACTCGGGCACGGCGTCATTGGTCACGGCGAGCTCGGCGTCGCGGGTGGCGACCACCCCGACTGCCCGGGCTGGCCGATCCTCGCGCAGTTCAACGTCGCGCTTCGTCCACTGAGGCGCTGACGTGGCGACCGTGAGCTCTAATATCGGCCTCTACCTCGGGCTCATTGCCACGTGGGCGCTCGCCGCGCTCACGGCGCTTATCCGCATCGCCTACCTGATGGGTACCGTGTCCTCGCGGCTACGTGACCTAGAGCGACGCGCCGACGCGTGGGATGAGGCAATCTCCAATGGCTACCGGCCACGGCCTACAGAGACGCGTTAGGGGCCGCTCGGGGTTATCCTGGCGGTGGTGCCTCGGCGCTACCTCCTGAGAGGGCGGGTCCGTGATGTGGAGTCACCGGGCCCGCCCTCTCACTTACTCTAACCGTCAAAGGGTCACCCCTTGCGTATTTTAGTGCTATCGTCGGTTTCGCGTCGGGTGGTGGTCACTCGTCGCGGCTACTAGGAGGTAGTGCAATGCAAATAGATATGTGGGCCAAACACGCCGACGACTTCGAGGTCACGGTGCAACGTTTCGACGCAGACGAAGAGACGTGGTACACGATGTGCCTCGGTCCGCTCGGCAACTGCGCGAAGTTGTATCTGAGTGCCGAGCAGCTCTGTGACATCGTACAGACGTCCATCAACAACATTCCCGACTGGTCGTTCCAGAAAGAGGGCGACGACGCGCCGACGTGCACCGCCGTCGAGCACGAGCGCGAGTTCGACAGTTCGTTAGGTTCTGGTATCCCTATGTCAACGTGGATTTGCCCGGAGTGCAACATGCTTCTCATCGATGTCATCGACCGCCAGCGCCGAGTAGAATTGATAAACGCGCACTTTTCCAGAGGGATTTAAGACGATGCGACCGCTCCGCAAGCACAAGAAAACGACGCTACCGCTGCCCGTCGCGATGCGGTGCACGCAACTGCTCGCCAACGGCACGCACTGCGAGCGACTCGCGACCTACGTCGTCGAGCGCGTCGACGGTTCGTCGTTCAAGGTGTGCGGCGTCGACGCGAGGAAACTGCGCGAGCAGTCCGAACGCTACGCCGAGTTCTTTGACACGCTCCGTTTCACGGCTATCCACAAGTTCGATCGGAGGGACGTCTAGCACAGCCCGCACGGGCTGTGCGAGCCGGTCGACGTTGTCCCGACGTCAGCGCCGACCGACTCGCACAGGCCGGATGGACCGACCAATGAGAGGTAGTGATTATGACACCAGCTAAGAAAGTACCCGGCCCTCGAAAGGCCGCCGCCGCGAAGCCCGTCAGTGAGGCGCTCGACAACAGCGCCGAGTTGACGGACATATTCACGACGGAGTTCGGCGAAGTGACCATCGCCGCGCCCGAAGCGATCCTTCAGCGCATGGGCGAGCGTTACAACTCCGCCGAGACTATCGACGACCTGTTCGCCGCGCTCGAAGGCAAGTCGAGCGACGCGATGGTCGGACGTAAGTTCCGTTTCCTCGGCGTGTCGTGGTCGCCGTACCAGGCGGACTCGGGGATCATCCCGCTCGCCACGTGCGACGTGATCGACCTCGACACCGGCGAGCAGACGGAGTTCGTGACGACGGCCTATATGCTCGTGCGCTTCATCCGCCGGGCGATTCAGATCGGTGCGATGCCCTTCGAGGCGCGCATCGTGGGTAAGAAAACGAACAGTGGGCAGACCGCGCTTAACTTCGAGCGCGTGTAGTGCGAAGTTCATTCATGAGGCGCCACGACTTCACTGCTCACCCGGTGGCGGTCGTCGTC
>Ga0307374_10015105_pt1 | contig 10428 bp, 9 predicted proteins | sample OX3MG_FD_202532 | JGI IMG/M metagenome (GOLD analysis project Ga0307374, IMG submission 202532) | Soil microbial communities from Risofladan, Vaasa, Finland - OX-3 | ecosystem: Environmental > Terrestrial > Soil > Coastal area > Acid sulfate soil | place: Finland: Risofladan, Vaasa | collected...
CCTGGCAGAAATCGATGTCGAAATCCGGCATCGAGATGCGTTCGGGGTTCAGGAACCGCTCGAACAGCAGGTTGAACCGCAGCGGATCGAGATCGGTGATGGTGAGCGCCCAGGCGACCACCGAGCCGGCGCCGGAGCCGCGGCCGGGGCCGACCGGGATGCCATGCGCCTTCGCCCACTGGATGAAGTCCGCCACGATGAGGAAGTAGCCGGGGAAGCCCATGTTCGCGATCACCGAGAGCTCGAAATCGAGCCGTTCGCGATAGCGCGCGCGGGTGGCGTCGTCGGCGCCGAGCGCATCCATCCGGCGGTCGAGGCCCTCGATCGCCATGGCGCGCACCGTCTCCTCCTCGGTGCTGCCCTCGTGCACCTTGGGGCAGACGGGCAGCAGCGGCTTGCGGGTCTCGGCCATGACCGCGCAGGTGCGGGCGATGGCGAGCGTGTTGTCGCAGGCATCCGGCAGGTCTGCGAACAGGGCGCGCATGGTCGCGGCGGGCTTGAACCAGTGTTCCACGCTGACGCGGCGGCGCTCGGCATCGGACAGCAGGCGGCCTTCGGCGATGCATAGCAACGCATCATGGGCCTCGTGCATCGCCGGTTTGGCGAAATAGCAGTCGTTCGCGGCGACCAGCGGCAGCCGCGCGGCATCGGCCAGCGCGATCAGCCCGGGTTCGATCGCCCGATCCGTGGGCAGGTTGTGGCGATGCAGCTCCACCGCGATCCGGTCGGGGAAGGCTTCGGCGAGAGCCGCGAGCAGGGCAGCGGCCTCATCCTTCTGGCCTTCCGCGAGCAGCCGCGCGAGCGGGCCGGCCGTGCCGCCGGTCAGCAGGAACAGCCCCTCCGCATGGGCGGCGAGAGCCGGCAGCGCGATCTGGGGTTTCAGCCCCGGTTCGGTATCCAGGTAACCGCGGGAAGAGAGGCGCTGGAGGTTCGCGAAGCCCGCCTCGTTCTGCGCCAGCAGCACGAGCGGATCGGGCGGCAGGCGCGAGTTGGGCCGGGCGAGGCCGATCTGGCAGCCGATGATCGGCTGCACGCCCTTCGCCGTGCAGGCCTGGCTGAACTCCAGCGCGCCGAACAGGTTGGCGGTGTCGGTGAGCGCGACGGCGGGCATCGCATCCTCACGCGCAAGCGCCACCAGCTTATCGGCCTTGATCGCGCCCTCGCTGAGCGAATAGGCGGAATGGGCGTGGAGATGGACGAAATCCGCGTGGGGCAAAGGGGGATATCCTCCGGCACGGCATGCCGCGACTCGGCATCGCTTTCAACCAGGTTGTGCTACTCCGCCGGCATCGCCAATGCTACATATCCGCTCGGCTGCATGACATCGTGGGAGGGCGGAAGGATGGCGGTCTTGACGATCAATTCGACTCAGCTTGCCAAGGTCGGGCGTTATCGCGTGGTGAAGAATTTCGTCCTCTTCCCCTTCAAGAAGGGCCATGTGCGGCTCGATCTGCAACGCTATGCGGCCAACACATTCTCAATCGACGCGCCAGGGCGCGCGAAGGGCGTGTGGCAGTGCAAGGTCAGCAGCTTCCACGTGAAATTCGACAGCGACCACACGGTCTTCTGGACCGAAGACGACCTCAAGATCGTCGATGACGTGTCCGACTACCAGTATTTCAAATACATGGACGGCGGCGTGTGGCAGCCGATCTGGGGTTATTCGAAGCGGGAACAGCAGAACAAGGGCAAGACGGTCTGGAAGCAAAATTCCGACCTCGGGCGGGACGAATGGGCGGAATCGACCGCGATGGCCCGGGAGTTCCTTGAATGGCTCAGCGATGCCGTGGGCACCGAGCAGGGAATGGCGATGGGGCCGATCCAGGGTACCGGAGTAAATCTCGTCAACCAGCTGTAGGCGCGCGGCCCCTCGGGCCGATCAGCGCAGCGGCACGATTTTCCCCTCCCGCAGCGTGACCGTGCGGTCCATCCGCGCGGCGAGATCGGGGTTGTGGGTGGCGATCAGGGCGGCGACGCCCTGGTTGCGCACCACGTTCAGAAGCTGGGCGAACACCACATCCGCGGTGGCGACATCGAGGTTGCCGGTGGGCTCGTCGGCCAGCAGGACGCGCGGGGCATTGGCAAGCGCGCGGGCGATGGCCACGCGCTGCTGCTCTCCGCCCGAAAGCTTGCCGGGCAGATGGCGCAACCGCTCGATCAGCCCGAACGCATCCAGCAGTTGCGTCCCGTGCGCCTCGGCCGCCTTGCGGGCGCGGCCGGCGATCATCTGCGGCAGCACGAGGTTCTCAAGCGCGGAGAACTCGGGGAGCAGATGATGGAACTGATAGACGAAGCCGATCTTGTCGCGGCGGATGGCCGTGCGGTCGGTATCCGACAGCTTTCCGCTGTCCCGCCCCTCGATCAGCACCGCCCCGCCGTCCGGCTTTTCCAGCAGGCCAGCCAGATGCAGAAGGGTGGACTTGCCGGTGCCGGAGGGTGCGACGAGCGCAACGATCTCGCCGGCGGCGAGCGCGAGGTCTGCCCCGCGCAGCACCGGCAGTTCGCCGCCGCCGCCGCGATAGGTGCGCACCACGCCCCGCAGTTCCAGCGGTTCATTCATGGCGCAGCGCCTCCACCGGATCGGTGCGGGCGGCGCGCCAGCTTGGATAGAGGGTGGCGAGCAGCGAGAGCGCCAGCGCCATCAGGATCACCTGGCTGACCTCGTTCCAGTCCAGCACCGCGGGAAGCTGTTCGAGGTAGTACACGGTCGGGTTGAACAGGTTGGTGCCGGTGATGGATTGCAGGGCCTGCCGGATCGCCTCGATGTTGCGGCAGAACAGTACACCGAGCACCGTGCCGACGACGGTGCCGGTGATGCCGACGGAGGCGCCGCACATCAGGAAGATGCGCATCACCGACCCGCGCGAGGCGCCGAGCGTGCGCAGCACCGCGATGTCCTTCGTCTTGTCCTTCACCATCATGATGAGCGAGGAGACGACGTTGAACGCCGCGACCAGGATGATGAGCGTGAGGATCAGGAACATCACGTTGCGTTCGACGGTGACGGCGGCGAAGAAGCTGTCGTTGCTCTGCTGCCAATCCACGATGCGGATCGGCACGCCGGTGAGCGCACGGGAGATGGCGCGATTGACGGAATTGACCTGATCGGGGTGCTTCACCATCACCTCGATCTGCGTGATCTGCCCTGGCTTCTGGAAGAACTGCTGGGCGGCGGCGATGGGGAGGAAGACGAAGCTGCTGTCGTACTCGCTCATCCCCACGCGGAAGACCGCCACCACCTTGTAGCTGCGGATGCGCGGGATGGTGCCGATCACCGTCGCGTTGCCCTGCGGGGAGACGAGCGTAAGCCGATCGCCCACATGCAGGCCGAGCTGCTGGGCGAGGCCCACGCCGATCGCCACCGTATCGAGGCCGGTGAAGGATTTCAGCGAGCCGGCGACGATGTGCTTCGAGACGGCGGTGAGGCCTTCCAGGTCCGGCTGGGTGAGGCCGCGCACGAGGCCGCCGACCGCGCCGCCGTGGTTGGTGGTGAGCAGCACCTCACCCTGGACCACCGGCACCGCGGACACGACGCCGGGGACCGCGCGGATGCGGTTGAGCAGCGCCGGCGAATCGGCCAGCGGCTGCGTCGTGGCATAGATGCCGAGATGGCCGTTGAGGCCGAGGATGCGCGAGAGCAGTTCCTGGCGGAAGCCGTTCATCACGCTCATCACGATGATCAGCGTGGCCACGCCGAGCGCGATGCCGACGAGCGAGAAGCCGGCGATGACCGAGACGAAGCGCTCCCCGCGACGGGCGCGCAGGTAGCGGCCGGCGACCGCGCGCTCGAACGCGCCGAACATCAGAGGATGCGCCCGATGGCCACGCCGGGCGTGACCTCGCCGCGCTCCCCGCTGTCACGGCGCTTCAGCTCCACCATGCCGGAGGCGGCCCCGCGCGGGCCGACGACGACCTGCCAGGGATGGCCCATCAGGTCCGCATCCGCGAATTTCACGCCGGCGCGTTCGGCACGATCGTCATACAGCGCATGCGGGGCGAGCTTTCCGTAAAGCTCCTCGCACAGCGCATCGCATGCGGCATCGCCCTGCTTGAGGTTCAGGATCGCGGCCCTGAACGGCGCAACGCTGTCCGGCCAGATGATGCCGGCCTCGTCGTGATGCGCCTCGATCAGCGCGCCCACCATGCGGCTGACGCCGATGCCGTAGCTGCCCCCCTCCGGCATCACCGGCCTGCCGTCCGCCCCGGCGATGGAGAAGCCCATGGTCTTGCTGTACTTGGAGCCGAAATAGAAGATGTGGCCGACCTCGATGCCCCGCCCCTCGCGTCGGCGGGCGGGATCGATCTTCGCCCAGGCGGCTTCGTCGTGCTTTTCGTCGGTGGCGGCGTAATTCGTCGTCATCTGCTCGTAGAAGCGGGCGAGGTCGGCCTCGGACTGCGCATTGAAATTGCCCGCGCCATAGTCGATCTCCTCGAACGCGGAATCGTAGAACACCTGGCTTTCGCCGGTGGGGGCGAGAATGATGAATTCGTGGCTGAGATTGCCGCCGATCGGGCCGGTATCGGCCAGCATCGGGATCGCCTGCACGCCCAGGCGCTTGAAGGTGCGCATGTAGGCCAGCATCATCTTGCGATAGCTGACCACGGCGCCCGCGTAATCAAGATCGAAGCTGTAGGCATCCTTCATCAGGAATTCGCGACCGCGCATCACGCCGAAGCGGGGGCGCACCTCGTCGCGGAACTTCCACTGGATGTGGTAGGCCATCTGCGGCAGCTCTCGGTAGCTGCGGACGGACTGGCGGAACAGGTCGGTGATCATCTCCTCGTTGGTCGGGCCGTAGAGCAGCGCGCGGTCGTGCCGGTCGGTGATGCGCAGCATCTCCTTGCCGTAGTCCTCATACCGGCCGCTCTGCTGCCACAGCTCGGCGGGCTGGATGGTGGGCATGAGCAGTTCCTGCGCGCCGATCGCATCCTGCTCGGCGCGGATGATGTCGGCGATGTTGTTCAGCACGCGCAGGCCGGCCGGCAGCCAGGCGTAGATGCCGGCCGCGGTCTGGCGCACCAGGCCCGCGCGGAGCATCAGCCGGTGCGAGACGATCTGCGCCTCGGCGGGGTTTTCCTTCAGGGTCGGCACCAGACTGCGGGACAGGCGCATCGGACTCTCATGTGCGGTGGAGGATTGGGCAGGCGGATGGCGGCGGACCCTACAGGCGGGAGCCGCCCGGATCAAACCGCCGGAGAGAAGCGGCGGATGGCGGGGCGTTCGATCAGACGATGGATCGCTAAGGCCAGCGCCAGCGTGGCGGCGGTGGAGGCCGCGACATAGGGCAGCGGTGCGGCGGACGGGGCGATGCCGAGGCCGCGCCAAGCCGCGGCCGCGATCATCTCGACGATCGCGAAGCTCATGTAAAACGCGTAGGAGAGCCGGCCGAGCCAGGCAAGGCCGGGGATGGGCGCGAGCAATGGGTGGGCGGCGGCGCAGCGCAGGCCGGCGAGGAACAGCCACAGCCCGGCGACCGCCAGCGCATCCTGCCGCGCCATGCAGGCCATCACCGCCAGCACGAGGCCCCCGGCGGCGAGCCCCCTGCTCCGGCCGGCGTGCGCGTGCGGGCCGATCAGGCGAGTGATCGCCATGCCGGCCAGGAATTCCGGGAAGAAGCGCAGCAGCGCGCCCTGGAAGGTGAGATTCAGCCCCGCGCCGGAGCGCAGATCGACCGCGAGCAGAGCCGCCAGCGCCACCGGCGGCAGCAGCGCGGCAAGGCCGGCCGGCGTGCGCCGCAGCATCGCCCAAAGCAGCGGAAACGCCAGATACCCGGCCCATTCCGTGCTGATCGACCAGGACGGATAATTCCACGCCCAGCGGTCGCTCACCCCCCAGCCTTGCACCAGCAGCAGATGGCGGGCCAGCTCGCCCAGGCCGAACCGCTGCGGCTGCCGTGGCGGATGGCCCAGAGCGAGGCCGCAGAGCAGCAGCACCGCCAGGAGCCCGATCATCGCCAGGTGCACCGGATAGATGCGCACCAGCCGCCGCAGCCAGAAACGCATCGCGACTGACGGCGCCAGCCCCAGATCCCGGTGCGCATGCGCGAGAATGAGGCCGGACAGCACGAAGAATCCGTCCACGCCCAGATAGCCGCGTGTGACGAGCGGCGCGACCATGCCCAGCGCGGAGGCAAACCGCGCGTGCAGATTGAGGTGGTAGGCGAACACCCAGGCGGCGAAGAGCGCGCGGCAGCAGGTGAGATCGGCGATGCGGCTCGGGGTGGCGCTTATCCTGGTCAGGGATGTAAAATTTTGCTGCGCCGCAGCTTGCTGCAACGCAATAAAACCATCGATTCCTGTTCTCACGCGCACGAAAGCACGCGACAGAAAGATGGACCGCGCGTAAAGAAAAAAGGCCCGCGCGCAGAAGCGCGACGGGCCAAGTTTAGGGAGGAAACGCCAGTCACACGGCAGGATGAGGAACCAACCTCATCCACCCGTCCATGATGATTACGAGATCTCGGCCGGTCCATCGAAAAATGGATGGGCTGAGGGGTTTTTTGTGCGCTTTAAGCAGAAAATGCCTACGCTTTCGGCATGTTGCCTTCGCTATCGCATATCTGCTCAATGATCGTGCATCGCCAGCCAGCCATGCCGAAAGCTGAGCCAACCGCTCGTCATCAGCGCGTAAATGCCGAGCCAGACAACGGCGGCCACCAGCGATGTCATCAGCACCTTGCGCCCCATGCGCGGGTGTTGCGGGGCGCCGCGCCAGCCGGAAACATCATCGGCGTTCTCGACCGGGTGCGTGCCGAACGGCAGCACCGCGAACAGCAGCACCCACCACGTGAGCAGATACACCACCACGCCGGTGAACCAGCTCATCACACGGGAACCCGGATCAGGTGCACATCCACCAGCGGCCGCTTCTGCAGCCGCCTGCCCACGGCCCGGCGGAGCGAGGCGCGCGCCGAATCGGCCAGCGCCCCGTCATCCCGGCGCAACGGGGCAGGCAGATCGGCCACCGCGGCGGCGAATTCGGTTGCGAGCGCCGTGGCCTCCGGATCGTCCGCCTCGAACAGGCCGGGCGCGCTGACGCGGGCCGCCCCGCGCATCCGGCCATCGGCATCGACCACAAGGCTGCCGATCACAACGCCGTTGAACATCATCCGCCGCCGCGCGGCCATCACCCCGCCGGTAAGCGGCACGAGGCGGTTGCCATCCACCGCGAGACGGCCGACCGGCGCGGCGTCGATCACTTCGGGCACGCCGGGGGCGAGGCTCAGGATATCGCCATCCTCCAGCAGAACGGTCTGCGCGCCCGCCTCCTGCGCGAGGCCGGCATGGGCGGACAGGTGCCGCCATTCGCCATGCACCGGCACCGCGTGGCGCGGGCGCACCAGCTTGTACAGCCGGCGCAATTCATCCCGCGCCGGATGGCCGGAGACATGGACCATGTGATCCTCGTCGGTCATCACCTCCACGCCGCGGCGGACCAGATTGTCCTGCACGGAACCGATCGCCCGTTCGTTCCCCGGGATCATCCGGCTGCTGAAGATGACGGTGTCGCCCTCGCCCAACGCGATGTTCTGGTGGCTGTCGGCGGCGATGCGGGCCAGCGCGCTGCGCGGCTCCCCCTGGCTGCCGGTGGCGATGAGCAGGATGTTCTCGTCGGCGACCTCGTTCGCCTCATCCTCCGACAGGAAGGGCGTGATGCCCTTCAGATAGCCGCATTCGCGCGCCGCCGCCTCGATGTTGCGCAGGGAGCGGCCGACCAGGGCCACGCTGCGCCCGGCCTCGGACGCGGCGAGCGCGATCGATTCGACGCGCGCCACGTTGCTCGCGAAGCAGGTGATGACGACGCGGCCGGTGATGCCGCGCACCAGGGCTGCCAGGCTGCGCCGCACCTCGGCCTCCGAGCCCGAATGGCCTTCGACCATCGCGTTGGTGGAATCGCACACCATCGCCAGCACGCCCTCCGCGCCCAGCGCGGCGAAGGCTGCCTCGTTGGTCGGCGCGCCGATCAGGGGGTGGGGGTCGAGCTTCCAATCCCCTGTGTGCAGGACGGTGCCATACGGTGTGCGGATGACGAGCGCCTGCGCCTCCGGGATCGAATGGGCCACCGGGATGAAGCGCAGGTCGAATGGTGCGAGGTCGATCGAGCCGCCGGGCTGCACCACGTGCAGCTTCACCTCCCGCAGCAGCCCGGCCTCGGCCAGTTTGCGACGCAGGACCGCGGCAGCGAACGGTGTGGCATACACGGGGCAGCGCAGTTGCGGCCACAGCCAGACAACCGCGCCCAGATGGTCCTCGTGCGCGTGGGTGATGACGAGGCCGCGCAGCCGGTCCCGCTTGCCGGCGATGAAGCCGGCATCGGGGACCATGATATCCACCTCGGGGTAATCCGGGCCGCCGAAGCCGATGCCGCAATCGACGGCGAGCCAGGCGCCGTTGCAGCGGTACAGGTTCAGGTTCATGCCGATCTCGCCCGTCCCGCCCAGGGGCAGGAAGGCCAGATCGCCGTTCATCGGGTTCATTCAGTCGCCTTCGTGTGGAGTGTTGGAGGTGTCGATCATTCGCTGCCCGCGAGGCGGGTCCAATCCTTGGGCAAAACGGGGGCGGGGTTGCGCCCGGCCAGCATGTGCAAGCCCGCGAGCGTGAGGTCCGGGTCGATCTTCTCGATCAGGGTGATGCCTTCGGCGAACAGCGGGGCGAGGCCGCCGGTGGCGATCACCTTCATCTTCCCGCCGTATTCCCCCTGGATGCGCGACACCAGCCCCTCGACCAGACCGACATAGCCCCAGTACACGCCCGATTGCATCGCCGGCACGGTCGAGCGGCCAATCACCGCCTGCGGCCGACCGATGCCGATGCGCGGCAGCCGGGCCGCCGCCTGATGCAGCGCCTCGATCGACAGGTTGATGCCGGGTGCGATCACACCCCCTATATAGGAACCCTGGTCGTCCACGACATCGAATGTGGTGGCGGTTCCGAAATCAATCACCATCAACGGGCCGCGATAGCGCTGATGTGCGGCGAGCGCGTTCAGCAGGCGGTCCGCCCCCACCTCGTCCGGGTTGTCCACCTTGATCTCGAAACCCCAATCCAGCGCGGCCCGGGCGATCAGGGGTTCAACCTGGAACCAGTCCCGGCACAGGCGGCGCAAATGGTACAGAGCGGCGGGCACCACGGTGCCGATCACCGCACGATCGATCGCGGCCGGCTTCAGGCCGACATGGGTGAGCAGGGACAGCAGCCACACGCCGTACTCGTCTGACGTGCGCTGGGCGTTGGTGGCCACGCGCCAGGTGCCGCGCCAGCCATCCCCGTCATGCACGGCAAAGACGATGTTGGTGTTGCCCGCGTCGATCACCAGCAGCATGGCTTCAGTCCTGTTCCGCCTGAAGGATTTCGCCGGTCGCGAATTCGCGGATACTGTCGGCGATTTGCAGCAGCAGCCCGCCCTGGTCTGACAGGCCGACGAACCGGCCGCTGACCATCGCATCGCCCTGGCGCAGGCTGAGCAGGCTTCCAGGCGAATGGGCACGTGCGAGCCAGGCGGAGCGGACCGGCGCGAAACCCGCGATCTGAGACACACGCTGCCAATGGGCCAGCCGGTCCAGCAGCGCCGCCGCCACGGCTTCCGGCGCCGGTGGCGCAATGCCTGCCTCGGCCAGCGCTGCGGTGATGCGGCCCGGCACTGCCGGCGCGACGGCGAGATTGGCGCCGAAGCCCAACACCAGCCAATCGATCCGGCCCTGCGGATCGAGCGCACTGTCGATCAGGATGCCGGCGAGCTTCGCGCCCCGCAGCAGCAGATCGTTCGGCCATTTCAGCGTGAGGATCGCCGGATCGGGCAGCCAGGTTCCCAGTGCCTCGATCAATGCCACGCCGGCGAGCAGCGCCCAATGCCCGGCGGCCTGTGCCGGCGTGCCGGGACGCAGCAGCACCGAGAGGAACAGGTTGCCGTCCATCGATTCCCAGGACCGGCCGCGGGTGCCGCGCGCGCCGGTCTGATGCCGTGCCAGCACCGCAAGCCCGGCCGGTTCCCCGGCCCGTGCCAGCGAGATGCACAGATCGGAGGTGGACGGCAGGCTGGCATGGGATGTCTGCCGCCAATGCACGCCGGCTTCGCCCGGGGCCGCCGGCGCCGCGTTCACCCCAGCAGAACCTTTGCCGCTATCTGTGCCGCATCGACGATCGGCGCGGGCAGCAGGAAGAAGAAGGTGGTGAACAGGCCCGCAGCGGCCGCCACGACCGAGAGCGAGGGTGCCCGCGTGTCGAACGCTTCTTCGACCGAATCCGTGAAATACATCACCCAGATGATGCGGATGTAATAGAACGCCCCCACCACCGAGGTGAGCACGCCGACGACGGCGAGCGCCCATAGCCCGCTCTGCACCGCCGCCAGGAAAATATACAGCTTGCCGAAGAAGCCGGACATCGGCGGGATGCCGGCCATGCTGAACATGAATACCGCCATCACCA
>Ga0307374_10015106_pt1 | contig 10428 bp, 8 predicted proteins | sample OX3MG_FD_202532 | JGI IMG/M metagenome (GOLD analysis project Ga0307374, IMG submission 202532) | Soil microbial communities from Risofladan, Vaasa, Finland - OX-3 | ecosystem: Environmental > Terrestrial > Soil > Coastal area > Acid sulfate soil | place: Finland: Risofladan, Vaasa | collected...
ACGTCCCTGACCCGGCGCTCGGCCAGCCAGCGCGTGCCCCGGCCGGACACAGCGAAGACGAACTCCACCGTCCCGCCATGGTCCGGCCTGACGTCGTGGATCGAGAAAGCGCGCCTGAGCAGCATCGAGGTGTCGGGGCCGCCGACCGCCAGGGCCACGAACTGGCCCGGCTTGAACCGGGCCGCGATCCCTGGCGCCACGAGAGTCATCGCGTAATAGGCGTCGATCCTGCGCACGGTCAGCACCGTGCCGCGGACTTGCAGCGGGCCGGACTCCGACTCTGGCTCGCTCGCCGTCATGCCGGCGCGCCCCGGCCGATTCGCACCGCGTGCTCCTGAAGCGACCGCACACCCACCTCGTTCCTCATGATGGCCTCGATTCCCTGCACGACCGCCGCCAGCCCGGCCATCGTGGTCACGCAGGGCAGCCCGCGCCGCACGGCGGCGGTACGGATCTCGTATCCGTCCCGGCGCGGGCCTGGCTGGCCGGCCCGGCCGAACGGCGTGTTGATCACGAGATCGACCTGGCCGGCCAGGATCCGTTCCACGATCGTGGGCTCGCCTCCCGGCCCCGGGCCGTCGCTGTGCTTACGGACGATCGTGGCATGTACCCCGTTGCGCCGCAGTACCTCCCCGGTACCGCTGGTCGCCCAGATCTCGAACCCGAGGTCGGCGAGGCGCTTGACCGGGAAGATCATCGCGCGCTTGTCCTTGCTGGCGACCGAGACGAAAGCGCGTCCCTTCACCGGAAGCGCGCCGTAGGCGGCCGCCTGGGACTTCGCGAAGGCCGTGCCGAAGGACTCGTCGATGCCCATGACCTCGCCGGTCGAGCGCATCTCGGGGCCGAGCAGGGTGTCGATGCCCGCGCCGGCAGTGTCGCGGAACCGGCCGAACGGCAGCACGGCCTCCTTCACCGCGATCGGAGCATCCAGCGGCAGGCTCCCGCCGTCGCCGGAGGCCGCGAGCATGCCCTCGGCCCGCAGCTGGGCGATCGTGGCGCCCAGCATGATCCTGGTCGCTGCCTTCGCGAGCGGGACCGCCGTGGCCTTGGACACGAACGGCACCGTGCGGGACGCCCGCGGGTTGGCCTCGAGCACGTACAGCAGGCCGGCCGCCAGCGCGTACTGCACGTTGAGCAGCCCGCGGACGCCGACGCCCCGCGCGATCGCCTCGGTGGACGCGCGGACCGCGGTGGTGTACTCGTGGCCCAGCGTGATCGGGGGCAGCGCGCAGGCGGAGTCGCCGGAGTGAATCCCCGCCTCCTCGATGTGCTCCATCACGCCGCCCAGGTACAGCTCGTCGCCGTCGAACAGCGCGTCTACGTCGATCTCGATCGCATCATCGAGGAACCGGTCGATCAGGATCGGATGCTCGGGGCTGGCCAGGGTGGCCCGATGCACGTAGGTCTCGAGGGTGGCCTCGTCGTAGACGATCTCCATCCCGCGGCCGCCGAGCACGTAGGAGGGCCGGACCAGCACCGGGTAGCCGATCTCCGCTGCGACCTCGAGGGCATCGGGCACCGACAGGGCCGTCCCGTGCCGCGGGGCGAGCAGCCCGGCCTCGCTCAGCACCGCGCTGAACTCGGCCCGGTCCTCGGCCAGGTGAATGGCCTCGGGCGAGGTGCCGAGGACCGGGATCTTCTCGGCCTGCAGCGCCCGCGCCAGGCCGAGCGGCGTCTGGCCGCCGAGCGAGACGATCACGCCGGCGACCTCGCCGGCCGCCTGCTCGGCAGCGACGACCTCGAGCACGTCCTCCAGGGTCAGCGGCTCGAAGTAGAGCCGGTCGGAGGTGTCGTAGTCGGTCGAGACGGTCTCCGGATTGCAGTTGACCATCACGGTCTCGAAGCCGGCCTGCGACGCGGCGAAGCACGCGTGCACGCAGGCGTAGTCGAACTCGATGCCCTGGCCGATACGGTTCGGCCCGCTGCCGAGGATGATCACCTTCGGCCGAGCCGACGGCGGGACCTCGGACAGCTCGTCGTAGCTCGAGTACAGGTACGGGGTGCTGGCCGCGAACTCGGCGGCGCAGGTATCCACCATGTGGTACACCGGGCGCACGCCGAGGTCCCGGCGCAGATTCCGGACCTGCGCCTCGGTCTGGCCAGTGAGCTGGCCGAGCTGCCCGTCGGAGAACCCGGCGGCTTTCGCCGTGCGCAGGCTGGCCGGCGTGGGCGATCCGGCCCGCGCGATATGTTGAGCAAGGTCTTCGATGCTCCTGACCTGCTCGATGAACCAGGGGTCGATTCCGCTTGCCGCGGCGAGCTCAGCCACGCTGGCGCCTGCCCGCAGCGCCTGGTGCAGCGTCGACATCCGGCCGTCGTGCGGCACCGCGCAGCGGGCTACCAGCCCGGCACGGTCGGCCGGCGGAGGCTCGCGCCAGCTCAGCGGCGCGCCGGGCTGCTCGAGGGAGCGCAGGGCCTTCTGCAGCGCCTCGGCGAAGCAGCGCCCGATCGCCATCGCCTCGCCGACCGACTTCATGTGCGTGGTCAGCACCGGATCGGCGCCCGGGAACTTCTCGAACGCGAACCTCGGCACCTTGACCACCACGTAGTCGAGCGCGGGCTCGAAGCTGGCCGGCGTCTCGCCGGTGATGTCGTTGCGGATCTCGTCGAGGGTGTACCCGATCGCCAGCCTGGCCGCGATCTTGGCGATCGGGAAGCCGGTGGCCTTCGACGCGAGGGCGCTGGACCGGGACACCCGCGGGTTCAGCTCGATCACGACCATCCGGCCGGTGCGCGGCTCGACGGCGAACTGGATGTTGCAGCCGCCGGTGTCCACGCCGACCGCGCGCAGCACCGCGATCGCCAGGTCGCGCATCCGCTGGTACTCGCGGTCGGTCAGCGTCATCGCGGGCGCCACCGTCACCGAATCGCCGGTGTGCACGCCCATCGGGTCCACGTTCTCGATCGAGCAGACCACGACGACGTTGTCGTTGCGGTCGCGCATCAGCTCGAGCTCGTACTCCTTCCAGCCGAGGATCGACTCCTCGAGCAGCACCTCGGTGACCGGGCTGGCGTCCAGCCCGAGACCGGCCATCCGGCGCAGGTCAGCCGGATCCCTGGCGATGCCGGAGCCCGAGCCGCCGAGGGTGAACGAGGGCCTGACGACCAGCGGGTAGCCGAGGTCGGCCGCGGCGGCCTCGCACTCTTCCAGCGAGTGGCAGATCACGCTGCGCGGCACCTCGCCGCCGAGGCCGGTGACGATCTCCTTGAACGCCCTGCGGTCCTCGCCTGCCTTGATCGCGTCGATGTCGGCGCCGATCAGCTCCACGCCGTACGCGGCCAGCGTGCCCGCCTCGTGCAGGGCGACGGCGGCGTTCAATGCGGTCTGGCCGCCGAGCGTGGGCAGGATGGCATCCGGCCGCTCCGCGGCGATGACCTTCTCGAGTACCTCGGGCGTGATCGGCTCGATGTAGGTGGCGTCCGCGAACTCCGGGTCCGTCATGATCGTCGCGGGATTGGAGTTGACCAGGCTGACCCTGATCCCCTCCTCGCGCAGCACCCGGCAGGCCTGGGTCCCCGAGTAGTCGAACTCGCAGGCCTGCCCGATCACGATCGGCCCCGAGCCGATCACGAGCACCGAGTTCAGGTCAGCGCGCTTAGGCATGACGCGCCCTCCCGCGCTCCATCAGGTCGCAGAACTCGGCGAACAGGCCGGCCGCGTCGTGCGGGCCGGGCGCCGCCTCGGGGTGGTACTGGACGGCGAACGCGGGCGCGTCGAGCAGCCGCAGTCCCTCGACCACGCCGTCGTTGAGGTTCACGTGCGTCACCTCGGCGCTCCCGAACTCGGTGTCGAACCGGATCGCGCCGCCCGCGGGCATCGCGACGGCGAAGCCGTGGTTGTGGCTGGTGATCTGGACCCGGCCGGTGCGCAGGTCCTGCACCGGCTGGTTGACCCCGCGGTGACCGAACCGCAGCTTGTAGGTGCCGAGCCCGAGGGCCCGGCCGAGCATCTGGCTGCCCAGGCAGATGCCGAACACCGGCGCGCCCGCGGCCAGGACGCCGCGCATGGCGTCGACCGCGTAGCCCGACGCGGCCGGGTCACCGGGGCCGTTGGAGAAGAAGACGCCGTCCGGGCGCAGGCTGAGGATCTGGTCCGCCGTGCTCGTCGCGGGCAGGACGTGCACCTCGCAGCCCAGCCCGGCCATCGCCAGCGGCGTGGCGGCCTTGATGCCGAGGTCGACGGCCGCGACCCGGTACCTGACGGGCGTGCCGGGCGGCGGCTGGACCACGTACGGCGCCCGCGTGCTCACCTCGCGGGCCAGGTCAGCCCCGGTCATCGGCGGGCTCGCCAGGATGCGCTCGGTCAGCTCGCCAGGGTCCGCGCTGACCGAGCTGATCGCGGCGCGCATCGCTCCGCGCTCGCGCAAGTGCAGGGTCAGCGCCCGGGTGCCGGTGATCGCGATCGCGGTGACGCCGGCTGCCCGCAGCTCGTCGTCGAGCGAGCGCGCCGCGCGCCAGCTGGACGCGATGGGGCTCGGGTCCCGGATCACGAAGCCGCTGACCCAGATCCGGCGCGACTCGTTGTCCTCGTCGTTGATGCCGGTGTTGCCGATATGCGGCGCCGTCATCGTGACGATCTGACGGCAGTAGGACGGGTCGGTCAGCGTCTCCTGATAGCCCGTCATCGCGGTGTTGAACACCGCCTCGCCGAAGGTCTCGCCTTCCGCGCCGCAGGCCGTGCCGCGGAAGGTCGTGCCGTCCTCGAGCACGAGCAGGGCGGGAGCAGTCATCCGGTCAGCCTCCCGTCGAGCACCGTCGGCGTGCCGCGCAGGAACGTGGCGATCACCTGGCCGGGCAGCTTCATCCCGGCGAACGGGGTGTTATGGCTGCGCGATGCCTGGGCCGCCGGATCGACCGGCGTGATCGGCTCCGGGTCGTAGAGCACGAGGTTGGCCGGCGAGCCCGGCGCGATCGGGCAGCCATGCCTGGTCGCGTCGGGGCCGCCTGCCAGCGCGCCGATCCGGCCGATCGCGGCCGGCCGGACCGACATCCGGTCGGCGACACCGGACCAGCCGAGCAGGCCGGTGCTCACCATCGCCTCATGCACGACCCGCAGTGCCGTTTCCAGGCCCGTCATGCCGAACGAGGCCTGCGCCCACTCGGTCTCCTTCGACTCGGCCGGGTGCGGGGCATGGTCGGTGGCGACGCAGTCGATGGTCCCGTCGGCCAGGCCGGCCCGCAGCGCGGCCACGTCCGCTGCCGTGCGCAGCGGCGGATTGACCTTGAAGACCGGGTCATAGCCGGCCGCGAGCTCGTCGGTAAGCAGCAGGTGATGCGGCGTGACCTCGGCCGTCACCCGCCAGCCCTTGGACTTGGCCCAGCGGATGATCTCGACCGAGCCGGCCGTCGAGACGTGGCAGACATGCATCGCCGAGCCGACGTGCGCGGCCAGCAGGCAGTCGCGCGCGATGATCGCTTCCTCGGCGACCGCCGGCCATCCGGCCAGGCCCAGCCTCGCCGACATCACGCCCTCGTTGAGCTGCGCCCCCGCGGTGAGCCTGGGCTCCTGGGCATGCTGGGCAACCACGCCGTCGAACGCCTTCACGTACTCCAGGGCGCGCCGCATCAGCGTCGCGTCGGATACGCACTGCCCGTCGTCGGAGAAGACCCGCACCCTGGCCGCGGAGTCCGCCATCGCGCCGAGTTCCGCAAGCTGGCTGCCGCGCAGGCCAGCGGTGACCGCGCCGACCGGGCGGACATCGCAGTGCCCCGCCTGGCGGCCGAGCCGCCAGACCTGCTCGACCACGCCTGCTGTGTCGGCGACCGGGTCGGTGTTGGCCATCGCGTGGACCGCGGTGTACCCGCCGAGCGCCGCGGCAGCTGTCCCGCTGGCGACCGTCTCCGCGTCTTCCCTGCCTGGCTCGCGCAGGTGCGTATGCAGGTCGACCAGGCCCGGCAGGACGATCAGGTGGCCGGCCTCGAGCACGGTGAGCTGGCCGCCCGGGTCCAGATCGCGGCCGTCCCCGCCGTCGCGGCCGTCGCGGCCGTCGCGGCCGTCGCGAACAGCCTGGCCGTCGCCGCCGTCCCGGCCGGATTCGGTAACCGCGACGATCCGTCCGCCCTCGATCAGGATGTCGGCCGGCGACCCGCCGAGCGGCCTGGCCCCCCTGATCAGCCAGCGGCCCTGCTCGCGCCGCAGATCAGACCGGCTGGTACCCGGTCCGCTCGCGACGCTCATCGCCCGGCCTCCGCTGCCGCAGCCGACCTGGCCCGCTCCCCCGCCGGGACCAGGTCGCCTTCGCTGGCCAGGGCTGGCTCATCGGGCCCGCGCGATCCGCTGAGCAGCAGGTAGAGCACCGCCATCCGGACCGAGACGCCGTTGGTCACCTGCTCGACGATGGTCGAGCGGGCCGAGTCGGCGACGTCGGCGGCGATCTCGACACCTCGGTTCATCGGGCCTGGATGCATCACGATCGCGTGGTCAGGCAGCAGCGCCATCCGGTCGCCGTCGAGCCCGTACCTGCGGCTGTACTCGCGGACGCTCGGGAAGTACGCGTCGGACATCCGCTCGTGCTGCACCCGCAGCATCATCACGACGTCGCTGTCCGGGAGTACCGAGGAGAAGTCGTAGCTCACGGTGCACGGCCAGCCGTCCACGGCGACCGGCAGCAAGGTGGGCGGGGCGACCAGCGTCACCTGCGCGCCGAGCGTCCGCAGCAGCCAGACGTTCGAGCGGGCCACCCGGCTGTGCAGGATGTCGCCGACGATCGTCACCCGCAGGCCGTCGAGCCTGCCCAGCCTGCGCCGCATCGTGAACGCGTCGAGCAGCGCCTGGGTCGGATGCTCGTGGGTGCCGTCCCCGGCGTTGACGACACTGCCCCTGACCCACCTGGCCAGCCGGTGCGGCGCTCCGGATGAGCCGTGCCTGATCACGACGGCGTCGGCGCCCATGGCCTGGAGGGTGAGCGCCGTGTCCTTCAGGCTCTCGCCCTTGGCGACGCTGGAACCCTTCGCCGAGAAGTTGATCACGTCGGCCGACAGCCGCTTCGCGGCCGCCTCGAACGAGATCCGTGTCCTGGTCGAATCCTCGTAGAACAGGTTGACGACCGTGCGCCCGCGCAGGGTGGGGAGCTTGGGTATCGGCCGCTCCGCGAGCCTGGCGAGCTCTTCGGCCGTGTCCAGGATCGCGATGGCATCGTCGAAGCTGAGGTCGGCCGCGGAGATCAGGTGCCTGTTCACCGGCGCGCCTCCGGACTGACCTGAAGCGTGACCGAGTCCTCGCCGTCGGTCTCGGTCAGCAGCACCCTGACCGCCTCGCGCTTAGAGGTCGGGAGATTCTTACCGACGTAGTCGGGCCTGATCGGGAGTTCCCGGTGGCCTCGGTCGACGAGGACGGCAAGCTGGACGGCTCGGGGCCGGCCAAGGTCGCCGAGGGCGTCGAGCGCGGCGCGTACCGTGCGCCCTGAGTACAAGACGTCGTCGACCAGGACGACGACCATGCCGTCGATGCCCGATCCGGGCACCTCCGTGTGACCGAGCGTCCTCGCCGGCCGGAGCCTCAGGTCGTCTCGGTAGAGGGTGATGTCCAGGGAGCCGACCGGAACGCGGACACCCTCAGTCTGGTCGAGCCGCGCCGCGAGGCGGCGCGCAAGCGGCACTCCCCTGGTCGGGATGCCGAGCAGCACCACGTCGCGGGCGCCGTCGGTGCGCTCGAGTATCTCGTGACCGATCCTGCTCAGCGCCCGGCGGATCTCCTCGGGCCCGAGGACCGACTTCCCGGCGTGCGCTGCGGAATCCCCGCTGCTTGCCGGTCCGGTGCCCGCGGACCCGGTGCCAGGCCCCGTATGTGCCGGTGCAGGCCCGGCAGTCCCACTGATTCCAGCCATCAAGAGACCTCCTTCCCCGCCTCACGGGACGGGTCTTAAAGGACGTCGAACGGCCCCAACCTACCAGCACCTCGCGGCCACTCCCGGCAGGCCCGCCGACAACACCCCACCTGGGACATCGCCGACATGAAGCTGCAAGCTACGCTGTAATCGACTTGAGCGGGCTGTCCCCCTGATGCGCAATCGCGCGTAAGTTAGACCGATTTTTGCCGATCGGCTTGACCTTGTCGTGCTCTCGGCTTACCGTCACTGTCCGTAACCATCACAACGTCCGACCAGTAAGGCCAGGGAACCCTCACCATGCCATCTGACTACGCGAAGACCCTCGGCGCCCGGCTACGCGCCATTCGCACCCAGCAAGGTCTGTCCTTGCATGGCGTGGAAGAGAAGTCCCGGGGCCGCTGGAAGGCCGTGGTGGTTGGCTCCTACGAGCGCGGCGACCGGTCCGTGACCGTGCAGAAGCTCGCCGAGCTTGCCGACTTCTACGGCGTGCCGGTTTCTGAGCTGCTGCCCGGCGACGCGGGGCCCGGCGTGCTCACCCCCGCTCCCAAGCTGGTCATCGACCTGGAGAAGATGGCCCAGCTGCCACGGGATCAGGCCGGCCCGCTTGCCCGCTATGTCGCCACCATCCAGAGCCAGCGCGGCGACTACAACGGCCGCGTTCTGTCCATCCGCCAGGAGGACCTCCGCTCGCTCGCGGTGATCTATGACAAGACGCCTGCTGACCTAACCGAGGAACTGATCGGCTGGGGCATCCTGGATTCGACCGCGCGCGGCGCCATCGACGCTTCCTGACGCGGCGTTCCGCAGGCGGCCGGGACCCCAGCCAGCGCGCCCAGCCGGCGACACGGGGCCGGCCGCCACTCAGATCGCCGCTGGCAGCGGCAGCGGCGACTGAGCCGGGACCCCGAGCGCGATCTCGGCCAGCGAGACGAAGGTACCCGCGTCGCGCAGTAGCTCGTCGGCCTCGCGGCTGGTCACGGCGCGCGGCAGGCCGGCCTCCGCAGCGGCCCGCTTGCCGGCCCCGGCCGCGAAGAACGCGGCCCACTCGCTCAGCGTCGGCTCCACCCGGGGAAGCAATTCCCACACGCTCTGCGGCCGCTTCCTGCGCGGCGGGGCCGGCTCGGCCCGCGCGGCCACGATCGCCGCGGCGGCGCGGAGCGCCGCGAGGTGGGCGCCGACGTACCTGCCGCCCGCCGACACGTCGCTCTCAGCCGTGACGAGGCCCTGCCGTGCCGATTCCAGGAGAGCGAGCGCCGACGGCGCGACCCTGCACCGCACCCGGTCCGGGCGAACCTGCGAGATCGTGTTCATGGCGACGTCCTCCAAATCGCTGCGGGCGGGCCGGGCGGGGCGCTTCCCCACGCCACGCCCGGCTGCTGCCCGCCAGCCCGATGATGCTGGTGCTCCGGGCGCTTCCACCCTCATATTCGAACATAAATTCGGTTGGCTGTCCATTCCCTTGCTGCTGCGTTCGAATGTATCGAAGGGGTCTGACAGTCATTCCGGTCGTTGCCGGGCGGCCAGCGACGGCGGGTACTTCGCGAACAGGCGGGCCGGGCGCGGGGCGGCCAGGAAGCCGGCGCGGATCACCGATCGCGTACGCTGGGCCGAATGGCGACGGCCGCTATCCTCAGCGAACTTGGGCCGAGGGAGTTCCTCGGCGAGACCGACGTCCTGCTCGCTATCTACGCGGACGCGATGGACGCCGATGCGGCGCTGCTGCCCGGGCGCAGAGAGCTGATGCGGCGGCATGCCGGCTACCCGGCGTTCAAGGCGCTGCAGGCGCGAGACGCGGAATCCGGCAGCGACAACGGGGCCGGCCAGGTGCTCGGCTTCACCTACGGGTTTCGCGGGCAGCCAGGCCAGTGGTGGTACGACGCGGTGCAGTCCGCGCTGGCCTACGCGCTCGGCCCGGCGCTGACCGCCAACTGGCTGACCGACTGCCTTGAGGTAGCCGAGGTCCACGTGCGGAGGGACCAGCAGCGGCGCGGGATCGGCACCAGGCTGCTGATGGCACTGACTGGCGGCCGGAGCGAGCGGACCGCGATGCTGTCCACCCCTGACCGCGACACCACGGCGCGCCGGCTGTACCGGCGGATGGGGTTCTGCGACCTGCTGACCGGTTACAGCTTCCCTGGCGGCAGCCCGCCTTACGCGGTCATGGGCGCGGTGCTGCCGCTGCGCGATCCCGTCGCCGCGGCCAGCCTCCCCCGGTCAGCGAGTCCGAGCGCCTGATAGATCTCGCTCGTCGCCCGCGATCCGTTCAGCGTGTAGAAATGCAGGCCGGGGACACCTGCGTCGAGCAGTCGCTGGCACATCCCGGCCGCGTACTCGACCCCGATCTGGCGTACTGCCGACTTATCGCCCTCGCTGGCGTGCAGCCGCTCGGCGAGGTCGGCGGGGAACCGCGCCCCTGACAGCAGCAGCGCCCGGTCGATCATCGGCACGCTGGTGATCGGCATGATCCCGGCGATGATCGGCACCGAGCAGCCCAGGGCCGCCGCCGCGTCCCTGAAGCGCAGGTAGTCGTCGGTGTAGAAGAACATCTGCGTGATCGCGAAGTCGGCCCCGGCCGCGCACTTGTCGATGAAGAACGCGA
>Ga0307374_10015107_pt1 | contig 10427 bp, 12 predicted proteins | sample OX3MG_FD_202532 | JGI IMG/M metagenome (GOLD analysis project Ga0307374, IMG submission 202532) | Soil microbial communities from Risofladan, Vaasa, Finland - OX-3 | ecosystem: Environmental > Terrestrial > Soil > Coastal area > Acid sulfate soil | place: Finland: Risofladan, Vaasa | collected...
CGAACATGCCCTTGAAGAATGTATCGGCCGCGATCTTGCGCTTGTTGGTGATGACCGTCGCGTTGAGCGCGACGAGGGCCGCGGGATAATCCGCTGCCGGATCGTTGTTCGAGATCGAGCCGCCGAGTGTGCCGCGGTTGCGCACCGCCGGATCGCCGATATGCGAGGCGAGATGGGCGAGGGCAGGGATCGCCTTCTGCACCTCGGCCGATTCCGCGACCTCGATGTGCCGCGTCATCGCGCCGATGACGACCGCGTTGCCTTCGCGCTTGATGCCCTTGAGCTCGGGCAACCCGTTCAGGTCGACGAGGTCGCTCGGCTTGGCGAGCCGCAGCTTCAAGGTCGGGATCAGCGTCATGCCGCCGGCGACGAGCTTCGCCTCGGATTTCTGCGTGATCATCGCCGACGCATCAGCGACGTTCTTAGCCTTGTGATATTCGAAGTTGTACATCGTTTGGCTCTCCCTGATTCCTAGGCGGCCGCTCTGCGGTCGTTGATGGCGCGCCACACCCGTTCGGGCGACGCCGGCATATCCAGATTGCTGACGCCGAGTGCGCTCAGTGCGTTCAGCACTGCGTTCATCACCGCGCCAGGTGCGCCGATGGCACCGGCTTCGCCGCAGCCTTTGACGCCGAGCGGATTGTGGGTGCACAGCGTCGCGTGCGTCTCGACCGCGAATGACGGCAGGTCGCCGGCGCGCGGCATGCGGTAGTCCATGAACGAGCCGGTGACGAGCTGGCCACTTTCCGGATCGTAGCGGCACTCCTCGAACAGCGCCTGGCCGATGCCCTGCGCCAGCCCACCATGCACCTGGCCCTCGACGATCATCGGATTGACGATGCGGCCGAAATCGTCGGCGGCGGTCATCTTGACCAGCTCGACCGTGCCGGTGTCGGGATCGATCTCGACCTCGGCGATGTGCGCGCCCGACGGGAAGGTGAAGTTCTTCGGATCGTAATAGGCGGTCTCGTCAAGGCCGGGCTCGAGCGTCTCGAGCGGATAGTTGTGCGGAATGTAAGCCGCCAGCGCGATCTCGGCGAAGGTCTTGGATTTGTCCGTTCCCGCGATCGTGAACTTGCCGTCCTTGAACTCGATGTCGGCTTCGGCCGCTTCGAGCAGGTGCGCCGCGATCTTCTTGCCCTTGGTTTCGACTTTGTCGAGCGCCTTGACCAGCGCCGAGCCGCCGACCGGCAGCGAGCGCGAGCCATAGGTGCCCATGCCGAACGGCGTCTTCGCCGTATCGCCGTGCACGACGTCGACCTGATCGACCGGAATGCCGAGCCGCTCGGCGACGACTTGCGCGAACGTCGTCTCGTGGCCCTGGCCGTGGCTGTGCGTGCCGGTGAGCACGGTGACCGATCCGGTCGGATTCACCCGCACCGCGGCGACCTCGTAGAGGCCCGCGCGCGCGCCGAGCGAACCTGCCACCGCCGACGGCGCGACGCCGCAGGCCTCGATATAAGTCGCGAGGCCGATGCCGCGCAGCTTGCCGCGCTTGCGCGCGTCATCGCGTCTCTTCTGGAAGCCGGCGTAGTCGGCCGCCTTGAGCGCCAGGTCGAGCGTACTAAAATAATCGCCGCTGTCGTACGCGAGCGCGACTGGCGTCTGGTACGGATAGGCGTCCTTCGGAATGAAGTTCTTGCGGCGCAGCTCTGCCGGATCGGTCTTGAGCTCGCTCGCCGCCTTGTCGACCAGGCGCTCGAGCAGATAGCTCGCCTCCGGCCGGCCCGCGCCGCGATACGCATCAACGGGCACGGTGTTGGTGAACACGCCCTTCACCTCGGCATAGATTGCCGGCGTCGTGTACGTTCCGGCGAGGAGTGTCGCGTAGAGATAGGTCGGCACCGCCGGCGCGAAGGTCGAGAGATAGCCGCCCAGATTGGCCAGCGTCGCGACGCGCAATCCCAGGAACTTGCCGACCTTGTCGAGCGCGAGCTCGGCATGGGTGACGTGGTCCCGGCCATGCGCATCGGAGATGAAGCTCTCGCTGCGGTCCGCCGTCCACTTGACCGGCCGGCCGAGCTGGGTCGCCGCCCAGGTCACCACAGCCTCCTCGGCATAGTGATAGATCTTCGAGCCGAAGCCGCCGCCGACATCGGGCGCGACGACGCGCAGCTTGTGCTCCGGCACGTGCAGCACGAAGGCGCCCATCAGCAGGCGGATGGCGTGCGGGTTCTGGCTGGTTGTGAACAGCGTGTGCTCGCCGGTGGCGCGGTCGTACTCGCCGATATAGGCGCGCGGCTCCATGGCGTTCGGCACCAGCCGATTGTTGACGATGTCGAGCTTGGTGACGTGCGCGGCCTTGGCGAAAGCGGCATCGGTCGCCGCCTTGTCGCCGATGTGCCAGTCGTAGCAGAGATTGCTCTTTGCCTCGGCGTAGAGTTGCGGCGCGCCGGGCTTTACGGCCGCGTCAACCGCGGTGATCGACGGCAATTCCTTGTAGGTGATGTTGACCAGCTCGGCGGCTTCCTCGGCTGCCGCTTTGCTGTCGGCGATGACGACCGCGATCGGATCGCCAACATGGCGCACCTTGCCGGTGGCAAGCACGGGATGCGGCGGCTCCGCCATCGGCGAGCCGTCCTTGTTCTTGACGCCCCAGCCGCAGGGCAGTGTCCCGAGGCCGGCCTTGATCAGGTCCGCGGCGGTATAAACCGCGACCACGCCGGGCGCGCCGGCGGCGCGCTTGGCGTCGACGCTCTTGATCTCGGCGTGCGCATGCGGGCTGCGCGCGAACACGGCATAGACCTGGCCGGCGCGATTGATGTCGTCGGTGTAGTGGCCTTTGCCGGTGAGGAAGCGGAGGTCTTCCTTGCGGCGCACCGGGTCGCCAATCATGCGCGGGCTCATGGCCGCGCCTTCGCCATTGCCTCCGCACCGGCTTTGATCGCCTTGACGATATTATGATAGCCGGTGCAGCGGCAGAGATTGCCTTCGAGCCACTCGCGGATCTGTTGCTCCGACGGATTCTTGTTGTGCTTCACCAGGTCGAGCGCGCTCATCACCATACCGGGCGTGCAATAGCCGCATTGCAGACCGTGGTTCTCGCGGAACGCCGCCTGCATCGGATGGAGATCGTCGCCGTTGGCGACGCCTTCGATGGTCTTGACATCGGCGCCGTCGCATTGCACGGCGAGGATGGTGCAGCTCTTGATGCCGTCGCCGTTGACGTGCACGACGCAGCAGCCGCACTGGCTGGTGTCGCAGCCGACATGGGTGCCGGTCAGGCCGAGCGTCTCGCGCAGGAACTGGACGAGCAGAGTGCGCGGCTCGACGTTGCCGGACATCTTCTTGCCGTTCACCGTCATGGTGACGTTGGGCATTTTGGGAACCTCCTCAGTGGCGGGCGCGGGGGGCGCGCGGCCTTATTGGTTGCCGGGATTGTCGTGCCGGAAATCGGCCCGGGTCAAGCGTCAGCGGGTGAAGAAATAGAGCATCGCCGCGACCAGCGCCAAAAGGATCGCGGCCCACACCACCGGCGGCAGGCGCATGCCGGCGGCCGGCATCGGCGCCGGCGTTGGCACGGGCGGCTTGGGCGCGGCGGCGGGCGCAACTTCGGGTGCCGCCGGCGCGGCCGCCGGCGCAGGCGCGCCTACGATTGCCGCGAACTTGGCGAAGAAGTCGTCGGCGTATTTGCGCGCCGTGCTGTCGATCAGCCGCGAGCCGATCTGCGCCAGCTTGCCGCCGACTTGCGCGGTCACCGTATATGTCAATTTCGTGGCATCGCCGTCCGGCGTCAGGCGTACCTCGGCGCCACCCTTGGCGAAGCCGGCGACGCCGCCCTGGCCTTCGCCGCTGATCTTGTAGCCGTTGGGCGGATCGAGATCGGTCATCGTGACCTTGCCGCCGAAGCGGGCACTCACCGGGCCAACGCGCGCCTGGACCTTGGCGGTGAACTCAGTCGGTGAGACCTTCTGCACTTCCTCGCAGCCGGTGATGCATTGCTTGAGGATGTCGGGATCGTTGAGCGCGTCCCACACCTTCTTCTGCGGCGCGGTGATGCGGTATTCACCCGTCATGTCCATGGCGTCACCCCTGGTTTTTGCGTGCTGACCGTAGCGCCCGCGTCGCCCGCGGACAAGCGCGCGGCCCGCCGTGGCGGGTTGCATGCCGCGCGCGGCCTCGGCCATAGTCGTCGCCATGTCGGGGGGACTTCCATACGGCAGCCTGGCCTGGGGCCTGCCATTCGTCGGCTTGTTGCTGACGTTGGCGATCGCGCCGCTCGGCGTGCCCGGACTGTGGAACCGGCATTACGGCAAGATCGTCGCACTCTGGGGGCTGGTCTTCGTCGTGCCCGACGTCGTCGCCGAAGGCGCTAGCGCGTCGTTCACGCGGCTGCTCGACATGGCGCTCAACACGTACGTGCCGTTCGTGCTGCTGCTCGGCGCGCTGTTCATCATCACCGGCGGCCTGCGCATCCGTGGCGCGCCGCACGGCTCGCCGGGCGTCAACACGGCGCTGCTGGCGCTTAGCACCGTGGCGTCCAGCCTGATCGGCACGCCGGGCGCGTCACTGCTGATGCTGCGGCCCCTGGTGCGCGCCAACCGTCACCGCACGCGCGCAGGGCACGTCTACGTGTTCTTCATCTTCCTGGTGTGCAACGTCGGCGGCGCGCTCACGCCGCTCGGCAATCCGCCGCTGTTTCTGGGCTATCTGCGTGGCGTGCCGTTCTTCTGGCCGGCGCAGCATCTGTGGCTGCCGACGATCCTGCTCAGCGTGGCGCTGCTGGCGATGTTCTTCTTCATCGATCATTACCGTTTCGGCCGACACGAGCCGGCCGTTCTGCCCGAACTCGAGAAGTTGGGCATCGATGGCGCGATCAACCTGCTGCTCCTCCTCGGCGCCGCGGTCACGATGATGCTGCGCACCTATTATCCGGTGCCGGGCGCGATCGCCGTCTTCGGCGTCACCTGGAGCTTCGACGACATACTGTCCGATGCGCTGTTCGTCGCGCTGGCGCTGCTCTCGCTCCGGCTGACTAAGCCGGCGACGCGACAGGAGAACACCTTCGTCTGGACGCCAATTGTCGAGGTGTCGATCCTGTTCGCCGGGATCTTCGTGACGCTGGTGCCGATCGACGCGATCATGGCGGCGGGCACGGCGGGACCGGCGGCGCCGCTTTTGGCGCAGGTGTTTGTTGGTGGCGCGCCAAACAACGCGCTCTTCTATCTGCTGCCCGGCGTGCTGTCCTCGATCCTGGACAATGCGCCGGCCTATCTGGTGTTCTTCGGCCTCGCCGGCGACAACGCCACGCTGCTCAGCGGCAAGCTGGCGCTGACCCTGGCGGCGATCTCTGCCGGCGCGTCGTATTTCGGCGCCATGACCTATATCGGCAACGCGCCCAACCTGATGGTGAAATCGGTGGTCGAAAGCTACGGCGTGAAGATGCCCAATTTCTTCGCCTACATCGGCTGGTCCGTGGTGTGCCTGCTGCCGCTGCTGCTGGTGACCGCCTGGATATTCTTCCGATGATCCGCGCCGTCCTCGTTGCGTTCGCGCTGCTGGCGACGCCGGCGTTCGCGCAGCCCGCGACCCTGCAGACGTTCAATTCGGCGCCGCTCACCATCGACACCGCCAAGGGGCCGCAACATTTCACCGTCGAGCTCGCGCTGACGCCGGCGCAGCAGGAGCAGGGCCTGATGTTCCGCCGGCACATGGCGGCTAACGCCGGCATGCTGTTCGTCTTCGGGCCATCGCCGCAGATCATGGATTTCTGGATGCACAACACGTACATCCCGCTCGACATGCTGTTCGTCGCGCCGGGCGGCCGCATCGTCGACCTGCACGAGCGCGCGGTGCCGCTGTCGGACGCGATCATCGTCTCGCACGCGCCGGCGATCGCGGTGATTGAGCTCAACGGCGGCACGGTCGACCGGCTCGGCATCAAGATCGGCGACGTCGTGCACGCCGCCGCGCTCGGCAACGCCGCGAACTAGGGCGCGCGCTTCCGCGGCCGTTCGCTGAGCGCGGGTACCAGGCGTTCGATCGCGGTTGCGGCGAGCTCGGCGCCGTCGACACCGGCGAGCAGAGGCGCAAGCCGCTTGGCCGCATCGCGATAGCCCGGACCGTCAAGCACGGCGCGCACGGCGGCGACGATATCGTCGACCGCCGGCTCTTTCGGCAGCGCGCGGCCGGCGCCCCATTCCTGTACCGCGGCGCCGACGAACGGTTGATCGTCCGCCAGCGCCGGCGTCAGCACCATCGGCACGCCGTGGCGCAGCGCGCGCATCGCCGTGCCGTGGCCGCCGTGCGTCAGGATCATCGCGACGTGCGGCAAAAGCGCATCGTGCGACGCGTAGCGCAGGAGGGCGGCGTTCGGCGGCGGCGTCAGGTCGGCGGGATCGACGATGTCGCCGGTGGTCGCGACGATGCGCACCGGCAGCGTGCCGAGCGCGTCGAGCGCGCGTTGCAGCATCAGCGGCGAACGCTGCTCGTGTACCGTGCTGAAGCTGAGCAGCACGAGCGGCCTCGTATCGTTCGCGGGCCATGGCAGCTGCGGCGCGACGGCTCGCGTTTCTTCGAGGAGCACTGGCCCGCCATGGCGCAAATTGGCGAGTGGTGTCATCGCCGTACCGTCGAGCACAGCCAGCGTATTGGCATGGACAAGATCGCGCGCGCCCCACAGCTCCTCGATCGGCGGCAGCTTGGCGAAGCCGGACTGCGCGCGGCCATCGCTCTGGCGCGTCAGGTTGCCCTTCCAGGCGTCGTACATGCGGCGCACGAAGGTGTGCACGACCACTGCCGTCGGCGTGTTGAACTGCGGCGCGACGTCGAGCGCGGCGCCGAACATGGCGTCGATCACGACCGCGTCGGGCGCTTCCTCGCGCACGACCGAGACGATCTCCTCGCCGACCGCGGGCGAGCCGAGATAGCCGAAGACGCGGGCGAGGGGATGCCACGAGAACCGGTCGAGCAGCGCATAAGCCTGGGTCAGCTCGCGCGTGGCGAGGCCGGCGGCACGTACGCGACCGACCATCTCGGGCCGGCCGGCGAAGACGACGGCATGGCCGCGATCGTGCAACGCCCGGCCGATACCGAGGCTCGGCGGCAGATTGCCGCCGCCGTCCCAGCACGCCCACAGGATCTTGCTCATGGTTCCTCCTTCCTCAGGTTAGCGCAGCAATCATCTGCGTCAGCATGCGTTCCACGTCCCGGCGATCGAGCTTCAGATCGCGCCGCAGCAGCTTCCAGGCATAGACGTCGGTGGCGACGCTCAGCGCGTGCAGCAGGTCGTCGCGGGCGCGGCCGCGGCGCGCACGCAGCTGCGGCGCGAACGCGGTCTCGATCCATTGGCGGTGCGCCCGCCGGCCGAGTTCGACTTTCGGCTTCAGCGCTGGCAGGCGCAGTTCGTCGGCGAGATATTGGATCACCTGGTCTCCGATCGCCTCGTAATCCTCGCACAGCGCTGCGACGGCGGCCGGAACGTCGCCCGGTGCCGCCGGCAGGCGCTGCCGGTTCGCCGCGGCGTCCGTCATCATCAGGTAGAGCGCGTCCTTACTGCCGTAGATGCGCAGCACCGTCTGCACCGACACGCCCGCGCGGCGAGCCACTTCGTCGAGCGTGAATTCGAACAGATGCGCGCTGTGCAGCGCGAGCGCGGCGTCGCGGATGCGGGTCTTGGTCGCTGCCGCCATGACGGCACGGCGTTCCATCGAATACGGGCGCTTGTGCTTGCGCCCGCGGCCGATGGGGGCGGTCGGCGATGCCTCGGTCAACGGTGTCACCGGTATCGCGGTCACTTTGACGGCGCTCCGCCCGGCTGCGGCAGCGCATTGTAGACGTCGGCCGGCTGGACCGACATGACGAACACGGTCGCCTTTTCCGTCGGGCCGAACGGGCCGGGAACCTTGTGCTTCACCGGCTTCAGGCTCTTGAGATAGGCGGCGATCGCGAACGCGTCGGCGCGCGTCAGATGCGAGAAGGCTTCATACGGCATGATTGGCGCCAGCACGCGGCCGTCGGGCCGCTTGCCGGTTGTGATCGCAGTGACGATCTGCTTCCTGGTCCAGGTGCCGAGGCCGGTTTCCTTGTCGGGTGTCAGATTGGGGCCGACGAAGACGCCCATGCCGGGAATGGCAAAGCCGACATCGGAGCCGCCGAGATAGCGCTTAATGTCGGACTGATCCATCAGGCTGCCCGGCGTGTGGCAATCGTTGCAGCTGCCGAGCATGACCAGATACTTGCCGCGTTCGACCTGACGATCGGCGGCATGTGCAGCCGGCGCGCCCGCCCCGGCGAGCAGCGTTGCCGCGAGCAGGCAGCGCAAGAGTCGGACCGGTTGCGCTTGTACATAGGCTGTCATGGTCCCTCCCTAATTCATATTAGTAAGATCAACATGAAATCATATTCATGTCAATCGCATTAATATGAATATCGCCGCGCCACGGCAAACTCGGCCTTGACATAACACATCCGTTATATAACATAACGGTTATATGCAGAACCTCGACGCCACTTTTGCCGCCTTGGCCGATCCGGTGCGCCGCGCGATCCTCGCGCGGCTGGCGCAGGGCGATGCCACCGTGGGCGAGCTTGCGGAGCCCTTCGAGATCTCGCAGCCGGCGATCTCGCGCCATCTGCGCGTTCTCGAAGCGGCGTCGCTCATCCACCGCGAGCGCCAGGGCCAGCACCGCCGCTGCCGGCTCGACGCGCGCGGCCTCGAACGCGCCACCGAATGGCTCGATTTCTACCGCCGGTTCTGGAGCGCCAGCTTCGCCCGGCTCGACCGCCACCTGAAACGCAAGAAGGGAGCATCCCATGACTGACGTTGCCACCATGCAGGAAGTTTCGCTTGAGCTGTCGCATCGCTTCGACGCGCCGCCCGACCGCGTCTTCGATGCGTGGGTGACGAAAACCTGGTGCGAATGGCTGGGGCCGGCGGTCGCGCGCTGCGAGCTGGTGGCGATGGACCCGCGCGTCGGCGGCCAGTTTCATCTGCGCATGCACATGCCGGACCGCGTGGTCGACCTCACCGGCGAATACCGCGAGGTCAAACGGCCGGAGCAACTGGTGATGAGCTGGATCGGCGATTGCACGCGGTTCGATACGACCATCACGGTCACGTTCAGGCGCAACGGCGCCGGCACGCTGATGACGCTACGCCAGGAAGGCTTCAAGGACCCGACAGTCCGCGACGGTTTCGTCCAGGGCTGGTCGGCGCCGGGCAACTCCTTCGACAAGCTCGAACGGGTGTTGGCGCGATAGGCCGCGTACCCGATCGTCATTCCCGCGTAAGCGGGAATCCAGGGCAAGCGACGTGCGGTCGCCCTGGGCCCCCGCTTTCGCGGGGGCGACGGGCAAATGGAACTTGGCTACCGCTTGCGTGCCAGCGTCACGCCGTCGCCGATATAAAGCAGCGACAGGTCGACGCGCTTGTCGTCGTGCAGCTTGGCGTTGAGCGCTTTGAGCGCGAGCGTGTCGGGATCGCGCTTGCGGCCGTCGGCGACCGAACCGCCCCACAGCATGTTGTCGAAGACGATGAGGCCGCCGGTCCGCGTGAGGTCCAGCGCGCGCTCGTAATAGGCGTCGTAGTTTTCCTTGTCGGCATCGATAAAGACGTAGTCGAACGTGCCGGCGTCGCCCGATGCCAACAGCGCCTTGAGCGTGTCGAGCGCCGGCGCGAGCCTGAGCTCGATCTTCTTGTCGATCCCGGCCTCAGCCCAATAGCGCCTGGCGATCGCGGTGGTCTTCTCGTTCACGTCGCAGCAGATGAGCTTGCCGTCGGCGGGCAGGGCCGAGGCCACCCACAGCGCGCTATAGCCGGTGAAGGTGCCGATCTCGACGCCGCGCCGCGCGCCGATGAGCGTCACCAGGAAGGCGAGGAACTGGCCCTGCATTGGCGGAATCTGCATGCCGGCACCGGGCATCTTGGCGGTCTCCGCGCGCAGCCGCGCCATCAGCTTGGTCTCGCGCGACGACACCGACAGCATGTAGTCGTAGAGCTTGGGCGTGAGGTCGAGCAGGCGGACGGTCATGCGGAGCCTCGCTTTCCGGCGCTGTCCTTGCGCTTTTGCGCCGAAGCGTATAGCAAATTGCGGCCTCGGGGCGTAGCTCAGCCTGGTAGAGCACCTGCTTTGGGAGCAGGGGGTCGCAAGTTCGAATCTTGTCGCCCCGACCATTAAGAGAGGTTTCGATGCCGCACGCGCGGATCTATCGCCCGAGCAAGCCGGCCACGCAGTCGGGCCGCGCGCCGACCAAGACGTGGCTCCTGACCTACGAGGTCGAGACGCCACGCGTGCCCGATCCGTTAATGGGCTGGACCAGCGCTGCCGACACGCTCAACGAGGTCAGCCTGCGCTTCGACACGCTCGACGAGGCGATTGCCTTCGCCAAAAAGAACGGCTTGGACTATTCGGTGATCGAGCCGCAGGAACCCAAGTTCAGACCCAAGAGCTACGCCGACAATTTCCGCTGGCAGCGCCCCGTCTGAC
>Ga0307374_10015108_pt1 | contig 10427 bp, 9 predicted proteins | sample OX3MG_FD_202532 | JGI IMG/M metagenome (GOLD analysis project Ga0307374, IMG submission 202532) | Soil microbial communities from Risofladan, Vaasa, Finland - OX-3 | ecosystem: Environmental > Terrestrial > Soil > Coastal area > Acid sulfate soil | place: Finland: Risofladan, Vaasa | collected...
GTGATCGTGCAGATCTACACGCCGCTGTTCAACGGGTTCAACGGCATCGCCGGCCTGGTCACGCCGATGGCCGGGCCGCTGCACATCTCATACAGCAACTACGCGTACTTCCTGCTGGCGCTGTGCGCCGTGGTCCTGCTGATCGTCGTTGTGGTACTGCAACGGTTGTCCTCGAGTCCCTACGGTCGCGCGATACGCTCGATCCGCGACAACGAGCAGGCGGCGGCGGCCTTCGGGCGCAGCGTCTTCCGTTCCAAGCTCACCGCCTACGTGCTGGGCGCCGGGCTCGCCGCCCTGGGCGGAACGCTGTTCGCGGCCTACCTGGGAGCCTTCAACCCGTCGGCCTGGGCGCCGCAGGAGATCCTCACCCTGTACGCCGCCGTGCTCGTGGGAGGACGCGGCAACGTTCGCGGCGTGGTCGCCGGCACGTTCATCGTCTACATCGGCTTCATCGAACTCACGCGCTATCTGCCCAATGTCGGAGGCAACGCCGAGTTCGGACCCTCGGTGCGCCAGATCCTGATCGGTGGCCTGATCGTCGTGATGCTCAAGTTCCGTCCGCAGGGCATCTTCCCGGACCGCCACGGCGTGCCCCGCTCGGCACGCCGCACCCAGGGGACATCCGGTGCGACAGGCGGCGGCTGGCGTGACCGCCTACCCCTGCTGGCCGGCCGGGCAAGCGGTGGACGCCCCGAACAGGACGTGATCTCGTGACCGACGCCGCGCTCCTCGAGGTCAGGGCGCTGACCAAGACCTTCGGCGGCGTCACGGCGGTCGACGACTGCAGTTTCAGCGTGCGCGCAGGCACCGTGGTCGGATTGATCGGACCCAACGGAGCGGGCAAGAGCACCACCATCGACCTGGTCTCGGGCTTTGGCCGGGCCGACCGCGGATCGGTGCGCTTCGACGGCGAGGAGGTCGTCAACCGGGCGCCGCACCGCATCTCGCGGCTGGGCCTGATTCGCACCTTCCAGGCGCCACGCGAGTGGGGAAGCCTCACGGTGCGGGACAACGTGCTGCTCGGGATGCGGGCCTTCGGCCGCGAGTCGATCGTGCGCAATCTGTTCGCCGCGCGGCGCGTGCGGCGGGAGGAGAATGCCGATCGGCTGCGGGCGGAGGAGATCCTCGAGCAGTTCAGCCTCGCGCACCTGCGCTACGACCGAGCCGAGACGCTGAGCGGCGGGCAGAAGCGGCTCGTCGAATTCGCCCGGGTGGCCGCCGCGGAGCCCCGCCTGGTGATCCTCGACGAACCGATGGGCGGAGTGAATCCCGTGCTCGGTGAGCGCATGAGCCAGGCCATCAAGCATTTCGTCACGCGCGGCAGCACCGTGGTGATCGTCGAGCACAACATGAGATTCATCGAGGAGACATGCGACGAGGTCGTGGTCATGGATCTCGGTCACGTCATCGCCCAGGGCCACTACAGCACCCTGCGCGACGACGAACGGGTCGTCTCGGCGTATCTCGGATCGGTCGACGATGGTTGAGCGGACCGGTTCCGACGGGTCGTCGCACGAGCCGAGCGTGGTGCTCGAGATCGACTCGGTCACCGCCGGCTACGGCGGCGCGCCGGTCATCTCCGACGTGAGCCTGCACACCCGCGCCGGGCGGATCACCGCGATCGTCGGGCCGAACGGCGCGGGCAAATCGACCCTGCTCAAGGCCCTGGTGGGGCTCATCCGGGTGAGCTCGGGAAGCGTGCGGCTCAACGGCAAGGACGTCACCGGCGTGGCCACCGAGAAGCTCGTGCGCAACGGCATTTCCTATGTCCCCCAGGTGGCGAACGTGTTCGCCGGCCTGACCGTCCGCGAGAATCTGGAGATGGGCGGGTTCTGCCGCAAGGCCGGCCTGCGCGAGCGGCTGGACGAGCTCTGCCAGCTGTTCCCCGATCTGACCGGCGCGCTCAAGCGCAAGGCCGGCACCCTGAGCGGCGGTCAGCGCACGATGCTGGCGATGGCTCGCGGCCTGATGCTCGACCCCGCCGTGCTGGTGCTCGACGAGCCCAGCGCCGGCCTCTCGCCGATCTTCCAGTCGATGCTCTGGGAGCAGATCGCCAAGATCGCCACGACCGGGGTCAGCATCCTGGTGGTCGAGCAGAACACGCGCCGGACACTCAAGCATGCCGATTGGGCCTACGTCATGGTGATGGGCAGGAACCAGCTTGACGGCCCGGCACAACAACTGGCTGGCGACGAGGCCGTGGTCAACCTGTACGTCGGACGGCTGTCATGACGGCTGCCCACCACGGCAAAATCAATCCCGGCCGGAGGATGGTCGGGCTAGCGTAGGCAAGAACAGCGTAGACCATCATTAACACGGGTGAGGAGGGTTTTTGTGATGCGCATCAAGGCTAGAAGGATTGGCGCCATGGGACTCGCGATCGTCGCGGTCACCATGCTCGGCGTCTATGGCGGTTCCGCGAGCGGATCGCCGGCGAAGGCCGCAGCGGCCAACGCGGCGGGCAATTACGGAGTGCTTTCCTGCTTCACCGGGCGACTGGCCAGCCTCGGTCAGGCCATGCTGCAGGGCTCCCAGGTCGCCGCGAAGGCGATCGACTCAGCCGGCGGCGTGCTCGGGCAGAAGGTCAAACTGAGCCAGCAGGACACGCAGTGCGACCTCGCCGATGCGGTGCCTGCCACGCAGAAGCTGCTCTCCAGCGGCGTGTCGGGGGTCATCGGACCGGAGACCCAGGAGATCGCGGCAGTCGAACCGATTCTCAAGAACTCGAAGATCGTCGACGAGTTCCAGGGCGGCGACACCTCCCGCGACCACCAGACGGATCCGTTCCTGTTCCGCGACAGCCCCTCGGACTCCCAGCTCGGGGTGGCCATGGCGCTCTACGCCTACCAGAAGGGCTATCGCCACGCGGTGCTGCTGTTCTACACCGATATCGCGGCCCAGACGCTGATCGCGCCGATCATCAAGACGTTCAAGAAGCTCGGCGGCACGGTTCTGACAACGATCAACGTGGCTCCCGGGCAGACGTCGTATGTCCCGGAGGTCCAGAAGGCCATCGCAGCGAAGCCGGACGTGATCTTCACGCAGACCGACGCACCGACGGCCGCGGTTCTCTACCGCGACTTCAAGCAGAGCGACAACCTGGCCATCCCGTTCATCGGCACGGATGTGACCGGTGCCAGTGAGTACCTGAAGGCCGTCGGCTATCCGGTGGCCCACGCTCACCTGACCTCGGTGTACGGCACCTCGGTCAGCGGCAAGGCCAGCACCGAGTTCACCAACGAATTCAACTCGCTGTTCAAGGGTCAGCAGCCGCTGGCCAACGCCAACTACGCCTACGACGCGGTGATCTCTCTCGCGCTGGCGCAGGACGCGGCCAAGACCGCCGACGGCACGAAGGTCGCGGCGACGATGAAGAAGGTGACCGATCCTCCGGGCACCGCGTGCTTCACCTATGCAACGTGCAAGCAGCTGCTGAGCGCCGGCAAGAAGATCAACTACGAGGGCGCCAGCGGAAGCCTGGACTACAACCAGTACAACAACGTGTTCGGCCCCTACGGAGCGTTCAAGGTGGACCTCAAGGGCAACGAGCACCAGGTGGGCCTGCTGTCGGCGCCGGCCCTGGCAAAGGCAACGCCGTAGGCCATGGGCGGATCGGGCTCAGCCGTTCGCTGGGTTGGCCAGAGCAGGCCGCTGCTGCCCTGGCCGTCCGCCCCTGGCGCCGTGCCCGATTCCGCGGGTGCGTCCATCGCGGCCAAGGGGGAGGGCCGCGATGGACGCTGAGTCCGCGCGGCCTGGGGCTCCCGCGCTCGAATCGCGGGAGCCTCCCCTGGCCGGGATCCACGTGCTTGACGTCTCGCGCGTGCTGGCGGGCCCCTACGCGACCATGGTCCTGGGCGACCTCGGAGCCGAGGTGATCAAGGTCGAGCGGCCGGGGGTCGGCGACGACACCCGCGTCTGGGGACCGCCGTTCGCCGGGCCGGAGGGTCAGCAGGAAAGCACCTACTTCCTTTCAACCAACCGCAACAAGCGCAGCATCGCGCTCGACCTCAAGGACGTCGACGACCGCGCGCTGTTCGACCGCATGCTCGTCTGGGCGGACGTGCTGGTGGAGAACTTTCGCCCAGGCGTGATGGATCGGCTCGGGCTCGACACCGAGTTCCTGCAGCGAATCAACCCCGAGTTGATCGTGCTGACCATCACCGGCTTCGGCAGCACCGGCCCCGACCGCAACCGCGTGGCCTACGATCAGATCCTCCAGGCCGAGGCGGGCCTGATGAGCGTCACCGGGAACGGCCCCGGCCAGCCGCTGCGCGTCGGCGTCCCGATCGCCGACCTGACCGCCGGCCTGTTTGGGATCATCGGGGTCTTGGCGGCCCTCCACGAGCGCGCCCGCAGCGGTCGCGGCCAGCGCGTCGAAACCTCGCTGCTGGCCGGCCAGATCGCCATCCACGTGTTCCAGGGCACCCGCTACCTCGTGGCGGGCGAGGTGCCCGAGCCGACCGGCAACCACCACCCCACCGTCGCACCGTACGGCAGTTTCCGCGCCGGCGACGGGCAGATCATCCTCGCCGTGGGCAACGAGGTCACCTGGCGCCGGTTTGCCGAGCTGCTCGACATCCCGCTCGACCTATCCCCCTATGTCGGAAACGAGAGTCGCGTGGCTCACCGCGATGAACTCCAGGAGCTGATCGAGCAGCGGCTCGCTGAGCGCGGCGTGGCCGAGTGGATCAAGCTGTTCGCCCAGCACGGCGTGCCTGCCGGAGAGGTGAAGAGTCTCGATCGTGTCTACGCGAGCCCGCAGGTCCGTGACCAGGGCTTGGTCGTCGAGGTGTCCCACAGCACCCTGGGCGATATCTCGCTGCCCGGGCGTCCGCTGCGCTTCGACGGGTCGCCGCTGCGCGCCGCCGCTCCGCCGCCCGTGCTCGGAGAGCATTCAGAGGAGATCCGCCAGCGCTTCCGGGATGCTGGAGACCGGGCATCGCAGCATGTGGGGTGAACTGCGTCCACCGACGAGCGTTTCGGGCGCCGGCCCGACCGGCGCCGTGCGCCACGGCGGGGGGATCTAGCGTGGCTCGATCCGATCCGAGAAAGCAGCCTGACACCAGCAGCCTGCGCGCTCCCGAGGGGCGCCGCCTGTACGAGCAGCTCGAGCAGCTGCTGCGCGTCTACGTGCATGAGCACGGGCTGCGCCCCGGAGACCGCCTTCCGTCCGAACGCGTCCTGGCCGGCGCGCTGAAGGTGAGCCGCGTCTCGCTGCGTCAGGCCACCGTCTCGCTCGAGGTCCAGGGCCTGCTCGAGGTGCGCCACGGCGGCGGCATCTACGTGCGGTCCCTCAACGTCGACCCGGAGCGACTGAAGACGATGCTCACGCTGCGACGGCGTCTGCCCGACGTCCTCGAGGCGCGCGAGGCGATCGAGTGCAGCCTGGCCCGCCTTGCCGCGCAGCGGCGGACCGACACCGACCTGGCCGTGATCGACGCGTCGCTTCGCGCCATGGCCGTGGATATCGACAAGGGCGGCGTCGGCGAGGCGGCCGATCAGCGCTTTCACACCGCCGTCGCGCGGGCGTCGAAGAACAAGCTGCTGCGCGACGTCATGAAGGCGCTCGCGGATCCGATCCAGGAGACGCGCCTGGAGTCGCTCAGCGAGCCCGGCCGGCCGCCGCGGTCATTGGCCGATCACCGGCGCATCGCGGAGGCGATCCGGCGCCAGGATCCCCGCGCCGCGGAGGCGGCGATGCGCCAGCACCTGAAGATCGTCTCGGACATTCGCCTGATGCGCTGGACCCCGGGCGAGCTCGACGAGCCCAACGGCGCTTCGCCGAAGCGCCCGGCACGCGGACGGCGGCATGCGTAGGCGGCCTCATCGCTCGAAGCTCGAGCGACGCGTGTCGTTCGTTTCGCTGACCGGCGCGATTCCGACCGCTGGCGTCGTTGAGCGCCGCGGCCGGTCGTAGGGCCATGCCGGCGCGGAGGTGGTTGGGCCAGTTCACGCTGATCGCCCAGCGGGGGCGACACTTTCTCGGGGGCGCCACGGCGCTGGCTGGGCGACGCGATGACGCGGTGGCGTGTCACCGTCTGCTGCGGCAGCGTGGTGAGGCGTCGAGCATGGTCCTCGCCGCCGACATCCTCGCGCACATCGCAGGTGCCTCCGCGGAGGAGACCGAGCGTTTCCTGACGATGCTCTCCACCGAGTTCGGCCCCGACCCCGCCGCGGTCGCGCTGGCTGCCAGATCGTGGCTGGACACGCCGAGCGCCGAGCGTTTGACCGCGCTCGCGAGCGTCGTCGAGCCGCCGCGGCAAGAGCTGTTTCGGCGCCTGAACATGATTCCCGGCGGCACCAGCGCGCTGCTCGAGCTGCGCGCCGACCTTCTCCGGCTGTTGCCCCAGCGTCCCGACCTGGCGACGGTCGATGCCGATCTGAAGCATCTGTTCGCTTCGTGGTTCAACCGAGGCTTCCTGCGGCTCGAGGAGATCACCTGGCAGACCTCGGCCGACATTCTCGAACGGCTCACCGGCTATGAGGCCGTGCACGAGATGCGCGGCTGGCGCGATTTGCGAGGCCGCCTCGCGTCCGATCGTCGCTGCTTCGCGTTCTTTCATCCCTCGCTCCCGCGCGAGCCGCTGATCTTCGTCGAGGTCGCGCTCACGCACGGGCTGCCGTCATCGGTCGACCCGCTGATCCGCATCGACCGAACGGTGCTCGATCCGGCCAGCGCCGATGCGGCGATCTTCTATTCGATCAGTAACGCCCAGGCTGGCCTTCGAGGAATCTCGTTCGGCAGCTTTCTGATCAAACAGGTGATGGGCGAGCTCACGAAGGACTTCCCAAGAATCAGGACCTACGCGACGATCTCGCCGATGCGGCAGTTCGCCGCTGCACTGCGTTCGACCGAAACGCCCGACGGCTTCACCGCCGAGCGGACGGAGCGACTCCTCGGTGACGCCGCCGGGCCGCTTCGCCGGTGGTTGGAGAGCGACGAGCCGGCTCCCGAGTCGCTCGACACGGCCCTGACCCTGCTCGGCTTGGCCTATCTTACGAGGGCGAAGTCGGGCCTCCGGGCGGCCGACGCGGTGGCCCATTTTCACCTCTCCAACGGAGCTCGCATTGAACGCATCAGCCCGCGGGCCGACGTTGGCGACCACGCGGCGGCCTCGCTCGGCTTGATGGTGAACTATCTCTACGACGCGACCAACCTCGAGGTCAATCACGAGCATTACGTGGAGCGCGGGCAGATCGCCGTCGCTCCGGCGCTCAACGCCGCACTCGCCAAGGTGAATGCCGCGTGGGACGGCGGTTGACGCCGCCGACAGCCTGCGGCTCGACCCGGGTCTTCCGGCTCACGCGGCCCATCGGCGAGCCGCGACCCAGCATCGTCGCCATCGTGCTTCCCGGCCCGGAGTTCTCGTGCCCTTGACAGCCTTGTCAATGTGCAGCGTGAGCGAGTAACGCAACCCGAGGAGATCAGCGACATGCAGCTTGATGGCATCCACCACGTCACGTGCATCACGGCAGACGCTCCGGGAAATGTCGACTTCTATGCGCGCGTGCTCGGGTTGCGGCTGGTCAAGAAGACGGTCAACTTCGACGCGCCGGATGTCTACCATCTCTATTACGGGGACGAACGCGGCGCACCCGGGTCGATCCTCACGTTCTTCGAGTTTCCGGATGCCGCGCTGGGTCGTGCCGGGGCCGGGATGATCCATCGCCTGCGCTGGCGGGTTGCGTCACCGGAGGCGATCGCCTTCTGGTCCGAGCGGCTCGTGCGCGAAGGCATCGAGCCCGAGTCCGGCACCGGCGAGCGGGCCGTGCGCTTCCGCGACCCCGAGGGACTTGCCCTGGAGCTCCGGGTCGTGCAGACCGGTGACGAGCCGCTGCGTGCCCACGCCGCGGACATTCCCGCCGAGCATGCGCTGCTGGGCTTCGACGGCGTCGACGTGTACGGCGTCGACCTCGACCACGAGGACCACCTGCTGACGACGGCGATGGGATTCACGCGGACGGGACGGGGCGAGTACGTCCTGCACGGGGGCCGGCGGCAAGCGAGCTATAGCTACGACGAACCGCCGGCGAGCGCCGGGTTGCCGGGCGCGGGCACGGTCCATCACATCGCCTGGTGCGATCGCGACGACGAGCACGCGCCGTGGCGCGAGCACCTCGAGCAGGTCGGGGCGCGGCCGACGCAGATCGTCGACCGCCAGTACTTCTTGAGCGTCTACTTTCGCGAGCCGCGCGGGGTGCTGTTCGAGCTGGCGACACCGAGCCCCGGGTTCGCGGTCGACGAAGACCCCGAACACCTCGGCGAGGCGCTGCGGCTGCCGCCCCAGTACGAGCATCGCCGCGCGCAGCTCGAGCGATCGCTGACACCGCTGGTGAACCCGCGCGCCCACGCGGCGCGATCCTGAGCCGCCGCGGCCACTGAAAGGAGGGCCGATGATCACCTGTACACATCTCGATGAGGTCCTTGTCGAGCGTCCCGACCGCGTCGCCGGGTGCGAGGATTGCCTGGCGATCGGCGGGCGGTGGGTGCATCTGCGGGTCTGCCGCAGCTGTGGTCACATCGCGTGTTGCGACTCCTCGCCCAACCGCCATGCCTCCCATCACGCGCGCACCAGCGCCCACCCGATCGTCACCTCGGTCGAGCCCGGTGAGGACTGGTCATACTGCTATGTCGACGACGTGATGTTCGTGCTCGAGAGTCCCCGGTGAGCGAACCGCTCGGGGCAGGCATGGACGAGCCCGTCGACCGCGACGGCGCCTTTCCGCGCCTTGACAGCGGGCAGCGCGCACGGCTGCGTGCCGCCGGCGAGGTGCGCTCGGTACAGCCTGGCGAGGTGCTGTTTCGCGAGGGGGACGCCGGCTATGACTTCTTCGTCGTGGAGTCGGGCGCAGTCGCCATCGTCCAGGGATTCGGCGCGGAGAACCGCGTGATCGCGATCCACGGTCCGCACCGCTTTCTCGGCGAGCTCAACCTGTTGACGGGGTCGCCACCGTACCTGAGCGCCGTGGTGCGAGACGGTGGCGAGGTGATCCAGCTGCCCGTCACCCGGCTGCGCGAGATCGTCGCCGACGATCAGGCGTTCAGCAATCTGATCCTGCGCGCCTACCTGGCGCGCCGTTCGATCCTGATCGACCTCGGAGCTGGTGTGAAGCTCGTCGGCTCGCGTTACTCCAGCGACAGCCGCCGGCTGCGCGAGTTCCTCGCGCGTAACCGCATGCCGTATCGGTGGATGGACCTCGAGGACGACGAGGAAGCGGACGCGCTGCTGCGCGCGGTCGGAGTCACCGCGGCCGAGACGCCGGTCGTGGTCGGCGGCCGAGGCGTGCTCCGCAATCCCTCCAACGCACAGCTCGCGGCGCTCCTCGGTCTCGGTTCGCGTGGCGAGCCGCCGGCGATGTGCGACCTGGTCATCGTCGGCGGCGGACCCGGCGGCCTCGCGGCTGCGCTCTACGGCGCCTCCGAGGGACTCGACACGCAGGCGATCGACTCGGTCGCCTTCGGCGGACAGGCCAGCACCTCGTCGCGGATCGAAAACTACCTTGGCTTCCCGACCGGGATCTCGGGAGGCGAGCTGGCCGAGCGCGCCGTCCTCCAAGCACGCCGGCTGGGCGCCCGCCTGGTGGTCCCCGCCGAGGCGACAGGCCTGACCCGCGACGAGGGCCACTACGCGATCGAACTCGCGGGCGGCGGGGTCGTCCACGGCCGCACGGTGATCGTCGCCACCGGCGCTCAGTACCGCAGGCTCGGCCTGCCCGACCTCGAGCGCTACGAGGGCGCCGGCGTCTATTACGCCGCCACCCAGGCCGAGGCGCAGCTGTGCGCGGCGGACCCGGTGCTGATCGTCGGCGGCGGCAACTCGGCCGGACAGGCCGCGATGTTCCTGTCCCGCCATGCCTCCAGTTGTCGCCTGCTGATCCGCGGCGCCGACCTCAGCGCGTCGATGTCGCGCTACCTCATCGACGAACTCGACCGCTGCCAGCAGGTCGAGCTGCTGAACCACAGCCAGATCGTCGAGCTCAAGGGCGAATCGGTGCTCCAGGCAGTGGTGATCGAAGATGCCCGCACCGGCACCCGTCGCGAACTGGAAGCCAAGGCGCTGTTCGTCTTCATCGGCGCCGATCCTCACACCGACTGGCTGCGCGGCCACGTCGCGATGGACGAGCATGGCTTCCTGCTCGCCGGTCGCGACGTCCTGGGCGAGGACCTCGCCGCGCACGGTGCTGAGCCCCCATTCTTTCTCGAGACCAGCCAACCCGGGATCTTCGCGGTCGGCGACGTCCACTCCGGCTCGATCAAACGCGTCGCCTCCGCCGTCGGCGAGGGCTCGATGGCCGTCCGTCTCGTCCACCAACGCCTCGCCATTCACTGACCGCCGTTGCGCGCCCCTCCGCCGCGCGCGGCGCCCGAGCCGACGCCGGCGTGGCGGCCGCAGCAACGCGCCGCTTCATACTGTGACCGGTGAAGC